>ERZ1048872.9-NODE-9-length-207426-cov-9.547280_pt1 | contig 207426 bp, 174 predicted proteins | sample MGYA00383100_ERZ1048872 | MGnify/ENA primary metagenome ERZ1048872 (study PRJEB29581, sample SAMEA5548370) | metagenome | biome: marine; feature: coastal; material: water | depth 50 m | study: Short-term variability in the microbial, nano- and picoplankton dynamics...
CCCACTAACTCATAAGGATCCTGACCAACAGGAAAAGAGTTAATAAACCGCTCTGTTAAGCTACCACTGCGTTGCACTCTGCCTAACCACATACCTACATTTATTTTATTGTTAATGCCTTTTTTTAACCCTAAACTGAGGCTAGGGTTAATTTGGCTAACTTCTGTTTCTGTTGTAATTTGCTGAAACTCTGGGCTCGGGTCTTCTATTTGTGCATTGTTTAGTTCAACACGAGTAGAAATAATGTAGTTAATACCATTGTTAGCTAAATGGTACTCACCAAATACGCTAGATTTACTTATTTTACTTTTTTGCCAAGCGTTATCTACCAAGGTTTTACCTTTCATAGGTCCCATTAAAAATTCTCTTGTTCTATTGCCTTCCGCAGCTTCAACTCTTAGATCTGCACCACCATAAAGTTTGTTGTTTTTAAACATCCAAGTACCTTCTGTTCTACCTCCATAGTTTTGCGTAGTTGCTGGTGTTGCGGCATTTAGCATTCTAGGATTTAATGGCTTAAGTAAGTTATCCATAAGGTGGTTTACATAAGACCCAAAAATATTGGTAGACCAAGATTTTAGTTTGGTTTTATCCAATTGCATATTATGTGTGGCGTTCACCATCCAAGTATCATCCTCTCTTAAATCCATAGGCAATGCTGCAAAATCAACATCTCTAGCCATGTTATAAATTCCAGAGATTCTTAATTGTTGATTTAGGTTAAGCTTTAATCCTAAGTTAGTTCCAAAACTTCCTCTTAAAAAATCACTTTGTACGGTTTCTCCATTCCCTGTTTTATAGTCATCTCCTTGAGACCAAGCACCAAAGAAACCTAAATCGTATTTGTTTCCGCTTACACCAACATTTGCTTCTCCTTTGGCGATATTTCCATTACTTTCATAACCGGCAGAAAGCCTTCCATAAACATCTGTTTTGTCAGTAAAACGAAGTTTAGATGGAATGAAGTTAATAGTACCACCAAAACCAGCACCGTATCTTAAAGCATAGGGTCCTTTTAATACTTCAATTCTATCCATCATATTTGGAGCCATTTGACTTGTTGGTGGATCCATTCTGTTAGGACAAGCAGCAGTTGCACTCTGTGCACCATTCAACACTATATTTAGTTGACCGTACTTGTACCCTCTAAATACAGGATCAAAACCATAAGCACCACTTTTTCTAATACTATTAATTGCAGGTATTTTGTTTAGAATTGCCGCACCATCATATTCCATTCTTTCTTGATAGTTCATTCCAATATTTTCTTCTAGAGTTCTATTTGGTTTTATAGCAATAACCGTTGCTGGATAGAGATGAGTAAGCAAGCTTCTTTTATAGTAATCTTTATTCTCAATAACACTTTTTAGCTCAGTCTTATTCCAGGTCCAAGTACCATAAGCAATATGGTTTATAGACATTGATTCTTCATCTGATAAGGTGAAGTAAAGTGTCCCATTTTCATCAGAAATACCACTTTGATTTCCATAGGTATATGCTGCTCCAACTATAGGTAGACCATTGTCAAAGTCGTAAAATTTAATGCTTGCTTTGTTTTGAGCGTGAGCAGCAAAGCAGGCTATTATAAGTATATATGTTAGTGTATGTTTTAAATTCATTTTAATAATATTTTTATTTGTAAAGGTGCATTGCATCTTTATTGCGTTTTCGTAATTAAGTTTTAAATTAGGTTCTAGTCTTTGGTCTCGTGCAAAATGCACAGAATGCTAAAGAAAAGAATTGAGAATAAATAAAGGTTAATGGGATATATCTTTACCTTTAAAAAAGGGGCAAATGCATTACACTTTGTGTTTGCAATAAACAAAGATAACCGACTGTTTAAACTGCTTGGGGTGGATGAAAAACCTTCTTAATATGTTTGTAAGCATAATCCTGTTTATAGCAAGCAATTTTTGCTTTTAACATTACATCCAAATATTCGGGTAGCAGAGAATTTTCTTCTGCCACAAAAAGTTGAATTTCTATGGTTCTTTGAGAGCTGTTAGGGAATTCGCTTGATTCTTGGTCTTCCGTTTTTTTAAGTTGCTGTGAAAGATAACAAGCTCCTTCGCATTTTGTGCTGGGTTTGTCTTTATTAATACAAAGCACTTTGGCAATAAAATCTTGATTAAGTTTAAAGTCCACGTATGTGTAAACTTTTGACAATAAGGGAATTACAAACACTATTAGTGTCAGCAATGCTAAAGCCCTTCTTAATTTATCAATCATTTATCGGTGCAAAATTAGAGCAACTGAGACTACAGCATATGATGTTAATCATATTAGAATAGGGAATAAATTATGTTTTAAACAAAAATGCTATTCTTCACAATCAAACCAAGCGTGAAAGGTGTGACTAAAATTAACTTGGCTTTTAGTAACTTTAAATCTATCTCCTTTTTGTATGTCAATATTGGCAGCTTTGCCGCTTACTTCTGGCTGCTTGTTTACGTAAATGGTGCATATTGCTGCATTGCTGGCTGCCCAAATTTCACCATTGTGTTGAGCAACGTATTCAATGTCTTGCTCAATATCGTACCTTACACAATCTGTATCCTTTGCACAGCCAAGGAAAACTATTATTGTTATAAAACACAAAAGTTTCATTACCTCAAAGTTAGTTAGAACAAATTGCAGAGTGTAGATAATTAATATATTTGAAATAGCACAATGCCTTTATTTCCAGATATTGAAACCAAAGTTGAAATTGACCCAGAAATTCTTGTTAAAATGGAGGAAGAAAGTCAAGTTATTGTGCATTGTTCTTTCACCAATATTTATAATGAAGTAATGGGTGTTAGAGTATGGAAATCTACATTTCTTATATGTGAAGCTATTGGTAAACGAAGTGCCTTAATAAAAGCATTGGATATTCCTTACCAACCGGATTGGTATTGGTTACTTCCGGGAACTACAAAAAGGTTTACTATGATTTTTGAGGCACTACCTAAAGGATGTGAAAGTTTTACTTTTATGGAAGTAATAAATCAACCCGGGCCATTTATTGTTTCTGGTATATTAAGAAACAACAGCGATGTATATAGGGTTAGTTTGGAATAAGCTATTTGGCTTTTAAGTATTCGCGCCCTTTAACAGCTGGCCATATTGTGGTTTTAAATGTCTGTTTTTTAGTGAATCTTCTCTAAGGTAAACTCAAAACAAACACCTTTCTTATTATCACTTCTTTTTTTTAATAAAATATTACCTCCCAGCTTATTTATAATTGCCTTAACCGTTGCTAGGCCGAAACCTGTGTTGTTCCAATTATTACTTTCTAAGGTCTCGAACATCAGGAAGATTTTGTCTCGATACTTTAGCGGAATTCCCTCGCCATCATCAGTATAAGTAAACTGAAAGAAATCTTCAGATTCAATGCAATTAACGTGCACCTTACAATTTTCTTTATTACCGAGCTTGTTGGAGTTCGTTAACAAATTTTGAAATTTTTGAATAAAAGAAATTTTTGAATGCTTGATGTCTAAGTCCAATAACCCTAAGTCTATTGATATTAGATGTTCTAGATTACAGTTTTTTATAATACTTTCAAGCAAAGATTTAAGCTTTCGGCCTGAATATTAGACTGTGTAGATTTAGTATAATTCAATATCTTCTCAACCATTGACTCAACATAGCAAGATTTAGAAGCAATAAGGTTTACCCATTCATAAATTTGTTCATTATAAGTATTTAGCCCTTTAAACTCTTCTTTTATAAAATGAGCCAAATGGCTAATTCCACGAAGATGTGTTTTTAAATCGTGCGATAACCTATAAGCGAATTGGCTCAAATCGTTATTTAATCTTGTAATTTCTTTATTTTTTTGCTCTAAATAAATGTTCTTTTTCCTAAGATTAAATTGACTGACAACTTGCTTTGATAAAGCCAATAAAGATTCTTGCTGGCCGTCTGTAATTGTATTGCGAGGTTTGTTGTCAATCACACACAAAGTGCCTAAGGCGTAGCCCTCTTGAGTTATTAGAGGTGCTCCCACATAGAATACAACGTTTGGGATATCAGTGGTTAGTGGATTATCAAAAAATCTGGGATCTTTGGTTGCATCAGGTATAATAAATAATTCGTTAGGTTCTAAAATACTGTGAGCACAAAAAGCAAAATCTCTAGGCGTTTCTGTAACATTTAATCCGTATCTTGATTTAAACCATTGACGTTTAGCATCAATTAGGGAAACCAATGCAATTGGAGTATCACAAATCTCAGCAGCTATTTTTGTTATGCTATCATATTCTTCCTCTGGCAAAGTGTCTAATATCTTATAGCTTCTTAAAGCTTCAAGTCTTTGTTCTTCGTTTTGAGGGAGGTCTGCTATTAGCATTTTAAATGATAACTTTTTCTGGCTTTCTTGGATTGTTAATCTAAGAATTATTTATAAAGCCAAGTGAATTTGATATCCAAAGCAAGGGAGTTTGAGCCACTACTTTTTGGTTAAATTTAACACTAATCTGAAACGTGTATTTAATTGTTTTAACTTCCATATGCCTTTAAAATAAAAATAATTTCCGTGATTCAATTACCCTGTTGGGATATTGAACTTTTATTATATATAACCCAGCTTCAAGCATACTAGTGCTGATAATTTGCTCTTTTGAATTCAACACCTCTTCACCTTTCAAGGAATAAACGGATATAAAAATATCTTTTTCAGAATTTGATTGCACATAAATAGTAGAACCTACTTTGGCTTGATTTGGGAATATTTTTAAATCTGAAACTTCATCTCTTCTTATGGCTTCTACATCTGAAAAATCAATTTGACCATCAAAATCTATCTGTTTTATTCTATAGAACCATTTTGAAGTATTAGGTAAATTTTCATCTTTGAAATTATAAGTTAAAATTTCATTACTTGTTCCTGCTCCATCCTCAAAACCAATAGTTTGCCAGGTGTTATTGTTTGCCATTCGTTGAACTTCGAAATAATCATTATTTAGTTCTGATGCTGTTTGCCAATTTAAATTTACAAAGCCATTTTCGGTTATAACAGCTTGAAAATTTGCAAACTCTACTGGCAAGGGCGTTAGAGTGTTGGTTGACGCTATAGTAATGTACTTTGTTGCGTTATTTGAAATATGTGTATTTGATATACCCGATACGGTGATTACAGAACTAGAGTATGAAATAACAGTTCCTGCTGCATCTCCATTGGAATAGATTGTAGTTCCACCATTAGAAAAATCTCCGTCATCATCAACCAGCATTCTTAGGTGAGCTATTGTTACAGAACCAGCATTTGCTGACAATTTAAAATCCATCGAAAACTCTTCTTTTAAATTTGATTTTGTCACCTTCCATTCTCGTTCAATTCTAGATTGTATTCCGGACGTTGGTTTTTCTGTATTTGCAGTAGGTGTACTTTCCATTGCCCCTCCATTATCGCCAATAATTAGGTATGATGTATCGTTTGCAAATGATCCTAAATTACCAGTATTGGTGGTTTGCAAAGTGCTCAAGTAAACCCGTGTTGTATCATCGGGTGTTTGAGACTGTTTTTGAAGTAAAGTTGAATTATCATCTCTTGCAAGTGCAATAATATTTTCGCCATAGGTACTAATATCGTATTTAACCAATCCGTCACTAGACAAATAGTCATGCCCAATAGATTCACCGTATTTAATTCCCAAATAACTTACAATTTGCTTTCTGTCTGTTGCCGATGAAATTGAAGAACTGTAAAAAATCACCTCTCCAATAACTCCTCCGTAGAAGCTAGCAAATGTTCCGTTTTGCTTTAGCCGTGCTCCAATCATCATTTTTTCTGCATTAACATTTGTTTTGCCAAATCCATTATTGATTGAATCATTAAAATGAGTAAAAAAAGTACCATTTGAACTGATTTTATAATGTGAACCATCTAGAGATGTTTCATTCTCATTCTTAATATTTGCAATCAAGCGTTCCCCACAAGCTTCCTCTCGTGATAATGGGTTGTTTGTTCGAGATGAAACTATTGAATTGTAAGTAGTTAGTTTCTTATAACCAATATTTTTGTCATTTAACAATTTGCCACTATTAGAGGTGTCAGCAACAAAAAAAATCATTCCTTCACCACTTTTAGCAACATAAAAAATCTCTTTACTTGTATTGCCCAACGTTCCTAAAGAAGGACCGTTAAATTCTAAAAAATCCGTGCTATCGTCAAAACTAACCGCAGGGTTATAGTTTATTTGAGATGCTAAATTTACTGGCTGGTCTGCTGAAGAATTTTGAGATGGTGAATTGCCATTTCCAGAATCATCAGTCCAAGAGCTTACAGAGCCTGTTGGCAAACTGCCTGCACTTAACCACAATTTGAGGTTAGAGGAAACGTTTCCTGGACTTGATTGCGAATAACTTTTGATTGAAAATAGAATCGCTATTAAAATAAATAAGGTTTTTCTGTTCATAATAAGTTTTGTTAGTTGTTCAAAATTCGCTCAGAGTGGTCCTTGAAAATGACTTATAAGTCGGGATGTCAACGAAAAAAGGTGAATGGTAGTTTTTTCGGGTCAAAGCGATTTTACTATTACTCTGCAAAGCCGCACAAGTTCACACGGTTTAGAAGGATAAGTTTATAAGTACACTAACCGAAGATTTTAGATCAGTGGATATTTAATTGTTAATTCCAGGCTTAACAGCTCTATAAAAATTTTCCATTACTATTGAATGAGGCAAAGTTAAAGCTGCAATTGAGATGAATATTAAAAGTGTTTTGCTTATGTCTAGCACTTCAATGTGAGACAAAAGCACAAGAAAGCCCATTCCAAAAACACTCACTAGAGTATAAGGAGCGAGTAACCCAATAAATTTTTTCAGTGTAAATTTATTGAACCTAGTTGTCAGAAATTTGAACTCCTGAAGCAAAACATCAAACGAATGTATTGATACAAAAAAGATACTAAATCCAAGAATTGCAGAGTGAAAATAAAAAGAGAGGTGAACCAGCATAAAGATCACAATTTCCATTCCAATATTGGCTTGTTTTAGTTTTCTAAATTGAGTTAAAAGAATTATGAAAAAAATAGAAGAGCTTACCCAAAGGGCGATTGGGAAAAGGTGGTTTGTAAAGAGTGGCTGTAAGACGAAAAGGTCAGCCGTAGTTGAAGTTATTTCTATTATTTCTTGTTTATTATAAACACATAAGGCCGACAATATTGAACTGCCCCAAGCAAAATATAGAATAACTTTTAAGCTTTTATGGAGAAGATTTTTTTGAGAAAATTGAGATTGACCGAAGTGGTACGAAGACAGCGACACAAATAAAATAAACCCTATTTTAGGATTAAGCAACCAAACAATAACAGTTACGGTTATCAAACCAAAATATAATGTGTAAAATAATATTGGGCTTCTTTTTGTATTTTGAAAAAACAATACGTGATCAATAGCTCCGTGAGGTATTCCAACCAAGGCCATTAGAAAAACAGCAACAATTAATTGTATTTGAAGTGACATTCCATTGGTAATAAAACCAATTATCAGAAAGGTTAAATTAAGAGCTAGAAATAATAGGATTGATCTACTCATTTATTTTTCAATAAAAAAAGGAGTAACTAGAGCTACTCCTTTTGATTGTTTAAAGCGTATAAATTACGCTGTTTTTTTTGAAGTAACCGCTATAGAATAAACAACTAAACCGAAACCTATTTTATTAATGGCATCTGCAATGTTATAGAATAAATCTACATTGGCAGATTCCCATCCTAAGCCAGTGTTTAACCAACCACCTGGCATACACATGTAACCAATTGGATAAATAGCCCATCCTACCAGAACAAACCAAGCTAAAATGCGTATTCCTTTCTTAACTGCATCATTTCCACTGTTTGCAGCTAGATTAGCTACCTCACCAAACCAAGCAGTATATAAGATATAAGCATATCCAATGGTTGAAATAACACCCCACATTACTGAGTGAGACGTGCTTCCGTCAGTAAATGCTTCACCGATGTAGCCAGCAACTAGCATTAAAACTGATGCACCAATTAATTTCCATAAGAGATTAATTCGAGCTCCAGCTGCTTTTGTCAATAAATAGAATTCAACACACATTAACGGAACTGTCAAAGTCCAATCAATGTAACGTAAAGCTGTTGGAGTTTCTCCTGTAGCTAGATAATAATCTCTCATGTAATAATAGTGAACGGCCGCAATGCCTGTAATTAAACCTGACACTAAGAGAGATAATTTCCATTTTCCTTCAACGCTTCCACGCTCAAAGAAAAAGAATACTGCCGCCGCTAACATAGCCATGTAACCTGTAAAAAAGGTAAACGCTATGGGGTCGTCTTTGGGAATTGTAAGTACATCTAATAACATATTTTTTTATTTTAATTTACGCTAAGATAACATTGAAACTTGCATTTTGTTTAAATTAAACTATAAAACTTAAACAAAAAACGTCTACATTTTTTGTAAATATCTTATAATGAGCATCTAATCGTTCAAACTGAATAACTAAAAATATCGTGTTAAAGTTGTTTTTTTACTTGTAAAAGTGGAATGTTTTTCTTTATCACTGTCCTAAGTTAGATGTGTTTTTGCCAAAATAATCAAGACTCGCAAGAGTAAACGCATCTAGGTCTAAAGTTTAGTAAGGATTACTATTTTAGTTGATGACAGTAATGGCATCAATCTTCATCATCTATATTTGCATTGTATGCTAATAAAGACTTATGGAAGTGCAGTTTATGGTATTTCAGCCCAACTTATTACCGTTGAAGTTGATGTTGGGAAAGGGGCAAGAACACAAATAATTGGGTTACCAGATAATGCGGTAAAAGAGAGTCAACCTAGGGTTAATGCTGCTATGAAAAATAGCGGATATACTTATCCAAGAAAAGGAGTAATAATAAACATGGCTCCTGCAGATATTAAAAAAGAAGGTTCTGCATATGATTTAACCATAGCCATTGGCGTAATGGCCGCCTCAGAGCTTATAAATACGGATTTGTTGGATGAAACATTAATAATGGGTGAGCTTAGTTTGGATGGTAGCTTATTGCCAATAAAGGGAGCCTTACCTATTGCTATTCAAGCACAAAAAGACGGTTTTAAAAAGTTAATTGTACCAAAAGCAAATGATAGAGAGGCAGCCATAGTTAAAGATTTAGAAGTATATGGATTGGACAGTCTTAAAGAAGTTGTAGATTTTTTAGAAGGAGAAAAGCAATTTGAACGCACTGTTGTAGATCCACGCAATGACTTTGCCGATAACATTGAGAAATTGATTTACGATTTTAGTGATGTAAAAGGGCAAGAAAACATAAAACGTGCAATGGAAATTGCAGCAGCAGGAGGACATAATATTATACTAATTGGCCCTCCTGGTGCAGGTAAAACTATGCTAGCTAAGCGGTTAAATACCATTTTACCACCTATGAACCTGCACGAGGCATTAGAAACAACCAAAATACATTCTGTTGCGGGTAGATTAGGAAGTAATGCAACATTAATGGCTCAAAGACCATTTAGAAGCCCACATCATACCATCAGTGATGTTGCGTTGGTTGGTGGAGGAAATAATCCTCAACCCGGAGAAATAAGCTTAGCTCACAATGGAGTATTATTTTTAGATGAGTTGCCTGAGTTTAAACGAGCGGTATTGGAAGTACTACGTCAACCTTTGGAAGATAGAAAGGTTACCATATCTAGAGCTAAGTTTTCTGTAGATTACCCAAGTAGCTTAATGTTGGTAGCAAGTATGAATCCTTGTCCGTGCGGTTATTTCAATCACCCAGAAAAGGAATGTGTTTGTGCACCTGGAGTGGTACAAAAATATCTAAGCAAAATAAGTGGTCCGCTATTGGATAGAATTGATATACACATAGAAGTTACACCAGTAAAATTTGAAGAGTTGAACCAAACAACTATAGAAGAGGAGAGAAGCGAAAACATAAGAGAACGTGTTATATCAGCAAGAGAGCTCCAACATAAACGATTTGGAAAATTACCCATTTACAATAATGCTCAAATGGAAAGCAACCTAATAAGAAAATATTGCAAAATAAATCCAGCAGCAACTTTGCTGCTTAAAAATGCAATGAACAAGTTAAATTTAAGTGCAAGAGCATACGATAGAATATTAAAAGTAAGCAGAACCATAGCAGATTTAGGAGGCAGCGAAACTATTGAAATGGAGCACTTAGCAGAAGCAATACATTATAGAAGTTTAGATAGAGAAAACTGGGGTGTGTAAATATTATCGAATAACGCAATATTTGGGTGCCTATACAAAATCAAATATTAATATATACTACAAGCATTAAGCTGCGGCCAGTATTTAATTACGTATTCTTAAATTAACGTCAATTTATGCTGTAAAAGACAACACTTTTATTCACGTGTTAAAGTAATTGCTTTATGCGATTATGTGTGATAATGTCCAGTTGCTAGGTTTGTTTAACAATCCAAATGTTAGAAACAATGTTAAACGCACCAAAAACGACCTTTATCTTATGCTCGCTTCTGATATTTAGCTCTTGTGCTTCATTATTTAATCGCCCAACTACCAGAGTAAAGATAGCTACAAGTACACCCTCAAAAGTGGTAATTGTAGGCGATACAATAAGCACAGTAAAAGCTGGCACTAAAATAAGAGTGCAACGAAGTGAAGCTCCTTTAGAGGTAGAAGTAATAGATGAAGAAGTAAGTAGATTTGTTGAAGTAAAATCGCAAAAGTCTGTGGCATATTGGGCTAATGGACTAGGCTTATTCGTTTATGGCATACCAACCGTTGTAGGAGTTATGATTGATAATAAAAGCCCTAAAAAATACACCTATCCCAAAAATGTACTGATTAATGCGGAGGCTTTAAGTTTAGATTATGGAACTTTCAATACATACAATTTAGCTCCCCACACAAACCTTTTAAAGATAAGTCCATTTAGCTATTTTAATGCAGTCAATCCAAGAGTAGAATTTGCTTTTGAACATAAGTCGAGCAATCAGTGGTCTACACAATTTGGAGCTAGCTACATATTGCCAATCAACATTTATGGATTCAATTCATTATTAAATCAGCACAATTCTGGATACAATGTTTCTGTTGAGCAAAGATTCTATTGGGCAAAAACGGCTCCACATGGTTTTTATGCAAGTGTAGAAGGACGGATTTTAAATCGAGAAAATTTAATAGAAGGAGAATTTAGTAAGGATTGGTATTCTCAACCAGAATATATCGATACTTTTTTTATGAAAAAGGATAAATATACTGCAAATTTAAAGATGGGCTACCAGGCAATATTCAAGCATTTAACTGCCGATTTGTTTATTGGCTCCGGATACAGTTTTATAGAAAACACTCATTTAAACAGAAAAAATTTGAATGATTATGTAGCACATTATGATCATTTAATCGGTACAGATCAATCAGAAGTAAATCATGGTTCACATCAGATACAAAAAGTTTATTTAGGTTTTCAATTAGGATGGGCTTTTTAAACAGCATAAATAGCTTCTTTGACGAACTGGCTATTGAAATTTGTTAGTGCCATAAGTTGAAGTGCTAAACGCTTACTTTTGCGGCAATGCAGTTAATTACTACACGTATATGTATGGCTAAAGACTTGGGTGTTCACGGTAATTTGTTTGGAGGTATTATGATGGCTTGGATAGATGAAGCTGCAAGCTCTATGGCTTTAAGTTTATGTAACACACCCAATATGGTTACTATAAAGGTAGATGAGCTTGTATTTAAAAAGAAAGTTAAAGAAGGCTATCTTATTAGAATTTATGCTGATGTAGCCAAAATGGGAAGAACATCGGTTACATTAAAAATAGAAGCCAGAAAGGTGAGTGTGTATACAGACGATGAGGATGTTGTAGTTAGTACAAACATAACCTTTGTTCGTATTGATGAAGAAGGTAGACCTACCCCTATCCCAACAACAGTTAGGAACAAATTTGCCCACTTAAGTTAGTCCGTTTATTAACTCAGATTTTGTATTGGTGTATTAATTATACCAAAATCTAGATGCTATAAGTTGTGAATTAAACAATTGAAAAGCATCATGAAAAATTCCAATGTTAAAAAACCAGACCGTATTATTTTATTTGAAATAGGAATTATCTTAGCTCTATTGGCTATTAATTATGTATTACAACTAGGCTACAACAATTCTTTTACATTAGGACCTGAAGCACCAGATTTTAGTGATACTGCCTTTGTATATGTTCCACCCCAAAAGAAACACAAGGAAATCAAGCAAGAATTTAAAACGGTAAAGGCTTATAAAGCTTTGGTTTTTGATCCCAATGCTCTAATAAAACAAGTCAAAAACCTATTTAAAGTTCCAGAAACGGTTATGCCAAAGGCAAGTTTAAACAAAGTGCCGAGTGCAATTCCTTTTCTTAAAACAGAACCTAGAGTAGATACGACTAGTATTTTAGACATAATTGTGAGTGAAATGCCGCAATTCCCCGGAGGTGAAAAAGGGCTTGCGGATCATATCAGAAAAAATTATACCATAACTAGTGCAATGTTTGATTATGCAACAGAAGTAAAAATGGATCTCGAGTTTGTTATAGATAGAAACGGTAAAGTGACTAATATTAAGATACTTACTTGCTCAAATCCAGGGCTTGGTGCAGAGCATGAGGCGATAAGATTATATAAAAATATGCCTAAATGGAAGCCTGCTAAACACCACGGAAATAGAGTTAATATTCGGCTAAAACAACCTTTAAAAATTAAAATATTTTAAGCTTGGCACAAAAATGGAAACACATTTATCATATTCGGTAAGGTAGTTTTCGTAAAACTAAGCTTTTAGTACAAAAGGGGCCACTCGGCCCCTTTTCTTGTTCATAGCAGTGTAAAAATGTGCCGCTTTTCAATTCAATATTTCCGTTTATCAATTATAGCCAATCGAAAGCGGAGTTTTGCCGTTATCTTTACGATATGAAACGTATAGATTACTTCTTTAAAATTACAACTAGTATAGTTTTGCTTCTATGCTTTGTAGGAGTATCGCATGCAGGTGGTGGAGATGATGAAGACAAGAAAAGTAATAAGCAAAATATAAAAGCAGGCATAGTAAAAGTGAATTCTACGCTAATAAATGTGGAAGTAGAAGCTATTGATCAAGAAGATACTTTGGTATTTGATGATTGGGAAGCTCCTGAAGATATTGGCCTTAAAAATGAACGAGAGATTAGTTTCATTTCAGAGGTAACCAGTGGGTCCAATTCTAAAGAGTCAATGTTAGAAAATTTGGGGGCCACGTTAACAGAAAATCTAGCACATTTAGTTAAAAAAGAATACAAAGTAGAATTTACAGTTTACCCTAACCCAACTGTTAATCAACTTAACATTGAAACAGAAACCATACCTAGTGAGATTAGGATAATAGACATTACAGGCAGAATGCACCGCTCGTCTTATTTTCAAAAACAGATTGATGTGCAATATTTACCTACCGGTACTTATTTTATTCAATTGATTTACTTTGACCATGTGGAGAGTAGAAAATTTATTAAAAGCTAATTAAAAGAAAGAAAACTATGTTAAGAGCCGTAATTATTGATGACGAAAGAAAAAGCAGAGAAAATTTAAGACTGCTGTTAGATTCATTTGTAGACAATATAGATATTGTTGGAACTGCTGATGGAGTACTTACGGGGATTAGCACAATTAATGACAAAGATCCAGATTTAGTTTTTCTAGATATTCATTTAGCAAACGGAGATGGTTTTCAGATTTTGGATGGCATAAATAACAAAAAGCAAAATATAATTTTTGTTACAGGGCACGAAGAGCACGCTATTAAAGCATTTAGAAGTGATGCTATTGATTATTTGCTAAAACCAGTTTGTATTGAGCATTTGCAAGGAGCAGTTGAAAGAGTTAGAGAAAAATCGGTAAATAATAAACCAAGTGGAAATGGTCAAATTTCTCTGTCTACCAGCAAAGGGTTGCAATTCTTAAAAACTGAAGATATTGTTTATTGTAAGGGAGATGGAGCCTATACCTACTTCTTTTTAAAGAGTGGGGAAAGAATAACGACTTCTAAAAATTTAAAAGCCTACGAAGAAAGATTGAAGGATTACAACTTTTTTAGATCGCATAAATCGTACTTAATCAACCTGTCAGAAATTAAAACTTACATTCGTGGAGAGGGCAGTTATGCAATTATGACCAATGGTGATAACGTTGGAGTTTCTAAACGTAGAAAAGATAATTTTTTAGCTGCATTAAGCAGTGCATAAAATACTTTTTAAATACCTATTTTTTTTATTTCTTGAGCTAAGTTTTCTTTCTAAGATAGAAGCTCAAAGCCCAATTCGTTTCCAAAATTTAACGGTGAATGATGGACTTTCTATGGGAACCATTACAGATTTTCAAAAAGACAGAAATGGCTTTATTTGGATTGCTACAGCTGAGGGGCTGCATAGATTTGACGGAAAGTACTTTAAGGTTTTTAAGCACGTAGAAGGTACTCAAAACACCTTAACAGATAGTTATATCACTTGTTTGGCAGCAATTGGAAATCAGCTTTTTGTAGGGAATGATGCCGGAGTAATTGATGTTCTAAATTTAGATAATTACACCTTTAGCTCAATAGATATTAGAGCCAATGCTTCAGATTTTGATTATCCAATAACGGACCTTGAGTTATTTCAAAATTCAATTGTTATTACAACAAATGGTGGAGGTATTTGGTGTTATAACTTAAATACTAAAAAGTTATCCAACACAAATTTTAAGGCACTGTCTACTGCTAGTATTTCTGATATATATATTGAGAAAGATGCCTTTTATTTTGTGGAAGAGCATCAAGTTTACACGGCCAATTTACTTGGATATACTGAAATATTTTCCAATTCTAATTTGCTGTTATCTTCAATTTGCAGATATAAAAGTAGCTTAGTTTTGGGGAGCAATAAGGGTTTATATAAACTTGCTTCAGACTATTCAGTAATAAGTCCCATAAAATTACCTCCTAAAAAAAGGGCAGTGAATAGAATAACTAAATTGATATCTTCAGGGAGCACTCTCTGGGTTGGATCTAAAGGTGGTTTAATGCGTTTAGAAAACGATAGTATTGAATTATATAAAACCAATGAGTTAAGACCGTTTTCGTTGGTTAGCAATCAAATAACTAATTTATTTTTTGATTCTGATGGAATTTTATGGGTTGGAACAATTGCAGGTGTTAGCAGTTATGCTCCAAAGCTTAAAAAATTTGGTTTGTTGCAGTACATAGATTTTGAGGGCAAAAACTATAACAACAACATATACTATACTTATGAAGATAGTAAAAATAATATTTGGCTAGGGACACTAACTTCTGGTTTAATAAAGTTAAATAGTGAGAATAAGATAACTAAAGTCTATCCGCAGCTTAAGGATGGATCTTACGAAACTAAAGCTATACGCTGCATTTTTGAAGATAGCAGGGGGCAATTTTGGATAGGAACTAGAGACGAGGGAATATTTAAGTTTAATCCAGAAACCGGTCAAGCACAGCTAGTTGCAAACATTGATAATGGGAAAATTGGTAGCAACATAATCCGCGAAATTTTTGAAGATACTAAAAGGAGAATGTGGTTTGGAACCCAAAATGGATTATACCTTTTAGATTCTAATGGTGCTTTTAGCCATTTTGAAACAGATGAAAATACCATCAATAATTCTGTGTACCAAATTGAGCAGTATCCTGGAACTAACGAGCTAATAATTGCCACATTTAGAGGCGGTATTAAAATATTTGATCCAGAAACCGGAATATTTAAGCATTTTAAAAATATTGCTGAGGACTCCACTAGCTTAAGTAACAATAATATTATGTGTATGACCTGGCTTAATGCTGATTCACTTCTTGTGGGCACTTATGGTGGAGGGCTAAATATTTTTGATATTAATAAAAAGACTTTTGGCCATATTACAGAGCGTAATGGATTGGTAAATAATGCTGTTTACGGCATTTTATATGAAGGGTCTGGAATCTGTTGGTTATCTACTAATAACGGTTTAGTTAGATACAGCATCTACAATAAGCAGTTTATAAACTTTAAACCGGAGCACTATTTACAAAATACGGAATACAATGAAGGTGCATTTTTAAAAAGCTCTAAAGGCTATTATTACTTTGGAGGAGTTAGCGGCTTAAACTACTTTAAACCTTCAGAAATTGAATATGATAGGACACCAGCACCTCTTTTTTTTACGGATGTGAGGGGACAGTTTGACAAAAAAGAATTTAATAAAATTAGTCTTAGTTTTTTAAATTCTAGGTTAGAAATTGACTTTATGTCGCTTTATTATTCCAACCCCAATGGGGTAAACTATAAGTACCAATTAAAAGGTTTTGATAATAATTGGGTAAACACATCTAATAGTAATACGGCTGTTTATCCAAGGCTAAGCCCGGGTAAATATAGATTTAGTGTAGTAGCTCAAGATGAGTTTGGAAATTGGAAGACTCAAAGTGATGAGCTTATTATTAGAGTTGAGCCTCCGTTTTGGCAAAAATGGTGGTTTATAACATTGTGTATAGTAACAATTATAGGACTTATTTATGCTATAATTAGGTACAGAACTAGGGAGATTGAACGTGCTTATAAATTACAATTAGTAGACTCTGAATTAGCTGCTTTACGCAGTCAAATGAATCCTCATTTTATTTTTAACTCGTTAAACAGTATTCAGTATTTTGTTTTAAAGAAAGAACCTAAAGAAGCCTATACTTATTTAAGCAAGTTTGCTAGTTTAATGCGTAAAATATTGCAGAACAGTCACTTAAAATATATCTCGGTACAAGATGAAGTAGATGGGTTAAACCTTTACTTAGAAATGGAAAAGATGAGGATGGATGACAATTTAGATTACAGCATCTCAACTGAAAATATTGAGGATTTAGAGACTACCAATATTCCAACTATGCTTATACAACCTTTTGTTGAAAACAGCATTGTACATGGCTTATTACCTAAAGAGAAAAACAGAAAATTGGATGTAGTAATATCTAAAAATAGTAATCAATTATTGTGCTCTGTTTTGGATAATGGTATTGGAAGAGAAGAGTCAAGAAAAATGAATGCCAAAAGAAGCAGTAAGCATAAATCTGCAGGAATGGATTTAACCAGCAAAAGGCTTAAAATATTAAGCGAAGGACAAGGTGATTTTGATGTTACTATAGAAGATCTTATTGCAGATGATGGAAAGACCGGTACACTTGTAAAATTGGTTATACCAATTATTAAGAAAATAGATTAAAAACGATAAAGCTGCCAGTATAAGCCAACAAAGTCATGTAAATAAATTGAATAATGGGCCACTTAAGAGATTTGGTTTCTTTATAAACCACAGCAAGCGTGCTTACACATTGCATAGCAAATGCATAAAAAATCATTAAGGAAAGTACTACACCAATAGAATAAACAGGTTCACCAGTAGCGAGCGTATCCTTCTTCATTTTGTTGCGTATTTGATCAAAGTTTTCCTCATCGTCTATACTATAAATAGTACTCATTGTACCTACAAATACTTCTCTAGCGGCAAACGATGTAATAAGGGCAATGCCAATTTTCCAGTTAAAACCAATCGGTTTAATTGTAGGTTCTATAACTTTTCCAAATTTGCCGGCATAGCTCACTTCTAAGTTATCTGCCTCCTGTAAAGAAAAACTTTTATTAGGTTTTGGTCCATAACTTGCCAAAAACCAAAGAATAACTGAAACAATAAGGATTACCTTACCAGCTTCTTTAACAAAGCTTAGAGATTTTTGCCAGCAAGTCATCCAAATATTCTTCCATCTTGGTGTGTGATAAATGGGCAATTCCATTATAAAATAAGACGGAATATCGTGCTTAATAATCCACTTAAAACCAATTGCTGCAATGAGTGCTGCAACCGTGCCAAGCACATACATGGCAAGTAAAACTAGGGCTTGCAGATTAAATACTCCTGCTACCATTGTATTTGGAATAGCCATTGATATAAGCAATGTATATACAGGTAAACGTGCAGAACAACTCATTAATGGTGTTACCATTATAGTTATAAGCCTATCCTTCCAATTCTCAATATTACGGGTGCTCATTATAGCTGGAATTGCACATGCAGCCCCACTTAGCAATGGCACAACACTTTTTCCACTAAGCCCTAACCCTCGTAGCATTTTATCCATAATAAAGCTAACTCTAGCCATATACCCTGTATCTTCTAACAGGCTCATAAAAAAGAATAAAATGGCAATTTGAGGAACGAATACAACAACGCCCGCAACACCCGCAATTAATCCATTAATTATTAATCGCTTAAACCAGCCGTCTATCATAACTCCATTCAGAAATTCACTGAAGTAAGAGAAGCCAGTTTCTATCCAATTCATTGGATATTCTGCCAGCATAAACACACTCTGAAATATTAAAAAGAGCACTCCTAAAAAAAGCATGTATCCCAGAATTGGGTGAGTAGCTATTTTATCTATTTTGTTGGAAACTAGTTCTCGTTTAGTTTTTTGAACGGTAGTTTTTTGGAGAAGTTGGTTAATACTAGTATAAACTTGCTCGTGAGAATTTGTATGATCTTCTCCAAAGTCAAAATGAGGAACAAACTGGTCTTCATCTAAGGTTTTTTTCACCTCATCAACACCTTCTCCTGTTCTTCCATTTATTTTAAATACTCTAATTCCAAGCTCTTTTTCTAAACGTTCTTTGTCAATTTCAACGCCTTTAAAGGTTGCTACGTCAAGCATATTTAACACCAAAATCATAGGTATTCCTTTTCTAGCTAGCTGGCTGAAATAGAATAAATTACGTTTTAGGTTAGCAGAATCTGCTATATATAGAATGATGTCTGGTTTAGGTGTTTCAAAAAAGATTTTAACCGCCTCTTCTTCGTCTAAAGATTTAGGGTTAAAACTATATGTTCCGGGTGTGTCAACTAAATTAATTGCGGTATTGTTAACCTTAATAACGCCTAATTTATTTTCAATAGTTGTTCCTGGAACGTTAGTAATTTTTTGATTTAAACCGGTTAACTTGTTAAACAGAGAAGACTTACCGCAGTTTGGGTTGCCTGCTAAAACTATTTTAAGATGTTTGGAGTTACTCATGTTTTAAATAAATCATCCAATGGTTTAACGGTTATGTTTTTCGCTTCAGATTTTCTAATACTCAAGGTGTAACCTTCAATGTCATAAGCAATAGGATCTCCAAACGGAGCTTTAAAAATTGGTTGAATTAACACGCCAGGAACGCAACCCATTTCTTGCAATTTTTCTTTGAAGGGGCTGTCCAAAACCTGCTGAATACGAGCAAGTTGACCAATATTTAATTCATCTAATGTCACTAATTTGGCAAAGATGATTATATTTTTGGATTAAATAAAGATAAGAATATTATTTTACCACGCCAGTAGCTCCTTAACTTTACGCTTTAATCTATTTAATCCTAAAAAGTTGTTTTCTAGCTCTGCATTAAAGGGAATTGGCGTATCTAAACTACCAAATCGCGTCACTGGTGCATCTAAACAAACAAAGCAATGTTCACTAATCCACGCGGAAATTTCAGCTCCAATGCCGCCTTGCAGATTATCCTCGTGCACAACCATTACTTTACCGCTTAACTTAACAGCAGCTTCCACTGCTTGCTTATCCCAAGGAACTAATGTACGCAGATCTAAAAGAGTTGCATTTAGGTTCATCTCCTCTATTAACTCAGTGCACCAATGCACCGCCCAGCCATACGTAATAAATGTTATGTCATCTCCTTTTTGTAAAAATTTAGCTTTACCAATTTCAGTAGTATAGCTGTTTGTACTTACCTCTTCTTTTATGCTTCGATATAACTTCTTATGTTCAAAAAATAGAACTGGATTTGGGTCTTCAAAAGATGCTAGCAATAAACCTTTTGCATCAGCTGGTGAACTGGGATATACAATTTTTAAGCCTGGAGTATGAAAAAACCAAGCTTCGTTACTTTGGCTATGAAATGGACCTGCAGCGGCACCGCCACCTGTAGGCATCCGTATTACCACATCACTATTTTGTTTCCATCTGTAATAGGTTTTAGCAAGGTTGTTGGTTATTTGGTTAAAACCGCAACTTACAAAATCTGCAAATTGCATTTCTACCATGCTTTTTTTACCACCCATAGTTAACCCTAAAGCAGTACCTAAAGGAGCAGCTTCACTAATAGGTGTATTTCTTACTCTTTCTAAACCGAATTTATCTACAAAGCCTTCTGTAATTTTAAAGACACCGCCGTAGCTTGCTATGTCTTGTCCCATTAAAACCAAATTAGTGTGCTTTTGCATTGCCAGATCCATTGCGTTTTGAATGGCGTCAATAAATCGCATTTTTACCTTGTTTTTGGATGGTTCAATTTGGGCTGAAGTATTGGATTTATAAACTTCTTCTAATTCTTTCTCTGAAGAAACTTTAATGGTGTTTTCTAGTTTTAATACTTTGATGCCATCATTTATTTCAGCTGAAATTTCTTTTTCTATATTTTCAATTTCTTTTTCTGTAATAAAGAGGTGGTTTAACAAGTAGCTCTTATAGTTATTAATTGGGTCTTTCTTTGCCCAATGGTCTATAATCTCTTGAGGTACATATTTATTGCCACTAGCTTCTTCATGTCCCCGCATTCTAAACGTTTTACATTCTATCAGAAACGGCCTAGGGTTTTTTCTTAAATCGGCAGCAATTTGAGATACTTCAGTGTAAACCTCTAAAATGTTATTGCCATCAATAGTTCTGCTTTCAACTCCATAGCCAATACCTTTATCCGCTAGGTTTTGGCATTTAAATTGGTCTTTGCTTGGAGTAGAAAGTCCGTAGCCATTATTCTCTACTAAAAAAATAACAGGTAAATCCCAAACAGCAGCCAGGTTAATAGCTTCATGAAATTCACCTTCACTGGTTGCACCATCACCTGAAAAAGCTAAAGTTACTTTGCCTTTGTTATCTAATTTGTTTGCAAGAGCAACACCATCTGCTACACTTAACATTGCACCTAAATGAGATATCATACCAGCTATATGGTAGTCGTTTGTTCCAAAATGGAAACTCCTATCCCTACCTTGAGTAAATCCATCTTGGTTTCCTTGCCATTGGGATAAAAGCTTTTTAAATGGAATTTGCCGTGTAGTAAATACCCCTAAATTCCTATGATTAGGCATAATATACTCATCACTTTGAAGTGCTAAAGTAGCTCCAACAGCAATGGCTTCCTGTCCAATTCCACTAAACCATTTGCTTACTTGCCCCTGCCTTAAAAGCTTCAGCATTTTTTCCTCAATTAATCTAGGTTTAACTAAAGCTTTATAAATGTCTTTAAGTTGAGCCTTGGTAAAATTATTATGTGCATTGAAGTCCATACCCTTATACGAATAAAGCACATTTATCTAAACGCTTATAGCATATGAGCGTATTTTTGTGAAATGCTTTTGTTGCTGGACAATTATGACTCTTTTACATATAATTTGCAGGACTGTTTCTTGCAGTGTGGTGTTGAAATTGAAGTAATTAGAAATGACAAAATTGATATAAATGGTATTGAAGGCAAGTACAACGGAATAATCATTTCCCCCGGTCCAGGTGTACCTTCAAATGCAGGAGTTACAATGCAGGTTATTGAAATGTTTTATAACAAACTTCCAATATTTGGTGTTTGCTTAGGTCTGCAAGCCATTGGAGAGTTCTTTGGTGCTACACTATTAAGAGCTGATTATCCAATGCATGGTAAAGTTTCGGAGTTAAATTTTAAAGACAACCATATGATGTTTAGGGATGTTATTAAACCACTAAAGGTATGCCGTTATCATTCTCTTGTAATTAATATTGAAAAGCCGATAGATTTGGAAATTGTGGCAAGTACAAAGGATGGTGAAATAATGGCACTTCAACATAAAAAATACCCAATTTGGGCAGTTCAATTTCATCCAGAAGCTATTTTGACTCCACAAGGATTAAAATTAATAAGAAATTGGGTAACTTGCTTTTCTTTGCAGGACACTAAACGTTAAGCATAAAGAGTTGTTAATATAGAAATGATAGCATCTGACTACATAGCCTTTGTAAATCCAGTAAAGTATAATGCCGATGTATCTGCTTGTATAGATACAATGCTGAGCAATGGTTGCTTTAGTTTGCCGGTAAATAAAGATGGTAGAATATTTGGCACAGTAGATTTAGAAGAGTGCATTTTTACAGAGTACAAAACAATTACAAGTTTGGTAGATGCTGGAATAACAACTGTAAATGCAAACTCGCATTTGTTTGATGTTTTAAAAGTACTTCACGAAACTGATGCAGATATTTGCGGAGTACTTAGTGCTGAATTAGAATGGATTGGCATTTTAACTAAATCCAATATTATTAAAGCACTGTCTACCTCTCTTTCAATTAGTCAACAAGGAGCAACCCTAATTATAGAAATGGCTGCTCATCAGTATTCTAGTAGTGAAATTGCAAGAATAATTGAAGGTGAAGGTGCACAAATTCTTGGATTATGGCTGTTAAATTATCCTGAAAGTGGAAGAATTAGAGCAAGCATTAAACTAAACACTCAAAATGCGGAGCGTATAATTGGTAGCTTACGTCGTTTTAATTACGAAGTAATTGCAACTTTTGGCGATGACGATTATAAGGAGAACGTGGAAAGGCGTTTTCAATCTTTAATGAAATATCTTGACCTTTAGAATTCTATTATTTCTTAGTATTTTATTTTTTCTTAACGCTGTGCAGGCGAAACAAGATATAGCTATTAAAAACATTAAGGTAAAAGGAAATGACAGAACAAAAGAGTTTACCATAAAAAGAGAGTTACTCTTTATTGAGGATTCTATTTATGTTTTTGAAGATTTTAGTCAGTTTGAGACAAGTATAAAACAGTCTGAAAATAGGGTGTTAAATCTTAACCTATTTAATAGTGTGAATATCACTTATACTAAAGGGCAAAGTGAGTATAATTTGCATGTAACAGTAGTTGAAAAATGGTACATATGGCCGTTGCCGTTTGTAGAATTTAGCGATAGAAACTTCAATATTTGGAGTGATTTGAGCTTTGATCCAAGTCGTACAAATTATGGTCTTTACTTGTTTAACTATAACCTATTTGGCCGAAACCATACCCTAAAAACTTCTTTTGTTTATGGCTATAACCAAACTTATGGGTTAGAGTATAGAGTGCCTTTTTTAAGTAAAACAAGCAACCTTGGGCTTGCTACCAAGTTAAAATATACTTCACAAGCCGAAGTTTGGCTAAACACAGAGAACGACAGGCTTCAATTTTATAAAAATGGGCAAAATAATTTAATTTCTAAAGTAGAATCAGCAGTTAGTCTAAGTAAAAGAACTACACCTTACACACACGCTGGTATATACATATCTGCCCTATCCACCAAGTTAGATAGTTCTGTACAACGCATTTCAAATGACTTTCTATTAAGTGAACAAGATAAATTAACGGTAATTGAAACAGGACTTACCTATAGTTTTGATAATAGAGATAACATCTATTTTACAACTAATGGAGTTTATATCTCTCCGTCTATTGCTTTACAGTATTATAACGCTAGCAGTTCCTTTACAAATGTTTTAACCAATTTGAAGATTCAAAAATTTAGTCAACATGGGTATAAATTATTTTCTTCAGCTTCTATTTTAGCCGAGATGAATTTAGTTGACATACTTCCCTATGAAAACTCAAAACGATTTGGATATAGCAATAATATAAGGGGTTTTGAACGCTATGTTGTTGAAGGTAAAAACGCAATTCTTGTGAATACAGAAATAAAATATCAGGTAGTTAACAAGCCACATATCCCTCTTAAGTTTATACCTTTTAAAAACTACAAATTTGTTCCTTTAGATGCTTATTTAGGGTGTTTTGTAGATGCTGGATATGTTAAAAGTAGTGATGTAAAGCCATTAAATGTGTTGCCAAATAAGTTATTATATTCTGCAGGTATTACTTTGCAAACGCTAGTTTATAACGATAGAATTATTAGATTGGAATATAGTTTAAACAGCTTAAAAGAAACAGGACTTTTTTTACACTTTACAAAGGCAATATGAAAGTAGCGATTTACGGTAGACCTATTAAAACAAAAGGTTTTATTAAATTTTATAATGACTTTATTTCTTGCTTAAAAAACTATGACATTGACTTTGCTGCTATAAAATCGTATAAAAACTTTTTAACCAACCAGTATAAAATAACTTGTGAGAGTTGCTCAAAGCAAGATTTAAACAATAAGACATTTGATTGCTTAATCAGTTTAGGAGGTGACGGGACAATGCTTGATACACTTTCTTTGGTAGGTAAAAGCAATTTGCCTGTGATGGGAATTAACCTTGGAAGGTTAGGGTTTTTAGCTAATATAAAAATGGAAGAATTTGAGGAAGCAATTATTGCTTTAAAAACTAAAAATTTTGACATTGAAAAAAGGACAATTCTTAAAGTAGAATCCAATATTGCAAAGTTGAATGAATTTCCATTTGCCTTAAATGATTTTGTTGTTCAAAAGCGAGACAGCTCAGCTATGATAACGGTAAAAGCCGGTTTAGATAAAGATTTTCTAAATAACTATTGGGCAGATGGCTTAATAGTATCTACCCCAACCGGGTCTTCTGGTTATAGCCTTTCTTGTGGGGGGCCATTGGTGTTCCCTGGTTCTAGAGCTTTTGTTATTACGCCAATTGCTGCTCATAACTTAACGGTTAGGCCGGTTGTAATACCAGATAAAAATGTTTTAAATCTTAAGATTTCTGGAAGGGGAAAGGATGTTCTTGTTACCTTAGATTCTAGATCCTTTAAAGTTCCGAATAACACGCAGTTAAGCATTAAAAAAGCAGATTTTATGTTTAATATGGTACAACTTAAAAGTGCTAACTATATGGATACAATTAGAAATAAACTGCTGTGGGGAGCAGATAGAAGAGATGAATTTTCTTAGATTTTTTTAACGTATTTGGTAATAATTACCACAGTTTGGCCATCTACCTTACCTTCAATATATTCTTCATTATCTGGGTCTAACCTTATGTTTCTTACAGCGGCTCCTCTCTTAGCTGTTAAACTAGATCCTTTTACATCTAGATCCTTTATTAGAACGATGGAATCTCCTGCATTCAATACCACACCATTGCTGTCTTTATGAACTGTAGAACGTGTAACATCTGTATTAACATCTTTAGCCCATTCAGAAGTAGCTTCGTCCATGTACATCATATCTTGTAAGTCTGTTGCCCATCCAATTCCATTACTTCTTAATCTATCAAGTACTCTCCAGCTAACAACCTTAACAGCATCAGCCTCACTCCAAACACTTTCAATTAAACATCTCCAATGATTTTGGTCCATTTTAGAAGGATCCTCAATTTGATTATTACAATTAGCACAAATTAGAATATTGTGATTGGCATCTTTATCGCTGTATGGATAAACTGCAAAAACAGTTAAATCAACCTGATTTGTGCATAGCTCGCACGCATTAAAGCTCCTTGCTTCTAATTCTTTTTGCATTTATTAAATATATTGTGGCCTCAATATTAGTGCTGCATTTCTTACTTCAAAAGATATACTGTTCCTTTTTGAGATAATTTTCTTTTATTACTGAATATTACATCAGCTAGGTAAAAGTATGTTCCTTCTTGCAAGGGTACTCCTAAATAAGTGCCATCCCAAGTGTTAGATAAATCAGTTGTTTCAAAAAGTTTCTCACCCCATTTGGAAAATACAGACATTTTAAAGGTTTTGACCTCGCAATTATATATTGGACCGAAGGTGTTGTTTAAAGCATCGCCATTAGGTGTAAATGCATTTGGGAAAAAGCCAGAACAATTACAATTGCTAACCAATACTTCGGCAGTGTCTTTATTACTGCCACAAGGGTTACTTACTTCTACACTGTAAATCCCGGATTCTGATACGGTAATTGAGTTTTCTGTTGAATTAGTAGACCAAAGTGATTTTATATAATCACCTGCAACACCCAGAGTAGTTTCTTCGCCTTCACAGATGTAAATTTTTTCTTCTAGTTTCGGCTGAGGTATAGAAATTCCCTCAATATTTAACTCTTCTATAAGTGTGCAACCGTCTTTACTTATTTCTACCTTATAGTTACCTCCTTTAGTGATAGTATACAATGCACTTGTATTATTATCTTGCCACGAATAGTTCGCACCTTCAATAGTGGCATCCACTTCTAATGCATCTCCATCACAAAGAGTTGTATCTTTCTGGAGGATTTGATTAGGAAACGAAACGTAATCGACATAAATAGTGTCTACAGCATAGAAACACGTTGTTTCAATTTTCACCCAATATTTCCCGGGCTTATTTACTTTAAAGGTACTTTGATCTGAATCATCCTGCCATTTATATGTAGCTCCAACCGCAGCTGCATTTAACTCTAATGTTTCATTGGGACAGAGTATGGTATCATTACCAATAAAAACAGTAGGTGTGTCACAAGGTGAGGGCTCTATGATAAATCGAAGTTTGCCGTAATCATTAGAATTTATTGAATGATTTTGTCTTACTCCAATTCTATTGCTTCCCCCGCTTGTAATTTGATACGTATAAACATGGTTGGATTTAAATCCTTCACCAGTACTTGGGTGAAACCATTTATCTCCATCATCTAACGTAATTTCAATACTACTCGATCTTTTTGGTAAGGTTTGTCCATTGCAGGTATCAGCATTAGGTAATGCAAAAGTATATTCGGCATCTTGCCCAACAGTGCCTGTTATGGAACCTTCTTTAGATTCAAAACGGGGAGCTGTTTCTGGACTTCCGCAAGGATCAGTCCAATCTGCAGTATCCCAATTACTGTAAGTTCCTTCTATAATTAGATTATATTTCTCGCCTGCTTTGGATACAAAGCCATACCAATATTGTTGTATTTGAGTATCGTCGGTATTTTGAGTATCAAAGACAAATTCAACTTGAGCATTACTTGGCCCAAGAAATCCGATTAAAATAAAAATACCAATTAGTCTATTCACTGTTATTTTTTTAGCATATCAAGTGCTACGTCTACAATCATATCTTCTTGACCACCAACCATTTTCCTTTCTCCTAGCTCGTTTAATATTGTTCTAGTATCTAGATTGTATTTTTTTGCTGCACGCTCACTGTGAAGCAAAAAACTAGAGTAAACACCGGCATAACCTAAACTCAATGTTTCCCGATCTACTCTTACTGGTCTTTCTTGCAATGGTCTAATAACATCATCTGCTAAATCCATTAATTGAAACAAATCTGAATTGTGTTTAGCATTCATTTTATTTAGCACAGCAATTAGCACTTCAAGCGGACAATTACCAGCACCAGCACCCATTCCGGCCAGCGATGCATCTAAACGAGTAGCACCGTGTTGCATTGCTACAATTGTATTTGCTACTCCAAGCCCTAAGTTATGATGGCAATGGATACCAATTTCTGTTTTAATATCTAGGGCGTCTTTAAAAGCTTTCATTCGGTCGGCTACATCATCCATTAAAAGTGCACCTGCACTGTCTGTTACGTACACACAATCTGCACCATAGCTTTCCATTAACTTAGCTTGCTCTGCAAGTTTGGTGGGTTCACTCATATGTGCCATCATTAAAAAGCCACCTACATCCATCCCTAGTTCTTTAGCCGATTCAATGTGCTGTTTGCTTACATCTGCCTCTGTACAATGAGTTGCAACCCTTACTGATTTTACCCCTAAAGCATGTGCTTTTTTTAGGTCTTGAATTGTGCCAATTCCAGGAAGAAGTAAAGTTGTTAAAACAGCATTGTTTAGTTTTTCTGCAACACCATCTAACCAATCCCAATCGGTATGGGCACCAAAACCATAGTTAAAACTTCCCCCAGCAAGTCCATCACCGTGAGCAATTTCTATGGCATCTACACCGGCGTTGTCTAAATCAACAGCTAATTGTTGAAGCTGTTTTTTATTGTATTGATGCCGTATAGCGTGCATTCCATCTCTTAAAGTTACATCTTGTATATATAGCTTCTTCATCGTTATTTCATCATTTTTTCGCCAACAGCTAAGGCAGCACTAGTCATAATATCCAAGTTGCCAGCATATTCTGGCAAATAATGGCCAGCACCAACAACCTTAAGTAAAACAGTAGTTTTAAGTCCTGATTTAAATCCAATTCCTTCAATAAAAACCGGATTATCTTCAGAAATATCGTCAAATTGAACTTCTTGATGAAGTTCATATCCTGGCACATATTTTTGAACTTCTGCAACCATTTTATGGATGCTAGCTCTTACTTTTTCTCTATCCGCTTGCTCACTTAAAGTGAAAACAGTATCTCTCATTACTAATGGAGGTTCTGCTGGATTTAGAACAATAATGGCTTTCCCTTTTGTTGCTCCACCTACTTTTTCAATAGCTTCTGAAGTTGTTTCAGTAAACTCATCAATGTTTGCCCTTGTTCCAGGGCCAGCAGATTTACTGGCAATAGATGCTACTATTTCTCCATAATGAACTTTAGCGACTCTACTAACAGCGGCAACTATAGGTATTGTGGCTTGTCCTCCACACGTTACCATATTAACATTATTCTCACTTAGATTAAAATTCATATTTACAGCAGGCACTACATAGGGGCCAATTGCAGCAGGAGTTAAATCCACCATTTTCTTATCTGGAAAATCTTTCATTTTCCCAAAGTTGTAAAGATGAGCTTTTGCAGATGTTGCATCAAAAACAACGTCAATTTCTTTCCAGATTGACATTTCTATAAGTCCGTCAATACCAGTACTACATATTTCTACTCCCATTCTTTTGGCTCTTGCTAAACCATCAGATTTAGGGTCAATACCAACAAAACAAGCTATTTCTATGGTTTTAGAAGTACGCATTACTTTAATCATAAGATCAGTGCCAATGTTACCACTCCCAATAATTGCTGCTTTTTTCATTTTAGTCAATTTTAAGTGATACGCTACCTAACCCTTCTATTTCAGCTGTAAATTTATCCCCCTTTTCAATTACTACCATTGTTCCCAAAGCTCCAGATAATAGTATTTCGCCAGCTTTTAAAGGAGTACCTCTTTCTGCCATTACTTTTGCTAACCACAGAGCTGCATTAAGTGGATTATCCATACACGCTTTGCCTACACCTGTAGATGCCACTTTGCCATTTTTTGTCATCTCCATTTTACAATTTATAAGATCAATCTGATCTAATTTTACTTGGGTTTTGCCCATTACAAAATGACTAGCACTTGCGTTATCTGCTATTGTATCCGTAATTCTAATATTCCAATTTTCAACTCTACTACCTACAATTTCAATTGAAGCACAAGCATAATCAATGGCATCCACAAGTTTTTCAAGTGTTATATATTCATCCAAATCTTTGGCCATAACAAAAGCAATTTCTGCTTCTGCTTTTGGTTGCATAAGTTCTTCATAAGACAATGTTCCGTTATCTGCTACTTCTGTAGTGTTAAACAAAATACCAAAATCAGGTTGATCTACCCCTAATTGTTCTTGCACAGCAAAAGAAGTAAGACCAATCTTTTTGCCAACGGTTATTTCGCCGTTTGCAATTCGCTTTTGAACATTAATTTGTTGCACTTGGTAGGCATCTTCAATGTTAGTTGCTGTTAAAATTTCCCTTACAGGAGGGATAACCTTTTTAGAAATGGATGATTGCCAAAGTAACTCAGCAGCTTTTTGTATTTGATTCATTAAAAACTATCCTATTGTATATTTAAAAAAGTATGTCTTTAAAATGCTAAGGCCAATTTTCTTTAAAGCGTTCCTCTTAATTCTTGTTCTCTTTCTATTGCTTCAAAAAGAGCTTTAAAATTACCTTTACCAAAAGATGTTGCTCCTTTTCTTTGTATTATTTCAAAAAACAAAGTTGGTCTTGGCTCAAGCGGTTTTGTAAATATTTGAAGTAAGTAACCTTCATCATCTCTATCTATTAGAATTCCTAACTCTTTTAAGGGTTCTAAATCTTCATCTATTTCTCCAACTCTATCTAATACAACATCGTAATAGGTGTCCGGAACTCTTAAAAATTCAACACCTCTATTTCTAAGTTGTGTAACTGTTTCAATAATATTATCAGTAGCTACTGCAATATGTTGGACTCCTGGACCCTCATAAAAATCTAAATATTCTTCAATTTGCGATTTCTTTTTACCATCTGCAGGTTCGTTAATCGGAAATTTTATTCTACCGTTACCATTGCTCATAACCTTACTCATTAATGCAGTATAATCGGTAGAGATGTCATTGTCGTCAAATGATATTATTTGAGCAAAGCCTAGCACATCTTTATAAAATTTAACCCATTCGTTCATTTTGCCTAACTCAACATTTCCTACCATGTGGTCTATGTACATCAGTCCTATTTCTGACGGTTTGTATGTAGAATTCCACTTTTTAAAACCTGGTAAAAATGGCCCATTGTATTCATGTCTTTCAACAAACATATGTATGGTTTCTCCATAGGTATAGATACCAGAACGAACTACTTTTCCATTATCATCTTCTTCTATTGTAGGAGACAAATAGTGCTTTGCACCGCGTTTTATAGCTTCATTATAAGCATTTGTAGCATTAGGCACCCATAGGGCTACAATTTTTACACCGTCGCCGTGTTTGTCAATGTGCTTGCCCATTTCACTGCCACTTTGCATTGGAGATGTTAATACTAATTTTATTTTGTCTTGAACAAGAACAAAGCTTTCTTTTTCTTTAACTCCAGTTTCTAATCCAGCATAGGCTAAATCTTGAAAACCAAATGCTGTTTTATAATAATGTGCAGCTTGTTTGGCGTTTCCAACATAGAGTTCAACGTAATCCGTACCATATAATGGCATAAAATCTTCAGCTTCATCAAAAAGCTTAGGTAAGTCTAGCGTGTTTGGTTTCATTTGGTTTCTTTTAGGATTGCAAAAGTATAATTTTATAAAAGTTAAACTCGATTCTTAGAGTCTATAATAATTGTAACTGGACCATTGTTTATAAGCGATACTTCCATATGAGCACCAAATTTCCCATTTTTTAAATTACAGTGTTTTCTACTTTCATCGATAAACTCTTGGTATATTTTTTTAGCAAACTCAGGTTTTGCTGCTTTAATAAAGGATGGTCTGTTCCCTTTTTTTGTGCTAGCATGTAACGTAAACTGACTGATTATTAAAAGTTCTCCTTCAGTATCCATTAGACTAAGATTCATTTTATCTTCACTATCATTAAAAACTCGCATATTTATAATTTTTTGTACAAGCCATTTAACATCTGTTGAGGTATCCTCATTTTCAATACCTAAAAGAACCACAAAACCTTGATCTATTGCTTCTGTAAATTCTTGATTGATTAAGACACTTGCTTTTGAAACCCGTTGAATTACTGCTCGCATTGTGCAAGATTAATGCAATGATTTAGCACATTCAACTTATTCTAAACTTCTGTATATCTTTGTGTTGTGAGAATTATCACTTTCATTACTACCCTGCTGCTAATAACAACCGTTTTCGGTCAAAGAAAAAATGGAATGGTTATTGATAATTATTCTGGAAATATTGGTAACCAATACAATCCAGCAAACCTCGCTGATTCACGCTTTAAGTTTAACATGAATGTAGTTGGTTTTGATTTTCATTTACAGAACAATTATTTACAATTAGAACCAGGACACAGTATTTATAAATTTCTCTATTGGAAATGGGATTCAACGTTTGGAACTCAAAACTTTGATTATCCCTTTAAGGAGTACTATGTAAAAGAAAGGCTTAATGGACTTGATAAATACATTTACACAAACTCCAAAATAAATGCACTTTCTATGCAGTTTGGATTGCCAGATAAATCAGGCATTTCTCTAAGCTTTTCAACCCGTATAAGTGGTAGCGTTAGTAATTTAGCTGAGGATGGTATTAAAACATTTTTACAGGATTTAGATACAGGTGGGTTATATAAGGAAAACCAGCAAAGGCTATTGGGGCAATCTGTAACTATACCAAAAGCAAGTGCTTCTGGATTGGTTTATCAGCAAACAAGTTTAAAATATGCTAAGGTTTTAAAGGCAAAGAGAAAGGACTTTTTTAAGATGGGTGTTGGTGTAGATTATAATGTGGGCTTATTTGGAGCATATTACAAAGGAAATAACTCCACTTATACATTAACCGGTATCGATACTTTAGAGGTGAGCACTTCTGAAATGGAAATTGCGTATTTGGGAGAGGATTATTATACAGACCAAAGCAGAAGATTAAATGATTTTTTTGGGAAGTCTAAATTAGGGAAAGGCGTAGGAATAAACTTTGGTTTAGTATATGAACATAGGCCAAATATTAAGGATTACTATTATAAAATGGATAATCGAAAGCAAGAGGATAGGTCGGAAAATAAATATGCTTGGAAATTAAGTGGGAGTATAGTTGACTTAGGATTTGTAACGTTTAACATGCCCGGAGTTGTGAGACGTATAGCCGTACCTGAACAAACAGACACTTTAGTTTGGGCAGATTTTGATGATGCAGATCAATGGAAAGGAACGGACGAATTAGATACGTTTATTACTACATTTTTTAATGATGTAGATACCTCCAGTAAATTTACCATTTATACCCCAGCGTCTATTAATTTAGCAGGGGATTATAAAGTCAGAGATAACTTTTATCTATCTGCCGCTTACTCTCAAAGATTAACCTTTAACAAAGGTAGAGGAGTAAAGATGCCAAATGTTCTTACTGTGGCTCCAAGATATGAAAGCAAATGGTATACGTTTTCTATGCCCATATCTATAAGTAGATATTATAATTTAATAAACGTTGGGGCTTACGCTAGGGTGGGAGTATTCTATATAGGCACAGATAATTTAGGCGGTGTTTTCACAGGTAAAAAAACGAATGGATTTAATATTTATACCGGTTTTAATTGGCCAATTCATTATAGTAGATTAAAAGATAAGGATGGCGATGGGTTTTCCGATGGGTATGACAAATGTCCTGATTTTGCTGGTGTAAAAAGTACGAAAGGATGTCCCGATGGAGATGGAGACAAAGTGCCTGATGATGAAGATAAATGTCCCAATGAGGCAGGTTCTAAAAGAACTAAAGGTTGTCCAGACCCAGATGATGATGGTGTTGCAGGGGCTGATGATTTATGTCCGGATGTGTATGGGGATAAAAATTCAAACGGTTGCCCTGATAGTGATGGTGACGGAATTCATGATGGTAAGGATAAATGCCCAAATCAAGCAGGTGAAATTAAATACAATGGATGTCCAGATGCTGGATCTGAAATAAATTCAACTTCTAACAAAGGAAATAAAACTGGCGGAATTGATATTTCTAAGTTTGACAATTGGGATTTTTCAAATTATGAGTATTGGCCAGTTTTGGGTGCATATAATGATATAAGATGGGCGGAAGAACTTCAAAGCAGGTTAGAAGATAAGATTGGAATAATTACCACGATCAAGTTAATCCCGGGAGTGAGTGCCTATTATATTACAATGGGTAAAGCTAAAACTAAAGTAGATGCTATAGAAATACAAAAAGTGTTGATAGCCTTAAATGTTAATGATGAGCTTAATGGAAGTGTTTGGTGGAAGAAAGTTAAGAAGTAGAAACGCATTTTTATATGAGCTTTAACACTATTTGAGAAGTGGAAAGCATAATCCCTTTTAATACTATTTTTTTGTAATTTTAATAACCGGCATTGCCTGTAATATGCATGTCTTTAACGTGTATTGTAAGTACAGGTGTTTTAGATTTATTTACAAGTTCTTGTGCATAATGCCCCATAAAATAGCTAGTAGGCGATTCTCGTTCACTCATAACAGTTAACAAATCTGCATCTACTTCAGCTGTATATTGAAGACAAGCTTCGGCCATGTTTTTATTATGAGTTTCTTTGAGAAGAAACGGAACATTGTGGTCCTCGCAATATTTTTTCGCTTGGTCAGCATAAATTCTTAATTTATATGCGGTTTCTGGATCTTTATTTTGATGCACAATTAATATATGTACGATTGAACCATATTTTTCTGCAATAGATACAGTCAAAGGCACTTTTTGTCTAGATTCACTAGAATCTCCTAGCGGCATTACTATATTTTTAAAACCTCTTCCATCATACTCTGGAGGGAATAGCAATACAGGGCAACTGGAGCCTGAAATTACCTTAAAGGCATTACCCCCAATCCAATCTGGGTCTCTGCCTTTGCTGCCGTGCGTACCCATAACAATTAAGTTAGCCTCAATAGCTTTTTCTAAGTCGAGAATTTCCCTAAAAGGCTTTCCTTTCTTTTCAACATAGCCATATTGTCCGTCAGTTGCAGCCATAACATCTTCTATCCCTTGTTTTACTTCAGTTGGGTCATACTCACCCTTGTTAACGTTAAGTACTGTAAGTTTAGATTCATATTTTTTGCATAAGTCCACAGCAACTCCAATGGCCACTTTACCCGGTTCTGATGGAACATATGCCCCAATAATTTGTGTGAAATTTGTAAGCATAATTTTCTGTTTTTATTATTCCCAAAGTTAGATGAAAAAATGGAGTTTTCCTATGAGTGAAGTTTCCGAAAATCTGATGTAAATCATAAAACAGAACGATTTTAAACGGACAAGAATATACATATCTACCTCAAAATGTAGATTTTTGAAGTTTCTATTTCTTTGTTGTCTCTAATAATACTTACAAAATAAATCCCATTCTTTAGTTTGTCTATGTTTAGTTTTGATGAGTTTTCTATCTCAAAAGCAGTTTGAACTAATTCACCTTTGATATTATATATTGTAACACTAAAGGGAAGAATTGCTCTACTATTAACGTTTATATTCAGTGTGTTTCTTACTGGATTAGGATAAATGGTGATATTTCTTGAATCTTCTTTTTTAGCTAATGAAATAATCTTTGAATGGGTATACGAACCATCCAAATCAACCATTTTAAGCCTGTAACTGTTTGTTAGTTGGCTATTTGCAATGAGGTCATTATCTGTAAATGTATATTTTGTAAGACTATTAGAATTTGTTTTAGAACTTACAGATCCAATGTTTGAAAATTCGTTTCCTTGCAACCGTTCAACTTCAAAATGACTACTATTTAGCTCCATTGCAGTACTCCAGGTAAGAATAGTACTTGAACTTAATCTTTGCCCCTCAAAACTAATTAAGTGAACTGGTAAGGGACCAGAGTTTCCGCCAAGGCCTGCTCCTAAGCCAGAAAAACCGTTGCTATAGGTTGACGTAATACATAATGCTGATCCATTATAAGCACTGTCTACAGAAGTGCTAGTGCCATAGATGGTATTTGCTGTTGTGGCCGAAGAAATACTGCCTGTAGATTTTACTTGATTTATATATTTTAAGTAGTTTGATGTATTTGTTTTCCAGTTGCTTGCTTCAGTTGACAAAAAATAGGTAGAAATTTTAACGGATGCTGAAGTATTGTTTGTAGTAGGAGTAATTAATATGGTTTTATCCATTATTTGCTTTCCACTTGCTGTATTGGTTCCAAAGTTTTGAGTTCCGGTGCCGGCATTATCAATTGAAACCGTTGTTAATCCAAAATTGTGACTTGATAGATTTTCAATTCTAGCGATTATTTCATTATCACTTGAAACAAAGTTCTTAGTTTGATTTGGTCCCAGATATTGAATAGCAGTGGTTGCAGTACTCTCAATTCCCCAGGCATTTTCATTATTTGTAGGACCGGAAATTGTAAAATCGTCAAATGCAAAACCGTCTGCGTCATAATCTGCTGACCATCCCGACTGCATTTGTAAAACAATCCTAAATCTCACATCAGAGTTTCCTTTTAGAGTTGAGACATCTTGGGTGGCCGTTGTATATGAACTTTTGATGTTAGACCAAGCATCCCCGCTAGAAACTACACTATGAGAAGATGTACTATACCAATTTTTTGTGGCATTATAGGTCCCGAGTTGACTCCAAGAATTTCCGCCATTAATACTATATTCAACAAAGACGCCAAATGGAGCGTTTGAGTATTCAACTTCCATTCTATATTTAAAACTCAGCGTATAAGTTCCATCATTTGCAAAATTAAAACTGGGAGAATATACAGCACATTGGTAATTGTCTTCAGCTAAATTAGCATCTAAATCTGTCTTCCACACATTACTGCCTGAAGATGTATTTGAAATATGATTTGACGGCGAACCAACCTCCCATTTATTAATACTCCCATTTATTGCATTTGATCCAAAATGCCACAAGTTAGATTCAAAATTGCCCCCATCACTTGTAGAATATGGTGTTCCCAATTTAGGTAATACTTGAATGTAATTTGTTTTTGTTTCGGATAGTGAACCATTAATGGTAAGTTTAACTGTTTTTAAGCCACCTGTATAATATGTCCAACTAGGATTTTGACTGGTGGCGTCAGTGTTCCCGTCATTGTCAAAATCCCAAGCCCACGAAGTTGCACCAGTAGACACGTCTGTAAATGTTAGCTCATCTCCCGGATAACTTAGGCTGTCAGAAACAACAAACTCAGTTTCAATAATTTTTGTAAAACTATAGGAATATAAGCCTCTTCCATGAGTTGCTGCTATTACGGTAGAATCAGATTCTCTAAACTGTAGCATATCTGTTCTAACATTTGCTAACCCTGTATTACTTACGGCCCAATTAGTAGAAGTGCCATTTAGGTTTGTTGTACTCCAAACTCCTAGCTCTGTTGCTAGCAAAGCACTATCTCCACCAATAGGGCTAAACATAGCCCATCTTATTGGCATATCTGGTAAGTTCCCTTCTACACTTGTCCAATTAGTCCCTCCATCTGTTGTTTCCCACACAGAATTTACACCATAATTAGAATAGGTTACCAGTAAATGATCCTCGTCTCCGTCTTCCACAGCAATACAACTCACATAACCACTAGATGGCATTGAAGCTGTAGATATTTTACTCACGATAGGAGTGCCGCTTGCATCGTTGATTCTCCAAACTTCTGCGTCATCAGTTCCAATGTATATTCTGTTTGATGTATTTGGGTCGCAGGCAATAGCACTTGGCTCACCAGTTCCAGATGCACTAAAAGTCACCGTGCCATATGATCCACCTGATCTTGGATCAGTCCATCTCATAAATTTGCCATCATCCCAAGAACAATATAATATCTGAGCATCATTGTCATAATCCGTAGGATTAATAAATTTACCTTTACTACTACTAAAATTTATACTTGAAAAAGATGTTCCTCCGTTGGTTGATCTTCTATATTGATTATATACATATGATGTAAATTGGTAGTTGGCATTATCCTGGTCAATATGAACAAATGCACCGTCTCCACCAGTTACTTCTGTAGTTGCATTTATACCATAGTTTGAAAATTTGTGACTACCATTATCTTGGGACCCTGCTAAAAAGTGATTTGAGCTTTTAGTTGGGTGAATTGCACAAGCATAAAACTGAACAGTGTTATAAGAAGCAACTTGATGCTTAAAACTGGGAGAAGCGTCCTCAAAATTCTCTGACAAATAAACCCCTCCATCATTCCCAAAGAGAATTGTGTCTGAACTATTTGGAGCAAAAATTGCGATGTGTTGATCAGAATGAACTTCAGGGTATCCACCACCACCATACCAGTGGGATATTTCTGAGAATGAGGAAGCACTATTTGAGCTTTTATATAAATCTATTGCACCAATTACTAAGGTGGTTTCGTCTGTTGGATCTATAGCTATACTTAGATTATACCAAGCTTGTTTTTTTGTGAAGTTTTTGTTGTTGATGTCTTTAGGCGGAGTGTTTTGTGCCCAGCTAGAACCACCATCTGAACTTGCTATAATGTATTTTGCACTATCATTTACACTATTTTGAGTAATTCCATAGACATAATCATTATCTGAAGGAGCACAAGCAAGTTCAATTCTATGTTCACCACTAGACGAATAAACTTTTGTCCATGAAGTGCCAGCGTTTGTACTTTTGTAAATCCCGTCAGAAGTTCCTAATCCAATAGAGACGTATAGGTCCCCATTTTTGGATAATTCAACATCTGACACTCTATTAGAAGTAGATTTTGTGCCTGTGGCGGGTATACTAGTAGATAATACAGCAGACCAAGTGTTTCCGTTATCAGTAGATTTCTGTAAGCCGCCATAAGTAGCAGCATAGACGTTACCATTGTAATCTACTACAATTTTTTGAACGTATGTAAAGGAGGTTGAGTTAGCGAGTTGAGACCAAGTACTTCCGCCGTCTAAACTTCGCCAAATTCCATCGCCTCTTACGGCATCAGCATTTCCAAACCCTTCTCCGGTGCCAAAATACATCGTGTCATTATGGGTTGGATTGTAAGCTAAAGTTGTAATCGCCAGATTGTCAAAAAAATTGTCTATACTGGTCCAACCAACATTTAAACTATATATGTCATCCGTTACCCACAAACCTCCAGAAACACCTGCTGCAAAAACCCGTTTTTTGTCTGAATTATTTGGATCAAACATTATTGCACGTGTTCTGCCTCCAACATTGTTTGGCCCCCGCTCTCTCCAGACAATATTAGAAATTGATGCCTTCTCCTTTCTTAAAGTCAATGATTTTGCGTAGTCAATTGCTTTCCATAACCTTTCTCTAGGGATAGAATTTGTATTGGGGTCTTTGGTCATTTCAAAGTTTTGAGCAATAGCTAAATCAGTTCTAGTACGTTTGTCAATTTTAGATTCAACATTTGATTTTGAAATATCATTCTTATTTAGATCATTGTCAAAAGTTATTGCTAATACCATGAAGTAAACACTTATGGAAAGAAGCGAAAGCAAAAATATTTTTTTCATTTTTTAAGGGTTTAAAAATTTATCTCACTAAATCTACAGATCCAGAGAAGGGTTCGGAGGTTAAGCTTTTGTCTCCAAGAGTTAAAATATAAAAATAAGTTCCGCTGGGAAGATTTGGCCCATCATTGAAAACCTGCCCGTTCCAGCAGTCTTCAGGGTCTTTTGTTTCAAATACTTTTTCTCCCCATCTATTGAAGATTTTTAATAAAAACTTGGAGCAAGATAAACTTACTCCTTCCATCTTAAAGCAATCATTAACACCATCATTATTAGGAGTAAAAATATTATATAATTTCAGTTCGTTTTCTCCTGGTGCTACAATTGATATTTGTTGAGAGTCAACACTTTCGCATAAATTACCCTCGTTAATAAAGAGCTTAATTGTATAATCACCAACATTCTCGTATTGATGCTCTGGATTTTTTTCAGTTGATGCAGAATTGTCATCAAAATCCCAACGATACGAATAAGCGTTTTCAGAAGTGTTGTCTAACGTTAATTTGCCAGTACAAACGTCATAATCAACAGTAAAGGAAGACAACGAGTTTTCAATTACTTCAATTTGTCTCTCATATACCGAAGAAATATTACAGGTATTCGAGTCTATAACAGTTAGTGTAACAGTATAAACTCCAGGTTCCTCATATAAGTGTTTGGGGTTTATTTCTGTAGATGTGTCACCATCTCCAAAATCCCAAATTAAGGAGTCTCCTAAAATACTTTTATTGGTAAACTGCACATCAAGTGGTCCGCATCCTATACTTGGAGTTGGGATAAAATCAGCAATTACTGCTGTTTTTATTTGTAAATCAATTTTAAAGGAAGCATTGCTGCATCTAACACTTACATTTTCTGTAAAAGCGGCATTGCTGGAAACAGGGAAGTCGTTGTAACCAGTTCTTCCTTGTTCTGGACAGCTAGAACACACCGACTGATATATAACACCTCTTTTGTCAAACCTGCTAGTTCCGCCATCTACGTGATCGCTAGTTGAGTCTCCTCCAAAATAAGTTGCGTACAATAGGCTGCTAGCATCTTTATCTAGAACAATAATGTAAAAATCATTGTTATCCGTTTCGGATTGCTCAGCATCAGCGGTTACTTCTAAATCCAGGGTATTACCGCCTGAAGTGGCACTGCTCCCCCAACCAGAAAAATATATGTGACTGCATACATCAACTAGAAATGCACTAGGTACTAGATGAGAGAAATTATTAGCGTTACCAAAGGAGGTTTGTAAGTCAATATTTCTAAGAAGAGTGTCTATTCTAAATATAAATTGTCCCTTATTGCTTTCACCATAAGCGTTGGGTGTTTTGGTAATATTGCCTTCTGTTTGTCCTGTAGCATAAATTCTGTCTTCTGGGTCAATATCTATAAAATAGATTTGATCGTAAGATGTAGAACCCCAGTAAGTTAGTTGTTTAATTTGTTTATTCTTCTCGTTAAATATTGCTATAACTCCATCTGCATTTCCTTGTTTATCTTTCTGATATGCAGTATCTGTTGATGGGAGGTCTGAACTTGTTGTTCCTCCGCCGACATAAACATTGTTTCTGGAATCTAGTTTAATGCTGTAAAATGCATCGTGTCCCTTACCTCCTAAATATGTAGCCCAATTTAAGCTAGCACAATTACTGTCTAAACTAAAAATGTAACCATCAAAACTTCCTTTTTTACTAGCTTGTATTTCATCAACTAATGGCATTGAATCAGATTGTGTTACCGACGCTATGTACACGTTTCCATCATCATCAGCAATTATGTCTCCTCTATAATCATCCGCATAATTATGTCTTAAGCCAGAATTTAAATTAAGGCCATCATTAGCGTCTCCTCCAATAAACGAGGAACCAATTAAAGAATTACCGCTAGAGCTTAATTTAGAAACTATTATATCTGTACCCCCGGCGTGTGAGGTGTCAAATGAGTTTTTTGTTGTTGGGAAATTATCTGAATACGTTGTACCTAATAGAAAGAGATCATCGTTCCTATCCACTACTAAACTGTGAGGATATTCGTCATCAAAACCTCCTAAATATGTAGACCAAAGTAGTTGATTGCCAGAGCTATCATACTTGCTAATTGAAATATCACATGATAAATTAGCAGGTGATCTTCCAACGCCTCCGTTCCAGGTTTGATCATATGCTCCTGATGTTACAGGATATGGTCCTTGTCCGTTTACAATTCCGCCGGCATATAAATTGCCTCTCGAATCGTACGTTGCGGTAAAGCCAAAATTATCTCCCACGGAACCTGAGTATGTTGAAAATATAAGTTTTGGGTCAATTATGAGGTCATAATCTGGGTTAAAGTCCTCTTGAAGGTGGTACGAAAGATAATTGCCTTGTAATTTGTAAGAACATTTAATCGCTATCTGTTTGCCTTTAATTATTTGATATGCAAATGGTTTTTCTTCTATTAAACTGCCTACTGAGGTTTTTATTACAAGCTGTTCGTTATCAATTATTAAAGAGTCATATCCTTCAATTAATAAGCCAATGGTATTAACTTTTGAAGCTGCTGGGTTTCTAATAACCCATTGGTATTTAATGCTATTTTTCCCGGAGATCTCAAAATCTACGTCAGGGTATACATTATGATAAATCACATCACTTGAAGGATGTACGTTAGTAGCCCAAGATTGTTGATTATCAGAAATGTAGTAATTGAAATAGTAGTTTTTAAAATTTATCTGACTAGTTTTTGGGATAAATGATGTATTTGCAAATAGTAATCTTATTGAATGTTTTTTTAGGTTTTTGTTTGGAGATTGTGCAGGGAAATCATGCCTCCAATGCATAATTGAGTCATAGTCATTTTTATTGACTAGATCATAAGTCAGACCATTACTTTCTAAGTAAAGATCGCCATAAGGAATGTTGGCTTTATACTTTGCCAAAGGGTGAAACTGACCTTTGTTAGCAATAAACTCATATTTTGACGCGTTAGTAGCCAGGTTTTGAGAATTTACATGAGTAAAACTACCTATTAGAAAGCTAATTAATAAGTACCATTTCATCATTGCCTTACGAAAATACATTTACAATTCTATAAAGACCTATGGATTATAGTTTTAGTTGCGTTCTTTCCATAAAATTACAATTGCAGATAGTTGTAAAATTTATATTTGCAACTAATTTTTATTTATGGATCTTAACGAGCAACAAATCCAAAGAAGACAAGCCCTTTTAAAATTAAGAGAACTAGGAATAAATCCTTATCCCGCTGATGTATATAACATTGATTTTAATAGTCAAAAAATAGCTAAAAAATTTAACGAGGATGAGGATGATAAAGATTTAAAGGAGATTTCATTTGCAGGACGATTAATGCGTAGGCATATTATGGGTAAAGCTAGTTTTGGTGTGCTACAAGATGAATTGGGTTCTATACAAGCATACTTTAATAGAGATGAATTATGCCCATCTGATGATAAAACATTGTACAATGAAGTTTTTAAGAAAATTTTAGATATTGGCGATATCATTGGAGTTCGGGGATATGTCTTTAGAACAAAAACAGGTGAAATATCTATTCATGCAAAAGAATTAACAGTTCTGTCTAAATCTTTAAACCCCTTGCCAATGCCAAAAGAAGCAGATGGCAAAGTATACGATGCATTTACAGATCCAGAACAACGATATAGAAAAAGATACGTAGATTTAATAGTTAATCCTCAAGTTAAGCAGACGTTTATTAAAAGAACAAAGGCTGTATCTTCGATGAGGAATTTTTTAAATGACAAAGGTTACTTGGAGGTTGAAACGCCAATCTTACAAGCAATACCTGGAGGAGCTGCGGCAAGACCATTTATTACACATCACAATGCTCTTGATATTCCTCTTTACCTTAGAATAGCAAACGAGCTTTATTTAAAAAGACTTATAGTGGGAGGATTTGAAGGAGTATATGAGTTTGCTAAGGATTTCAGGAATGAAGGTATGGACAAAACGCACAATCCGGAATTTAGTCAGATGGAGCTTTATGTAGCATATAAAGACTATAAGTGGATGATGGATACAACTGAGCAAATGTTTAAGAAAATAGCATTTGACGTTAATGGCAGAACGGATGTAGTTTTTGGAAAACACACTATAGATTTTGGAAAGCCTTTTGAAAGACTTACACTCTTTGGAGCAATAGAAAAATACACCGGAGTAGATGTAAGTAATATGTCGGAGGATGAATTAAGATCTACTGCTACCAGTTTTGGTGCTGAAATTGACGAGAGTATGGGTAAAGGGAAACTAATAGATGAGATTTTTGGAGAAAAGGTAGAACATCTACTAATCCAACCAACTTTTATTATGGATTATCCGGTTAGTATGAGCCCATTAACAAAAAAGCATAGAGATAATCCTGAATTAACGGAAAGGTTTGAGCTTATTGTAAACGGAAAGGAAATAGCGAATTGTTATAGTGAGTTAAACGACCCAATTGACCAAAGAGAACGTTTTGAGGAGCAAGCAAAGCTTATGGAAAGAGGGGATGACGAAGCTATGTTTATTGATCAAGACTTTTTAACTGCACTTGAATACGGAATGCCGCCTACAGCAGGTATAGGTATTGGTATAGATAGGTTAGTTATGTTACTTACAAATAATGATAGTATTCAGGAGGTGTTATTTTTCCCACAAATGAGACCGGAAAGCAAAACTGAAAAGGTTATTGAACTTTCAGATAACGAGAAAGCTGTTAAACAAGTATTAGTTGCAAATAATGGCTCACTTGAAATAAGTGATTTAAAATCTCGAATAGAGATGAGCAATAAACAATGGGATAAAACATTAAAGGGTCTAGCAAAGTTACGAGTTACCAAGGTAGCTAAATTGGATGATGTTGTAACTGTTAGTATTGTTTAAATTTTCTTTTCTAGAGAATCTAAAATTCTTTTTGTAGCTCCAATTTGTGTAGTGGCAAATGCCTTGGATCGTTTTTTAATTTGATCTAACCTACTATGGTTGATGCAGAGTTCTTTAATCTGTAAAATCCAATCATTATAATCTTCTATTTTATAACCAAAGCCATTGATTATAAAATCTTCTGCTTCTGGGTATTTGCCAATATTTGGGCCATACGAGATGTGCGTACCTGAAATGGTAGGTTCTAAAATATTATGAAGTTTGCCATAGAAACCTCCTCCTATCAAGGCAAAGTCAGCATATTTGTAAAGTTGAGATAGCATACCAATATTGTTGATAATTAACATATTATCGCTTGAATTAAAGCTTTTGTCGGCGTATAGTTTTGGATTAAATTCAGTGAATTGTTCTGATATTTTATCTGATCTTGAAATATTATGAGGTGCTATAATTATTGCTAAGTTACTTACTTTATTTTTTAAGAGACTCAAAACTAAGGATTCTTCCTTCTGCCATGAAGATCCTACCAACAATACTTTTCTATCATCTATAAATTGTTTTATATCAGTATATTGTCTGTTTATTCGCTGTATTTCGTACACTCTATCATACCGTGTGTCACCTGTAAATACACAATTTGTGTATTGCTTGCTTTTTAATGTAGTATAACTCGCTTTGTCAGATAAAAAAAGTTGTGAAAATTGCCTTAGCAATTTAGCGTACGGTTTACCAATAAAGTTGAATATGAAATGATTAGGTTTAAATCTTCCATTGATTAACATTAGTTCTGTTCCGTTTTCGACCCCCTTTTTCAGGAAGTTGTACCACAAGTCATACCTAACAAAAATGCCGTATGTTGGATTATAAGTTTTGTAGAATGCTTTTACCTTTCTTGGTGTATCTAGCGGAAGATATGATATCAGTGATTTATATTTCCCCTTTTTAATTTGTTTGTATCCACTAGGACTAAAAAATGTAACTAAAATTTCATCAGCATTATGTAAGGTTAGCAGATGGTCTAAAAGAGGAACAATCATTTCGAACTCTCCTAATGAAGCACAATGAATCCAGTATTTTTTTTGGCATAAAGAGGCTGCTCCAGCGTCTTCTCTTTCAGATAGGAAAGTGGAAATATTTTTATTAAAAAGACTAAGGCCTTTTAAGATAAGAAGACCGATTGCCCATACAGTATTATAACAGAAAGAAAACATTAGTCAATAAAAAACTCTTCATCAGTAGCTGCTTTTGTATAAACGGGTACAATAATTCCAAACTTTAAAGCAATGGTGTTATCGCGTCTTTTATCCAATCCAGATTTATTGGCATTAAAATCCCAAGTTCTTCTTCCTTGTGTAAACCCTTGATTAAATTCTATTCCGGCTCTTAGGTGATAGCGGTTTTTATTGGTCAAATATTGATAGCCTAAGTATTGTTTTGTTGCAAAGCCGTAAGCAAGTTTGTCATATCCATATTCATACTCGTTGTTTATCTGCGGAATCTTATTTTGTGATGAAATGATGTCAATTTTATGTTGCATAACCCCAGCTCCAACCATTACAAGTATTCCTGAGTTTGCTTCATCTTTGGGCAAGTTAATGAGGTAACCACAATTAGCAGTTCCGTAATTTCCCTTAATATTAAGTCTTACTACTGAAAAATTTCCTTCAGCATCTATAATTTGTTGAGACTCTGCTGTTATTTGACTAAAATTTCCTTGCTCGTTGATGCTATTACCAAAATACCAATCATAGTCTATTCCAAACATTAGGTTACCTTTTGTTTTGTAAAGTGAGCTAAGTCCAATGCTGGAAAAATTAGTGTATGTTTTTGCTAAATCGCCACTTGGAATTTGATAGGCTAAATGTGGAGCAAACAAAAATCCTTGTTTTGACAGATTTAGATTTTGAGAATATGTTAAAATCCCAAATATTAAACCAGTAAATAAGGTAATTATCCGCATCGCTGCAAAGTAATAGATTTAAAGATTGATTTTGTGATTTTTTGACAATCGCTTGATTTCTGTTTACATCCGCAGTGCTAAATTATTAAGCGATTAAATATCTTTGCCAAAAATTTATGAAAATAGCAGTTGTAGGAACAGGTTACGTAGGATTGGTGACAGGAACTTGTCTGGCCGAAGTTGGAACAGACATAGTTTGTATAGATATTGACCAAAACAAAATAGAAGGTCTACGAGATGGTATTATGCCTATTTATGAACCTGGTTTGAAACCGATGGTTCTTAGAAATTATGAAAAGAAGAGACTTCATTTTAGCACATCACTTGCTGAAAGTATTGAAGGTGTGTCCATAGCATTTATTGCAGTAGGAACTCCGCCAGATGAAGACGGAAGTGCCGATTTAAAATACGTTTTAGGAGTAGCCAGAGAAATTGGTAAGAATATGACGGAGTACTGTGTTATAGTAACTAAAAGTACGGTGCCGGTTGGAACTGCAGAAAAGGTAAGAGAAGCTGTGCGAGATGAACTTTCTAAAAGAGGATCGGATTTAGATTTTGACATAGCTAGTAATCCTGAATTCTTAAAAGAAGGAGCAGCAATTGATGACTTTATGAAACCGGATAGAATTGTTGTGGGAGTTGATTCTGAACGTGCACAAAAAATGATGGATAAGCTGTATAAGCCATTTATTATGAATGGACATCCATTGATATTTATGGATATTCCATCAGCTGAGATGACCAAATACGCGGCAAATGCAATGCTAGCAACACGTATTAGCTTTATGAATGATATTGCTAACTTATGTGAAATTATGGGAGCTGATGTAGATAAAGTTAGAAAAGGTATTGGCAGTGATCCAAGAATAGGTAGTAGGTTTATATATGCAGGTATTGGATATGGGGGAAGTTGTTTTCCGAAAGACGTAAAGGCATTAATAAAAACGGCTAAAGAAAATGGGCATACAATGAGAATTTTAGAGTCTGTTGAAGATGTTAACGAAGATCAAAAATCAGTTTTATATAACAAAATATCAAATGTGTTTGGCGAGGACCTTAAGGGTAAAAAGTTTGCTATGTGGGGTTTATCGTTTAAACCAAACACTGATGATATGAGAGAGGCACCGTCTTTAGTGTTGATAGATAAAATAATTGAGGCAGGGGGTTCTGTATCTGCTTATGATCCAGTGGCTATGGAGGAAACTGCCAGAGTAATTGGAGATAAAATTAGTTATTCAAAAGATCCATATGATACTTTGGATAATGCAGATGCTTTGTTAATTGTTACTGAATGGTCTGAGTTTAAATTGCCAGACTTTGATGTCATTTCTACAAAACTAAATAGAAAACTAGTTTTTGATGGTAGAAATATCTACGATAAACAAGAAATGAAACAAATGGGTTATGAGTATTTTTGCATAGGATCTAAATAGATGAAAAGAATATTAATAACTGGAGGAGCGGGGTTTCTGGGCTCCCATTTATGTGACAGATTTATTAGAGAAGGTTATAGTGTAATTGCTGTAGACAATCTTATTACTGGTGACATGAAGAACATAGAACATTTAATGCCTTTGGAGCATTTTGAGTTCTATCATCACGATGTATCAAAATATATTCATGTCCCTGGTAAATTGGATTATATTCTTCATTTTGCATCTCCTGCAAGCCCAATAGATTATTTAAAAATACCAATTCCAACTTTAAAGGTTGGAAGTTTAGGTACGCACAATTGCTTAGGTTTGGCATTAGCAAAAGGAGCAAGAATGTTGATAGCTTCAACTTCTGAAGTTTATGGTGATCCAATGGTGCATCCACAAAATGAAGACTATTGGGGGAATGTAAACCCAGTAGGTCCTCGTGGTGTTTATGACGAAGCAAAAAGATTTCAAGAAGCCATGACAATGGCTTACCATACTTTTCATGGTGTAGAAACGAGAATAGTAAGAATTTTTAATACTTACGGCCCAAGAATGAGGTTGAACGACGGAAGAGCACTTCCTGCATTTATTGGTCAAGCTTTAAGAGGAGAAGATATTACCGTTTTTGGAGATGGAAGCCAAACTAGAAGTTTTTGTTATGTAGATGATTTGGTTGAAGGAATCTATAGACTATTGCACAGTGACTATGCTCAACCTGTAAATGTTGGTAATCCAGATGAAATAAGCATTCTTGATTTTGCAAAAGAGATTATAGAACTAACGGGAACAGATCAGAAGATTGTACTAAAACCCTTACCAAAGGATGATCCTAAACAGCGAAAACCAGATATTACACGTGCGAAAGAGATTTTAGATTGGAAGCCAAAAGTAAACAGAAAAACAGGTCTAAAAATAACTTACGAATATTTTAAAAATCTTCCCAAAGAAGATTTATTTAAATATGCTCATCCAAGAAAGTTCGACAAAAAATGAAATATTTTGCACACGAAACTGCGGTTATTGATAATGGTTGTAGCATTGGAGATGGCACAAAAATATGGCACTTTAGCCATATAATGCCTAATTGCGTTTTAGGCAAAAATTGCAACATTGGTCAAAATGTGGTTGTTAGTCCAGATGTAATTCTAGGCGACAATGTTAAGGTTCAAAATAATGTGAGTATTTATACCGGAGTTATTTGTGAGGACGATGTTTTTTTAGGGCCATCAATGGTGTTCACCAACGTTATAAACCCAAGAAGTGCTGTTAGTCGAAAGACTGAGTATTTGAAAACCACAGTAAAAAAAGGTGTTAGTATTGGTGCTAATGCAACAATAGTTTGTGGAAATGATTTAGGTGAGTACTGTTTTATTGGAGCAGGCACTGTAATTACAAAAGAAGTTCTTCCGTATGCGTTAATGGTTGGAAATCCGGGTAAGCACATTGGATGGATGAGCAAGTATGGACAAAAGCTGCACTTTGAAAATGGAATTGCATTTTGTGGTGAAAGTGGAGAAGAATATAGACTTAGTGAAGGTAGGGTTACTTGCAGCGAAAAAAAACGTAAAAAAAATTGATAAGTGTTTGAAATATAGTCGATAGAATTATATTTGCAGCCGTCTATTCAGGGTCTGGTAGTTCAGTTGGTTAGAATACCTGCCTGTCACGCAGGGGGTCGCGGGTTCGAGTCCCGTCCAGACCGCTCCATAAGCCTAACTTACAACAAGTTAGGCTTTTTTTAATTCTATTTTTTGGAACTCCACTTTACTCGTAAGGATTATCTTTTTCCTTATTATACTTTGTCGCTTTTTTTGCTAAAAAGCTTATCCTATAAATTAAATTATTGCAATCCATTTTGATTTTTAACTTTGCCAATCCATCAAACCGAATTTATGGCTGTATTATTAGATTTCGAACAACCGCTAGAAGAATTAACCGAGCAACTTGAAAAAGCTAAAGCTACTCATGCTAAAGGCAAAGTAGATATGAGCGATACAGTTAAGCAACTTGAAAAGAAGATTTTAAATGTTCGGAAAGAAATGTACTCTGATTTGTCGGGCTGGCAGAAGGTGCAAATTTCCAGACATCCAGATAGACCTTATACGTTAGATTACATAAATGCAATTACCAAAAATTTTATTGAATTGCATGGTGATAGAAATGTTGGTGATGATAAGGCTATGATTGGTGGTTTAGCACAAATAGATAACTTAAATGTTATGATTATTGGCCATCAGAAAGGTAGAAACACTAAACAAAGGCAGTTTAGGAATTTTGGAATGCCTAATCCTGAAGGTTATAGAAAGGCACTTAGGTTAATGAAAATGGCCGAAAAATTTAATCTTCCAGTGGTGTGCTTAATTGATACACCTGGCGCTTCTCCAGGGCTTGAAGCTGAAGAAAGAGGACAGGGAGAAGCCATTGCTAAGAACTTAATGGAAATGGCAGTATTAAAAGTGCCTATAATTTGCGTTGTTATTGGCGAAGGAGCTAGTGGCGGTGCATTAGGGATTGGTGTTGGAGATAGAGTGTTAATGCTTGAAAATACATGGTATTCGGTAATTTCACCTGAAAGTTGCTCATCTATACTATGGAGAAGTTGGGATTTTAAACAACAAGCAGCTGAAGCATTGAGTCTAACTGCAGATCACATGCTTAAAAACAAATTAATCGATGGCATTATTAAAGAACCTCTTGGAGGAGCACATAACGATCCAGAAACAATGTTTAAATGCCTTAAAACTGAACTTAAAAAAAGGATTAAAGAATTAAATGAGCTGGGAACCAGAAAATTGGTTAACGACAGAATTAAGAAGTTCAGTAATATGGGTTCTTATGCTCAAGAGGCTAAATAGTCTAGGGTTTCAGGGCCTAAATTAAAAAGCAAATCTAGAATACTTAGGTTAGGTATAAAATCATTTTTGTCATCATACACTTGAGGGTAAACCCTTGTAAAGTCACTTGCTAATTCATCGTAAAATATTGCGTCACCTTGTGTGATTTCTCCAATTTCATTTAGTCTCAAAACGTTTTTAACGGCTAAAGTCATGGCGATATTAAAATCGCATAAATATCGATATTGTTTCTTAAATATTGGTTCAATTTTATAATCGTAATATATGAAAAATGGAGATTTTATATAAGCGTTTTCAATACTCTTCCAATGTTCGGATTGCCACTTACTGCTATAATCAATCTCAACTTTTGAATAAGGACCGCGTCTTGTAGCTTTTTTAGTGGGTATGCTCAATTTAATTAATCCGTTGGGGCCACAAATACTAAATTGAGAGAGAGCAGATTGTTTTTGAAAAGTGTGGTTTAGGTTGAAAGGAGATGGTTTTTGTATAAATTTTTCCCAGTACCCAATGGAGCCAATACACTCTAAAAACATAGGTCAAACTTAAGATTTAAATCTACGCTTTTTTAAATTAAGCATTTCCATATACGAATCACAAGTTACTTCTATATATATTGTGTGTTTAGTTTACTCAAATATTGTGGTGTCGTTTTCAATATTTTTAGTTAATTGAAGCAGTGTTAAGTTTTCAATGGGGTGTACAAAATCAGGTAATACTTCTGCTGCTGGAATGAGCACAAAAGCTCTTTGATGCAGGCTGATATGAGGCACTGTAATGTCATTTTTAGTATAAATTTTGTCACCAAGAAATAAAATGTCTAAATCAATACATCTAGGGCCCCATTTTTCATTTTTAATTCTTCCAAGCTTGCCTTCAATTTCTTTTAACAATTCAAAACTTGCCAATGCAGATTTAGAGGTTGTTAAATATGCTACTGCATTTAAAAACGTGGGTTGATTTACATTGCCCCAAGGTGGCGTAGAATAGATGCTTGAAATGGTGGCAGGAGTGCTAAATGCTTGTTCAATTTTTTTTACTGCTTTTTGAAGGTAAAAGTACCTATTGCCAATGTTTGACCCTAAACCTATTACCAGTTTTTTTTTATTATTTTCGTTCATTCAATGGAAGAAGACGCTTCGCAGTATTATAAGTTTATACCACTAATTCTTTATATAGTTTATAAAATATTTGGTGGAGGCAAAAAAAAGGAACAAAAACCGAAACCTCGTCCTGTTCTACAAAAAAAGACTGAACCAAAAAGGCCCTCGCCAATTGAAGAATTATTAAGAGAACTAAGTGGAGAGCCAGAAGCAAAGCTAAAACCTGTGGTTGAAACAGTCCCTCAGAAATCCAAAAGAGCCAAATCTAACAAGATAAAAATTGAAGACCATCAGTATGATTTTAGACCTGAGTACGAACATCATGCGGATACAGGCAAGGACATTAAACAAATTAGGCAAGAGATGTCAGATAATAAATTGAGCAAATCAAAAGAGGTTAAGGGATCAGGTATTGATTTGAAACAAGCGATTATTTACGACGCTATCCTAAACAGACCGGAGTATTAGTCTTTTTCTTTAAATAGCCAATATTTTTGGCCAATAAACGTAAACGTGGCACTTATGCCTGTGGCAATAATAAACGCCGCTACCTTATCAATTTTTATAGTAATCAAAGTACTTATCTCGTTAGCACTATTTTTAATTGAGCTAATAAATTCACCATCTGGTAATATTTCAAAGGCATAATGATTAGTCGCAATGTTTATCACCATAGCAACTAAGTAAAGAGCTGTAAAAAGCATTAATCTCTTGTTATTTTTATCCGTCTGTCTCCAAGTCCAATATTTGTTGAGGTTATAGGTAACTAACATTCCAGAGCAAAAGCTTAAACCTTTACTAATATTAATACCTAAGTATTGAGATAAAGCAAAATAGACAATAAAGTCTACACCAACGGCAATTAGTCCGGAGATTACAAACTTTGTTAATTGTTTACTTGCTTGATAAAATGCCATTAAGCCGTCAAAATTAAGGTATTGTCTTTGATAATTGCTTCTGTTCCAAAACGCATTGCTCTATTTGGTTTTTGGTGCCCTGCTTCAAATCCAAAATAGACAGGATAATTATAACCTTGCGTGTACTCCAAAATAATTTCCTCTGCATTTTTCCCAAAAGGGATATCATTGTCATTCATATCACTCATTCCTCCAACTACAAGTGCTTCTAAGCTATCTAGCTTACCTGTTCGTTTTAAGTTCATCATCATTCGGTCAATGTGATAGAGGTATTCATCCAAATCTTCAATAAACAGAATTTTACCTTTGGTGCTAATATCTGATTTTGATCCACATAGGCTAAACAACATACTTAAGTTACCTCCAACAATTAGTCCATTTGCATTTCCGGTTCGGTTTAAAGGATGCAATGGCAGCCGATAGATTAAATCTTTTCCTAAAAGTGCATCTATAAGTGTTTGATTGCTTATTTCTTCATCTTGCGTAGGATTGTCGCTAATATTTACCGGCATTGTGCCGTGTATGGTAGGTGTGCCAAAATTAGTATGGATGTGTGAGTGAAAAACGGTTACATCACTATACCCAATAAACCATTTATTTTGTTTGGCCAAAGGTTCTAAATTGAGCTGGTCTATTACTTTAACACAACCATAACCGCCCCTGGTGCTAATTATGGCCTTAATCTCCGGATTATCTATAAAAGTTTGTATATCAGATATTTTTTCATCTTCAGTTCCCGCCATTTGGTTGTTAACATTAAATACATTTTTACCGATTAGAGTATTAATTCCGTGTTTGGCAAAAAAGCGGATTGTAGGTTCAACTTTTTCTTTTTCAATTGCTCTAGCTGGTGAAACAATTCCAATGATATCACCTTTTTTAAGATACATTCCGACGAATTTAATTAATAAAAATGGGTAGTTAATTTAGCATTTATGAAACTGACTATCTAGATACATTTCAAATCAATAAATTGGTATCTTTGCACCAAAGTTTACAACAATGAATTTCGAATTATCAGAAGAACATTTAATGATTCAGCAAGCAGCAAGAGATTTTGCAAAAACTGAATTATTGCCAGGTGTAATAGAAAGAGACAATGAGCAAAAATTTCCTGCTGAGCAAGTAAAGAAATTAGGAGAACTTGGGTTTCTTGGTATGATGGTAGACCCTAAATGGGGTGGTAGTGGCATGGATGCAATTAGCTATGTGCTTGCTATGGAAGAAATTTCAAAAGTTGATGCCAGTACAAGTGTTGTAATGAGTGTAAACAACTCTTTAGTGTGCTGGGGATTAGAGGAGTATGGCACAGAAGAGCAAAAAGAAAAGTACCTTAAACCATTGGCAAGCGGACAAATACACGGTGGTTTTTGCTTGAGTGAGCCAGAAGCTGGCAGTGATGCTACGAGCCAAAGAACTACAGCTGTTGATATGGGAGACCATTACTTGGTTAATGGAACAAAAAATTGGATCACCAATGGTAATTCTGGTAGCACGTTTTTAGTGATGGCCCAAACGGATGTAGAAAAAGGACATAGAGGTATCAACTGCCTTATTTTGACCAAAGACATGGAAGGTTTTGTTGTAGGTAAAAAAGAAGATAAATTAGGTATTAGAGGGTCTGATACGCATTCTTTAATGTTTCAGGATGTTAAAGTACCTAAGGCAAACAGAATTGGAGACGATGGCTTCGGTTTTAAATTTGCTATGAAGGTATTAAGTGGAGGTAGAATAGGTATTGCTTCACAAGCATTAGGAATTGCAAGTGGTGCATACGAACTTGCTTTGCAGTACTCCAAAGAAAGAAAGGCTTTTGGAACAGAAATAATGAATCACCAAGCAATACAATTTAAGTTAGCAGATATGGCTACAAGAATTGAAGCCGCAAGATTATTTTGCTTAAAAGCAGCTTGGTTAAAAGATAACGGTGAAGACTATTTACAAGCAGCTAGTATGGCTAAATTATTCGCTAGTGAAACTGCAATGTGGGTTACTACAGAAGCGGTACAAGTACATGGTGGATATGGTTATGTAAAAGAGTACCACGTTGAGCGTTTAATGCGTGATGCAAAAATTACCCAGATTTATGAAGGAACTAGCGAAATTCAAAGAGTTGTAATAGCAAGATCCGTACTTAAAGGTTAAGGGATTAATTTACAAATATTCAAAGTACAATCTATTTAGGTTGTGCTTTTTGCTTTAGTTAGATTATGTTTAAATCATTGTTTCAACAATTCTTAGTTTTGTATGGTATTAATCTTTGAAGTATGAGTATTGTCCTAGTTTCCTTTGACATTATAATCAACATTTTATGGTACTGGGCATAAACAATTTTGCAATCAAAAGATTACCCTGTTAATTGGTTTTGGGGGCATTTTAATGATGTAGTGAATATTTTAAACTCACGAATAAAACTGCAGACCAAAAGGAACAAAGAAAATATTATGTTATTGGTTATGCGCTTTGATTAGGGCTTCTCTGTTTTATAATATTTTTAATTTATTCTGTTGCTTCAAACAAGCTTTGAAACCTCATTAGCAACGTTTGCACTTAAGGCTACACCCATTCCACCAAGTCTTACGGCTAGATAAATATTAGGCTCAATTTCCTTAACAATAGGCGTTTTTTCTTTTTCTACTCCCATTGCCATTATGCCACTCCATTCGTATTCTATGGGCACTTCCTTTTCGAATATTTGAGTGCCCATAAACCGCTTTAATTCTGCTGTAATTTTTGTGTTTTGACTAAAATTATAACTTGTTTCTTCTACAACTTCTAAGTTTCTTGCCCCGCCTAATAGAATTCTATTATCAATATCCCTCCAATAATAATAACCATTATCGTACATATGAAGTCCCTTACAAGGCAATTTATCTACTTTTTCTGTAACTATTACTTGTCCCCTAGCTGGCGATATATCTTGTTTTATCAAAGTGTTTGTAAAGGCGTTTGTACAAATAATGAGATTTGAGGTGCTCATAGAAACACCTTCTTTAGTTTGCACTGAAATTTTCTTACTTCCCTCCCAAGAAGTTACCTCTAATCCACCAAATAGTTTAACACCAATACCTAAGGCATAATCATATACCGTTTTATATAACATACCTGTATTTAACTGACCTTCATATTGGTTGCTGATACAGCCAACTGTATTTGGAAGAGAGTTGTTACTAGCATAACAAAAAACATTATCCAATCCAATTTCATTATATAGAATGGTATTAATTGCTTGTATGCTATCAATGCACTTATGGAGCTTGTCTTTGTTTTGTGGTGTAAATATTTCAACACTACCTTTTTCAATATAACCGATGTTTTTATCTCCAAATTTTTCTCTTAAGTTTTTTAAGCCTTTATATCTGTTGGCTATTAAGGAATAGACATTTTGAGGCGTATCGTGCTGTAAATCGTCTAGAATTTCAGAAATATTGGCAAAACAAGCAAACCCAGCGTTGCGAGTGCTGGCTCCCAGACTCCAGCTAAACCTATCAATTACTGTAACATTTGCTTTAGGATTAACTTCTTTTAGTTTTATTGCTGTTTGTATTCCGGTTAAACCCATACCAATTATAAGGTAATCGATATTTTTTAGAAAGTATTCTTTTTCCCAATAGGAGAAATTCATGAAGCGAAATTAGCAAGAATTTAGAGGAGATTTGTGCTTTTTTATTTTGAAAAAGGTTGAATTCAATATTCTTGCTTTCTTAGTTCCTAAAGGATAGGATTAAATTTTAATGATTATCTTTATAAAAGTTTAACCAAATAAGTTACCCTACTATAAATTCGCCCTATGCAAAATAGAGTTACTAGTCTTTTTGGTATTAAATACCCCATTATTCAAGCAGGGATGATTTGGTGTAGCGGGTGGGAACTTGCAAGTGCGGTAAGCAATGCTGGAGGATTAGGAATTATTGGAGCAGGAAGTATGTATCCTGATGTTTTAAAAACGCACATTAGAAAGTGTAAACAAGCAACGGATAAACCTTTTGCGGTAAATATCCCATTACTCTATCCAGATATTGATAAACACATAGAAACCATAATAGAAGAAAAAGTTCCCATAGTTTTTTCATCTGCTGGTAATCCTGCTATCTGGACAAAAAAACTGAAGGATAATAATATTATAGTGGTACATGTTGTAAGTAATGTAAAGTTTGCATTAAAGGCAGAATCTTGTGGTGTTGATGCTATAGTTGCCGAAGGCTTTGAAGCAGGTGGCCACAATGGTAGAGAGGAAACTACAACGCTTGTACTAATTCCACAGGTTTGCGAGCAGGTTAATATTCCAGTAATTGCTGCAGGAGGTATTGGAACTGGCAAAACAATGTTGGCAGCAATGGTTTTAGGGGCAGAGGCTGTACAAATTGGCAGCAGGTTTGTTGCTAGCAGTGAGTCTTCTGCACATCTAAACTTTAAACAATCTGTAGTTGATTTAAAGGATGGAGGCACTCACCTAAGCCTAAAAAAACTTACTCCAGTTAGATTAATTAAAAATCCCTTTTGGGAGAAGGTAATGCTGGCTGAAATAGATGGAGCAAGCAAAGAAGAAATGGCAGATCTGTTGGGCCGGGCAAGAGCAAAAAAAGGAATGTTTGAGGGAGATTTAGAAGAGGGTGAATTAGAAATTGGACAAATCAGCGGATATATAAATTCCATTAAACCGGCTAAAACAATTGTGAAGGAAATTGTGTTAGAATTTGAGCAGGAAAAGCGAAAGGTGGCAGCCCTGTAAATAAATGGCCTATCTCAGGTTTAATGAACAAGAAGATTAAAAATTATCTAATCCGTGGTGAGGATGAAAAGCTGGACTATAAGCAAGAAATTTCCAGTGCTCACAAAATTGCCAAAACAATGGTAAGCTTTGCAAATCATAAAGGTGGAGTATTATTAATTGGTGTTAGAGACAATAAATCTATTGCGGGAATAAGAACTGAAGATGAAAAGCATATGTTAGAATTGGCTTCCGCATTTTATAGCAAACCAGAAATATCCATTAAAGTGTTGGAGCATACAATTGGAGATAAGGTGGTTTTAGAGTGTGTTATACCGGAAGGAGAGAAAAAACCATACTATGCAAAAGGAGAGGAGGGCAAATGGTGGGTTTACTTAAGAAATAAAGATAAAAGCCTGCTAGCTAGCAAGATAGTAGTAGATGTTTTACGCAATCAAGCACTAAATAAAGATACACTTATTAAGTATGGAAAAAATGAATCTGCTTTACTTAAGTTTCTTGAAAATAATGAACGGATTACACTGCAGCAATTTAGAAAAATGGTGAATATATCTAAATTAAGAGCGTCAAGAATTATTGTAAAACTGATAAGTGCTGGTGTAATACGCAACCATACTTATGAAAAAACCGAGTTCTATACTTTGGTTTAACTTACTTTTAGACAAAATAATAGCTCATCCTTTTCGTTTAAAAAATGTACTTTTGCTAATTGTAGCAAATTGTTTTTGCTAAATGCATTGAATAGAACATGAATAAAAGATTTTTAGGGTTAGTATTAAGTGTTGTAATGGTTGCTTGTTTAAGCAACCAATCATATGCACAACGTTGGTTTAAAACCAGTTCTTTAGAGTTCGGTCTTATTGGTGGTGCAAGTCACTATGGTGGAGAGCTAACAGACGATAAATTTTTTGAATCTAGAGGGCTTAAACCAAGTGTTGGCCTTATCACCCGTTGGACTCCAAGAGATGTGGTGACTTTTAGATTAAGTGCAATTTACGGCAGTTTAGAAGGAGATGACAAATGGTATGAGGACCAAGACGATCCAAACAGAAGAAACTTAAACTTTCAATCTACGTTATGGGATTTTACCGGAGCGGCAGAAATTAACTTAAGACGTATGGATATGAAACAAAAATCAGGGATTATTCCTTACGTTTTTGGTGGTGTAAGCGTATTTAAGTTCAATCCAAAATCTCAATTTATTTACGATGCAACTAGTCCGCACATAACACGTCCAAATTCTGCGTATGCAGATTTAGAAGTTAGGGATGGTGAATGGATAGAACTGCAACCATTAGGTACAGAAGGTCAAGAAACAACAGAATTTAACGAAAGAAGAAGATATCACTTAACTCAATTGGCTGTTCCATTAGGAGCAGGTTTTAAGTTTAAGTTTAACCATAAGTGGACTATGGGAGTTGAGTACGGTGCTAGGTTTACTTTTACAGACTACATAGATGATGTAAGTACAACTTATGTAGATCCATCTAGATTGCAAGCACAATATGGTGCAATGTCTGCTGCAATGGCAGATAAAAGTCCTGTATTGCACGATGAGCTTGGAGATAATGTAAGAGGGAACTCAGATAAAAATGATACTTATGGCATTTTAGGTGTTACCGTAACTTACAGATTGTATGGTAACAGACCAGTTTGCCCCGGTTTTAAATAAGTCCTAAGACTTAAATTAGGAGATTTTTAACACCACATCGTAACATCTGTACTACTTTTGCGTTTTAATTTAAACACGATAAAAATGTTGAGAATATTAACTCTACATATTGCTCTATTTTTAGGCCTTTTCAGTTTGCAAGCTCAGTCTTGGGAAATTGGGCTAATGGGCGGAGGATCTAACTATCATGGAGACTTAGCTTATAATATTGTGCCTGCAGAAACAAAGGTTTCAGGTGGTGCTTTTTTCAAGTATAATTTAAATGAGTATTGGTCTGTAAGGCCAACCATTTCATACTTGCAGTTTGCAGGATCCGATGCAAACTTTAAAGAGAATAATTTAAGAAATCTAAGTTTTAGAAATACGGTGTACGAGTTGGGCGGAATGTTTGAGTTTAATTTTCAACCATTTAGTATTAAAAGCATACATAAAAACACCACATTTTATGCAATGGCAGGTATAGCTGCATTTAAACATAAGCCAGAAGCATTGTACAAAGATGAGTGGCACGATTTACACGCAATTAAAACCGAAAGTGAAAGATATAAACTGATTCAAATAAATGTTCCTTTTGGAGTTGGTGTAAAACACTCATTAAGTAAAAACTTTGTTTTGGGTTTAGAAACAGGTTGGAGAAAAACATTTACAGATTACTTAGATGATGTTAGTGGTGTATATCCTAATTTAGTTGATTTAGAGGCTTCACACGGAGCTTTAGCTGCGGAGTTAAGCGACAGATCTAGAGAGGTAAGCGAAACAAGATTACCATTATCAAGCCCTGGTGATATGCGAGGGGATCCAAATCTTAAAGATTGGTATTTTCAAACAGCATTGAGCATTTCTTACAGATTTACACCTGTGCAATGTCCATATAATAGAATTCACTTTTTTGACCAAAGATAAAATAGACATATCTAGGCTACCTCAGCACATTGCCATTATTATGGATGGTAATGGTAGATGGGCCAAAGAGAAAGGAAAGTTTAGAATTTTTGGACACAAAAACGGGGTTAAAGCCGTTCGAGAAGTCTCTGAAGGTTGTGCGGAATTGGGTGTTAAGTTCTTAACTCTTTATGCTTTTAGCACAGAGAATTGGAACAGACCCAAAATAGAAGTTAATGCGTTAATGACGCTCTTGGTTAAAACTATAAGAACAGAAACAAAAACTCTGATGGAAAATGGTATTAAGCTTGATGCTATTGGAGACAGGAGTACGCTACCTAAAGAATGTATTAAAGAATTAGACGAGGCAATTGAAATTACCAAAGACAATACTCGTATGACTTTAATTTTAGCATTGAGCTATAGTGCAAAATGGGACATTGTAAATGCAACCAAACGTATAGCAGAAATGACAAAAAACGGAGATGTAGCAATTAAGGATATTGATGAAGATTTGATTAACAAGACACTCACAACGTATAAGTATCCTCATCCAGAATTAATGATTAGAACTAGTGGCGAGTTGCGAATTAGTAATTTTCTGCTTTGGGAGATAGCGTATAGCGAGTTATATTTTACAACTGTTCTTTGGCCAGATTACAGAAAGGAACACTTATATGAGGCCATTTTAGATTATCAAAGTAGAGAAAGACGTTTCGGGAAAACTAGCGAACAATTAGTTTAGAAAGCACAAGAAATTAATAGATGAAAAGAATAACAATATTAGCATTTGTTATGTGGTCGTTTGCATCCATTGCACAAGTTTTTGATGGAGGAAATGGCATAATAATAGATTACGATAATCCACAACGATATGAACTAGGAGGGGTGGATGTAACTGGAAATAAGTTTACTGATAACAAGATTATAATTCTTATGTCTGGCTTAAGTGTTGGTCAAAAAGTAACCATACCAGGAGACGAAACTAGAGTTGCCATTGAGCGTTTATGGAAAACATCACAATTTAGCGATGTGGAAATTTCGGCAACAAAGGCTATTGGAACAAAGGTGTTCTTATCTATTAATGTTAAAGAAAGACCAAGACTATCCAAGTACTCTATTAAAGGTCTAAAAAAGTCAGAAACCAATACAGTTCGTGATGAAATTTCGCTTGAGAAAAATCAACTAATAACGGAAGATTTAGTAAATGCTACTAAACGAGAGATTGAAGAATACTTTTTTGAAAAAGGGTTTTATGGTGTTAAAACTTCATTTAAAAGAGAGACAGATCCAGAAAAGCCAAATTTTGACATTTTAAGGATTTCTATTGATAAGGGTAGAAAGGTAAAAGTGGAAAACGTGGTTTTTGAAGGGAATAAAAACATTGAAGACAAGAAATTAAGAAAGCTTTTAAAGCCGAAAAGAAAGTACAAGAAGCTAAACATTTTTGCTTCTTCTAAATATGTTGGTGATGTTTACGAAGAAACAAGACCCGAAATAATTAAACTTTATAACACAAAAGGGTATAGAGATGCCAGGCTTACGTATGATTCTATTGTTAAAATTAGCGATGATAGAGTAGACATTAAAATTGGAATTGAGGAAGGAACAAAGTACTATTTTAGGAACATAACTTGGGTAGGTAATACTAAATACAGAAGCTCGCTTTTAGATACTTTATTGGATATAAAAAGCGGAGATGTTTACGATCAAAGCAGATTAGAAACAAAGTTGTTTATGAGCCCAACTGGATTTGATATTTCTAGCTTGTATATGGATGATGGTTATTTGTTTTTTAACATAAATCCTGTAGAAGTATTGGTAGAAAACGACAGTATAGACTTAGAGCTTAGAATTTATGAAGGTAAACAAGCTACAGTAAACAGAATTAGCATTATTGGAAATGATAAAACAAGTGATTTTGTTGCACTAAGAGTTATACGTACTCGTCCGGGTGATAAATTTAGCAGGTCTGACATACAACGTAGTATGCGTGAGTTAGCACAGTTAGGGTTTTTTGATCCAGAAGGATTGGATGTTAACCCAATACCAAATCCGCAAAACGGAACAGTAGATATTGAGTACAAAGTAGTTGAAAAACCAAGTGATCAAATTGAAGCATCTGGAGGATGGGGTGGTATTGGAGGTTTTGTAGGTACCTTAGGACTTACCTTAAACAACTTCAGTACACGTAAAATGTTCGAAAAAGGCGGTTGGAACCCAATACCTGCAGGTGATGGTCAAAAACTTGCAATTAGAGCCCAAAGTAATGGACCTCAATATCAAGGATACAATTTCTCTTTTACAGAGCCTTGGTTAGGAGGTAAAAAGCCAAACTCGTTCTCTATAAATTTATTCCATAGTATACAATCAGATTGGTCTACAGATCCAAACAGACCTAAGTTTAAAACAACAGGGGGTACAGTAGCTTTTGGTAAACAACTCAAGTTTCCAGATGATTACTTCTCTTTTAGTTCTTCAATCACCTACCAAAGATATAGATTACAAAACTGGACATATTCTGGGGCAAGCGAATTAGGATTTACTTCTGGTTTTGCCAATAACTTAAGTGTTATTCTATCATTGGGTAGAAACAGTACAAATCACCCCATATATCCTACAGAGGGTAGTTCGTTTAAAGCATCACTTCAAGCTACTCCACCTTATTCGGCATTTAAGAAAGATAAAGATTTTAAAAGCCTAAGTGCTCAAGAAAGATTTAAATGGATTGAGTTGCACAAATACAAATTCTCTGGACAATGGTTCTTAGGTTTCCCTAAACAAGGCAAAAGACAATTTGTACTTGCACCATCTTACCAATTTGGTGCAATTGGAACGTATAATCAAGACATAGGTTATTCCCCATTTGAGCTGTTTAAAGTGGGTGGTAGTGGTCTTTCTAATTTTGTACTATACGGTACGGATATTGTTTCTCAACGTGGGTATGATGAAGGTAGAATTAGTGATCCAATCTATGGTTCTAGTGGTAAACCAATTTATACAAAATATACCTTAGAGTTAAGATACCCTTTAACTGTTGGGCAGTCTTCCACTATCTATGCTCAAACATTTTTAGAAGCAGGAAATGCTTGGGGCAGTTTCCAAGAGTTTAATCCGTTTAACGTAAGAAGAGCAGCAGGTGCTGGTGTAAGATTGTTCTTACCTATGTTTGGGTTGCTTGGTATTGATTATGCATGGGCATTAGATCCAACAACTACTGAGCAAACCGGTCAATTCCATTTCTTTATTGGACAGCAATTCTAAAATTAGAAACATTTTGGCATAGTTTTCGTTTCATTAGTAGCAAATGAGAATAGCTTTCTTTGCACTAATATTATTGTACTTTACAAGCAGTGCACAAGATACTATCCGTTATAAAAGTTTAGTTGCCAAAAAATCTGGCGAATACCTAAAGCTAAAATATAAATCGCCAGTAACAAATGCTAAAAGCTTTGAGTTTTTAAAAAAAGGCAGATGGACGAGCATAGATTCGTTTGGCAATGTCATTAAAATTCAAAATTTCTCTGCAAGTAAGGTAAAGCGTTTTAGCCATAAACACGGTCACCAAATCTTTTTAGATCCAGATTATGGAGATACCATTTTGGTAAGAACATATAATAAAGGCAGGCTATCAAATCAATATGCTTTTAAACCCGCTATTTTAGAAGATGGCAACAAGATATTCCACATTTTTAAAGACTTTGAGAGCTATACTATTTTACAATACGAAAAGAAGCTGAAAGGATATATTGATAGAGATTTTACTTCTATTTGGAAAGCATCTTTGGGCAATGCTGCTATGGATAATGATTCAGTTTACAAGGCATTTGAAGACAGCATTAGTGATCCTAGTTTATTGGCAAGCTCGGCATACAATACCAAATCCAGATATAACTATGTAAGTAATTCAGAGTTTGAAACCCATCCCGGAGCTATTACTTCGGTAATGTCTTATACCAAGCAAGTTCCCAATTGGGAAATTGCTTCTGAATCTCCCGATTTTTATATTTCTAGAAATGAAGCAAGATCGGGCAAAGCTTTTGTAGGTTTTAGAGTTTTTACAATGCAAAAGGATATTGAGTATGTGCAGAATAGGCTAAAACAACCGTTAAAAAAAGACTCTATTTACTGTTTTTCGGCACATTTAAAACTATCACCCGGTAGTAAGTTTGCTACCAATGCTTTCGGTATTTTGTTTGCAGAAGATGCCCAACAAATAAACACAGACCAAAGACTAACATTAAAGCCCAGTATGCGGCTAAATAACCAAGTTTTAAGCTACAAAACACGTTGGATGAAGGTGCAATGTGCTTACAAAGCAAAAGGTGGTGAAAAATGGATGGTATTGGGCAGTTTCCAAAATCATAAGGAGTTAGAGCTAATGGAAGTTCCCGGCAAGCAACTGGAAAGCTATTACTATATCGATGATGTTAGCTTGGTACCCTTAGAAAAACAAGAAGACTGCGATTGCAATTTCTCCGATAAAAGAAGCAATTACGAACCTGTAATAGAAGATAGTGAAGAATCTATTTTTACCAACCTTAAAAAAGGTGATAAACTTGTTTTAGATGATATTCATTTTGATAATGATAAATCTACTTTAAAACCAAGCAGCTTTAGTACTTTGTATGATTTGCTGATGGTATTAAACCAAAAACCAACAATGACAGTGGAATTATCTGGGCATACAAGCAGCTTGGGTAACTTAGACCATAATATAAGGCTAAGTAAAAAACGAGCCGATGCGGTTAAAAAGTTTTTGGTTTTAAATGGGGTATCTAAAGAAAGAATAGAAACGGAAGGTTATGGACCTAAATTTCCGATAGCGGATGATATTACAGAAGCTGGACAGTTACAAAACAGAAGGGTAGAGTTTAAAGTACTTTCTGAATAACAAATTACAATATAATCTACTTAAACAAAGCTCTTTAAATACTCAGTTTTAAGCAGCGGGCAAATTTTATAACGCTCGTCTTTAGTATCTTGGTAAAGAGCATCTAGTGTTTCGTAAACATTATCAATACCAATTTGCTTACACCACTCAAACGGGCCTTTGGGGTATGCAGTACCCAGTTTCATACCCAAATCTATATCTTCTCTAGTAGCGGTACCTTCTTGTACAGTAAAGTATGCTTCATTAATAATCATACAAACAATACGTGGGGTAACTAAACCTACTCGGCTATTTACAAACCTGCTTTCTAGGTTTAGGTTTTTAAATATTTTTTGAGCTTGGTCTGCATCTTCTTCATTAAGAGCACAACATTCCAATAAGCTGCGGTTTATAAATGTAGGTAAAGTATTCATACCTATTAAAGCACATTTAGGAGAAACGCCAGTCTCTGCAAGTATTTCTTCCAATTGCAACTTAACAGATCCTACAACCACCAAACCTTTATCTAAATCTAGGTAATAAGGTAAATTATCAGGATTGTCATCAAAGTCAAGGTCAAATATTACATCGTACTTGCCAATTTCATTAATTTTGAATTCGGTAAGAGAATGGTCTTTAAGTAAGGCTTTTAACTCTTCTACTTGATTGGCTTGTCCTTTTACAGAAATGTTCATAAAGCAACAAAGGTAAATGCCAGTAACTTATCATACTAAACAGAAACTAAAATGAGTAAAAAAATAATTTCAACAAAAGAAGCTCCTTCGGCTATTGGTCCTTACAGCCAAGCCGTATTGGTAAATGGTACATTGTATTGTAGTGGACAAATTGCCATAGATCCAAGCACAGGCGAGCTTGTGCAAGATGGCATTAGTAGCGAAACTATACAAGTAATGAAAAATATTGCTGCAGTATTAAAAGCAGCAGATATGGATTTTAGCAATGTAGTAAAGTGCAGTATTTTTATGAGCGATATGGGATATTACACCCAAATTAATGATGTATATGCACAATATTTTAAAGAAAACCCACCAGCAAGAGAAGCCGTTGCGGTAAAGACATTGCCCAAAGAGGTAAATGTTGAAATAAGTGTAACTGCGGTTAAATAACAGCTCAACTTGGAGATTATTTACTATGTAGATTTATTTGGAACGTTAGTTTTTGCTATAAGTGGAGTTTTAGCAGCCATAGAAAAACGTTTTGATTTAGTAGGTGCCTTTATTATGGGTTTTGTTACTGCAGTAGGTGGTGGTACGCTTAGAGACTTATTAATAGGTAACACCCCAGTTGGTTGGCTAACCGATATAAACTACATGTATGTAATTACATTGGGAGTAATTATTTGTTTATTGGCAAAAAAGCAGGTATTAAAACTAAGAAAAAGTCTGTTTTTATTTGATACTATTGGTATAGCATTATTTACTATTTTAGGCTTACAAAAAGCCTTAGAAATTGGCATACATCCATTATTAGCCATGCTTATGGGTGTTGTTTCTGCCGTTTTTGGTGGAGTTATAAGGGATGTACTTTCTAATGAAGTACCACTAATTTTTAGACAAGAAATATATGCAACAGCTTGTTTTGCAGGGGCGGTAGTTTACTATTTAGCAGATAGATTTATCGCCATAGAGCTATTGTCTATTGCATTAAGTATGGTAGTAGTATTGGTAATTCGTTATTTGGCGGTACGCAGAGGCTGGTCTCTAGGTTTAAAAATATAGAGTGAATTTGCTTACTGCTTACTGCTTACTGCTTTATGCTATTATCTAGCAATTCCCACAATGCTGATACTTTTTGTGATTGGCGTTCTGTTTTTACAAATCTTACTTAATTTATGTGTTCCAGGTAAAAACACTTTGTCTAATTTCAGATATCATTCTTGCTAATCTGCGTTTTAATGCAGGATAGATTTTAAATAATTTAGCTATACAATACCTACATCTCGCTTGTACTCATCGTAAACTTCTTTGAAAAGTTGAATGTCTTTTTCAAAAGTTTCGGGAAGTAGTGGGCCAAATGAAAACCGGAAGAACCTAGTGTAAGGAGAAATGTAGCTTGGATCCTTGGAATGTGGCCTTGCCATGTCGCAATCCGAAGCGGAAAGTATTGCAGCTCCTTTTTTAAACAGTCGGTTGTTAAGCTCAGCACTGGTCATACCCTCTGGAAGCTCTAGCCAATGGTAAAAACCGCCTTTGCCAGTGTATATTCCAAGTCCCATTTCTTTAAAAGCGTTTCCATATCGTTCTCGCTGCCAACTGTAATGGTCTTCAACTGCTTTTCTGGCTTGCTTTACACGGTTTGGCTCTAGAAGTTTAACTGCATAATTTTGAGATAAATGGCTAACACCTCCCATTCCAAAACTAGAGTAATTAGAAAGGGTTTCAATGTTTTTTTTGCTAGCAACTATCCAGCCAATACGTATGCCAGGGGATTGAAGCCCCTTGGTACAAGCACCAGTAATAAATACATTGCTATTATCTAAATCTTGAACATATTGGATACCGCTTATTGACGGAGAATGAAACATTTCATAAGCTTCATCTAGTAGAATTCCACATTTGTCTTGTTCCGCCATTTCAATCAATTCTTTCAACTCAGCTCCAGAGCGTGTTTGGCCTGATGGATTTTGCGGGTTTGAAAGAATCGGCATTACGCTTGTCTCTTTATTTAGTCCAGTACGGTCAAAATACTCAGAATTTTGGGGGTGGAAGTTATTCTCTTTGGTATAAGGAATAATTTTAGTATTTGCTTTGGTTTGATGCAGTATATCTAGGTATGCTGGCCATTCAATATTTCCTATCCTTACTTCTACTTGGTCCTTAAGAAATGCCAATAGGCTAAATATTCCCTGTCTGCCTCCTGCAAATATCATTACATTCTCTGGAGTTATAGAAGAACCGTAATAAGAGTTGTAGTACTCTGTAATGGCGTCTCTTAGTTTAGGATGTCCCCAGGCTTTAGGGTAGAGTCTATCTTCTGGCGTAATTTCTATGCTCCCTGGTATGGAAGGTCCGTTAAATTTTTCCAATGGAGTGGTAAGGGGAAATCCCTGAGACCAAGGATGTGTGCCTTCTGCTCCCATAAATTTACCAAAAGAATCTTTAAAGGCATATAAAGTTTCGTAAATCCCCATCGGAGGGCAATTATCTGATAAGAATGATTCATTCATAAATTGAAAATTTTACGTAATATTTTTCCGTTTTAGAGGCGATAAAGTTATGAGTTTTTTGGATTTTTGAAAAAAAAACAGGATTAATGTTTAAGTATTTAAAAAGATTCTCCCTCTCTGGTGATAAATGCCAATTATCTTGCTGAAAAGTGTTGTCTTTCTTAGAGGAATTAATGGTTTTTAGCTGTGGTTGTGTGTTTCATTTACAACTATAACAAAGAAAGTCTTTCTCCTTATGTAAGAAAAGTGCTTGCCTGTGATTAACTCTGTTTGCTAAAGACACTAAATCGGCTTAACAACAACTTTAACAAAGGAATCACTATTAATATTAAGCTAACGAAAAGGCCAAAACCACTAATTATAAATATGTACAGATAGGGCATAATCTGCTCCATCATATCCGAATAGGTACTTTCAGGCTCGTTGTACATCCACTGCCCCTTAATTATTCCTGCAGTAATTAAGCTGGTTAAAAAAATAATCAAGGAAATATTAAATATTGTGTTCCCAATAGCAATAATCTTTGATTTTTTTTGTGGGATTCCTTTTTCTAGCACCCTAGACAAAAGGAACATTACAGATGCAAGCAATATTGTGGTGTTAATACCAATAGTTGTCCCCATTGAGTGAGCAACAGTGATGTGTGTACCGTGTGTAAAGTGATTAATGGCTGGTATAGATATTAACAATGCTATTAATACATTTATTAATACCCAAATATCTGTTATTTTTAGCATTCGATAAGCCAATGCATGATTCTTCTTTTCCGTTTTGCTTAATGACATTATCCATTGAGTTAGCAAATAAGCAAGTACTACCCATTCTGTCATACTTGTAACATATCCTAATATTCGTATCCAAGACATACCCGGAACAGGGTAGATATGATGAGCCCACCCGAACATAAGGTTTGCCAAACCTAGGAAATAGAAAAAGAAAGCCATTTTACTCCTAGCAATATTGGCATCTTCTTTAATTCTTGTCATTAAGAAAAGGGCTGTACCATAAACAAGCAAATTCCAACTTCCTGTAAATGATCCATAGGATTTCCATTGCACAGAAAGATCACGGATATAGTCGACACGGAAATAGTCGAAAAGCCAAAAATATGATTCACTGAGATGAAATACCATGAACACTATTCCTGTGCCCCACATCCACATATATACAGGCCAACCTGCAACCTGGGCCATAAGTGTTTTAAAATAATTTATGCCAAATAATACCCAACCCAGCAAAACCGGAATAATTAGTATAGGCAGAAAGGTAAGGTATTCTCTTCCTCCCATTTTTCCAGTGAAAAAAGAGATATAAATACCTAATCCTGTAATTGCAAATAGAATGAGGTGAAATGAGGACAACTTACTGGAATATAGTTTGTTGCCTAGCTCAACTGTAATATAATAGTAAATACCACCTGTTGCACACAGAACTATCCACGAAACCATACTGGTTACATGAATTTCCCGCAATTGATTAAAAGGTAATACTTCTTTTAAAAAAGTGGGAGATAGGTACTGCATACCAGATAATAATCCAATAAGACAGCCGAAAAGAAGAGCGAATAAGGCTAATATAATGAAGCCGAGAGCTGTCTGTTTATTCATCATTTTTTCCTTTAGAAGTTTTATATTTTAGATTTACCCAACCTGTATTTTGTAGTTGAGAATGTTTATTTGGGAAATATCCTGTGCGGTCTATGTGAGATAAAAAGGCAACTATGTTGTCTTTCTCTTTCTCAGAAAAATTAAACTTGGGCATTGCTTTTACACCACTATTTAAAAAAGCTTTAACATAATTAGGTCCCTTGTTAGGCTTAGAAATGATATTGGTAAGATCAGGGCCCATATAACCTCCTAAACCATATATCTGGTGACAGGAAGTACAATTACTTTTTTGCCATAGAACCTCACCATCTATAGCCTGATTGCTCATTGCCGGGGTTGTGTTTTGGCTAGAAGAGGTATATATCCAATAATTGTAAAAGGTGAAAATGGCTAGTAGTGCAGCAAATATCAGCCTGTAAGTGTGTGTTGGAATTGGAATAATTTTATTTTGTTTTTCTTCCATTGTATTGTCGATAACCGCTTTGCGAATTAGCCGTCAAATTTACCACTATTACCCATAACGCCAACTCTATGTTTTAGATTTATTGATGGTAAATATAAAGTAGACAGCCCAAAAGAAAATTAGCAGATATGGTAATACATAGCTTTTTATTTTGGTGTAAGTTGGTTGTGTTCCTTTTTATTCTACTAATACTCTTTGGTTTTCACCATCCCTACAGTTACTGTTTAAATGGCACTGCAACATAATTATTTGTACAGAAAAGAAGCAAATCATTATTTAATACCATTTCAATTTATACAATTTGCTCTCTTTTCTTGGATAAAATTGGTGTTCAAGGTATTACATTTGATGTTGTTGGGCCATGCAGATTTGACTTAAGGGTCTAAAACTAATCCCAATATTATCCATGGTTGATATTATAAAAAAGAAACGAGACGGTTTGGAGCTTTCTAAAGCGGAAATCCAACGTGTTATTGATGGGTTAATCAATAATCAAATTCCAGACTATCAGATTAGTGCTTTTTTAATGGCCATTTATTTTCAAAAAATGAGTGAGCAGGAAACAGCATTCCTTACAACCGCTATGGTAGAGTCTAGTGTGCAAATAGACTTGACAGACATTGAAGGAATTAAAGTAGACAAACACAGCACAGGAGGAGTAGGCGATAAAACTACTTTGGTGCTAGCTCCTATGGTAGCTGCTGCAGGTGTACCGGTAGCAAAAATTACAGGAAGAGGATTAGGGCATACAGGCGGTACAATAGATAAATTGGAATCAATCGATGGATTTACTACAGATTTATCGCCAGATAAGTTTATCCAAAAAGTGAAGAAACATAACATCGCATTATGTGGACAGAATGAAGACCTTGTGCCTGCCGATAAAAAATTGTATGCCTTAAGAGATGTAACAGCAACAGTTGATAATCTATCGCTAATAGCTTCTAGTATAATGAGCAAAAAATTGGCGTGTGGAGCCGATGCCATTACCATTGATTTAAAAGTGGGTAGCGGAGCATTTATAAAAGATCTTGCTACAGCTAGAAAGCTTGGGCGGAAAATGATCAATATTGGATCAAAAATGAACAGAAAGGTTATTGTACTAGTTACTGCAATGAATCAACCGCTGGGATATACTATTGGCAATGCTCTTGAAGTTAAAGAGGCCATTGCTACAATGAAAGGACAAGGCCCAAACGACTTAATGGAACTTTGTTTAGAGATGGGTGCTAATATGCTATTACTTGCAAAAAGGGTAGAAGCAATAAGCGAGGGCAAAGCCTTGTTGAAAAAATTGATAAACAGTGGGGCAGTATTAAATAAATTTAAAACATTCATCAAATCTCAAGGTGGAGATTTAGCCGAAATAGAAGACACCAATTTGCTACCAAAAAGCCAACATAAAAGTGAATATTTAAGCAAAAAGGAAGGTTATATTGCAGAGCTTAATGCACTTGAGATTGGCTTGGCTTCAGTTGCTTTGGGAGCCGGCAGAGAAACAAAGGCCAGTAAAATTGATTTGGGAGCAGGGATTGTACTCAAAAAGAAAACAGGAGATTATGTAAACAAAGGAGAAACGCTGGCTATTTTGTATTCCAATGATCCGTTATACATTCGTAAGGCAGAAGCTCATATTAATTTAGCCTATCAATTTGCAAGTGAAGCTCCAAAAAAGAGCTCACTTATTTATGAAACTATAAAATGATAAAAATCGCTTTAGATAAATATGGCAATGGCCTCTTAAAAATTATAGTCTAGGTTATTCCTACAACAAAGAAAGAAAGCAAACAAAAACAGCCACGTATGTCAAAAGTAGAATTAAAGAGAAACAATGGATTGGATTTTAATTCAACCTTGTTTGAAGGGCTTGTTATAAATAAAAGTGCGGTAGAGCGAAGAGCAGCCAGCATAGCAAAAAGACGAGCGGTTAAAAAGGAGTGGCAAGCAGCTTGGTTGCTAAAGGCAATAAGTTGTATAGATTTAACCACACTGGCAGGAGATGATACTAAAGGCAATGTATTGCGACTTTGTGCCAAAGCCAAATCACCAGTAAGAGCAGATATTTTGGAAGAACTGGAGATGGAAGGACAAAATTTACACGTAGGAGCGGTTTGTGTATACCACAAATCAATTCCAGATGCTGTTAATGCTCTTTCTGCAAGTGAAATTCCGGTAGCTGCAGTTTCTACAGGTTTCCCGGCTGGAAAAATTAGCTTAAGTGAAAAGTTGCGTCAAATAAAAGCTTCTGTTAAGTTAGGTGCTAAAGAAATAGATATTGTGGTTAGCAGAGACTTAATACTACTATCAAAATGGCGTGAATTGTATAAGGAAGTTAAAGCCTGCAGAGAAGCGTGTGGAGAAGCACATATGAAAACTATTCTTGCCACTGGCGAAATACCAACCTATTCTAAAGTTGCTAAAGCAAGTTGGGTTTGTATGATGGCAGGATCTGATTTTATAAAAACAAGTACAGGAAAAGAATCGGTTAATGCCACACTTGGGGTTAGTCTTGTAATGACCCGCTGCATAAGAGAATATTATGAGCTTACCGGATATAAAGTTGGCTTTAAACCTGCTGGAGGTATTAGAACAGCTAAAGATGCCATAAGTTGGTTAATATTGATGAAAGAAGAACTAGGCAACGATTGGTTGCAGCCTAACTTGTTTAGATTTGGAGCAAGTAGCCTTTTAGCAGATATAGAAAGACAATTAGAACATTACGTAACCGGAAGATACTCCCCTTACTTCCGTCATCCAATGGCTTAAAACAAACACATGAAAATTAAAGAAATATTTGAAACAATAGATTATGGACCAGCACCAGAAAGTGCCAAAGAAGCCAATGATTTTTTGAGTAATCATAACCGAAAATTTCAGTTGTTTATAAACGGAAAATGGGAGGCCCCATCTTCGAAAAAATATTTTGATAGCATTAATCCATCCAACAAAGAAAAGTTGGCTAAAATAGCAGATGCAAATGCCAAGGATGTGGATTTAGCAGTGGCTGCTGCAAAACAAGCCTTACCAAAATGGGTTGCACTTGGAGCACACCAACGAGCAAGGTATTTGTATGCATTGGCAAGACAAATCCAAAAGCATTCCCAATTATTTGCGGTTTTGGAGTCGCTTGATAACGGTAAACCTATTCGTGAGTCAAGGGATATTGACATTCCTTTAGTAGCTCGTCATTTTTATCATCATGCAGGCTGGGCACAACTTAGAGATACAGAGTTAAGTAACTTTAAAGAAGTAGGTGTAATTGGGCAAATTATTCCTTGGAATTTTCCTTTGCTAATGTTGGCTTGGAAAATAGCTCCGGCAATATCTATGGGGAATACTGTAGTACTTAAACCCGCAGAATTTACATCGCTAACAGCTTTGTTGTTTGCAGACATTTGTGAGCAAATTGGATTACCAAAAGGCGTGGTAAACATAGTTACTGGCGATGCAAAAGCAGGAGAAGCAATTGTAAATCATAAAGATATAGACAAGATTGCTTTTACAGGATCTACAGAAGTTGGCAAGATTATAAGAAGAGCTACCGCAGGAACAGGTAAAAAAATCTCGTTAGAGCTGGGTGGCAAGTCTCCTTTTATTGTGTTTGAAGATGCAGATTTAGATAGTGTAGTTGAGGGGGTTGTTGATGCAATTTGGTTTAATCAGGGACAGGTATGCTGTGCAGGATCCAGATTACTAGTACAAGAAAGTATCGCAGATAAACTCTACAAAAAGTTAAAACGTAGAATGGAAAAACTGCGAGTTGGTAATGCTTTGGATAAAGGCATAGATGTAGGTGCAATTGTAGCTCCAGTGCAACTTAAAGTTATAGAAGACCTGGTGGAAGAAGGAGTTAATGAGGGCAATGATATGTGGCAACCATCGCAAGCCTGCCCAACTGACGGGTATTATTACCCTCCCACATTGTTTACAGATGTAGCTCCATCTGCTAAAATTGCCCAAGAAGAAATATTTGGACCTGTTTTAGTTGCAATGAGTTTTAGATCGCATAAAGAAGCGGTTAAATTGGCTAACAACACAAGATACGGTTTAGCGGCAAGTATTTGGACCGAAAATATAAATCTTGCTTTGGATATTGCACCGCAAGTAAAAGCGGGTACTGTTTGGATTAATTGTGCCAATGTATTTGATGCCGCATCTGGTTTTGGTGGGTATAGAGAATCTGGATTTGGCCGTGAAGGAGGAAAAGAAGGGTTATATGAATATTTAAAAATTAAATCAGAAGATGCTGTTTCCAATACGTCTTTTTATCCCAAAGCAATAAAAGGAAACAAAGCTAAAGAGTTATCCAATGAGCCATCTATAGACCGAACAGCAAAAATGTATATTGGAGGCAAACAATCTCGGCCAGATGGAGGATATAGTAAAACCATTAAAGACCAAAATGGGCTATATATAGGAGAAGTTTCTAAAGGCAACCGAAAAGACATTCGCAATGCAGTAGAGGCTGCACACGCTAATGGTAAGTGGACTAATTTTACCGGACATAGCAAAGCACAAGTACTTTATTATATCGCTGAAAACTTAAATGTTAGAAGAGAAGAGTTTGCTCATCGTATCGTTCAGATGTCAAACACCTCCAAAGAGTATGCACTTCTTGAGGTGGATGAATCCATAAATAGATTATACACCTATGCTGCGTATGCAGATAAATATGATGGAAGAGTACATTATACAACGAGTAAAAATGTTACTATGGCTATGCCAGAGCCAATTGGTGTAATGGCTATTGTTTGTCCAGATGATTTTCCGCTACTTGGATTTATATCAACGGTTATACCTGCAATTACTATGGGTAACAAGGTTGTGGTTGTTCCATCAGAGAAATATCCTTTTTCGGCAACCGATTTATATCAGGTATTAGAAGCTTCTGATGTTCCTGCAGGCACCATAAACATTGTAACTGGCAATAAAGATGAACTGGCCGAAGTATTATCTAAACACGATAATGTAGATGGTATGTGGTATTTTGGATCTAAAGAAGGCAGTAAAATGGTTGAATTAAATGCTGCTGACAATATTAAAAGAACATGGGTGAATTACGGAAAATGTCGTAATTGGATGGATGCACAGCATAACTCTGGAGATGAGTTTTTAAGAAAGTCTAGTGAGATAAAAAACATTTGGATTCCCTATGGAGAATAAAATTGAAATTATAAACTCAAAAAATAAAGAATGACAAGTTTACATATAGAAGCTGAAATAGGTCAAATTGCAGAGACAATCCTTTTACCTGGGGATCCGTTGCGTGCTAAGTATGTTGCAGATAATTTTCTGGAAAATGCGGTGTGTTACAATAAGGTAAGAAATATGCTTGGTTATACGGGCAATTATAACGGTAAGAGCGTGTCTATTCAAGGCACAGGAATGGGTATGGCAAGCACTGCTATATATGTTAACGAATTAATTAATACATATAAAGTAAAGCAACTTATTAGAGTTGGTACCTGTGGGGCAATTCAAAATCATCTTAAGGTGGGCGATGTTATTTTGGCTATGAGTGCATCTGGAGACTCTGATGGAAATGAAGTTTATTTTGGGGGTATGAATTATGCTGCAACTGCAGATTTTGATTTACTGCTAAGAGCTTACGAAGCAGCACAACGGTTAAATATTCCGACGCATCAAGGTAATATTTTTAGCACCAACACTTTTTACGATGATGGATTGCAACGTTGGGATAAGTGGGAAAAACACGGAGTTTTAGGAGTGGAAATGGAATCTCAAATATTATATACGCTTGCAAGCAGATTTAATGTTAAAGCACTTTCAATATTAACAGTTAGTGATCATATTAAAACTGGAGAAAGCTCCAATCAACAGCAAAGAGAGCAATCTTTTATGGATATGATGAAGATTGCATTGGAGCTTGCTTAGTAAGATTATAATGTGTTTAAATTGCAATTAAAACGCAATTAAAACGCAATTAAAACACATCAATGTTTGAACCCTAATTTAGCTCAAAATTCGCCAATATTGACCATGATAAAAAGCAGGTTTGTGATAGTTATTGCATACTTTGAGCAATAGATTTATTGGCCAAGAATTCGTAACACATTGACAGTCAATAATGCCGCTATAACGAACACGCCATTTCGCTAATTCGTGTATTCATTATCGTACAATTTAAGCGGAGTTTGGTTATAATTTTCTGTTTTCTCTTCTTGGTTCATTTTTCTCATCTTCATTTCTTGTGTGGGGTATAACTTTTGGGGTACAAAAAAGGGTATAAAATATCTGGACAAGACTGGACACTATTGCACTAAGTGTTTGATAATTTGGGGCTTATGGAATTAACAAAAAACAGGCCTAGACACGTGTTGTCTAGGCCTGTTTTTTGTTTTGTGGTGTGGGGCGGGATCGAACCGCCGACACAAGGATTTTCAGTCCTTTGCTCTACCAACTGAGCTACCGCACCAACATCATCCTTTCAAATGCGGGTGCAAAAATAAACGGATAGTTTAAATTAAAAAACAATTTATATGCTTCAATTTAAAATATTTCTATCCTACTATTTTTTCTATTTTTGATGTCTTAAGAAATGCAGTACATAGAACAGCTATTTTTTGTAATAATATTGGCAGTGGCCATATATTTTTTTATTAAAAGTATTAAGCGAATTAAGCGTAATATTAATCTTGGTAAAGACGAAGTAATAAACGACAACAAACCATTGCGTTGGAAAACCATGGCTAAAGTTGCAATGGGCCAAAGTAAAATGGTAGTAAGGCCAATTGCGGGCATTTTACACATTATAGTTTATGTTGGTTTTATACTAATAAACATTGAAGTACTTGAGATACTAATTGATGGAATATTTGGAACACATAGAGCTCTCTCGTTTTTAGGTTCTGTTTACGATGTTGCTATTGGCTTTTTCGAAATATTGGCTTTACTTGTGCTATTAGCTTGCGTAGTTTTTTTAGCAAGAAGATTTATAGTAGAACTTCCACGTTTTCATAAAGAAGAAATGAAAGGTTGGGCAACTAAAGATGCTACTTACATTTTAATAATAGAAATAGTGTTGATGGGTGCACTTTTAAAGATGAATGCTGTTGACCAAGTATTGCAAGAAAAAGGGGCAGATCACTATATAGCAGCGGGTAGTTTTCCGGTTTCTCAATATCTAACTGGTATTTTTAGTTCATTTAGTACTTCTACTTTGGTGGTGTTTGAAAGAGTGTTTTGGTGGTTCCATATTTTAGGAATTTTATTCTTCTTAAATTATGTTCCTTACAGCAAGCATCTGCATATTTTACTGGCGTTTCCAAACACGTGGTACAGCAGACTTAAACCTGCAGGCCAATTTGCAAATATGCCAGAAATTACCAATGAGGTAAATCTGATGCTGGATCCTAGTAAGGCAGATCCCAATATGCCTCCACCGGAAAAATTTGGGGTAAATGATGTTACAGATCTTAGTTGGAAAAACATATTGGATGCCTATACCTGCACAGAATGTGGAAGGTGCACTAGTAATTGTCCTGCAAACCTTACCGGTAAAAAATTGAGTCCAAGAAAGGTAATGATGGACACAAGAGATAGAGCAGAAGTACTAGGGGCAGCTAAGGCTGATAATGGAGAAGATCATCACGATGGCAAATCGCTACACGATTTAATTTCTAAAGAAGAACTTTGGGCGTGTACCACTTGCAATGCCTGTGTAGAAGCTTGTCCTGTAAATATTAATCCAGTGGAAATAATATATGGTATGCGTCAGTATTTAGCTATGGAAAAAGCAGATATGCCAAACGAGCTAAATATGATGAACAGTAACATAGAAAACAACCAAGCACCGTGGCAATTTTCGCCGACGGATAGAGCAAATTGGACGAAGGAGATTAATTAGCATAGAACTTTGCTTTAATCTTGTGCGTTTACTTAAGATGCCTAAGTTATTTCTAATTCCAATTGCTTTTTTGTTATTTCTAGGCAATACGTTTGCCCAGAGTTATTCCATTGCTGGTAATTTAAAAAGTATAGATAAAAAGCCCGTAGGTTTTGCTAGTGTGGCATTGTCTAGAACCACAGATACCAGTGTTGTACACTTTGCTGTAGCAAATGAAAATGGAGATTTTCGGCTAAAAGGAATTAAAAACGGAAACTACTTTTTAGTTATTGCTTGTATGGGTTTTGAAGTAGAACATTATCCATTAAAAGTAATTGCAAATAAAAAAGGCTTGGAAATATTTATGACTCCATCTACTTTGTCTTTTAAAGAAGTAATGGTAAGTGCCAAAAAAATCCCGATTCTTATAAATGGTGATACAGTGGTTTATAATTCCAGTAGCTTTAAAACTCAAAGTAATGCCAATGTAGAAGATCTTATTAAAAAAATGCCAGGCATACAGGTAAGTAAAGATGGATCAATCTCTGCCGAAGGGCAGACAATAACTAAGGTGCTTATTAATGGAAAAGAGTTTTTTGGAGGAAATGTAACCGCTGCTACGAAAAATCTTGATGCAGCTTTAGTGGATAAAGTTGAAGTTATTGAGAAGAAATCTGACGAGGATGAGTTTACGGGCGATGATGCCAATGAGCGAGAGAAAGTAATAAACTTAGTTCTAAAAGAAGATAAAGCTCAGGGATATTTTGGTACTATTAGAGCAGGCTATGGAAGTAATAACTATTATGATGGACATGGTAATGTTAATTTTTTTAAAGATGAAACTCAATTGTCTGTAATAGGCGGGTTAAACAATATAGACAGAGGATTATATGGATGGGAGGCAATGTCTACACTCAATACATTTGAGATAAAGCCATTTAACGGAAGAAGAAATTCAAGGTGGTTTAATGGTGGTGTAAAAACATACATCGGGGCAGGTGCTAATTTACATTTTGAACCCGTAAAAGGGATGAAGGCGGATGTTGCGTATGTTTTAACCAATGAGCAAGCTGTAAAAACAGGGAATAGAAGTTCTGAAGTATACTTAACGGAAAACACCTTGTTTTCTAAATCTAGAGAAGAAAGTAATAGTGATAGAGAAAACCATCAGGTTAATGCTAAAATAGAGTATCAGCCAGATACATTAAACAGAATTGTTTTTAGAGGTCAGTTCTCAAAGCAAATGGGGAATGCCAATAATGGTATGCGAACCTTTAATTTTATTAACTCAAATGCCATTGTTAATAGTGGAGTAAATAAGGATGAAGTGGAAGATGGAAATCAAAAAGCAATCAGCAAAATACACTGGACTAAAAAGAGCAAAAGAAAAAGTGATAATCATCTAATAGCTTCTGTTTATGTAGGATACTCAGATGCGGATAATAATTATGACTCGTACTTTAAGACTGATACATTTTTATTAGATTTTCCTTCTAACGAAATGCCACTAATCAATCAGCAGTTATCAACCAATGAAAAAACGTTGGCAACCACAACAGGTTATCAATTTCAGTTGAACAATAGGTGGATGATTAGGCCAGGATTTAATTATATGGTGAGTGAATATAACCACACTTTTAATTGGACAGAAAACGACGGGAATAAGGTTTTAGATAAATCTCCTTATGGGTCTGTGAAAGCTCAAAATTTGGAGTACTATATGCACATTTCTTACAAATTAGATTCTTTTACCACACTATATGTTGTGCCAGAAATTAATCAAACAATAGAACGCAGAGACTTTACTACAGATCAAACTTATAAATACGATTTTAATCAAGCCTTTTTTATCCCTTACATGTTCATAAGGTCTAATAAGCCACATAAATATAATTTTAGGTTTAATGTAAGAGCCAATTTGCAAAAGCCTCAGATAAATCAAATAATGCCTGTTGTAGATAATAGCAATCCATATAAAACAAATATTGGAAACATTGAGCTACAAAACAATATGAATTACCGCAATGGATGGCACTATCGAAGAATGCTAGGCTTAGGTAAGTCAATTAGAATAAGTGGTTGGAATTCTCTGGCAATTAGACCTGTTATCAATAACAATTCGGTTTCATCAGATAACTATGCCATTTCTGAGGTTATCAATCTTAAAAATAAGATATACTCCAATAACTCTATAGAATTTACCTGGCCATTAAATGCACTAAAAGCTCAATTTGATCTGGCATTTGACTACAACTATGGTCAAGCCTATTTTATACAAAACGACATTGAAATCTTAAGTCAAAACAATGGGTTCTCCTTTGGTCCGGGTATTCAGTTTAATGAGTTTGATAAATGGAGTTTAGACTTAGATTACCAGGTAAACTGGAAAACAGGAAATATTGCCGGAGTTGCAAACAATGGATATGCATACCACGAAATAGATGCTGAGTTTGTACTTACACCAATTAAAAGATTTGAATGGAGCAGTAGTTTATATATGGAAGTATACGGAAGCAATAATGCAGTGGGTGAAGCCGTAATACCAATACTATCATCAGAAGCATCTTTTTTTATTGACAAGCACCAACAATGGAGTTTAGGTGTAAGAGCTTATGATATATTAAATAAAAACCAAAACCTTTGGAGATGGTGGAGTTCTAACAGCTTTGTGCAAAGCGAGAGTAATGCAATTACACGTTATGTTATGGGTACTTTAACCTATAAGATAAAAAAGCAATCTTCAGGTGCAGGACATAACGGACCTGTTGATAGAAGAAGAATGCATTAAGTCTATTTTGTTGTAAATTGCCAGCCGTATGAGTGAACAGATACATGTGCCAACCGTTGCAGAGTTAACAGCCAAAGGAGAAAAACCTGATGTTTTATTTTGGGTTGGATGTGCTGGAAGTTTTGATGAAAGAGCTCAAAAAATAACCAAAGCTTTTGTAAAAATTTTACACCATGTTGGAATTAAATATGCCATTTTAGGTACAGAAGAAAGTTGTACCGGGGATCCAGCCAAAAGAGCAGGTAATGAGTTTCTTTTTCAAATGCAAGCGATGGCTAACATTGCCACTTTAAATGCATATGAGATAACTAAAATTGTTACAACCTGTCCACACTGCTTTAATACCATAAAAAATGAGTATCCAAACTTAGGAGGTACTTATGAAGTTATTCACCATACACAACTGTTACAAGAGCTGATAGATAATGGAAAGTTAACTTTTGGCAAAGACCCTTTTAAAGGTAGAAAAATAACATACCATGATAGTTGTTACTTAGGGCGTGCAAACGGTGTTTATGATGCTCCTAGACGTATATTAGAAGCCTTAGATGCTGAATTGGTTGAAATGAAAAGATGTAAAACTAATGGGCTGTGTTGTGGTGCTGGAGGTGCTCAAATGTTCAAAGAAGCTGAAAAAGGTGACAAAGAAATAAACATTGAAAGAACCGAAGAAGCTCTAGAGACCAATGCTTCAATAGTATCAGCCAATTGTCCATTCTGTACAACTATGTTGGCAGATGGAGTTAAAAATGCTGAAAAAGAAGATTCTGTAGAAGTTTTAGACTTAGCAGAACTTGTAGTACAAGCTAAAGATCTTTAAGCTTTACTTAATACAAGAAATAACCTCGTACTTTCCACTTTTTACAACTTGTGTAGCTCGTTTAAATATATTGTTTAAATGTGTTTTGTAGTTTAGGTGGGTATTAGCTACTAACCTAAATTCACCTCCTTCTTCAAGATATTCAAATGCCTCCTTAAAAAGCTTAATGGATACTTCTATATTGTTCTCATATTCAAAATGAAACGGTGGATTACATAGTATTAAATTGAACTTTTGTTCTTTACAAATGGATAAAGAATTGCTCCAATAAAAAGCACCTTCTTCTTTACTAATGTTAAGCTTGGCAGAGTTTACCGCCAGTAAATTATCATCTAAAAGATGTAAGTTAATTTCTGGGTTTTGTCTTTTAACAAATTTCCCAATAACACCATTTCCACAAGCTAAATCTAAAACGGTACTGTTTTCTGCTATCGCTGGAAGATTTTCTAATAACACACGTGTTGCTGGATCTATTTTGTCTGCAGAAAAAACACCAGAGAATTGCTTTAAATCCAAACCAAGATCACTTTTAATTGTGTGAAACAAGGTTGGCTGAGCAACTTGCTTTTTAGGAGATTTTAAAACAATTATTCTTGCTTTTTTATGTGCTTTGGATTGTTCAATAACATCAAAATATTGTGCTGCAATATCCAACCATCTTGGCGTAAAGTACTTGGTCATAAAACCACATAAAACTGTAGCATTAGTGTTTAAGGTGGAATGTAGTTTGCTTAGATACAGCTCAAACAAATTTGCAGATTTTGGCACTTTCATCAATACTAACTCAGATTGTGTTTCTTGGAGCTTAATCACATTAACCCATTGTAGTTTTTTAGAGTCTAACTTATTAATCTTTAGGTTTAACCAAATGGATTTAAGTTGTGAATGATAGGTAATTACAGATGTTGGTTTGTACTTTTCTAAGGCTGTTGCAAGAGCCCCAAAAGAATCGTGAATTAGTGTAATATTTTTGTTTTCATAACCTAAATATAATCCGTGTTGTAATAAAAGCTCATCAGCAGCACTATACGGTTTTAAAGAATTATTGCTGGTTTTGGGGTAGCGTTCTAGCTTCCAGTTTTTGTTATTAAACTGCATTTAATGGCACAAAGATAACTTGGCAAATAGGCCATACTAACTTTGGACTAATTTCGTTGCTTTATATAATGAAAAAGCTGGTCTGCCTAATTATTGTTATACCTATACTAGTTGCCTTTGGTAAAAACAAAAAACCGGTAAGAAGTAAATATTTGCCCAAAAGTTTTGTTAAAGTACCACAAGGTAAGGTTTATCTAAGCTCAAAATTAGATTCCTGCGAAACATTCTTCATCTCAGAAAGTGAAGTTACCAATGGCGAGTACCAGATGTTTCTTAATTCTTTTAGGACAGAAAAAAATGTTTTAGATTTTATAAAGAACGTTCCAGATACTACGGTTTGGAGAAGTGCTATGGCATATAACGAGCCTTATGTTTCTTATTATTATCAGCATCTAGCGTACAAAGATTATCCTGTGGTTGGAGTAACGCTGAAACAAGCACAAGCATATTGCAAGTGGTTGTCAAAAAATTATACGGCCAAGAAACAGGGTAAAGTTGAGTTTTTTATTCCAACTAAAAAACAATGGATACGTGCCGCAAGAGGTGGAAGTACCACACATTTTAGCAACGGAAATACAGTGAGACAGAATGCTGACAAAAAAAATATGGGATTAGTAATGTACAACCATAAAACCTTTGGAAGTAGAAATATTAGATACAATGTAGATTTAAAGAAATATGAGTTTGTTAATGTGGACGGAGAGATTAGTGATGGAGGATTTATAACAACTCCGGTAAACAGCTATTGGCCAAATCAGTTTGGTCTTTATAATATGTGTGGTAATGTGGCAGAGTTAGTTGCTGACAATGTTGCAATGGGTGGAAGCTGGAATAATTCTGGTTATGATATTAGAGTAGAAAGTGAGCAAAAAGCAACAAATCCAACAGCTACAATTGGGTTCAGAGTTTGTGCACGTTTAAAAAGTCTGTAAGTTACTTAATTGAATTAAACTAAAGTGCTAATTATTTTGGAAATAGACTGTGCATCTAAGCCATACTTTTCTCTCAATTCATCAATTTCACCGTGCTCTATAAAATTGTCGGGCAATCCTAAAGCAGTAATGGTTCCTTTATAATTACTATCGTGTGCCAGCACCTTTATACTTTCACCAAATCCACCTTTAAGGCAGCCTTCTTCAATAGTTATTATTCGAGAAAAGCTTCTGAAAGTTTCACCAATTTCATTTAAATCTAAAGGTTTCATAAAACGAGCATCAATGTGTGTTGCAGCATTAGTTAAGTCATTCTCTGCAATGGCTTTCTGTACTTCTGTACCTATTTGCCCTATTGAAAATATTGCAATGCTTGTGCCTTTGGTAAGTGCTCTGCTCTTTGCAATCTCCACATTTTTTATTGAGCTATGGTAGTTTCTTTTACTGCCCCTTCCTCTAGGATATCGAATTACAATTGGGCCTTCCACATAGTCCTTAGCAAAATACATCGCATCTCGTAATTCGTGCTCATCCATTGGCGACATTATTACTAGGTTTGGTATGGCATTTAAAAATGCTAAATCAAAAACGCCATGATGTGTTGGTCCGTCAGCACCAACTAAACCTGCTCTATCTAAACAAAAAATAACCGGTATATTTTGTAATGCTACATCGTGAATTATTTGGTCAAATGCACGTTGTGCAAACGAAGAATATATGTTGCAAAATGGCCTTTTACCTTCAAGTGCTAATCCTGCGGCAAAGGTTACAGCATGTTGTTCTGCAATGCCTACATCAAATACTCTTTCGGGCAATTCATCCATTAAAAATTTCATAGAACTGCCGCTTGGCATAGCGGGTGTTATACCAACAACACGCTTATCTAGTTTAGCTAATTCTACCAAAGTATGGCCAAATACATCTTGAAATTTTAAAGGTTTAACCTCTCTGGTTTCTTTCTTAGCGGGATTTATTTTTACATAACTAACACTGTGCCAGTCGGTCTGTTCTTCCTCTGCAGGCTTGTACCCTTTGCCTTTTAGTGTTTTAATATGTAAAACTTTCGGTCCTTTGTTAGATTTTAAATCTTCTAAAGCTTCAATTAAATCTTTAGTGCTGTGCCCATCTATTGGGCCACTATAAGCTATGTTTAGATGAGTAAAAATATTACTCGCAGTTTTAGTGATATCATTTAAATGGTCGCCTAAAGCTCCAGAATTTGGGTCAATTCCAATTTGATTGTCATTTACAATTACGAGCACATTTGCATTAGAATCTCCCAAATTGTTGAGTGCTTCAAATGCCATACCTCCGCTTAAAGAGCCATCTCCAATAACAGCAATATGATTTCTGTCCTTTCCATCTAATAGAGCTGCTTCTGCCATTCCTACAACAGCCGAAATAGAGGTTGAAGAATGTCCTGTTCCAAAATGATCAAATGGACTTTCGTCAATATTTGGGAAACCACTTATTCCTCCAAACTTTCTTATAGAATCAAAACTGTGTTTTCTCCCGGTAAGTAGCTTATGTATGTATGCCTGGTGACCAACATCCCAAACAAGCTTATCCTCTTTAAAATTGAATATAAAATGTAAAGCAACTGTTAGCTCCACTACTCCAAGATTAGCACTGAAATGACCTCCATTTTTAAGAATCCTATCAATAAAAAACGTTCTAATTTCCGAGCATAATAGAGTTAGCTCACTTGGTTCAAGTTTTTTTAAATCCTCAGGATGGTTTATGTTTTGAAATAAACTCAGGATGCAAATATGATGTATTTAGACAATAAAACTATTCATTAAAAAGTCGAGCATAAATCCAATGAGATGTACATTCTATTGATTTGAGATTACGTATTTTTTCTCAACATTTCACCAATAATAGTTACCACTTAATTGGAGCGTTTACCTTTGCCATTCATTTACCAACCTGCATGAATCAAAGAATTTTCGTAGAAAAGAAATCCGCGTTTGATGTCGAGTCACAAAAAGTACTTGCAGAACTTCAAGAATTTAACCCATTAACTTATTTAAAGCAGTACGTTATTTATGATGTATTTAATGCCAAAAAAGAAAATTGGGATGAATTACTAACTGTTTTATTGGACGCTGTAGCCGATATTTCTCACACTGAAAATCCTGCAGATAATTCGTGTTCATCGTTTGCTATGGAGTACTTACCCGGGCAGTACGATCAAAGAGCGGATTCTGCAGAGCAGGCTATACAGCTTGTAGTTGGAAATAACCCAACAATAAGAACAGGAAAGCTATTTGTATTTGATAAAGTAGATGACAATACTTTAGAAAAGATAAAAGACTACTTAATCAACAATGTAGACTCTCACGAAAAGAATTTGGATATTTTGGTAAATCCTCCTATCCCAAAACCAACTGAAGTACCAACCGTTAGTGGCTTTATAGATATGAATGAAGACGCTTTAATAGCACTTCATAAAGAATGGAGTTTCTCGTTTGATCTTGCGGATTTGAAGTTTATCCAATCGTATTTCAAAAATGAAAAGAGAAATCCTACTGAAACAGAATTAAAAGTATTGGATACGTATTGGAGTGACCACTGCAGACATACTACATTCTTTACAGAACTTACAGATATAAAATTCGCTGGAGATTTAGCTCAAAAGCTAGAATCTATTTTCGAAAGATATTTAGCCATTAGAAAAGAACTGAACAGAGAGCATAAACCAATTTCGTTAATGGATATTGGTACAATTGCGGCTAAATATTTAAAAGCAAAAGGCAAGCTAGATGATTTTGTTATTACGGATGAAATTAACGCTTGTACAATAGAAATTGAGGTTGACGTAGAAGGAGAAAAACAAGATTGGTATTTACTCTTTAAAAATGAAACACATAATCATCCAACTGAAATAGAACCATTTGGTGGAGCATCTACTTGTGTTGGTGGTGCTATTAGAGACCCTTTGAGTGGCAGAGCATTTGTTTACCAAGCAATGCGTGTAACCGGTTCTGCCGATCCACGTGAGCGAATAGAAGATACTTTAGAAGGTAAATTACCGCAGAAAAAGATCACTAAAACAGCTGCCAAAGGCTATGCATCTTATGGTAACCAAATAGGTCTTGCTACTTCACAAATTGCCGAAGTTTACGATCCTGGATACAAAGCCAAAAGAATGGAAGTGGGTTATGTTGCTGGTGCTGTTCCAAAAGATTGGGTTCGTAGAGAGGCTCCATTGCCAGGCGATAGAGTTATTATGGTCGGTGGAAAAACTGGAAGAGACGGTGTTGGTGGTGCTTCAGGATCTAGTAAGGTTCAGGATGAAACATCTATTAATAGCCTAAGTGCCGAAGTACAAAAAGGTGATGCGGTTGAAGAACGAAAAATACAGCGATTATTCCGTAAACCTGAAGTAACCAGGCTTATAAAAAAATGCAATGACTTTGGAGCGGGGGGAGTTTCTGTAGCTATTGGTGAAATTGCCGATAGTTTAAATATTAACCTTGATAAACTGCCTACAAAATACGCTGGTTTAAACGGAACAGAATTAGCAATTTCAGAGTCTCAGGAGAGAATGGCTGTGGTTGTAGAGGCTAAAGACGTAGAAGCTTTTGTAACTCACGCATCGCAAGAAAACTTACTCGCAGTTGAAGTTGCTGAGGTAACAGATAGTGGTAGAATGCAGATTTTCTGGAGAGGAGAGCAAATAGTAGACCTTGATAGAGAATTTCTTGATACAGCAGGTACTGAAAAAAGTATGCATGCTGAGGTTGTAAGTGAAGGATTTTCCGAAGCACAGATGATCAGTCCGCTTACTGAAGAGAATTTTAAAAAGGAATTATCCAATTTAAATGTTGCTTCTCAAAAAGGATTAATCGAAAACTTCGACTCGCACGTTGGCCGTACCACGGTGTTAATGCCATTAGGCGGCAAGCACTTAAAAACGCCAGCTTTAGCCAGTGTAAATACAATCCCTGTTATTAATAAATCAACGAATACTGTAGCAATTTCTACTTGGGGATTCTCAACAGACTTGGCCAATAAAAACCCATTTTTAATGGGTGCTTATGCAGTGGTAGAGTCTCTTACAAAACTTGTGGCCTCCGGTGGAAATCATAAAGATGCTAGATTAAGTTTTCAAGAATATTTTGAAAGATTAGGTGCAGATGCTGAGAAATGGGGAAAACCACTACAAGCATTATTGGGAGCGTTAGAAGCCCAATTAGAATTTGAAACTACTGCTATAGGTGGTAAAGATTCTATGAGTGGTACGTTTGAAAATATTCATGTACCACCAACACTTATCTCCTTTGCTTGTGCAGTAGGTGAGCTGAAAAACATCATTTCGCCTGAAATAAAAGAAGAAGGAAACTACTTATACCTTGCTGCTCATCAGGCGGATGAAAATGGAGTTCCAAATTATAACGAGCTAAACAGAACATATTCAAACATTCATTCTCTAATTAAAAATGGAGACATCATTTCAGCTCAAGCCATAAAAGATGGCGGACTAGCAAGTGCTGTTTTTAAAATGGTGGTTGGGAATGGAATTGGTGCAGACATACAGTATGGTTTGGATTGTTTCAAACTGCAAATCGGAAGCCTTATTTTAGAGTCTAAAACAGAGCTAAAAGGATTTGAGCTACTTGGTAAAACAGGAGGTAGGGATTTAACAATAAATAGTACGATTTTCAGTATTGAAGAACTAACAGAAGCTTGGGAAGGCACATTAGAAAGTATATTCCCTTCAGAAACACCTTCGAAAGATGCAGATTCTATTATTGCACCTCAAACAGCAGATTGTAGTTTAGAGAAGAGAAAAGTAGAGGGAACACCAAGAGTATTTATTCCTATTTTTCCAGGAACAAATTGTGAGTATGAAACAGAACATGTATTTGTAGATGCAGGTGCAGATGTGCACACTAGATTGTTTACCAACTACAATGAGGGTGCTATTCAATCATCTATCACTGCATTTGTAGAACACATAAATGCAGCAAATATTGTAATGATACCGGGTGGATTTTCTGCCGGAGATGAACCAGATGGTTCTGCCAAATACATTGTATCGGTACTTAAAAATCCACAAATTAAAGATGCGGTACACGCATTTCTAAAAAGAGGGGGTTTAATGTTAGGGATATGTAACGGTTTTCAAGCTCTTGTTAAGTCGGGTTTGTTGCCTTATGGAGAGATAAGAGACTTAGATGAATCTTCTGCTACAATGACATTTAACAGCATTGGTAGACATATTAGCCAAACGGCTCAAGTACAAGTTAAGAGCTCAAAAAGTCCGTGGTTGTCAGACATGCAAGACAAGAAATTCATAGTTCCATTCTCTCATGGTGAAGGTAGATTTTATGCCAATGATGAAATGGTAAAAGAACTAGCAGCCAATGGACAGATAGCGACTCAATACATCGATTTTGATGGAAATGTAGCTTTGGATATGCCATATAATCCAAATGGATCAGTTCATGGTATAGAAGGAATTACAGATGCTACAGGACAAATCTACGGGCGTATGGGCCACCCAGAACGTTACCGCAAAGGTCTTATGAAGAATATTCCAGAAATGGAGTTTATGGATATCTTTAAGAACGGGGTGGAGTGGTTTAAGTAGGGGTATGACGGCTCTTCGGATTTACAAAATCCGAAGAGCAGGAGAATAAGAAGAATTTAGAATTTTGGAAGATTTGATATCATTGTTAAATAAGGATGTACTAATCAGTAATTAAATTCTTTTGCATTACATAGTGGTTAATGCCTACTTCCTGAAATACTGAAGAAGTAATTTCATACCCTAGTTTTTTGTAAAACCCAACTGCGTAATGCCTAGAATGTAAGGAGATTGAAACCATCTCATTTTTAATGGCATATTCTTCTAATGCTTTAACCAATTTTATTCCATAACCTTTGCCTCTTACTTCTCCACTAGTGGCCATTTGTCTTAGTTTTCCTATGCGTTTTTTGTAATGAGGTACAAGCATTACTATGCCAACAATCTCATTATCTTCAATGGCTACAAATTGAACTTGGTCTTTGTCATCACTTAAATCTTCATTAGAAATATCCATCCCTAAGGGGATTCTTAACGCTTCATTTCTTAGGTTCAGCGAGGCAGTGTAGAACGGAGATGAAATGTCAATTATTTCTATTTGCATAAAAAAAAGGGCTATAATCCACGCTTAGTTTGAGCATCAACTACGGCTATATTAATCATATTTACAATCTCGCGGATTGAGCTGCCCAGTTGTAAAACGTGTACTGATTTTCTAAAGCCCAATAAAATTGGTCCAATAGCATCTGAAGTTCCTAAACTGTGCACCAGTTTATATGCAATGTTACCTGAGGATAAACCTGGGAAAATAAATACATTGGCATCTTCATCGCCTAATTTGCAGAAAGGAAAAACATCTTGTCTTAGCTCTGTATCTAAAGCCACATTTGCTTGCATTTCTCCATCTACAATAATCTCTGGGTGGTTTTTATGCAAAAATTCTACAGCTTGTTTAATTTTATTTACTGAGCCTACTTTGGCAGAGCCAAAGTTGCTGTAACTTAACATTGCAATTTTTGGTTTAATAGATAGCTTGTTAACCATTCTATGGGCCAATTTTACTATGTCTATTAAGTCTTCTGTATCTGGATTAATGTTTACAGTTGTGTCAGCAAAAAATAGTGGTCCTCGTTTGGTTGTAAGTATGTACATACCGGCTACTTTGTGGATACCTTCTTCTTTGCCAATAATTTCTAAAGAAGGTCGAATAGTATTGGGGTAGTTTCTACTTAAGCCCGAAATAAATGCATCAGCTTCACCAAGTTCCACCATCATTGCACCAAAATGAGTCCTTTGCCTCATAGCTTTACTGGCTTCAAATAATGTTAAACCTTTTCTTGCCCGCTTTTCATAATAGATTTCTGCATACTTTTCAGTTATTTCTATTTCTTTAGTTGGGTCTATAATTTTGCAATCATTTAAATGTAGCTGATGCTCATCTATTAAAGCTCTAATCTTGTCTTCGTGGCCGAGCAGTATTGGAATACAACCGCCCTCCTCTTTAGCAATATTTGCCGCTTTAAGCACTTTTATTTTATCGGCTTCTCCAAATACTACTTTTTGTGGGTTTTGCTTTGCTCTTAAACTTAGGGTACGCAAGAATCTATTGTCTAGTCCCATTCGTTTTCTAAGCACTGTTCTGTACTTATCCCAATCTGTAATATCTTCTGTAGCTGCACCACTTTCCATCGCTGCTTTTGCTACTGCAGGAGCAACTGCGGTAATTAACCTAGGATCAAGTGGTTTTGGAATGATGTATTTTCTGCCAAAGCTCATATCTGGTTCGTGATAAGCTATAAGTACAACATCAGGTACAGGTTCTTTTGCTAATTCTGCTAAAGATCTAACAGCGGCTAACTTCATTTCTTCATTTATAGCTGATGCTCTAACATCTAATGCTCCTCTAAAAATAAAAGGAAATCCAAGAACATTATTTACTTGATTTGGATGGTCAGACCTACCTGTTGCCATTATAATGTCTTCTCTGCTAGCAATAGCTTTGTCGTATGCTATTTCAGGATTAGGATTAGCCAATGCAAAAACAATAGGATTATTTGCCATAGATTGTATATGTTCTTGAGATACTACATTAGCTCTCGATAAACCAACAAATACATCCGCACCTTGCATTGCATCATCTAAATTATGAAAGTCTTGATCTGTTGCAAAAAACTGTTTACTACTATCTAAACCTTCACGTTCAGTTTTAATCACCCCTTTGCTATCCAACATTAAAATGTTCTCTTTTAGAACACCTAAAGACACAAATAATTTACCACAGGCAATGGCACTTGCTCCAGCACCATTAATAACCATTTTTATGTTTTCAATTTTTTTGTTGGCAATTTCTAACGCATTTAATAAAGCCGCAGCACTAATTATAGCAGTTCCGTGCTGGTCATCGTGCATTAGCGGAATGTTGGTTTCAGCTTTAAGTCTTTCTTCAATATAAAAACTCTCTGGAGCTTTAATATCTTCTAAATTAATACCGCCAAATGTGGGTTCCATTGCTTTAACAACGCGTATAAATTCATCTGGGTCTGTAACATCTAATTCAATGTCAAACACATCAATATCCGCAAATATTTTGAATAGCACACCTTTCCCTTCCATTACAGGTTTAGAAGCTACTGCACCTAAATCTCCCAATCCTAAAACCGCGGTTCCGTTACTTATAACAGCAACAAGATTGCCTTTTGCTGTATACTTATATGCATCTTGCGGATTTTTAGCTATTTCCTCACAAGGGTCTGCAACGCCTGGAGAGTAAGCCAAACTTAAGTCGCGTTTTGTTTGGGTTGGTTTAGTAGGTACTACCTCTATTTTGCCGGGTCTACCTAACGAGTGATAGTCTAGTGCGTTATCGTATTGACTCTTCATTATTACTACTATATAAGACAAAGGTATTTTTTTGTGCTGGAACAATGGGTAGATATCTTAGTGCAGAATGAGAAGTAAAGCTTAATTAGCAGTAGTCTTAATAATTGTTGTTTTAGCAATTCTTCAAATTACTCATGTTGTAAACCCATCGTGGATATTACTAGCATCTATCGCTTTTGCCTCTGTAGCTTATGTTGCTATTGAGCAAAAGTTGAAACAAAAAGAGTGTAAGGAAAATTTCAAAAATTAAGTAAAAAAGTCGGTGATTTGACCGGCATTACCTAATTTGTAGCCTCTATCTCCTTTAGTTACTTTACCACATTCAATGTTCAGATCGTGCTCAAAAAACAAGATGTAATCTCCCTTTACAGCTTCATCTAAAAAAAAGGCTCGTTCTTTCATAGTTTCCAGCGGCCTAATATCATACCCCATAACATAGTTTGGTTTTATGTGTCCAATTGAAGGAATCATATCTGCCATAAATACTAATGTTTTATCTCCAACTTTAATCTTTGGGCAAAACATACTTTCGGTATGCCCTTGTGCTAGTATTCCAGAGATATTATCCGATATTTTTAAGTCTTCACCAATAAACTTTAAATGCCCTAATTCTTGAATGGGCAGCATATTCTCTTTTAAAAACGAGGGTTTTTCGCGGGGGTTAGGGTTTATTGCATGTTCCCAATGTGCTGGATGCACCCAATAGTTTGCATTTGGAAAAACAAGTTTATAATTATCTTTAGTGCTGTTCCACATTACACTTCCTCCGCAATGATCAAAATGTAAATGTGTTAGTACAACATCTGTAATATCTGCAAAGTCTACACCTGCATTATTTAATGATTTTTGTAAGGAATGAATTCCGTTAAGGTAATAATAACCAAAGAATTTTTCACTTTGCTTTTCGCCCATTCCGTTATCAATTAAAACAAGTCTATCACCATCTTCAATAAGCAAACAACGCATTGACCAATTGCACATATTATTAGCATCTGCAGGATTAAATTTTTGCCAAATAGATTTTGGAACAGTGCCAAACATTGCACCTCCATCCAACATAAAATTACCTGCATGGATAGTTTGTAGTCTCATTTTATAAAAAATTGTGTTTAAGAAACTTCTTCACTTTAAAAACACCTTTGGCCTGGATAACCACTATGTAAACGCCAGGTTCAAAGCTATCAAACGTAAACGTTTCTTGGTATGGATAATCTGCCGATACATTGTTTAACAACTTGGTAAATACTTCATTGCCAAAATTGTTAAAGATTTGCATGGTAGCATTAGTTGCTTCAAAAGGAGAAAATTGCATAAAAAAACTAATTCTATCTTGCATTACCGTAGGGTACATGTCAAAATAGAAGAAGTCGTTAGGGCAAACTCCCGATTGATTAATGTAATTATTGCCTGCTTGGTTATAACTAATGTTTTCGTTTCTATATGTCTTTCCATCGCAACCACAAACAGGGCTAAAATCTGGTCCTCCTTGGTAAAATGGATTAATTCTATTGGTATCTAAACACACATTTCCCCATTGAGCAGATGCAGAAAAACTCATTGCTATAAAAAAGGATATTAGAAATAATTTTTGATTGATGGTCAAATTTAAATGTATAAGTCAAGAAAGCATTAAATTTTCTATAAAGGTTAAAATATTATACAGATACAACCCAACTCATTAAAACACGTTTCGTAGTTATTGTTAAACCTGGGTTAGTTTTTGGTATTATTTCAGTACATCGTTTTTAAAAATGGCAGAAATAAGTGTTTAGCTATATACTTGGTTAAACACAAAAAGCGGTTTGAATGCATACTCAAACCGCTTTTGCTTTTAAACTTTATTTCAAGTAGTTTTTAATTCAGCTCTTTCAATAAAGTTTCAGCGGCTAATTTTCCTAATTCATTTGATGCTAAAGGACTTGCTCCGGTAATTAGCTTTCTATCTACACAAACGGTTTTGTCAGATTCAGTATTAACAATACTAGCACCTAAGTTTTTCAATCTTTCGCTCACACCGTTTTTCATATGTCCTGGTAAATAACCAATCATTGGTGTCATTTCATCCACTGCGTCAGGGAAGACGGCCATCTTATACCCATCGTAAAGGAATTTTTGATTATCTAGTGTTGTAGCTAGTAATGCACCCGGTCCATGACAAAGCGTAATTGTATATAAATCACTTGTGTGTGCCCATGTTAAGGCCTTTGCTACATTTCTGTCTTCCGGAATACCAATCATAGCACCATGTCCACCTGGTACAAATATGGCCGCATAAGAACTGTCATTTGTAAATGAATTTGTAACAAAGTCTGTCAACTTTCGTGGTTGCTCAAAATTTGTTTTGTACTCATTGTAAATGGCTTTCACATTCTCGTCTTCATTAGGGAAAGCCCACATTTCGAAGACAACAGGTTTACCAGTAGGAGTTACAATTTCAAAATCGAATCCTGCATTTTTAAGGTGTAACATTGGCACAAGTGCTTCTACTGGGTGATTTCCTGTAGAAAACATTTTGCCATTTTTCATCTCCAAGTTTTTATGCTCGGTAAAAATCACCAAAATCTTAGACCTCTCTCCTTGGTATTTGGTGTATTCAATGTTTTCAAAATCTGTTACAGAAACAGTTCCTAAATTTAATGCTAAACTTGACGGACTATACGAACCATCTTCTTCAAGTGTAGGTTTTGCCATAAAGTAGATTACCACTAAAGCAAGTGCAATAAAACTTACTAACCCAATTAATATTTTTTTTATCATAATTTTAAATTTTGGAATAATACTTAACTGATTTTGATTACAATTTTTCCTTTTGCTCTACCTGTTGCAAGGTGTGTGAAAGCATCGACGCTTTCGGAAAAAGGATATACTTTATCAATAATTGGTTTGATTTTTTCATCTTCAATTAAAGATTTAATTTCATTTAAATGTGTGCCATTTGGGTGCATGAAAATGAATTTGTATTCAGCTTCTTTGTCTTTACTTGCTTTTGCCAATTCGTCTGGTAGTTTATAATCGGCCATACCAAACATTTTAGCACTCGCTTCATCCAAAGGACCTACTACGCTAACTACTATTCCACCGTGTTTAACAACTTCAAAAGATTCGAGTGAATAGGTTTTTCCGAGTGTGTCAAACACTATATCTACGTCTTTGGCGATACTTTTGTAATCTTCGGTTTTGTAATCAATTACGCGATCTGCCCCTAAATCTTTAACCCATTCTACATTGCTTGTGCTAGTGGTAGTGTAAACATAAGCTCCTTTTGCCTTGGCATACTGAATAGCCAAACTACCTACACCTCCAGAACCTGCGTGGATTAGTACTTTGTCACTTTCTTTGATGCTAACAGCTTCTAAAGATTGTAGGGCTGTTAGTCCTGCTAGTGGTATACTAGCGGCTTCTTCGAAAGAAATATTGACAGGTTTTTTTGAAACCGCAGCACTATTTACCGCAACGAATTCCGCCAAAGTTCCCATTTGCTCTTGAGGAACTCTCGAATACACTAAATCTCCAATTTCGAAGTCGTTTACTTCATTTCCTTTTTCGGTTACAACACCACTTACATCATAAGCTGAGGTACTAGGTAATGGTATTGGGAGCATACCTTGTAGGTTGCCTAGGATAATACTCTTGTCTATTGGGTTAATGGCGGCAGCCCTAACTTCAATAAGTACATCATTTGCTTGAACTGTTGGTTTGCTAACTTCATTAAAGGCTAAACAGTCTTTAATTTCACCGTATTTTACAATTTGTAAGGCGTTCATATTTTTCTCTTTTTATTTGAAACAAATGTAGAATAGGACTTATTTCTAAAAATACACCTATGGTAAGAAAGTAACAAAGTCATTTTCCGTACTTGAATAAGACTTAAGCTTCTTTAATGGGGTTGTTGGCAAACAGCTATTGATCCGGTTATTACTTCTTGTTTCTTTGGTAATACGTCACAATACTTGCCATAAACCAAGTTTTTAGGCTAAAAAGAATTTATGCTAAAGATTTGAGAAAATTTATAGGCTAGACTATCATCTTTTTTCAATTTAGTCGGGATCCGCAAAGGATAGCAATTTAGTATGGTCTTTTAGAGAGAAGTTTTTGTCGTATTTTCTAAATAATTCTATCTTCGGTTAGTTGTTTGTTCTATCGAATTACAACGTTTTGGTCAAACTGCGTTTTAAGGCCATTTATACAATGGTGCGAGCTTTTTCATTTTTTTAGGATTTTAACAATTCTATTGTTTAGAATTTGTGATAAGTTCCAATTGTACAGTTTACGGTCGGTTGTACTATAGAATTCAACAACAACAGCATCAATATCTTTATGATATTTTGCAAAACTTTGATATCCGGGAACCCAACCGGAATGTTCATATTCATAAATTGAAGCATATATCTCTTTTTCTCCCGGTTCAAACAATGATCCATCGTTCAATGCCCTTAAGAAAACACCAACGTCTTCTGCTGTGGCGTGCATGCCATGGTCGTTTGTCTTCAAATCAAAAGGATGTCCTACGTGATATCCACTCATCACATCTGCTATATTTACTTCACTTAATGAGGCGAATGTATTGTTAAGGTCTAGCGGTGTTAGAATTTCTTTTTGTATAAATTGAAAGTTACCATATCCTAATTCATCATCCATTATCTTGTTGATTAAAAGGTAATTCGTATTACAATACTCATAGTCTTCACCCGGTTTAAAGTTAGCCGACTTGCCCTCAATCAACGCAAGACTTTCTTTATAGGTCTCTGTTGGATTGGCCCAAAAATTTGGAGCATCCGTAAAATTGGGAATACCGCTTCTATGCTGTATCATTAACTTTAAAGTGATTTTATCTGAGTTCTCAATTTTCCCCACAAGTTCCGGCAGATAGTCAGCGATTGTTTTATCTAAGGAAAGTCTTCCATCACCTACCAATTTGGTGACAGCCACTGCATCATATAGTTTGCTGATACTTGCAATTTTGAATAATGATTTCGGATCAGCGGGTATTTTATTTTCTCGGTCTTTCCAACCACCTGCACAAAACACTGGCGGTTTACCTGTTTCATCTATATAAACAATTATCCCATCAAATCCATGACCAATGGCTTCATCTACTTGTTCCTGCAAGGTATCCGGTAAGGGAAGAATCCATGCCTTAACCAGCAGCCATGGAACAAAGAACAGAGAAACGAAAGTTCCAACAAGTAAAATAATTCTGAATATTTGTTTTATTGTTTTTGTCATAATGCTTTAGGTGGTGAAGTTATTAATTCCTTATAACGAAATTGAATGCGTGTTGAATGTGGAATCGAAGCCATTGTCACATACACATTGTTTCTGCTGCACAACGAAGGTAAACCATTTTGTTTCCAATGGTTTGAAACGTTTTGCCCTAAGATCTTGAGCTTGTTATATTTCAATTTTAATCTAATAAATTTAACAGATGAGCCGCTCAAAAAGCCCACAATTTTTAGTTAGAATATCAACTAGAAACATTAAAATAAGCGGCAACAAAAATTGAGAAATAGTTTACTTTTCTTGAATAGGATAGAGTAATGTATAAACGATCTTAAACCAATTTATAACACCCAAGTTAATCCACCATACACCCATCTACTTGGCATTTTTGCTCCCAAAATTTCTTGATACTGTGTGTTTAGTGCATTTCTAACTTCTACATACAGCTTTACCGGTACAATGCTAGAAGAGTACGATATTTTAGAATTAATTAAGGTGTAATTTGGTTTTATTTCTGCATCTATTGCATCAATTGTTTCTTCGTTACGGGTAATTAAACTTGCACCAATTAGCCAATTAAAGCGGTGCAAGCCAATGTTTACTATTGCATTTACATTGTGTATTGGGTGGTTTGCAATGTACTTAGATAAAACACTATCTGGAGTTGAAGTATTGATGTAGGTGTAATTAAGCTGTGTGTTTACCTGTGCTTTTTCCCCTTTGTAGGCTCTATATTTTACAGATAGCTCGTCTCCCCAAGTAAAGCTTTCGCTAATATTGGTAGCATACATATACGTAGTACTTGGCTTGAGGTTGGTTAAGTTAGTAATATCGTTAGAGTTTGTGTTTACATAATCTATAAGATTACTAGATTGTCTTAAAAACAGCGTGTTAGTCCATTGTAGTTTTTCACTTTTGTTCACATCAACGCCTATATCCAAAGTGTAAGCAGATTCGGCTTCCAAATCTGGGTTGCCGGCATTTCTTCCTGCTGATAAATTAGGAATTAAGTAGGATACATACCGCTCTGTAAAATCTGCTTGTCTTATCGATCTTCCTATTGAACTCCTTAGCACATAGCCATTCATTAAGTAGCTTAAGTTTAGTTGGGGTACAAGCTGTAGATTTATATTTTCGGAGTATTCTAATCGCACACCACCGTTTACATACAAGTTATTAAATTTTTTATTGGCTAAAGCAAACAATGCTTGGGTGCTTAAGCTATGGTCGCCTCTATCTGTACTTACAATATCTTGTTGATCAAACTGGCCACCAAAAGCAACTTCGGTTTTACCCAAAACACGGGTATGGTTTAGTGTGGCATTGGTTCTTTGTGTGGTATGCACATTTGATGGAAACAGTGGATTAAAAGCAAAGCTATCGTTGTTGTTTCTGTAGCTAATGTTAAACTCGGTAGTACTATTTGCAGCATTGTATATGGCAGCACCTTGGGTCCAATAGGCGTTTACTTGCTCTAAAGACTCATCGTAGGCACTGGCGGTGTAATAATATTTAGCAGCAAAGTCTCTAAAATCACTTCCACCTCTTGCATATAATTTCCAGTTGCCTGTTTTATACGTTAATGCAGCGGTATATGTTTTTAAATCGAAATAGTTGTTGTAAAGACTATCGCCCAATCCACTACCTATGTAATTAGGATTTACAAGTTGCTCACCGGCAGAACTTGTAGTTTTAATGGCAGCAGAATAGCCAAACTTTTGGTTTTGTTGATGGAACCCTACATCAGTTAAAGTAAGGTTGTTTTGGCCAATGGCCATATTGCCATCAAAACTGAAACTGCCTGGATTGTTTAACCCTTCGTACGTTTTTGTTTTTATGTGTATAATTCCGCCAACGGCATCTGCACCATAACTTACTGCAGCAGAACCTCTAACTACTTCAATGTGGTCAATTTCAGACATTGGAATTGGAATATTGTTGTTAAAATGAGCGGTTAAGGGATCGTTAATTCTTTGATTATCTACCAATATTAAGATTTGCGAAAAAGTACTTCCTCGCATTCCAATATCAGACTGTACTCCAAAACCGTTTCTGCTGTTTGTGTTAATGCCTGCAACATACTGTAGTAATTCATCTACGCTTGTTACAGGTAGTTGTTTAATTTCTTTTGCGGAAATTAGAGTAATGTTCTTGCCAGCTTCAATTTTTTTAACTTTTAAACGCGTCGCGGAGACATACACAGAGTCTATGTTTTGTTGAGCAAGGCTAGAAAGAGATAGCGTTAAAATAGCAAGTAGAGGTACAAATTGCTTATTCATTTATAATTTTTAAGGTGGGGCAATGGTAAAAACCAAATAGTATACTGACAAAAAAAGTGGAATAAAAATCATATCCCCCTTATTTAATTTTAAAGATTTATTAATTAATAATATCAAAACCGCAATACGGTCTTAATACTTCTGGCACTATTATACCTTCTGCAGTTTGAAAGTTTTCTAGAATAGAAGCTACAATTCTTGGTAAAGCCAATGCACTGCCATTTAAGGTATGAGCAAGTTGCATTTTGCCTTCATTGTTTTTAAAGCGAAGCTTTAATCTGTTTGCCTGAAAACTCTCAAAGTTAGAAACTGAGCTAACTTCTAACCATCGCCCTTGTGCAGCACTCCAAACTTCCATATCATAAGTCATTGCACTGGCAAAACCTGTATCTCCACCGCATAAAAGTAATACTCTGTATTGCAAACCAAGCTCCTGCATTAGTCCTTGAACATAGCTGCTCATTTCTTCCAGCATTTGGTAACTTTTATCTGGATGAGATAGTTGTACAATTTCTACTTTATCAAATTGATGCAGCCTGTTTAAGCCTCTTACGTGTTTTCCGTAACTCCCAGCTTCTCTTCTAAAACAAGGTGAGTGGCCCACATTTTTAATTGGGAAATCATCTTCCTTCAAAATCACATCTCTATAAATGTTGGTAATAGGTACTTCTCCTGTAGGTATAGCATAAAAATCGTCTACCTGCATATGGTACATTTGGCCTTCTTTATCGGGCAATTGTCCTGTACCAATTCCACTTGCTTCATTTACGAAAATGGGCGGTTGTATTTCTTCAAAACCAGCATCTCTACCTTTATCTAAAAACCAGTTTATTAGGGATCTTTGCAAACGAGCTCCTTTGCCTCTATACACCGGAAAACCAGCACCTGTAATTTTAACTCCAAGTTCAAAATCTATCAGGTTGTATTTTTCACACAACTCCCAATGCGGAAGTTTTTGCGTTAAATTAGGCTTTTCTCCAAATTCTAAAACAATTTTATTGTCTGCTTCAGACTTGCCAGCTGGCACTTCGTTGCTTGGAGCGTTTGGTATTTGGTAAAGCACATCTAAAAGCTCTGCGTTGGTTTGCTTTAGCGTTTCATCCAATATTTTACTTGCTTCTTTAAGCTCACTAGTTTTGGCTTTTTTCTCATTGGCTTCGTCTCTTTTGCCTTGTGCAAAAAGTTGCCCAATCTCTTTGGATATTTTATTGCTTTCTGCAAGTGTTTTATCCAACTGAAGTTGAGTGCTTTTTCGCTTATCGTCTAGGTTAATAGCACTTTCAACCAATGCTGTAAAATCAGTGCCTCTTTTATTTAGGCGAGCAATAATGGTATCTTTATTCGCTCTTATTTCTTGTACAAGTAGCATGTGTTAATTTTATTTAAATAGAGTTTGTATTAAAGTTGAGCATTATGAAACACGTTTTGCACGTCTTCATCTTCTTCCAACTTTTCAATTAATATATTTACTTCTTCTTTTTGTGCTTCGTTTAGCTCAATAAAGTTGTGGGGGATTCTTTCTTTATCTACTGAAACAATTTCAACACCCAATTCTTCTAGCCCTTTTTGCATATTTCCAAAATCAGAAAAACCAGTGTAGATTAAAGTTTCATCTTCTACCTGTTCAATTTCCTCACAACCAAAATCAATTAGCTCTAATTCAAGTTCTTCTAAGTCTTTATCTTCTAAATTTATTTTAAAGATACACTTACGCTCAAAATTAAATTCTTGAGAACCGCTCGTGCCCAATTCACCTCCGTTTTTTCTAAAAATAGCCCTCACATTGGCAACAGTTCTGTTAATATTGTCGGTAGCTGTTTCTATCATAATACCTAAGCCATAAGGGCCCTTACCTTCATATAAAACTTCCTCGTAGCTACTACTGTCTTTGTCGCTAGCTCTTTTAATTGCGGCATTTACACGGTCTTTTGGCATATTCTCAGACTTGGCATTTTTAATTGCCATTCTAAGTCTTGAGTTATTATCTGGATCTGGCCCACCTTCTTTAACCGCCATGGCAATTTCTTTACCTATACGTGTAAAGGTTACCGCCATTTTCCCCCATCGTTTCATTTTTCGGGCTTTCCTAAACTCAAATGCTCTTCCCATATGTTTTTGCTAAAGCAACAAAGGTCTTTTTTTTTAGGAATTATAGAACTACCAAACCTCAGTTTTTTGAATTGTATCTACCATCATAATGCATATCAATATAAAATATTCACTTTCTTTGCAGCCCTTAAAATCAAAAAATATGAATTTCGATGTTATTGTAATAGGAAGTGGTCCTGGAGGCTATGTTGCAGCTATTAGAGCAGCTCAATTAGGATTAAAAACTGCTGTAGTTGAAAAGGCCGAATTAGGAGGCGTTTGTTTAAACTGGGGTTGTATTCCAACAAAAGCTCTATTAAAGTCTGCTCAAGTATTTGAGTATATAAACCAAGCTAGTGATTATGGCATTTCAGTATCGGGTGCAAAGCACGATTTTAATGCAGTAATTAAAAGAAGTAGAGACGTTGCCAATGGAATGAGTAAGGGAATTCAATTTTTGATGAAAAAGAATAAAATTGAAGTAATAAGAGGTTACGGTAAACTTATTGCTAGAGGCCAAGTAAGTGTAGATAATGATGGTAAAAAAGAAAGCCATTCTGCAAAGCACATTATACTAGCAACGGGTGCGAGAGAAAGACAATTGCCAAACTTACCTATAGATGGAAAGAAAATAATTGGATATCATGAAGCTATGGTATTACCCAAACAACCGAAGAAAATGGTAGTTGTAGGTAGTGGTGCAATTGGGATGGAGTTTGCATACTTTTATAATGCAATGGGTACAGATGTAACTGTTGTTGAGTTTATGCCATCAATTGTCCCTAATGAAGATGCTGATGTGAGTAAAGAACTTCAAAAAATCTACAAGAAAAAAGGCATGACCATTATGACCAATAGTTCTGTAGAAAGCGTAGATACAAGTGGTAAAGATTGTAAGGTAAGTGTTAAGACTGCTAAAGGAATGGAAACTTTAGATTGTGATGTAGTACTTTCTGCAGTAGGAATACAAACTAATTTAGAAAATATTGGCCTAGAGAGTTTAGGTATAAAAACGGAGAAAGGTAAAGTAGTAGTTAATGACTATTACCAAACAAATGTACCGGGTGTTTATGCAATTGGAGATATTACTCCAGGGCCTGCATTGGCACACGTTGCAAGTGCAGAAGGTATTATTTGTGTTGAGAAAATTGCAGGTATGGATGTTGAAGGATTGGATTATGAAAATATACCGGGTTGTACCTATACTTGGCCAGAAATTGCATCTGTAGGTTATACTGAAGCAAAAGCAAAAGAAGCTGGGTATGACATTAAAGTGGGTAAATTTCCGTTTAGTGCAAGTGGAAAAGCCAGTGCGTCAGGAGCTAAAGAAGGTTTTGTTAAAGTAATATTTGATGCTAAGTACGGGGAGTTTTTAGGAGCCCATATGATTGGAGCAAACGTAACAGAAATGATTGCAGGTGTTGTGTCTGCACGTAAGCTAGAAACTACAGGCCACGAAATGATTAAAACAGTGCATCCTCACCCAACAATGAGTGAAGCGGTTATGGAAGCTTGTGCCGCAGCTTATGGAGAGGTGATACACTTGTAAAAAACATAATAATTATTGTAGGCTAATCGTCTACGAAGATATATTTAAGTCCTTGATGATGAGTTAAGGGCTTTTTTATGCATTAAACTTTCACATATCTTCGCCACAATGCGTTTGGCACTTTTGTTTATGCTATTGAGCCAACTTTGTTTGGCTCAAAATCCAAGTGAATATGTAAACCCATTTATAGGAACAGGTGGTCATGGACATACATTTCCTGGGGCAACCGTACCTTTTGGGATGGTTCAGCTTAGTCCAGATACAAGAGTTGATGGTAGTTGGGACGGGTGCAGTGGATACCACTATTCAGATTCGTTTATCTATGGGTTTTCGCACACGCACTTAAGCGGCACAGGAGTGAGTGATTATGGAGATATTTTGTTGTTACCATCAGTTAATCCCATCTCGTTTGAACCCGAGGAATACAAGACCAAGTTTAGTCATAAAGATGAAGTTGCGAAAGCAAATTATTATGAGATAAAGTTGCCTGAAAATGGGGTAAAGGTAGAATTGACGGCTTCAACATGGGCAGGTTTTCATCGCTATACATTCAACAAGAGCAGCGGTTACGTGCTCTTAGACTTGAAACACAGGGATAAGACGCTAGATTTTCTTATCAAGCCGAAAGGCAAACACACTATAGATGGATATAGAGTAAGTGAAGGCTGGGCCAAGGAACAGCATTGCTACTTTTCTATGGAATTTACCCAAGAGATTTCGTCTATAAAATATTATGAGGATAGCAGCAAAGCAATTTTGTACTTTCAAAACTTGAAGAAGAATCAGTTAGAAGCACATGTAGGCCTCTCGTTTACAGGTATTGCAGGAGCACAGCGAAATCTTGCATACGAAACAGGTAAAACCTACGAGCAGTTAAAGTTTGAAGACGTAGTAAACTATGGAAAAAGATTGTGGGATAAAGAATTGTCTCAAATAGAAATTTTTACAGAAGATGAAGACAAAAAACGCATCTTCTATACCGCTCTTTATCACTCAATGATTCATCCCAATATTGCCGAAGATGTTGACTGTAAGTATCGTGGGCACGATGGCAAAATTCACGAGTCTCCAAATCATACGCAATACACCGTGTTTTCTTTGTGGGATACTTATAGAGCATTACATCCTTTACTTACCATAATTGACGAACAACGTACCACTGATTTTATCAATAGTTTTCTTGAAATTTACAAGCAGAGCGGCAGATTGCCAGTTTGGGAACTTGCCAATAACGAAACTGATTGTATGATTGGCTACCACAGTGTAAGTGTTATTGCCGATGCTTATATGAAAGGGATAAGAGGATTTGATACAACACTGGCCTTAGAAGCAATGGTAGCAAGTGCTAATGAAAATATTTTTGGCTTACCGAGCTATCGTGAGTATGGATTTGTTAGAGCTGAGGATGAGCACGAAAGTGTTTCTAAAACTTTAGAATATGCTTACGATGATTGGTGTATAGCACAAATGGCAACAAAAATGGGCAAAGATTCTATTGCCGCTGTTTTTAGTAAAAGAGCTGAATATTGGCGGAATATTGTTAATCCAGAAACAGGTTATGCCACTCCAAGACTAAATGGAGATTGGCTTCCTGATTTTGACCCTAAACAAGTTAACTTACATTTTACAGAAGCCAACAGTTGGCAATATTCTTTTGTGCAGCAAGAAGCTGGTTGGAGCGGTTTTTCTAAGGATTTAGAACAAAGGTTAGATGCACTTTTTAGTGCCGACAATCAAACTACGGGGAGAAATCAGGTAGATATTACAGGCTTAATTGGCCAATATGCACACGGAAACGAGCCCAGTCAGCACATAGGGTATTTATACAACTATACAGGTAGTCGTGATAAAACCCATAAACTCATCAACCAGATTTGTGATTCTTTTTACACCAATAAACCAAATGGGTTAATTGGTAATGAAGATTGTGGCCAAATGAGTGCTTGGTACGTGTTAAGTGCAAGTGGTTTTTATCCGATAGCTCCTGGTTCCAACTATTACGCAACCGGTGCTTGCCAATTTGATTCGGTGCGATATAATCTAGAAAACGGTAAATCCTTTGTTGTAGATAACGAAAAGCTACATTTTGTAAACCCAAAATTCGGAACCATGTATCCGTTTATTGATCACACAAGTTTGGTTAACGGAAAGGCATTTACAGTTTATGGCAGATACCTCGGAACTAAACAAGGGCCTAAGGGCAATAGAAAAGAGCCAAAGTTTGTTTGTCCTACACCGTTAATTAAGGGAGAAAAGATATTTAAAGATAAAACCTTGGTCACCATTTCTCCAGTGTATTCAAATGATGGGTGTTATTATTTTTTAGGCAAAGATTCTATTAATGCCAAGTGGTATTATAAACAAAACCCAATTGAAATAGAAACTACGGAGGTAATCAGTGCTTATTCAGTTTGTGAAGTTTCTAAATTTAATGGTACGGAGTTTAAGTTTGAAAATATTAAAAGTCCACTTATTACAACCACATTATACAAAAAACCCAACAACTGGTCTTGTACCCCAAGTATAGAGCCAAACAAGCAGTATAAAGGTGGTGGAGAAGCAGCATTAATAGATGGAATTTACGGAACGGAAAACTGGAAAGCAGGAAAATGGCAGGGCTATCAGAATGAAGAAGTAGAATATGAAATAGATTTTAAGAAAAACAGAAAGGTTTCAAGAGTAATGGCAAACTTTCTTCAGGATTCTCGCTCGTGGATATTAATGCCTTCTAGAATAGAAATTTATCTAGACGATAACCTTGTTGGAGAAACCAACTATTCCGTTGATGCTTTTACAGATAAAGTTGTTGTTGAAAGCATAGCTGTTGATCTTATTAAAAGGCTAAAAACCGATAAGTTAACAATTAAAATATATTCTGCAGGCAGACTACCAAAAGGCCATATAGGTTACGCTATGCAAGGAGATTCCTTCTTTTTTATCGATGAAATATCTTTCGATGAATAGATAACACCAATATCTTATCTGCTTTTAATCAGTTGCAAAATTTGGTTTTCTTTTTAGCATGTACCAACCAAAATATGCTAAGTATGTAAAACAGGCAACACCAACCCAATAGCTGTTTCTTATGCCCAATATAGCTTCATCTGCAAGGTATCCTTGAAACAAGCTAATTACTCCGCCGCCCATAATCATCATAATTAAAAAGGCACTTCCTTGGTTTTTAAACTTACCCAAACCAATCAATGATAAATCAAAAATGCATGGCCAAAGCGTACTACAGAATAGTCCAACGCTTATAAACCCAAATATGCTTAGCATACCGGTTGTAAACATACCTATTAGCAAACTAACAATACCTAATCCAGAAAAAAGCAGAAGTTGTTGTTGGGGCTTGTTGGAAGTGACATGAGCAGCAACTAACAAAACAGCCATTGGTATTAAATAAGGAAAGAAGATTGAAAGATCAGTACTTTCTTTAATGGAGTTAATTGCAAGGAACAACCCAAAGGCCAATAGAGGAGCAACAACTCTCAATATGTTTTCCCAAAGTCTAGATAGGTTAAAAGCACCAACAGAAGCAGCCCATCTACCTATCATTAAACTGCCCCAAAAAAGAGAAACAAACGGAGCTACCAAATCTTCAGATTTCCCATACTCTACTTTTAAATATTCAGAGAGGTTTGCTGCTGTACTTACTTCTACACCTACGTAAACAAAAATTCCTATCATACCTAACATAAGGTTTGGATATTCTGTAATATCCAATCTCTCGGTATTAACAGTTCCGTCATTATCAATAAGTTGGTCTGGTATTTTAGAAAACTTTATTGCAGCTGCAACCAAAACAAAAGCTGCACAAAGCACCAAATAAGGCATTTTTACAGAGTCAAGACTTAAAACGGTATTTTCTGCTGTGCCTTCATTACCAAAAATTGCATAGCTTAACAATATAGGGGCAATCGTGGTGCCTACATTATTAATACCGCCTGCCATACTTAATCTACTACTAGCAGTTTCTTTACTACCAAGACTAAGTGCCAAAGGGTTTGCAGCCGTTTGTTGTAATGAAAACCCAAGGCCAACTATAAATAATCCGGTAAGCATTAACGGAAAAGACTCTAAGCTTGCAGCAGGTAAAAATAGAAACGCACCAACGGCACTAATTAATAACCCAAGTGATAATCCATTTTTATAACCAATAGTATTTAAAATATCTCTTCCTCTTATTCTGCCAGTAAAATAGTATATCAGTGCACCAACGGTATAGGCAATGTAAAAGCAAAACTCAATAAGCTGAGCTTGCCACTGCATAAGATTTAAGCTTTTTTTAAAAACTGGGATTAAGATGGTGTTTCCTGCGGCAACAAATCCCCAGAAAAAAAACACGCTTACCAGCATAGACAATGCAGACGAATATTTTTTACTCATACGGGGCGAAATATAGTTAAAAGTAATTCAGTTTTATTTTTAGTTTGGAGATAAGAATTAACGTGATTTAAATAAAGAAAGCGTTTAATAACGGGGGATATGCATATTTTATAAAAATATTTTCTTTTTTGACAATTAGTTTGATATCGTGCCATTATTCTAAAATGATGTCTTTAAAAATTTTTAGCAAACACATATGCTTTAAAAAGATGCCATAAAATATACCTTGTTTTGGTGTCTAATAACCTTTAAACAAACAATTGCATCATCTCTAACTTTCTTTTTTGCTTAGAAGCTCTAGTGCAATAATGAACCATGGCTGCTTTAAATAATAAAATTGCTACAATAAAAATCCACCAATCAAAGGTTTTTGGTACATAGGTAAGAGAAAGTGCTAAAACCTCTTTTCCTGTATTTGTATTTGCAGAATTTTGACTGACATAACTTACATAATCAATAGTAAATGATACTATACTATCAATAGAACCAAGAATTAGCAAGGTCCATTCTTTCTAAATAAGTTTGGTGTTTTTAACCAATAGCATAAGGCCCAACACAATCATTAATGCTGATAATATTACCGGAGCTATTACTGGTCCAACCCACGTTACAGGGATTAAAAAAAGTATGTTCCAAGTAAGCAAACTTTCTGGCCAGTTTAAAAACAGTTTAAGGAAAACATAGTAAAATATGTCCCACACCGCAAAGCTTATAATAAAGTATGTAAAGCGTTGTATGTTGTTTCTTTCTGCGGCAATACCAACAGAAGCTAACATTAATATTGTTGCGGTTTCTCTCCATAATTCGGTAATGATTATGTTGCCAGAAATTGCTTTAAGTGGAAAACTAAAACCTTGTGGATAGTAGAGTTATCGCATATATATAACTACTGCACCTTCTACCATCCCAAAGCCTATGCCAAATAGAGTTACCCATAGTAATGTTTTGCCGTTATTGGAGTGCGATATCCATTGAATAAAGTTATTAAATAATGATGTGTTTTTCATTTAATTGAGTTTCTGTTACTCCATTAAACACCTTAATAATAAAATCCGGTTCTGCATAACCTAAATTAAAGAAGAACCGTTTACCAGCCTCAATTTCTTGCGGAATTGGAAAACAGGTTAATCCACTAATGAATAGGCCTGCGATAAAAAATAGGGTTAAAACTCTTATTGTTTTTATTTGTCTCATATTGTAAAGTACTTTGAAATACAAAGTTCATAGGTAAAAAATTAGTTTAAATTATTTAGCAGTTTTTCAAGAGCATCCAAGTGGTTTTTAAAAGCGGTCTTTCCTTTTTTGGTTGCCTTATAAGATGTTCGGGTTTTTTTACCTACAAACTCTTTCTTAATGGATATAAACTCCAGTTTTTCAAGGGAATTACTATGGCTAGCCAAGTTGCCATCAGTAACTTTAAGTAAGTCTTTTGCCGTATTAAAATCAACTTCAGCATTTACCATTAGAATGCTCATTAGACCAAGTCTAATTCGGTTTTCAAATGCTTTGTTTAATTTATCTATCATCTTTTACATTTTAGATGTGAGATTAGGGATTAGCTAACCTCACAGCCGTAATTTTATTTTTTATTCTTCTCTTGCACCAATGTTATACCAGTTTACTTTTCTACTTGCCAACATTACGGTTGCCAAAAATAGGAACAAGCCAATACTTCCAAACAATAAACTGTATTCCGCTAACTGAATTATTATAAAGATAAATGCATACAACACACTAAGTACAGTAAACATTACAACGGTGTTTATTCTAGATTTTAATGCAGAAACAGTATATATGGTGATTAAGAGAATGGTAGCTAAGCTGGCTATAAGATAGGCAACGTTAAAGCCTACTTGCTCAGAAAGAGAGAGCAATAGCACGTAGAATAGAACCAAAACTAATCCTATTAAAATATATTGTATTGGGTGTATTTTGCGTTTGTTCAAAATCTCCATAAAGAAGAAGGTTAAGAATGTCATTGCAATAAACAAGATGGCATATTTGGCACTTCTCATTGTTTTTTGATAATGATCAACATCTGTCATTAAACTAACTCCAAACCAAGACTGAGATATGTTTTGTGAGCCACCAGCCCAAACTTGAGGGAAATTTCTGTTGAGATGCAACACCTTCCAATCTCCAAAAAAGCCGTTATTTTCAACGTTTCTGTCTATCGGTAAAAAGCTTCCTTCAAATTTTGGATTTGGACATTTTGAAGTTATGTAAACATTCGTTTCCTTGCCTACAGGTAAAAAATGTATGTTATTACTACCTTGAATATCCAACACAAAACTAAAGTCAGTTTCTGCAGTATTATTAAAGCGAATTGATGAGCTTACGCCTGAATGAACAACCTCTTTAGTGGCAACTCCTGGGTTAAAATGAAAAGTATCACTGCCCCATTTAACGGAAATAGCATCCCTAACACCAGTAAGGTCGGTTATGCCTAGATTAAGTGTTGCTTTTCCCCATTGTATATCTTCACTAGGTATATTTAGTTTAGAAATTTCGGATCCTAGAAATTTACCTTTTATGTTAAGTTTAGTAGCATACGTTATTACTTCATAAATCCCTCGTTTTAACTGAGATGTATCTAAATCACCTTTAATGTCAAGGTTTTCTGGCAATAACTGAATGTACTTAGTTTCTGTGTTTACCACGTTGTTTCTTTTGTAACTAACCACATATGGAATAGTTACAAATGGTCCGCTAATAGTTTGTGCTAAGCCCCATTTATTGCTAATTTCTCGTTGTACAGAATCTTGATTTCGTTCTCTTTCTTTAATAATATCCATTACCATGTATGAAGGAATAAGAAGTAAGAGAATAAGTACACCAATAGTTGCCATTTTTATTATAGCAGCGTAACGGTCAAAAAATGAAGGTTTACTCATTGATTTTTGTTCTGTATCAGGTTCCATAATTTCTATTTATTTTTCGTATTTGTACCACATAGCCACTCCGTAAATAATATGCATAACACCAAAACCAAGAGCCCAGAATTGCAAGCTATATTGCACAAAGAAGAGAGCGAAAAGCCCAATTATTACGTTTAATATTCCAAGCATTCTAATGTCGTTGTGGGTGTATTTGCCACCGTTTATTAAACCAAGTCCATAGAATATTAGCATTCCTGCTGCTATAAAGTCTGGTTTACCTTGGTACAACATAGCACCGGTAAAAACTGCTCCAATTAAAAGTGGAAATCCTATGTGTACCATCATTCTTAGAGCTGTTTTTGTAAAAATGGATTGGTTGTTTTTTTTCGCTGCTCTAGCAGTTAAAAAGAATCCGGTTAAGAGAGAGAACAACATTACCATTAAAGCTACAAAACCAAAAAACAAGTAGTCGCTAGTTCCTGTTGGCCAAGAATCTATTATGTAATGTTGCCAGGCATAATAGGCCCCAATTAAAGAATAAATGCCTGCCAATATTCCACTTAAACCGCTAAGGGATAAAAAACGTGTGGAATGTTCCATCATGCTTCTTATTTCTTTTAAGTCTTGAAGATGTTTTTCATTACTCATAATAAAGTACTTTGTGTTGCAAAGTTAAATTGCTTTCTAATATTTGCAATAGATTTTAAGCAATTTGGATTAAAGGGCAGGGTTTTATCGATGAAAGTATTTCTATAAAATTCAATTTGTTGAATGAATCTGGTGGTCTAAGTTCCTATATTAAGGACTATTATTTTCTTTTATAAATATTCTCGCATCTGCTAAATATGTATTTTTGTTAGATGAAATTTTCCTCTACGGCCTTAATCTTTTTGTTGTTTATTACAGGATGTAGTAATAAAATATTTAAGCCTATTTATACTGATGCACCCACACTTACAAAGGCCCCAGTGGTTACATACTTGCAAAAGAAAGCCGTTCCGAATAGAGAAAGAAAACAATTAGTTATTACACTATCTGAGGTTAATAAACCAAAAGAGGATAACTACTTCAATAATTTAAAGAAAGATGAATTATCTGGAGATAAAAGACCTTCTGTAATAATAGCAGTGCCAGAGGAAGTTGGAGAAGGAACCAAAAAGAAAGAATTTGAAGAATCGGACAACTTTGATAAAATATTTGGAACCAGTGGATACTATAATGAGGCTGAACAGGCGATAGAGAAGTCATTATTGAGAATAGGTTTTGATGTTTTGGACCGATCTAAGTTTGAAGCTAAACTCCGCGATTTACGTGATAGAGGGCAAGAAAGACCTTGGTTTTGGAATGATTGGACAGAAAAATATCTTGAAAACGGTGAATTTGATATCGTTAAAGATGAATATAAGAAGCAATTACAGGATGGTACAATTAGTATACAACAGTATACCGAAATAATAACAGAAGTTGATAAAATTAGTCAACGTGGTTTACCTGGAAAGAAACGAGACGAAGATGAGATGAATGATATTGCTGAAGTAATTAGAGCAGCTCAAACAGGAACTGACCAAGCAGAATACTTATTGCAGATTAATGAAGTATCTGTTGCCGATGCAGGCAGTAGGAGCCTTAACATAACCAAATTTCCAGAGGTAAAACAGTTTCTTTCTAAAAATGAAGGTCTAAGTTTTGGGAAATCTAAAGGGACATTACCAACCACCATAAACTCCAACTGGTTAAGATCTGAGTTTAATGCTAAGCTTATAGAAATTAAAACGGGAAGTATAGTATGGCTTGGTTCGCATGAGCTAGAATCTTGGTCTGCAGAAGAAATTACAATAAGTTTTGATGTGCAAAAATATGTAGATAATGAAGAGGCCATTAATGGTAAAATAATGCAACATAACAATTACTTACGAGGTTTGGTTACTAAAGTTGAATCAATTAATAAGCAGCTTAACGCATTATATTTAGAAGCAAGTACTAAAAGAAAGTTTAAAAATTCTGCTGAGTTAAAGGAGTATTCTTCTTCTATTAAATCAAAGATTAAAACATTAGAAGCAGAATATGAGGAGAAGCTCTCAACCCTTAATTCGTCTATAAACCTAGCTCCAATCCAATCAGAAAATCCTTGGACTTATTCTTACTTGGTAAGTTCACCAATAGTAGAGCCTAATTTGTTAGATGAAGGTAAGCAGAATATACAAGGACAACAACGTTTGTTAAGGCACAGAAAAGAGTTAATTAATGCAGTTACCAATGGGTTAATAAAAACAATTGCTATCTCTAAATAGAAATCAGTTCTAAGCACTAATTAAGATTAAGAGCTCATCTGTAATTCTTTAACTTCGCATTATGTTTCAAAATCTTAAAGGAAATGGAAGAGTTTGGATTTACCCGGCAAACCGAGTTTTGACTAGTACCGAACAAACAGCCATATCCGCAGAACTGCAAACGTTTTGTTCTTCTTGGGACGCACATGGTAACAGTTTAACTGCAGATTTTACAATTGCATATAATCAGATATTGATTCTTGCAGTGGATGAGGATCAGGAGTCAGCATCGGGTTGTTCAATAGATAAAGCTACGGCAGTTTTTAGGCAATTTGATCAAAAATATGCTTTTGACCTCTTTAACCGGATGAATTTAACGTTTGTATTAAAAGATGTGGTTAAAATTGTAAAAATGGCTGAAATTAAACAAGCTTATAGTGTTGGACTAATAAAAGAAGATAGTGTTTTTCTCAATAATACAGTGAGTACATTATCGGATTTTCGTACAATTTGGAAACAGAGTTTCAAAGAATCTTGGGCCTTTCGCAAAGTAAAACAGTTTGCCAAATCGTCTTAAAAAAACACTATGGATTGGCGGTATTTTTTTATTGCTGCTTAATGTTTACCGTATTTCCAACAAAAATTGGAACTACGCAGATCCAATAGATTTTAGAGGTATATATGTAGGTAGTAAGCTTCTTATTTCAAGCCCTAATCTCTATAACGATTCTCTAGGTGCCGAAATCTGGAGCAATTTAAAAAGTTCTGAGAGCTTTGAAAGCTTAAGCAATTTTGGCGACAAGTATGTGTCCATTTCACTATATCCTCCAATTGCATTCACAACTTTTTATCCCATCAGTTTAGTGCCTTGGAAAACAGCTCGATTAATCTGGTGGTTGGAGTGCATAGCCGGATTAATTGTATTGATGTTTTTTATTTATCTAAAAACAAACTCTTGGGAGCTTATAATTTTTGGGCTAGGAACTAGTGCAACATTTTTTGCTTTATCTCTAGGGCAACCTTTATTAATAGCAATAGCATTTATAACATTATCTATTTTGTTTTATCAGAAGAATCCATTGCTTGCTGGTGCTTTGTTGGGTATAGCAATGATTAAGTTTTCAGTTGTAATGCCTTTCGGTATTTGGTTTTTAGCCAAAAAACAATTTAAAGTGGTAGCAGCTTGTTCTATTACAACAATCTTGCTCTTTGTGCCGGTTTTAATTATTAATTTGGATTTTATTCCTCAGTGGCTCAATAAAACGAGTTGGTATTATGAGTTTATATACCAGCCAAATGATCAAAATATTTACACGTTTAGCAATAGTGAGTTATCATCTTTTCTGCATTATTACTTTCCACAAGAAATTAAGATTTGGAAAGGACTTAACATAATAGGGCAGCTCTTTGGTTATGGATTAATGGCCGTAATGTTTTTTAAGAGAAAGTTAACGGATAACTTTCTTATGATAGGTCTGCTTCTGGTTTCATTTGTTTTTAGTTATCACCTTAGTTATGACCCGCTGCTGTTTTTACTGCCACTTGCTTTAGAACATAATTCAAAGCAAAGCCTTTTTGTGTTAGCATTTTTGTTTTTATTGAGTCTGCCCTTTAATGCAGTAGCGGCGGACATTACTTTAATTAAATTCAATTACCCTATCCTTTGTTTTGCAGCACTTATCCTCTTTATCTTTGCTGCTTTAAAAAATAAGCTTGTCTCAAACCAACCCATTAATACTCTTAATTGAAACTTCTGGTGAAGTATGCTCTGTAGCATTGGCTAAAGGCAAAACAATAGTGTCAGAAGTAGCTGTAGAAGAAGCAAATACGCATAGCAAATACTTAGCAAGTTTAGTGCAGCAGTTATTAATCCAAAATGCTTTAGAGGTTAACAGTTTAGATGCAATTGCAATTGCTGGTGGTCCGGGGTCTTACACAGGATTAAGAATAGGGTGTAGTTTGGCTAAGGGTTTGTGTTTTGGAGCGAATATTCCACTCATTGCATGTTCATCTTTAAAGGCATTGGCTTCTTCTGCTTTATCAAATGGAGCTAAAAGCAACAAAATATTAGCACTTATTGATGCCCGCAGAATGGTGGCGTATGCAGGATTCTTTAACAATAAATTAGAAGAACTTGAAGAAGAAAAGTTTGTAGAGCTAGATGCTGATTTTAACAATGCGATGATTAAAGGCGAAAACATTACAGCAATTGGCAACGGAGTAGATAAATGGTTGGCAGAATTTAATCTGCCAAATATTAGTATTATTAGGCACAAACATTTGCTAGCAAGGCATTTATTGTTTGAAGCGTTGGAGTGTTTTAGTAGTAATAATTTTGTTGATGTGGCATATTATGAGCCCAATTATATTAAGGCTGTATATCTTACAAAACCTAAGCCTAAATTTTAACTCATTTTTAATAATTTAGCAATAGCAAATCCTTCTATATTTGCAGCTCTATTCTGAGAAAGATGAACAAACTATCAGTATTTATTTTTTGTCTAGTAGCATTAAATCTTAATGCACAATCTTTCGACGAAAAAACAACAACATCTTCTAATGTGAGACTAAATGTAACCAATGCGGGTACATATGGAAATGCATTTCGAGGATACCGAAATGGCTCTGGTAATACTTCTTGTGAATATCCAGCAGGTAGTGGTGTAGAACACGTTTTTGAGAGTGGAATTTGGTTTGGAGGATTTATTAACGGAAGTGCTATTGGTGTAAGTACATCTGCTGTAGACGCACCGCAAGGTTATGCTACAGGCGGAGCAGGGTTTGAGCTTTATCCTGAAGTTGGTGCTCAACTTAAAGAGATTTCTTCTTTAAGGAACAGTCCTTATTTCAGTCCAAGTGCTGTTTCTCATCAAGATTTTATTGCAGAATTTTCAGATAAAAACGTTCAAGTTCCAGGTACCAACACACAAATTGGGAGCCATCTAAATCCGTTGTACGTAGATGTAACATCCAAAACATATAATTGGAATTATAGCTTTAGTGATTTTTTTGTGATTTTGGATTATGAGCTTGAAAATGTGGGAACACAAACAATAGATAGTGCATATTTTGGCTTGTGGGCAAATACCGTAGTAAGAAACATAAACATTACACCGGCAGGTAGTGGTGGAGCTGCTTTTTATAATAAAGGAGGAAATGGTTATTTAGATAGCCTTTACATGGCGTATTGCTATGATAATGCAGGTGATGTTGGATTTACCAATAGCTACGTTGGCCAAAAATTCTTAGGAGCAGAGGATAAGAACGGGTTTCATCATCCAGATAAAGACCAAAGATTTAAAGCACATTACAATGCTTGGCAATTTAACAGCACTACAGATCCTGTTTATTTTCAACCTACAAACGATAATACTAGGTACCAAAAAATGACGAAAGGTTTGAATGATCATCCTTGTTGGGATTCAAATAATTCAACCAATACAAATTGTGGTACTAAAAGCTATAAACAACAGCTTAATGAAGCGGGTAATCGATCAGATATAGTTTCTGTAGGACCATTTTTAAACTTTCAACCAGGTGACAAAATCAAATTGAGTTATGCCTTTATTTTGGCAAAGAAAAAGGAAGATGGTAATCCAAATTCCGATAACAACTTAACCCAACAAAAAACTTTACGTGCGAATGCAGAATGGGCTCAAACTGCATACAATGGAGAAGATAAAAATTTTGACGGAGTACTAAACGAAGGAGAAGATGTAAATGGAGATGGGCAATTAACTAGATTTATCTTACCTGCTCCTCCTGAAACTCCCAACACAAAAGTGGTTACTTCAGATAATAGAATAGATATATATTGGGGAAATAATGCAGAATTCAGTGTGGATCCTATCAGTCAAAAAATGGATTTTGAAGGATATAGGTTGTATCTAACAAAGCTAGGTTTTGATGTAACAGATGTGCCCAACTTACAACGCGACTTAATAAAAGTTGGAGAGTATGATTTAGTGAATAATGGCCTAAATTATGAAATTGGATTCGATTCTATAAAATTATCATCACCTAAAACTTTTGATGGAGATACAACTACTTACTTCTATAAATACTCCATTGAAAATGTGCTAAACGGATGGCAATATGCAATCTCTGTTACTGCTTTTGATCAGGGTAATGAAGAGAGTAATCTAGAGCCACTAGAAAGTAGTTTGTTAGCCAATAATTTCAGAGCTTTTGCTGGTAAACCTATCAATACAAATTTATCAACCAATGCTCCATTTGTCTACCCAAACCCTTACTACGCAGGATCTAGCTGGGAGGGTAAAAGTAATTTTCAAGAACAGAGCAGAAAATTATACTTTGCTAATCTGCCGGAAGAATGTGAAATAAACATTTTTTCATTGGCCGGTGATTTTATTGATCAAATGGACCACAACCAACAATATAATGGTAGTGATATTCGATGGAACCAAACTTTTGGAGCTGAAAATGCAGATAACAATGTATTCTCTGGAGGAGAACATGCTTGGGATTTATTGAGTGAAAACACGCAGATAATTGCTCGTGGATTATACATTTTTACCGTTAAAGACAAAACAACAGGAGAATTATTCAAAGGCAAATTTGCCATAATTAAATAAACCAACTTAGAATTTTATAAAATGAAAAGACAATTATTAACACTTTTAGTACTAACTAGCTTAGGGTTTTTATCCTTTGCTCAAACACCAACTACTGCATCTATAAAGCAAATACAGTTTGTTAGTGCAACTGATTTGGCAGACTGTAAAGATTTAAGTTCTTATGATGGTCAACTAATAAAAACCGTTGGTATTGTAATGCACGATGGTAATTTAACTGAATTAGCTTCAGGTTCTGTTAACGGAGGTTATAGACCAGGCGTTCACTTACTTGATACAGCGGCAAACTCTATGGGGGGTTTTAGCGGTGTGCAAATCCACGGTGTATATACTGATGGTGGTGGACAAAATCAACCCGTATCTACATTAGACAATCTGGTTGCCGGGATGATAGTTGAGGTTACTGGAACAGTAGGAAATTATCAAGGTGAGACTCAAATATTTCCATCAGATAATGCATCGGTTTCTGTTATCGGAAACACTAGTACCCCAAAATCAGATACTATTAGCCTTGCTTTGTTAAATGATAACACAAGAACAAATAATTACACCACAGGAGAAGAGTATGAAGGTTCGTTTGTAACGTTTAATGACCTAACCGTAACAGCAGTAAGTGTATTTAGTGGAAATAGAGTAAGTTTTGATGTTGCAGATGCCAACGGAAATTTAATTAATGTTTCGGATCGTTTTTTAGTTCAAAAAATGCCAAGTCGTACTTTGGTTAATCCAAGTAGTCCCTTAAGTGCTGGTACATTTGTTGCACCTATTATTGGAACTAAATTTGCTTCCCTAAGTGGTATAGTAATGCACTCTCAAAATGGGTGTTCAGGAAGTACTGGTAGAGGTTATGAGCTAAACCCGTTTGACACTTCTCACTATAAAGTTGGAGATACTCCTCCAAGCATTACTGAGGTTACTAGAAATCCTTTAGTGCCAACAAGCAGCGATAAAATCACTTTAAGTTGTAAGATTATAGACTTTAATGGAACTGTAGATAATCAAACGCTACATTATAGCTCAAACCTTAGTGATGTAATAGCAGATTTCACTGCGGTTTCAATGACTTTAAAATCAGGTTCTACTGATGAGTTTGAAGCCGAAATTCCTGCATTTGGAGATGGAGTTGTAGTAAGATACTTTATTACAGCAGAAGACAATGATGGAAATGTAAGTTATGAGCCTTTTACAGCTGGTGCAGCAAGTGAAGCAACAGCTTTTTATACGGTAAGAGATGCAGGGTTAACAATTGTTGATTTGCAGAAAGTACTTAATGTAACTAGCGATGCTAGTCCTTACAATGGACAAACCGTAACAGTTAAAGGTTATGTAACTGCAAGTGCAAAGCCATTTGATTTAGAAGACATATACATCCAAGATAAAGATGCAACTGAGTGGGGCGGAATTAAAATCACAGGAAACTCTGATTTATTAGATTTATGGAGAACAGAAGAAGTTGAAGTTACAGGAATAGTTGAAGAAAGCTTTGGGTTTACACAGATAAATGTAAGCACCGTTTCTAAAACAGGTAAAACAGCAAAAATTGCAGCTGTGGAAATTCCTGTAAGTGATAGTGCAGCTATAGCATCTAGAGAAATTGAAAAGTATGAAGGTATGTTGGTTAAGCTTACAAACAGTGCTGGTAAAGTATACATTGCAAACCCAACGCTTAGCCCATTTGGTGAGTGGACTGTTGCAGATGATGAGAATGCAAGCTATGCAAACAGTACTAAAGTTCAAACAGGTTTAAAGAATGGAACAAATAATTCTTCGCTTTGGGTATCTATTGTTTCTAATGACACATTAGCTGATGATGGTGGAATTATGGAAGTTGCTGCAATTCAGGCAGAAAAAGGAATGAGTATGGATGCCATAATAGGTATTCTGTATTATGGTTTTGGTCAGTATGAGTTGAAACCAAGAAATAATGACGACCTAGTAAACTTTAGTGTTGAATTAGATTCTACTAACTATGCAGATACTGCTTCTTCAGGATCAGTAATAGAGTTAAAAGAATTGGGTGTAAGCTTTTACCCAAATCCTGTAAACGATAAGTTAAATATTGTTTTAGAAAATCAATCTGCAGGAATTGTAAGCGTAAGAAGTTTAGAAGGTAAGCTGATTATTGAAGAAACATTAAACCAAAGGTTTACTTCTTTAAACGTAAGTGATTTAAATAAAGGAGTTTATTTTATAGAGTATTTAACAGAAACAGGAGCTAAAGCAGGAGCTAAGTTCATTAAATTTTAATGAGGATTAACCTCTCAAAATATTATAATTTAGAGCAGAGCACTATTGTGCTTCTGCTCTTTTTATCTTTTTTTTCGTGTAAAAAGGGAGATAAACTGCCCAATGCTGCACCAGATACCCAAATATCTATAAGTAGCATAAATTTAAGTGGAGAGAACAGATTAAACAGCACAGTTGGTTTATCTTGGTTTGGTACAGATATAGATGGATTTGTTAGCGGATACCACATCAAAATTAACAATGGAGATTGGGTTGAAACCACTACCCAAGACAGTGTCTTTTTATTTAGTATAGACCCTAATCAAGATTCTACAGATGTAGATTTTTATGTAAGATCCATTGATGATGAAGGCTTGGTAGACGAATCTCCAGCATATCTAAGAGTACCGCTTAAAAACAGCCCTCCAGAGGTGAAATTTGATGCAGAAAGTTTACCGATTGATACATCAAATTTGGTCGTTACATTTAGGTATACTGCCAATGATCCAGATGGAAATAGTACCTTAAAAAAAGCTTATTTACGAGCTAATGAAGGAACTTGGACTGAAATAGATTTAAATCAGAAACTTATATCCGTAATCCCTGCAAATACAGAGACCTTAGGGGAAGGAAATGCAAATGTTTATTATGGATTAAGTAATTCTTCTTCTGTTCAATTGGATGGATTTGTTAATGACGGTAACAATATTTTTCAATTAAAAGTTACCGATATAGCCAATTCGGAAAGTATAGTAGATAGCACAGCAGTGATATATATAAAGCCTCAAACCAGTGATTTACTTGTTGTGGGCGGACACAATGCTTCTGTAGATGTAAAATACAGAGCATTAGTTTTAGATAATTATGTAAATGCAGATTTTGTCAATTTTGCAGGTAATGGAGGTTTAAATCAACCTCGCTTTTGGGACCCAAGTTTTAAACTGTTAGCACAGAGTTATGACAAAGTTTTTTTCCATACAGATGAGTCTAATTTTAGCAATCCTTTAACTGGTGCCGATGGCAAACTACTTGACTTTGCTGCTCCTATAATTCAGTCTTTAATAGATGATGATAAAAAAGTGCTAGTTTCAACTGCATTTGCTACAGGAGCCGACTTATCTTCAATAGGTGGGGTACTTGCTATCGATAGTTTTACTAAAGCAAAAGGACAAGCATTTTTTAAAAATGATAGCTTAGCAACAAGTAATATTGCAGGGTTTCCAGATTTGCAACCTACCTCATTTTTGCTTGCTACTGATCCATTTTATCAAGCACTTGAGGCGGAAGTATTATATACTGCACAACTAACTCCAAGTGGAGGATGGTATGGTCCTAGAACAGTAGCAATACAACGTAAAAATATAAATGGAAATATAAGTTTAGTGCTTTTTACTATAGAGCTGCATAAATTAGATAAACTAAAATCAAACCAAAACCAAGCAATCTCAAAAATATTCAATGAAGCATTTAATTGGTAGTCTAATATTATGCCTTGTAAGCTTTTTAAGTATAGCTCAAGTAGCTACGCTTAAAGGGGTGTTGCAAGATGCTGAAACTAGTGAAAAACTAATTGGTGCTTATGTAAGAATTGTTGGTACATATGGTGCAGCTATTTCTGACGAACGCGGGGGATTTGTAATAAAAAACATTAAACCAGGAACATACTCAGTTAGTATCTCATTTATGGGTTACCAGCAAAAAATCTACAACGATATAGATTTATTCGGAGGAAAAACCACCACTTTAAAAATTAAGTTGACTCCAAGAACGAGCTCTTTTAATGAAATAAGTGTTGTTGGAAAGAAAAAGATAGTAGAACTGGATGATGCAGATAGTAAAGTTACGTTAAGTAGAAAAGACATTGAAGACATGAATGTTAGAGATGTAAAAGAAGCAGTAGCCATACAAGCAGGTGTATCAAAGTCTCCGGATGGAATACAAATTAGAGGTGCAAGAGTTTATGAAACATCTTTTAACGTAGATAATATTAGTGCACAAGATCCATTAGCAGGAACGGGTTTTGGTGTTAAAGTATCAAGTGGTTCTATTGGCGAATTAGAACTAATTACAGGTGGAGCTGGTGCTGAACACGATGGTGGAACAGCAGGGGTTATCAGTACAACAATTAAAGAAGGAGGAGATAAGCTACAAATAGCAGGCAGCTGGCAAAGAGATAATTTTGGTAGTTCAAATCCAGCCTGGTCTTGGAATACAGATGTGGCTGAACTATCCATTGGAGGTAAGGTAATGGTTAAAGAACGTAAGTTTCACTTCTTTAATAATGTAACTTTGAATATGACGGATGATTACTTTGGACCAACGGCTAATCAACTGCACAGTAGCTTATTTACAAACGATAGTATGTGGGCTCCTAGGCAAAGTAATCAGTTTACGCATACCCTCAAACTTAGTCACGCTCTAAATCAAAAGACTAAAATCTCCATTACAAACCAGCACAGTTTATCTATAAATCAAAATTCTAGAACGTTGCAAATAGTTGGTTTTGACGCAATTTTAAGACCCGGATTTCAGTTTAATAGAAGCCTAAATCTGGATAATGCGAGTACATATACTCACCACTCCAACCTTACTGCAATCAACATAAGAAGAACGTTGAGTGAAAAATTAGTTGGTACACTTTCTTTAGGAAGACTTTTTACCAATTTAAGAGCAGATGCAAATGGAAGACCATTTAGAAGCGAAACCGTAGATCAGGTTTATGATGAAGCCAGTATTGTAACAGATCCAGTACAAGTTTTTAATCCAGGTGATGATGTGCAATTTGTACTTCCAGGTCCAGGATTAATTAATAATGGAGGTATTTCTTCGCTGTGGCACGATCACTTTGCAAGAGAAATTACCATTAAGGCTAATTTTAGATATTATCCAAATAATAAAACCCATCAAATGCATTATGGGTGGGAACAAAAATTAAATGAGTATCAGTGGATAGATGTTACAAGACCGTGGGTAGGTGCACCCATTCAAATTAATGATAGTGTAAGCACACCAAGTATAAGTATTGGCTCATCAAACGATATTTGGAGTGTAAAACCTAATAATGGTGGGTTCTTTTTTAGCGATAGGATAAGCTACAAAGGAATTATTGCCAACTTAGGAATGCGTTTTAATTATTGGGCTCCGGGTAAGTTTACAGATGAAGCTGTAAACAGCGAGTCAGCTCCGGTAATAGATCAAATTAGAGAAGATTATACTAATCATACAATTAAAATATTTGGATTAAGGTATAAAGCTCGAATTCTCCCTAAAATAAATGTATCGTTTCCAGTAACGAGTAACAATGTGTTGTACTTTAATTACGGACACAGTATGCGTTTACCACATCCACGTTTTGTTTATGCTGGCTTAGATCCTGTATATCAAGATAGATCGTTTTTATCTTTTTTAGGTAATCCTGATTTAAATCCTGAAGTAAACGTAAGTTATGAGATTGGATACAAATCTCAAATACAGAAAAATTTGGGTTTAACACTAACCGCATACAACAACAATAGGTTTGACTATATTGTAAGCAGAAGAGTTATTGTAAACGACCAAACGGGCAGACCAGTGAGTAAAACAATGTATATTAACCAAGATTATGCAAAAGTGCAAGGTGCCGAGGTTAATGTAATTTGGCGAACCACATCTTATTTAAGAACTTTTGGAAACGTTGCATATCAGTTGGCTAAAGGTAAGAGTAACAGTGCAAGAGAGAGTAGTTTACAAATTGAACAAAATGGTGAAGTACCATTAACATCAGAACAATTTTTAGCTTGGGACAGACCTTGGAATATTAATTTAGGAGTAATTCTGGCTCCAGATTCTAACTTAAAAGTATATAAACCTTGGATGAAAGCATTACAGATGTATGTAAGCAGTTCTTACCAAAGTGGTTTTAGGTATACACCTGTTATTTTAGAAGGTTATAATGATTTAGGAAGACCAGAATACAATGCTGACTTAAACAACTTTTTACAAGAAAGAGGTTCTCCGTGGTTTAATACTGACATTAAATTGAGTAAAACATTTGCTAGTAAAAAGTCTAAAGGAGTTACACTTAGCGTAGAAGCAAGAAATGCCTTTAATAACAAAAATGCTCAAATCATTAACCCCGTAACAGGAACGGCCTGGCAAGAAGGGGATAATGTGCCAAATAATTGGAGAGACGAGCGTTATTTAGGGCCAGAGGAAAGTGGCACACCTGCGAATAACCCGGCTAGATTTCTACCTCCAAGACAAATATTGATTGGAATTCAATTTAGAATCTAAAATTTAATAATTTTAATAACGTTAGTAAAGTATGAGAGGATTAGTTGGAGTTGTAATGGTGTTGTTTGCCTTGCAGGCAATGAGCCAAGATTTATTAAATCAAATAAGACCTGGTGTTGGCGGAAGCTTGAAAATAGGAGGTGTTAAAACAATTTTAAAACTTAAAGAAGATGTTGATGTTACCGGTACTCCCGTATTTTCATTAGCGTATAGCAGAAGAGTTTCATCTTCTTTTGATGTTGGAGCCGAGTTTACTTCTCAAGATATGGCAGGGTCGTACTTATTTGATGTAGACGTTGCTGGAACAACAATAAAGGAAACAATGAGCTTTACTTACAGTAGAAGAGCAATTGTTTTTCATGGTAACTACATATATCCCATAGAAAGTGACATAATTGAAGTGTATAGTGGAATTAGGCTAGGTATAAAGCGAGAAAATGTTGTGGGTGAGAGTTCTCAAAGCCAAATAAATGAGCTAGCTAAACTTGCAGATTTATTGGATGGTTTTGGGGTAAATCCTAGTGTTGTTCCTTTGGGTATTTCTATCTTTCCAATTAAGAACTTTGGGATTAATATTACATCTAATATAGGTCCCACATATTTTGCAAATGCCGGTATTATTATCAGGTTTTAGAAACTAAGTATAAAAAGATTTACTTAATAGATGAGATTTCAAATAAACTATTAGAAAAATCTCAATTTTGCCACAGCTATAGTCTAATTCCCCATCCTGGTAACGGCTGCAACCATTCAAAACCTATAAAAGAGAATGTAAACTGAGGGTCAACATAGACCTCTTTAACCCATCCTATTGCAATTGCTCCAGCTGTTTCAAAAAAAGGACTAAGCCTAAAATAATACGCCACATAATCATAGGCGTATTGTCTATTTGCTTAAAAAGAAAATTGCTTAGAGTTTTCATTAACAACAGAGTTAATGTTTTATCGGATTTTCTCGCGTAAATTCTAAATCTTCAAAATCAAAACTAAAATCAATGTTTGGCGATATTCCTTTTACTAAAAAGCCTGTTCCTTTACCTGTTTCGTCTAAACTAAAGATTATGTAAGCATCTGCGTTCATATTTTGATAATCCCACTTTACCAAGTATGTATTGGCTTTATAGTAAGTTAAAGGCCCAGAAAGCTTTGGAGATCTTTTACTCTTTAATACTACCTTATCTCCATCCTCTTCTATAGTAACACCACCAAACCAATCGTCTGTATAATTACCAACAATATTTTTTATGTCTAAACAAACCGAACCAACGTTTTCTGTTTCTTTCCAAACTGCCCTTAAAACAGAATCAGCATACTCCTGATTTTTTACAAAGTAGTTTGCATACTTATCAACCCATCCGTAGTCTTCTAGTCCAACATATGCATCTACCAATGTATTAGAAACGGCACTAAAAAAGGCCCCACCATCATCGCTAGTATTGGTTAATATTACTATCCCTAAATCTAAATCCGGAAGCATAATAGTTTTAGATAGCATACCCGGTAAGCCTCCCGTATGGCTAACCGTCATATTTCCGTTTATGTCTCCTAAAAACCAACCTAGGCCATAACCATTAAAGTGTTGGTTGTTTCTTGGGCTACGACTAGCATCTGTAACCGTGTGTAGTTTCCAAAGTTGCTTTTGGCTTTTATTAGAAAATATTTGCTTGCCTTTTTTGTTGGTTCCTTGATTTAAGTTAGCTAACATCCACAGACATAAATCATCTACATTGGCATAAATACCGGCTGCTGCACCATTAATTTGTGGGCTAAAGCTATTAAATTCTTGCAAGGTTCTGCCGGCAGAAGTATGTGGTTTAGCCAAGTTTTTTTCACTTTCAATTCTGCTAATAGAAGCCACACTTTTATCCATTCCAAGAGGTGAAAATATTCTATTTGTAATAAAGTCTTCCCAACTCATCCCAGAAACTCTAGCTATAACCTCGCCTGCTATAAAAAACAGAATATTATTGTATTGTAATTCTGTTCTAAACCCGCTCTCTGGTTCAACATCCTTAAATGCGGTTACCATATCTTCCATTTTAAAGTCAGAACCATCCGGAAACCACATTAAATCGCATTCTCCCAGCCCCATTCCGCTTCTGTGGCTTAATAGGTCTTCTACTGTAAAATTTTCTGTAACATAAGCATTGTACATTTTAAACTCGGGTATAATGCTTCTAACCTTTGTTATCCAGCTAATTTTACCTTCTTCTACAAGCATAGCTAAGGCTGTGGCAGTAAATGCTTTACTATTAGATGCTATGCCAAAGTTGGTATGTTCATTTACCTTTTTTTTGGTCTTTACCGAAGTAATTCCATAGCCTTTACAATGTATAATTTCTCCATCTTTTACAACACCAATTGATGCTCCTGCCATTACAAATTTAGACATGGCATCGTTTACTATAGAATCTATTTGTTTGCTAGAGTGCTGTGCGGCTGCTGATTGAAATGCAAATAACAAGCAAAGGGAAATAACCGCTTTATTTAAAGAAGTTTTTGGATGATAAAATTTCACATTCAAAGATAATTGAAATGCGTTATGCACGTTTACAGTGCGTAAATATCTAATTGGGAGTGAAATATTTTAAAGATTATTTGATTGGTGTATTCTGTAATTCTAACAAAGGTTGACGCTAGGAGACCGCCCGAAGAATCTTATGAACTGAGTGTGTATCTTTAAGCAGCTAAGAAACAGTTAATGATTCTTCTGTCGAAATCGTCCCTTATTCTCTTTCAGAATGACGGACATAATAAATGGAATTACGCTATGAAAAACATCTCTATTGCCAAAATAAAATCTCTGCTAAAACTTAGTTAGCCAGCATATTCACTCAGCTCTAACCATCTTTCTTCTTTGGTGCTTAGAAGTTGCATTACCTCTCCTAATCGAGCGGTAGTTTTACTTAATAAGTCATAGTCAGTTGGGTTGCTGTTTAAAGTGGTTTCTAGTTCTTTCTTTTCTGTTTCTAAACTTTCAATGTCTTTTTCCAGTTCATCAAACTCGTACTTTTCTTTAAAAGTAAGTTTGGTTTTAACACTTTCTGTTCTTTGTTTAGTCTGATTATTAGAGGATTGCTTAGTGGCTTTTTTCTTTTGCTTTAGCTTCTCTTCCTCTTCTAACCTGTACTCAGTATAAGTTCCGTTATAATCTCTTATTTTTCCTTCCCCTTCAAAAACAAAAAGGTGGTCTACCAATCTGTCTAAAAAATATCGATCGTGACTTACAAGCAAAATGCAACCACCAAAATCTGCTAAAAAAGATTCCAGTTTGTTTAGAGTTAGAATATCAAGATCATTGGTAGGCTCATCTAAAATCAAAAAATTAGGATTCTTCATTAAAACGGTAAGTAAGTATAGCCGTCTTTTCTCTCCTCCACTAAGTTTTTCTACAAATTGGTGCTGCATAGCCGGTGGAAAGAGAAATAAATTTAATAACTGACTTGCAGTTACTTTACTTCCATTTGCCAATTCAATTACATCTGCAACATCTTTTAAAATCTCAATTACTCGTTTACCGGGTTTTAAATTCATTCCCTGTTGAGAGTAGTATCCAAAAACAATGGTGTCACCTCTGTTTATTTTCCCACTATCGGCTTGTTCCAAGCCCATTATCATATTTAAAAAAGTAGATTTTCCGGTACCGTTTTTCCCAACCATACCTATTCTTTCTCCTTTCTTAAAAGTATAATCAAACCCTTTCAAAATTGTAGTATCGTCAAAGCTTTTATAAAGCTTTTTTATCTCAAGAATTTTACCACCAATCCGGGTCATTTTTACAGATAGGTTTAGCTCTTGCTCGTGCTTGCCACTTTTGGCTTTTTCTTCTGTTTTATAAAAAGATTGAATTCTGCTTTTAGACTTCGTTGTTCTTGCCTTTGGGCTTCTACGCATCCACTCCAACTCAGTTTTCATTAGCTGTTGTGCTTTACCAATTTCAGCAGACTCAGCCGCTTCTTTTTGGGCTTTTTTCTCTAAAAAGTATGCATAGTTTCCAGTGTAGTAATGCAATTCTCCGTTGCTCATTTCTACAATTTGATTGCAAACAGAGTCTAAAAAATACCGATCGTGGGAAACCATAAGAATACTCATTTTAGATTTACTTAAATAGTTTTCTAACCACTCTATCATTTCTAAATCCAAGTGATTGGTAGGTTCATCCAACAATAAAAGATCCGGATTTTGAATAATAGCTAATGCAATTGCCAATCTCTTTTTTTGTCCACCACTTAAACTTTTAATGGGTTGGTTGTAATCAAAAATATTAAACCTAGCCAGCAGCTCTTTCAGTTTTCTTTCAAAATCCCAAGCATCTGCCTCGTCCATAGCAGAGCTTGCATATTCTAATTTTCGTTGATTTTCTGTGGTGTAATTTTCGGTTTGCTCTTGAAGAGCTTGTTCGTAAACTCTAATAATGGCAAGCACGTGTGTGCTAGAATAATCAATTAATTCTTGAATGTTATGGGCTCCATCAAATTGTGGTTCTTGGCTAAGAAAAGCTGTTCTTATTCCTTTTCTAACTCGTACAATTCCGCCATCAGGTTCCTTAACTTGAGCTAATATTTTCAATAGAGAACTTTTACCGGTACCGTTGTTTGCAATTAGAGCTAGCTTATCACCTTGGTTAATACTTATATCTATGTCTTTAAAAAGAACTCTTTCTCCAAGATCTTTATATAGGTTTTCGCCATTGAGGTAATTCATAATTTACAGGCCGTAAAGGTAACAGCCAATTAAGTTTCTGCAAGAGTGAAATTTACCTGTTATTTTTAAAGTTTAGAACTAAAGTTGTTTCTAAGTCCTTTACTAGAGGTTAAATCTACCTTTATAGATCCAACATATATATCTGCCTGTACTCTTACGGGTATTTTGTTTGCATCATCGCTTACCCATACGGTCATATCTTCCTCGTCTTTAAAAACACGGTCTACCACTAATTGTGGACGTAGTTTTATGCACTTAATTTTGCCTAAATCTGTTTTAAGTGTTTGCTTACCAAGGTATTTAAACTTTAAGTTATATACCTTTTGATCTAAGTATATATTCAGAGGAAAAGATTGGCCTATCTTGGCTTTGTTAAAATCTATTGTTCTAGCATAAAAAGTTCCGCTTACTAAATCTTGTAAGTAGGCGGGCATTTTCATACTTTTTTTCTTGCCTGTTAACCATTGTTTATGGTGGTCGTAATACACAAGGTCAATATCCTTATAATTGTCTTCTTGTACATTTTTATAATATTTTAATGGAGCAATACTTTGGCTATCAAGATATGTCTCAAAATGGTCTCTTACTTTAAACGCCCAATCAAAAGATTTAAACGTTCTGCCATAAGCCGTAATGTTATACGTTGTTCTTCCTTCTATTTTTACTGGTTTGTCCGCAACTTTAATTTTTATGCTGGCAGCATTAATCCAACCATAGTGTACTCTGTACTTTAATTCTTCACCATATGTAAAGGCATTATTGGCTTTAGATCTTAGCGGCACATTTTTATTAGACATAGTGGTGTAAGCAGAGCCACCAATAAATATGGAAAATATTAGTAAGAGTTGTAATGCTTTCATTTTAACTTATTTTGATATTTAGAGTTCAAAGCGTATGCCAAATGTATTTAAATTTATAAAATACCATTTCAAAGTTGCTTATTTGCAGCTGATTATAAGCTATGTATCGTTCACTTAGAAGTATTTTATCTATACTAGTAACGCTTTTTATGTGCATAAATGTGTACAGCCAATATGAAAACTCTTTTTTTGATGCAGATAAATACGAGTCAACCATAGACTCTGGTCACTTGCTGTTCCACTTTGATAACTTAAACTACTTTAGAAATGTAGAATACCTTTCTCCAATAGATAAAGGGTCTACTTATAACGGTTTTCAATGGTTGCCATATGTTCAGTACTCCATAAGTGAAAAAGCTCAAATTTATGGCGGATTATTTGTAAGGTATGATTTTGGAAATCCAGAAATAAAAACCTTAGAGCCATACTTTAAGTTTACTTATAAAGATATTTTAAAGCACAACATTGTATTTGGAAGTTTAAACGGAGTAACGCAACATAAAATGATTGAACCATTGTATGATTATGAAAAAGCAATTACCGACCGTTTTGAGCAAGGATTACAAATATTAAAGCCGGGTAAACATTTAGAATATGATGTGTGGATTGATTGGCATGATATGATATATTATGATGATCCAAAGAATGAAAGGTTTATTGGAGGGTACAATTTGTATGTAAATCCAATTAACAACTATAAAAATAAACTTAGCTTAAATGCACAGGGTTTAACTGTGCACAGTGCCGGTGAAATTGATAAAAATAGTGCTCCAAACTCAGTAGAGTATAACTTTGCTTATGGGCTAGAATACACACACTATTTTTCAGATAAAACAAATTTGTTTTTATCGGGACATGCAGCCTTTTATGAGGACAGAGGAAATACTAAAGTAAATGGAATTATTGATGGTGTTGGGCAACTTGGAGTAATTAGATTAACACACCACGGCTATCAATTTGTGTTAAATTATTGGGATAGTCATCAGTTTCAAGGGCCTTGGGGTGAGCAGTTATACCATAGTTTAGGAAATAAAAATTGGCCAACTCCGCAGCATTATAGAAAAATGATAGGAGCTAGAGTAGGGTATGAAGTTAGCATTGGAAAGAATTTGGTTTTCTTAAATCGTTTAGGGATAAATTACAATGTGCACTCAAACAAGGTAGATGTAAATATGGAAAACTATCTTAGATGGCATTTTACAAGTAAGAAACCTAAGTTAATGCAGATTAACTAAAAGGTATCCGTAAGAAAACAATCGTACAATCAGTTATCTAGTTGGGCAATCACAATTTTTGCTTGGTCCCTTGTATTTAAATCGTTTGGTAGTTTTACAGCTATCAAAAAATAGGATTAAGCTAGCTCCCAATAAAAGTATTGCAACGATTTTTTTCATTTAAATGCAAATGTAAAACGATACTAACGTGTTGTTAGTACTTTTGCCCACCTAAATTATGCAGCAAACAATTAAAACAGTGCTAAAAGGAGCAGCTATGGGCGTAGCAGAGGTTATCCCTGGTGTTTCTGGTGGTACCATAGCTTTTATTACAGGAATATACGAGCGATTACTAAATGCAATACAAGCAATAAACCCTAGTCTAATAAAATCTTTTAAAGAAGACGGTGTTAAAGGTGTTTTAAAGCAAATAGATGCTATGTTTCTGTTAAAACTTGGAGGCGGTATGGTATTGGGTTTTGTTGCTGGCTTAAAACTTATTGTAAGCTTATTAGAGACGCATCCGGTGCATATATGGAGCTTCTTTTTTGGTTTAATTTTAGCATCAATTCCGTTGGTTGGTAAACAAGTAAAGAAATGGGGAGGATTGGAAATTGCTCTTTTAGTAATAGGTGCTGGTTTAGTTTATTGGGTTACAGTTGCTGCTCCATCACAAGGAAGCGAAAGCTTACTTATCGTTTTTATCGCAGGCGTAATTGGAGTTTCAGCACTAATGTTACCTGGCCTTAGCGGAAGTTTTGTTTTGCTATTAATGGGTATGTACACTATAATAATGCCTGCTATTAAAGAGTTTATTGCACATCCATTTGGGCCAGAAACAACGATGCTTGTGGTATTTGGGTTAGGCTTGGTTGTAGGGCTATTTAGTTTTGCTAGAGTTTTAAGCTATACTTTTAAGAAATATCCTAATCCAACTTTAGCATTATTAACAGGGTTTTTAATCGGCTCATTAAACAAGGTTTGGCCTTGGCAAAAAGTAACAGAAACTAGAACAAATAGCAAAGGTGAAGAGGTAATTAAATTTTCTGATAGTGTGTTACCAAACTCCTTTTCAGAATTAACAGATAACTTTTTGTATGGGAACAACCCACATTTAATCGCTGCAATAGCAATTATAATTATTGCTGTTTTAGCTGTTTATTTATTAAATAGATTTAGCCCAAAAGAGGGATGAGAAAATTTGCCGTTGTTGGTAATCCTATAAAGCACTCATTTTCGCCAAATTATTTTGCTGAAAAGTTTGAGAGAGAAAAGATTGACGATGCTCAATATTCCATTTTGGAATTGAAAGACATATCTACAATTGGCAAGAAGATAGTTGAGCTAGAGTTAACTGGCCTTAATATTACCATTCCTTTTAAGCAATCTATAATTGGGTATTTAGATAGCCTAGGTGTTGCCGCTGCAGAAATAGGAGCTGTAAATACAGTAAAGGTTGTAAACAATAAACTTGTTGGGTTTAATACGGATTATTTGGGTTTTAGTAAGAGTATTGCTGCGCTAGTAAAACCAAAACAACAAGCATTAATTTTTGGGAGTGGAGGAAGTAGTTTGGCTGTGAAATATGCTCTGTCAAATCTTGGAATATCCTTTAAAACGGTGTCTAGAAATGGAAAGAATGGAATAGTATATGAAGAATTGGATACGTCAATAATTCAAGACCACCAACTTTTAATTAACTGCACTCCTGTAGGCATGTACCCCAAAATAGATCATTCCCTTCCTATCCCATTTACTAGTATCAGCGAAAACCATATTTGTTTTGATTTAATTTATCGTCCATCCAAAACCAAGTTTATGCAAAATGCGGAGGAATGTGGTGCAATTGTAAAAAATGGGTTAGAAATGCTAGAAATCCAGGCAGAAGAGAGTTGGAAGATTTGGAATATGTAAAATAGTGTATCTTGCGACTTCTAGTAAAATGAAAAAGTTTCTGTTAATTTTAGGCTTGAGTGTTTTTGTGGTAGCAATGGATAGTTGTAAAAAGCCGCCTTTACCAATAATTACAGATACTGATAGCACTGGAGGAGGCTCTGGTTCGGGAGGAGGCTCTGGAGGAGGAAATGAAACAAGTGAATATGTTGGTACTTGGAACTACACGAATATTGATTTAAAAAATGGTACACTATCATTTCAAGGAAATGATGTTGGAAATTTTGAGGGTAAAGGAGTAAATGTTTCTGGCACTATCGTAATTTCTGATAATCCAAATACATATTCAACTTCAGTATCATTTACTGCAGATGTAGATGCTACGTTTTTTGGACAAACACAAAATCAACAAATACCGGTAGACCCAACTACTTCAACAGGTACTTGGACAGAAAGTGATGGGGAAATCACGTTAAATGATGATTCTGGGAAACCAATTTCTGTTATTTCAAGCTCATCAAGCAAAATTATTTTTACAGGTAATTTTTCTGAACAATTGGCTTTAGGTCAAGGAATTGGCGTAGATGCAAACTCGGATGTAGAATTTACTGTATCAAAGTAAAATACATCAAAATTTTTATTTATGTGTGTCTGTGCAAGGCAATTTTAGTTGATCCAAGCACCACCGGACACAAAATTTTCTTCATAATACCCTTGTGTTAGATTACTAATAATTACGCCTCTTTTTGTAATAGCATGGACAAAGTATCCATCCCACAAATAAACACCAATGTGGCTTACCTAAGGGTCGTCGCCTGTTGCACAAAACACCATATCGCCTTCATAAAGAGCATTTCTTTTTATTTGCATACATTGAGCATGTATGTCTTTTGAAGAACGAGGTATTTTCTTTTTATAAATGTTGGTATAAATTTGATTGGTATACCCAAAACAATCTATACCACTTTTAGAGTATCCGCCGTAACTATATTTTGTACCTAACCAATCATTAATAAACTGCAGAAGTTTAACATCTGCATCTTTGTTGTAGGGTATTTCTAATTTACTGCATAGTTTTTTAACTTTATTGTTTTGAGTACTTATTTCCTCAACAATATTATCTGAAGAAACTTCCTTAATTTGAGCTTTCGTATCCATTGCGGCAAAGGCCACAAGTGCTATTAAAATAAAACTAGATTGCACTATAAAAAGAACCTTTTTAGTGTTGTTTTTAGTATAATTCTTCATACAAAGGAAGAATATGTTCTAGTTGATATTTCAACGCGTGTTCTTTTGCTTGTTTTTTAAATTTATCAAGATTTTCATCTTTTAGAATGTACAAAGCATCTTTGGCCATTTTGACAACATCTCCAATATCGCTAGTAAATCCGGTTATTCCATCCATGTTTACCTCTGGTAGCCCTCCAGTATTAGTGGAAATTACAGGAACTTCACAAGCCATTGCTTCTAAGGCGGCTAACCCAAAACTTTCTGTTTCTGAGGGTATAATAAATAAGTCAGCAATGGAGAGTATTTCTTCCACTGCTTCTTGTTTACCTAAAAAGGTTACATCTTTACATATGGCACAATTTCTGCATTCTTCTTCTGCAGCCATACGTTCTGGGCCGTCTCCAATAAGGATAAGTTTTGCGGGAATTGCTGAAGCTACTTTTCTATAAATATCTATAACATCTGGTATCCTTTTAACTTTTCTAAAGTTTGAAGTATGCACCATTATTTTTTCATTGTTTGGAGCAATTACTTGTTTAAAGTGATCCTTTGGTAATTTATTAAATCTTTCAAAATCAATAAAGTTTGGCACCACAGTTATAGGTTCATTAAAGTTAAAATAGGCGTAAGTATCTTGTTTTAAACTTTCTGAAACTGCAGTAACTACATCGCTTTCGTGCAGTGAATAACTAACAACTGGTTCATAAGATTTATCTTTACCTACTAGGGTAATATCTGTGCCGTGCAACGTTGTAACAATCTTTACATTTATACCTTCTCGTTTTAAAATATACTTTGCCATAACAGCTGCAGCTGCATGAGGGATGGCATAATGTACATGCAAAGCACTAATGTTATGAGCTTTAACTATATCAACTATTTTACTTGTTAGTGCCGATTCATATGGAGGATATTTAAATAATGGATAACTATTTAAGCTAACTTCATGGTAGAATAGGTTCTCCGTAAAAGCATCAAACCTTACCGGTTGATCGTAAGAAATGAAATGAACTTCATGACCCTTAAAAGCTAGTGCTTTTCCTAATTCAGTTGCTACCACTCCACTACCCCCAAAAGTAGGGTAGCATATTATACCAATATTCATTTTTTGTAAGTTAGACAAAGATGTATTGAGATTTGTTTAAAAGCTAATTATTATAAGTTATAACGCAATAGGTTCTTAAACCTGCCATACAAGTTTTTTATCTGCAGTTTGCAGTACTTTATATCCTCCTATTTTTTCAATCCAATTTTCTAATTCTGGTAAGCGATCCTTTAAGGTAATAGCACCATTATATCCAAGTTCTTTTTCTATAAGGGAAGTATCTAATACCATGTTCTGAGTAAGGGCTCTTACTATAAGTTTAGAAAACCCACCAATTTTAAAAAAGGCCAACACTTTGAGAATGTTAATATTAATCTCTTTTTCTGGCATGTGTTTTTTGTATATAGCTTTAAATAATTGACGTAGAACTTGTAACATAATATAATCTTTATTATCTGCTACATTGTATGTTTTTATACCAACTTTTGTTTGAGCTAAACACAATTCTATAGCTTGCCCCATGTTTTCATAATGGGTCATAGATAGACGGATATTTAGCTTTCCAGGTTTTTGAAATACTCCTTTTTTTACCAGCTTCATCATCCTAGGTAGTATTTGAACATCTCCAGACCCATAAAAGGCTCTTGGCCTAAGAATAAAACAATTGTCACCTTTGTATTTTGATTGTATTACCTCCTCTGATTTTAGTTTAGATAATCCATATGCTGACAACATATTGTTATCTTGCTTACCAGCTTTGCCTTCAACCAATGGTTGGTCTTGCGGTAAATATACTGACGAGGAAGAGATAAAGATGAATGTAGGAATATGTTGAGAAGCTTGCAAGGTGTTTTCAGTTCCAATAATATTTGGACTATGTAATGCAGCCATAGAAGCTTTATCATCGGCTAAGGCGGCACCGTGTATTATGGCATCTGCTTTTGGCAGTTCAAACGGCTTTTCTATATCAATTTGAAGATATTCTGCATAGTTTAATAGTTTTTGAGGTGCAGTTTTGGCCCTGCCACTAGCAATAACACTATGTCCTTTGTTGTACAGATACCGGGTAATAGCTGCTCCAAAAGAACCTGTTCCTCCAGTAATAATAATTTTCACGTACAAAGTATATAAAAAACTTGAGTATGATTATTAAAAAATTACTTTTACCAAAAATGGATTTAATAAATCTTGGATTATTTGGACTGTTTATTGGAACATTTTTATCTGCAACGTTGTTACCGTTTCCAAGTGATTTGTTGCTTATAGGTGTTTACGAGGGTGGTTTCCCAATAATACCAAGTTTAATTATAGCTACCATAGGCAATTTTCTTGGAGGTATTACCAATTATGTTATTGGTTATAAGGGTCACACGGATAAATTAGTTACTATGTTTAAGCTTAATGAGCAAAAGCTAGATAAGTGGGAGCATAAACTAAATCGCTGGGGTATTTGGCTAGGTCTTTTTTCTTGGGTACCTTTTGTTGGCGACCCAATGGTTGCGGCACTAGGCTTTTTTAGAGTAAAATTTGTTCCTCTAAGTTTTTTAATGCTAATAGGTAAATTTTTACGATATTTAATACTCACATTTTTCTTCGTAGAAGGATTAGATATATATCTACCTTAACTACTTAAAACTAAGGTAAATATTACCTTTGTAAGCTTCAAATAAAGAGTAATGGCAGATTCTAGACGGGCCTCATCCAGTAAGTTTAAAAATGTAGAATTAATTGTTGAAAGTCAAACAAGGCTTATACAGTTTTTAAGCTCTATTTTAGTAAGTCTTCTTCTTACATATTTACTAAAAGATTCTTCTTTTACTAGTTCGCAGACCTACGTATTATTTCTTTTATTCTTTAGCATTGGCTTATGGATAACTGAGGCTATTCCACCTTTTGCTGTTGGTATAATGATTGTTGGATTTCTGGTTTTTTCATTAGGGCAGCCTGGTATGAATCAAGAAATAGAAGTCGAAAAATTTGTAAATACCTGGAGTGATAGTGTAATATGGCTCTTACTAGGTGGGTTTTTTCTTGCTGAAGGTATGAAAAAAACGGGTTTGGATATTCAGGTATTTGAAATGGTAACCAAAAAATTTGGGCATAATCCAACAAAAATGCTATTGGTGTTAATGCTAGCAACAGCTGGTACCTCAATGATTATGAGTAATACAGCAACAACTGCAATGATGATAGCAGCATTAATGCCGCTCATTCATAGTTTGGGAAAACAAAGCGGTTTTGCAAAAGCCTTGTTACTTGGCATACCAGCATCTGCAACTATAGGCGGTATGGGAACAATTATTGGGTCACCACCCAACGCTATTGCAGTGGATATGATTAACAGACTACCCGGTGTTACCTATAAAATTGGATTTTTAGATTGGATGATATTGGGTTTCCCAGTAGCTGTTTTACTGGTTATTGGATTTTGGATTATTCTAAAACGAAAGTATGATATTCCCAAAGTTGTAGATTTATCTTCCCTTCAAAATGATGATCTAAAAGTTGAAAACAGACAATATGTTGGTAAATGGACTAGGAAACGTATAATGTGGTTAGTGCTGGGATTAACTGTATTGTTATGGCTTACAGACGGGATACACCCCATTCCAATGGCAGCAGTTAGTGCAATTCCCATAATTGCCTTAACTATGGTGAGTATTATTAAAGCTGATGATGTAAGATCGTTACCTTGGGATACGCTTATGTTAGTTGCCGGAGGGCTGTCTTTGGGCTTAGCAATCCAAGAAACAGGGCTTATGGACTATTTTTTAACCTACTTAAAAGATGCAACACTTCCATTAAGCTTACTTATTTTTAGCTTCGCTATTATTACAGTTTTTTCTTCTAATATTATGAGTAACACAGCTGCTGCAGCTATTCTTATTCCAGCTGCTACTTTGTGGGATGGAATAAATCCTATAATTCTACCTTTAATAATTGGGTTGAGTGCAAGTTGTGCTTTGTTTTTACCAGTTTCTACACCCCCTAATGCCATTGCATACAGCACGGGTCTTATTAATCAAAAAGAGTTTAGAATAGGAGGCTTAAGCATTGGGTTAGCTGGGCCAGCACTTATTGCCTTGTGGGTATTGCTAGTAATAGGTTTTGTAATGTAAAAAGTCCGATACCTATAAGCATATTGTTATAAGTATCGAACCAAATTTCAGCTAAGTTAAACTGTTTTTTGGGCTGTAATGCCATTTTACAGTTTAACTAAACAGATATCCTAAATAAACATAAGGTGAGTACCATCACCCTTAGCTTTTTCATAGAAATCTCCAACGGTTATAACGTCTTCAATTTCGTCAATTAAGTCAGATTTTTCATAGTGGAACATTTCCATTGCTAACTTACAAGCCCAAAGCTTAGAACCAGATGCAGATAAAATTTCTAAGAATTCACCAACTGGCGGAATGTCTAATTTTTCCATCTCGTTTTTCATCATTTTGGTTGCAAAAGCTTCCATACCGGGCAATCCACCGAGCATTGTAGGCATGTGCATAGCTGGGTTACCAACAGTAGCAATATGTAAGTTTTCTAATTTTTTCTTATGTACAGCTTCTAGTCCAAAAAATGTAAAGAATATTTCAGATTCTATACCTTCCATTCTGGCACCATTAGCTAATATAAAACAAGCATATACATTATCTAGCGTAGCTTTAGATAGTATAAGCATCATTTTTTTTATGGGTTTATTATCTTTATTTTCCATTTTGATAGATTTTATTAATTGTTTAAATACAGCTTGCTGGTTTTGGTATGCCTGCCAACTTACTGGATATTTTTAAAGGACCTTTAGGGAAAAGAGCATAAAACTCTTTAATAGAAACTACTCCACTTTTACCTACTTTTCTAATTGATAGTGATACTTCATTTCTTTGCTGTTCTTGTAGATAGTCAAATACTTTCCAGTGGTCATCAGAAAGTTCAAGTTCTTCTTCTGCTGCCATTTCGGTTGCTATCTCTTTTGTCCATTGATTTAAATCAGTTAAGTAACCTTCTTCGTTTACGTTTACTGATACTCCTGCATATGTTTTTCCCATGATATTCTATTGTTTTTATTTTTATACTAATTCTTCAACTTCTTTAAAGTTTTTTCCTTTTTCGCTCATAGTTGCAGATACAAAAGGAATGTGCTTACCAGTAATAAGCAAGTTCCAATATATCCATCTAAAAGCTAATTTTCCCCAATGATTGGTGTGTGTTTCTTTAAGCAAATTTAAAGGACCTACTCCAGCAAATGGGAATGTTCCAGTAACTGGTTCGTGAGTGTAATTAAAATCTATTAATAAAGCTTTTCCATGTCCTGTTTCAATAAAACAATTGGCGTGCCCATCAAATTCCTCTTTTAGTGGTTCATTATTAATAAATCTAAGAATATTGTCAGTTAAAATTTCCGCTTCAAAGTGTGCTACACTTCCTGCTTTAGAAGCAGGTACATTTGTAGCGTCACCTATCGCAAAAATGTTTTCTTTAACGTTTGACTGTAAAGTAGCCTTATTTGTTGGAACGTAATTTAATTCGTCGCCAAACCCTGATCTCTCTATTGCTGAGTCTCCCATATTGGTTGGTACAGTTACTAACAAATCATAACTTAGTTCGTCACCGCCATAATCTACAATTTTCTTGTTTTCTCCATCAACATGCTCAATGGCAAAATCAGGCACAATCTCAATATTTTTCTTTTCTAAAAGATGAGTAAGTTCCTTTGTAGCTGTAGGTTTAGTAAAGGCACCACTAAGAGGAGTAACATATTTAATATTTACCTTATTTCTCATTCCTTTTTCTTCAAAATAAGCATCTGCTAAAAATGCAAACTCTAACGGAGCAACTGGACATTTAATAGGCATTTCTGTAATATGAACAAGTAAATCTCCACCTTTCCATTTTCTTAATTTATTTCTTAATTTTTTAGCACCTTCATAAGTGTAAAAATCAAATATAGATTTATACCAATGGTCACCCAACATACCTTCAACCTCATCAGGTGCTATTTGAGTACCGGTAGCTATAATTAAAATATCATAGCTTATTTCTTTGCCATTTTTTAGAATAACTTTATCGTTCTCTTTGTCAATCTTTTCAATTTTTTTATTGATTAGTTTAACACCTTTAGGAATAAACTTTTTTATTGATTTTTTTACCTGACTACTTTTATAAATATCAAAAGGCAAGAATAAAAAACCTGGTTGGTAATAATGAGTTTCTTCTTGGTCTATAATAGTTATTTGCCATCCTTGTGGTAATTGTTTCTTAAGATGATTAGCCATCATTGTGCCAGATGTGCCTGCTCCTAGTATTAATAAATCTTGCATAATTATTGGTACTATTTAAATCTGTAAAACAGTTTTTTGTTATTGTTTTACAGAGCAAATGTAGCTTGAGTACTTATGGTTGGATATGACTTTCATCAGCTAAAAGTGTGATATACTGCTATTTGTATCTTATGTTACATAAATAAACTAGTTTGCAAAACACTGCTTATTACTACTTGAAATGCTAAGTTAAATTTGTATAAGAGGATGAGTTTAAATAAGAATACAGAAAACTATAGGAAGGAAGGTGGATGTTATTTTGTTAATTGGAGATGGGGCTAAGAGTGGCGGAAAAACAAGTTTGGATGATTATTTAAGTGTAAAAGATAAGCTGTCAGATGCAATCAATACCTACTTTTACTTTATTAAGATAGTGTATTACACCCTAGTTATACGCCGCGTTGGTTTTAAAATCGCGATATTTCGCGTGTATTTCATTGCAAATTAAATGCTCATTACATTGATAGAGTTTCAAGGTTTATTTGCGATAAAAGTGTTGGATTAACACTTGCTGGTGGAGGTGCAAGAGGTGCAGCTCATTTAAGAGTTTATAAGGATCTTGTTAAAAATAACATACCATTTGATATGGTTTGCGGAACGAGCATGGGAGGAATGGAAGCGAGTGGACTATCTTTGGACAAAGGAATTGACGAAGTTATTTCTTACGTCGCGAGAAATTTATTTCAAATCCAGTGAATGACTTTAATATCATGCCAGTTATTTCCGTATTGAAAGGAAAAAAATGGAAGCTTTGTTATTTGACTATTTTCAAGATTTAGACATAGTAGATTTATGGAGGCCATTTTTCTGTGTTTCAAGTAATCTATCTAAATCTAAATTTGTGGTGCATTATAGTGGTAATGTGCGTAAAGCTGTTAGGGCAAGCATAGCTATTCCGGGTGTTTTTCCACTTGTAATTTATAATGGTGATTTTCACGTAGATGGTGGAATATTTAATAATTTACCCATTGATCTAATGAACGAGTTTGGTGCAGGTACTCAAATAGCTGTTAAAATGAATGATTAAAAGGGCTTCTTCTTAGAAAATGCAGAATTACCAAAAGACTGATAAATATTGCGAAATAGATGGTTAAAAAAGAACAAAGAGTTTAAAGTCCCAACTATGATGTCGAGTATAATTCAATCCATTACTCTTGCTAGTGATCATCATACGCAAAGCACTAAATCTTTAGCAGATTTATATCTAAACTTAGACTTAAGTAATTTTGGAATGTTAGAAGTAAAAGCATATGATCAGGTCGTAGAAATAGGATATAATGAAACCATTAGGGCTTTAGAAAATCAACATCTAGAACTATAAGAGATTTGGTCCTAACCATTTTTTAACGCTATTAACTTCATCATTTTTTCTAATTGCATAGTCTTTTACTTGATCATTTGCTATTTTTCCTATAGCAAAATATTTACTATCAGGATTAGAAAAATAGAAGCCAGATACTGACGCGGTTGGATACATAGCATAACTCTCCGTTAGCGATATTCCGGTGTTAGCTTCAGCATTTAATAATTTCCAAAGTTTTGCTTTTTCCGTGTGGTCAGGGCAAGCAGGATATCCTATTGCTGGCCTAATACCTTGATACTTCTCTCTGATGAGTGAAGCATTATCTAATTTTTCATCTGCTTTATAGCCCCAAAGTTCTTTTCTTACTTTTTCGTGCATTAGCTCTGCTAATGCTTCTGCAAGCCTATCGGCAATAGCTTTAACCATAATGGAGTGATAGTCGTCGTGATCTTTTTCATACTCTTGGATTAAAGTTTCTATACCTAACCCGGTTGTAACTGCAAATGCTCCTAGATAGTCTTTTACTTTGTTAGATTTAGGAGCGATGTAGTCTGCCAATGAAATATTAGGAATGTTTCGACCCATTTTACGTTGCTGTCTTAAAAAGTTGAATGTTATATTTTCATCTTCTAAGACTACATCTCCATTTTGTTCTGTTGCTTTGTAAATTCCGATAACCGCTGCTGATTGCAAAAGCTTACCCTCAGTAATTTTCTGTAACAAAGTTTGAGCATCTTTAAATATTCCTTTAGCCTCTTGCCCAACATATTCATCCTTAAAAATGTCCGGATATCTTCCTTTTAAGCCCCAAGTTTGAAAAAATGGAGTCCAATCTATATAAGGAATTATGTCATTTAGATTAATGTCAGAAAATACTTTTGTGCCGATAAAGTTAGGCTGCTTTGGAGTATAGGTGGTCCAATCAATATTTACTTTGTTTTCTTTCGCTAGTTTAAAGGGAAGTATATTTTTTTCCTGCTGTCTTGCGGCGTGCTGTTGAGCAAGTTTGATATACTCGTCCTTAATACTGTTACTAAATTCCGTATTGGAATTACCTATTAAATTACCTGCAACAGGAACAGACCTTGACGCATCTAAAACATGAACTACTGTGCCAGAATATTTGGGAGCAACTTTTACAGCAGTATGTACCCTGGATGTTGTAGCACCTCCAATAAGGATAGGAATCTTTAGTTTTTGTCTCTCCATTTCGGAGGCAACATCCACCATTTCATCTAAGCTAGGTGTAATTAACCCACTAAGACCAATTATATCAACATTGTGCTTAATTGCTTCTTCAATAATGGTCTTGGTTGGAACCATTACACCAAGGTCAATTATTTCGTAACTGTTACAAGCTAGAACAACTCCAACAATGTTTTTGCCAATATCGTGCACGTCCCCTTTTACGGTTGCCATTAATATTTTACCATTAGTTTGGCCCACAGATTTTTCCGCTTCTAAGTAGGGGTTTAAATATGCTACAGATTTTTTCATTACTCTAGCACTTTTTACTACTTGTGGTAAAAACATTTTGCCACTTCCAAATAGGTCACCAACTACATTCATACCGTCCATCAAAGGACCTTCTATAACTTCAATTGGTTTACTATATTTTAAACGTGCTTCTTCTGTGTCTTTATCAATAAATTCTGTAATACCTTTTACTAAACTGTGTTTTAAACGCTCCTCTACGGGTGTTTCTCGCCAACTTAAGTCTACTGTTATTTTTTTACCTTCTCCCTTAACTGTTTCAGCAAAATCTACCAAATGCTCAGTTGCATCATCTCTTCTATTCAGTAATACATCTTCAACTCTAACGAGTAGGTCATTAGGGATTTCGTCATAAACTTCAATCATTCCAGCATTAACAATGCCCATATCTAATCCAGCATTTATTGCGTGGTATAGAAAAGCAGAATGCATCGCTTCTCTTACAATATTATTACCTCTAAAGCTGAAAGATATATTGCTAATACCTCCACTCACTTTAGCAAAAGGGAGATTTTGTTTTATCCATTGAGTGGCTTTAATAAAATCTACAGCATAATTGTTGTGTTCATCTATGCCTGTAGCAACAGTGAGCACATTGGGGTCAAATATGATGTCTTGTGGAGGAAACGCCACTTGAGTTGTAAGTATGTCATAAGATCTTTTGCATATTTCAATTCTTCGATCATAACTATCAGCTTGACCATTTTCATCAAAAGCCATTACTACGGCAGCAGCCCCATATCTTTTTATTTTTTTAGCTCTTTCTATAAAATTCTTCTCACCATCTTTTAAACTAATGGAGTTTACAATTCCTTTACCTTGAATTGCTCTAAGGCCGGCTTCTATAATTGCCCATTTACTTGAATCAATCATAATTGGGACCTTACTAATATCCGGTTCAGAGGCTATTAGATTTAAGAAATGAACCATCGCTTTTTCGCCATCAAGCATTCCTTCATCCATATTAATATCTATAATTTGTGCCCCATTTTCTACTTGTTGTCTAGCAACAGTTAATGCCTCATCATATAGGTTATTAAGAATAAGCCTAGCAAATTTTTTAGATCCAGTAATGTTTGTTCTTTCTCCAATATTTATAAAATTGGTTTGAGTGGTTTGCACCATTGGCTCAAGGCCACTTAAACGCAAGTAGTTTTTAATATTTTTAGACATTTTAATATTTTGGAGAGAATAGGGTTTTATAGAAGCTCATCTTTTTCACAATGTGAATAGGATTTGGCACCTTAAAGTAATATAGGTTGCCAAGACTTCTATGGGCCTAATCCCTCAGTCTTTCTTTATAAGCGATGCAAAAATATCTTAAATATGGGCAAAAAAAAACCCGAGCTACAGGCTCGGGTTTTAAATAAATTTCAATTTTATTTTCTAATTAAATCAACTGTTCCTTCTATAGGTCCAAGTCCATCGTTCTCTTCTCCATATAAGAATTTGTATTTAATTACATAGAAGTAAGTCCCTTCAGGGCATTCGCTTCCTGAGTTATTTACCTTACCATTCCAAGAAATATCTATACTTTCAGATTCAAATACTTTTTCACCCCAACGGTTAAAGATTTTAATGTTGTAATCAACTAAACCTTCTCCATCAATAACATACTCATCATTGAAACCATCTCCATTTCCGTCGACACCAGGTGTAAAGATATTAAATGGCACAATTCTGCGGATGTAAGAGTTTCTAACGTCGTCACAGAATGTGTCTTTACAACCTTCTGGACTTGTAGCTATTAAACAAACTTCATAAGTTCCTCTTCTGTCACCCCAGTTATAACAAGGGTCAGTTTCAGTACTTGATCCATCAGGATCATCTTGGAAAGTCCACTCATAAGTTATAGCTCCGGTAGATGTATTCGTGAAACAGAATTCTGGTCTGTAAGTAGAATCTATAGTAAATCCTGCCACAACATCAACAACAGTTACAGTACCATAAGCCGTATCTACACATTGTGGCGTAAATGGTAATGGTGTATAATTTGGAATTAATTGAACATTGTACACTCCTGGTTGACCATAAGAATGTGTGGTAGTTGTATCTGGATAAAACTCAGTAATAGTGTCATTATCCCCAAATACCCAATAGAATCGTTCATATAAGCTATCTACGTGTGCTGTAAATGTTATAAGATCATCCGGGCAAACAATAGTATCAGATATTTCCATTTCAGCTGGAGCTCTAGGTAGAACAACAACTTTAATTTTTCTCTGATTTACTAAGTCAGGGTTTGTGTCGGGGAATGTTCTACTGCAACGTTGGTTGGTTCCTGGAATTTTATCAAATTGAGTTAAGTATAACTCAAATGTTCCAACAGAATCATAAGTATGACCGAAGAATGTTCCACTATCTCCAGGGTTGGAAATACGACCATCTCCCCAATCCATTACCCATTCAGGATCTTCTTTATCTCCACCACTTAAGTTTTTAAGTATAACGGAATCACCGATACAAATAATTGCAGAATCTTGATCGTTCCATACTTGTAAATCAAATTCGAATTCTGGTTGTGGTCCTGGAATATAAATTCTTTGAACAATTGAGTCAACACAACCTAATTCTGTCCAAACTTTCAAGGTTACATCAAACCAACCGCCTTTAGTATAATCATGTGACGGATTTTGAAGTAAACTTTTTCTTGTATTATCTCCAAAGTTCCACTCCCATTTAATAATACTATCGCAAGCTAAACTAACACCATTTTTACATGTGTCTTTAGCCGTACAAGGATCTTTTACAATAGTTGAATCAACAAAGTCAACATATGTAACACAGTTTAAGAAACCATTGCTAATACCAAAGTTTGGAATAACATCAGTAATATATACTTTTAATCGAGTAGTGTCAAAACACGGTGTAGTACTACTATCTTGAGCTACAATTGTAACAGTATATTCTCCTGGTTCATCATAGATATGATTTAGTGTAAGTGATCTTTCCCAAATTGGTCCTAAACCATCACTCTCATCCCAATCAGCTTCAAATACCTCTCTATTACCAATGTAACGAATTGGATCGTGCCAGAAGTCATAAGGGAATATTGGATAGGTTGGAGGATCTTGTTCTCCATACTGCCAGTATCTTATAGAATCTTCTAAACGGACGACTAGGCCGTTACATATGTTCTCATTATCTACCCAGAATTCATTTAAGAAACCTACATTTAATAGTTTAGCACCACGTTTCTCACACCCTACGGTGTTATTTAAGTACAGGGTTGGGACCATTGGTCCATTAGCTGGTTTATAAATGGTATCTTTAATACCTGGATTGCAAGGGTCAAGTGAAACAATTTCCGGATACATATAATCATATCTCCAAACACCTCTTACCATATCTTTAATCCCATCAAAGTTGGTGTCAATTTCTAAGCTGTCAAATCCTTGTATAGAAGAATCTCTAAAGTGTAGAATATGTGCAACTTCCATTGAATCGATACAATCTTCTCTGTCAAAATTACGTCGAGTTCCTATACTAACTATTGAATCTTTAGAAGTGTCAACAAGTGACTTAATTCTCGCTCCTGTTCCATCATAAGCAAAGGTTGTATCTGGGATAGTAGATGGAGAATAAGACGTACATCTCATACGTTTATCACCAGTCATCCAAACATCAGGATCAATTTTTTGAGAGTATGGTTTAATTCCAAACGTAAAGAATTGACTTAAACCAGTTGTATCTATACAACCAAATGTGCCATCACCCAAGTAATAAGGGATTTCGTCTTCTGGTAATTCGTTATAGTACAATCCTATTGATTTAAATGCATCCTTTACAAGTTGATCAGCATTTCTTGTATTAGCTACAATTCTCCAATCTTTAATAATGGCTGTAACTATGGTATCTATTACTTCTAAACCAGTTACATCACTTAAGTTTTGTCTGATTACATAGTTATATAACCAATCTTCACCGTTGTAAACAATATCCTTATCATTTCTTGTAGAAGAAGGACCGGTATATGGTTCATAATAGTTGAACTGTTCAATATATACAGCCAAATCAACACCTCTGCCTATGCCTTGGTAACCCCAAGCCCATCTAAGTGTTTTAATACTATCTTGAATTGGTTCATCAATATTAAAGTATGCAGTACCACCAGCACAAATAGTCTTTGGTTCGTAATTAGGACTGATAATGGTAAAGTCAGCATTTAAGTAAAGTATTCTGAACATATCATTATACCAGAATGTATCTAAACATGCAGGAGGTCCACCGTTAGGGTCTGGTTGACCATTACCGACAATTAAACCTATTGTGAAAGAACCATTTGGACTTCTTAAGGCTGGGTCGTTACCAATTTCACCAGGAGTGTAACCTTTTATGAAAGTAGTTCCATAACTACCAACAATGTCATATGGCATAACAAAAGGTATTGGAGAACCAGGAGCCGGCGGAGCTAAAACTCCTCCAGAGTTAAATGCTATAAAGTTGTTAGGGTCTGCTAAAGAGTCGTAGTTAACTGCAAACCATTGTTGCGAACAACCTGGTTTAGTTTCACCCATATCAAACTCTAAGAAATAAGTAAGATTATCACCATCTAATGGGCAAGGAATACCGCCAGTCCATTCTAAGCCTTTGGCACTCGGAGGTATTAGAGCTAAAGATTTGTTAGACGTAGACTCACACATAAATGGATGTACCGTATCTTGATGCCATAGTTCAACTTGGAAACATTGTCCATTGTCTAAGAAATATTGTTCTCTATGTAAAGCTGAATCTATAAATACAGCTTGTAAATTTACAGTAGTTGGTGTACCAAAAATAATAGTATCTACAGGGTAAAATGATGGTTGAGCATAAGTTGTGTCAGCATCAATTACTTCTTCATAAAAATTAGTCTTTAAAGAATCACCTGATAGAAGTATAAACTGCTCATCAGCTTCAATTATTTCTGTTTTTGGCCCTGTAACAGATCTGCTTGTTCCAACACCAGCACCTCCACCGCCAGGAGCGGCAAGTTTTTGAATTTCAAGTGTTACACCTGAAGGAACATAAAATTCCATATCAAAATCCACTACAGTCCACGTAGTTGTACCATTTCCATTGATAGGATTGTCACGACCTAATCTGTAAGGATCGTGTCTAGTTGTGTCGTCTCCAACATTTATGGCATAGAATGAGTCTTTTAAAGCATCATACCACACCACAGTTCCTACAAAACACGAAGGTGGTCTCCGCACTGTTAAAGTAAACTCGGAATGAATAAAGGTATCAGACCCAATTATAGTAGTATCCTCGGGTATTAGAGATTTTTGATAAGAGCCATTGGCTAAAATGGTTATAGTATCTTGATCTTCAAATACACCAGGGCTAGTTTCCACAGGATTATATGTGTATTTATACGTTGAATCATACGGGATGGTAAGCACAACTTGTTTAGGTGCTACCATCATAGAATCCGGATAAATGTTTACTTGATAGCAAGATCTTGTAGTTTTATGTAACCTTGTTTGTGCATAAGGTCTAATGTAATTTCTACGGTTGTTAAATGTCTCGTAAATTTCGTCCCAAGGAGTATACCAGTGAACTGGATTACTATCAATAGACCAATTACAATTAATACCAATATTTTTATTTACCCAAGGCCTACTATCTGTAGTACATTGAGGAGCAAATCGATCCCCAAAATCCCAAACTCTCCACACGTGTGGGTCGTACCCTCTTAAATTTATAACAGGAGGAACAGCAGTTTGATCTCCAGCACCAGCACCACTTGGATTAGCTGGGGTAAAGTTAAACACGTATCGTTTTTTAGGATTAAGACCATATAGCGGCTTCCCATGATAGGTTGTATCTCCATTCTCTACAACAGCCAAAGAATCTTTGGCAGAGTCGAAGTAAACTTCAATTCCATTTTCAAATATACTTTCGGTTATAGCATATCGTTTAAAAGACTGTCGTTTGTTACCCGTTCTATCTTCTTCCCACACACTATATTGCAAAGAGTCAAAAGGAGTTGATGGGTCTCTGTAAATTCCAAACGTGTAGTCATAGTAATAAATAATTGAATCCTCATCGTCTTGAGTTGGGTCATTATGGTAGAAAGCAGAATTATTAGGGAAACGAACTGTATCTGTAATTACACACTGATAAGCTTCTTTTTCAGCTACTCTATCAAAGGCAACCTCAATAGTTGAACCTGGACCTATTTTAGAAATAGTATCATACACTGTTACATCGCAAGGTCCTGCAATAATTCTTAAAGTTATCATCCATTGACCTGCACCATAATTATGGCAAGGATCCCATTCTTCATCATTAAAGTTAGCTGGTCCACTCGGTGGGTCACCAAAATTCCATAACCAAGCACTTGCTCCTTGCGGAGGTCCACCTTGCAATGAGAAACAAACTGGATTATCAGAAGTACAGCTAGAATCTTTATCTGCAAGGATTACAGGTTTAAGAACAATGTTTGTTACTGCAGCTTTCCAAAAGAATGAATCTTTACAATCATAATCAGCTTCAACCACTAACTTACCATCAAAGGTTCCATTAATATTGTACATGTGCTCAACTACACCATCACCAGCAGGGCCATCCCACCATTCTGTGTTTGTAATAGAGTCTCCGCAAATAGAAGATCCATCTCCCCAATACCAGCAGAAACTTTTAACATTCTTAAGAGGTATAGTTGAAAGATTTTTATATCTACCTAAAGTAGAGTCACAACCTGGATTTGGACCAGGAGTAATGTTGTCAAACTCTATTCCTAATTTAGGATTTACATAGAAATAATCGTCTAAAACTTTTCTTGCAACACAACCGTTAGCATCCTCGGCCTGAATAACCATGTCAAAGTAACCACCCGTTGGGTCAATTACTGTTTTGCAAAAGTTAAATGGACCATTAGGATAGGCGTTTGTAATCTTTTCACCATCACTAAAAATAAAAACGGTACTATCAATAGTGCTACCTGCTACTGCCGTTGTACTATCAACAAAACAAAAGTTATTTCCTTCAAAACACTGATAATCTGAATTAACGATTTGAACATTAATCTTAGGACTTGGTTCTATAGTTAAATTTAAAACTTTTGTGCAATTACCAGCACCTCCAGCACCTGTAAAAGTAACAGTATACGTTCCTGCTTCAGCGTAGGCTTTAGATGGATTTTGATCCGTACTGTTTGTTTGGGTAGGTGATTCACCAAATTCCCACAAAATATTTGTGGTAAATCCAGGAGAATTTGCGGTAAATTGGATTAACTCTCCTTCGCAAAATGTAGCTGTTGTAACATCATTTCCTGATTTATCTGTTACGTAAGGGTTACATTGTGCAAATACTTGCTGGCTTATGAGTGTAAAAAACATCATACCAACAAACGTGAGTAATCCTTTAATTAATGATTTTTTCATATTTGTGAAAGTGTATTTGTTCAAAATTAAAAAGTTTGTAAATTTACTTGGGTTATATCTATTTATCAAATGTAATTATCTTAATAGCGTTAATTTTATATTCTGTGTTTTTGCTTCTTCTCCGTTGAGTTGATAAGCAACTTTTGCAATGTATTCTCCTGTTTTACATTCTATACCATTGTTAAACTCTCTTCCATTCCAACCTAAGTTAGGATCATTTGTTTCAAATACTTTTTTATTTTTTGCAGAAAATATTTGAATGAAAAACGATTTATAGTTTTCAATGGTAACCTTATAATTATCATTTATGCCATCTATTCCTGGCGTAAATGCGGTGTAAAACTCAAACTTACCTTTTTGTTCTATGTTAACCTCTGTTATTGCAGCTAAAGCACAGCTGTTATTGATGGGAAGGGCCTTTATTTCATATTGACCAACATTATTTAAAATAACCTTTATAGTATTTGTGTTAGTGGATATTAGCTTGTTATTTTTATACCAATTAGCTAGTATTGTTTTATTGACTAGACTAAAATTATATACACCTGTTTCTCCTTTTGAAGTGTTTATTTTAGTTGCAAAATTGTTTACAGTTATTGTAGACTGTTCACTTACTTTTTTTGACTTAAGAGATATAGAAAATGTGCCGATTTTGTCGCATTTGTAGTCTATTTGAGCTTGGTTTTCTGCAATTGACTTACCATTAACTGTCCAACTACCAAGTAGTTGAGAAGAGTTTGAAAGGGTAATTACTTCATTTAGACAAGGAGTGCGATTACTAATTAATAGGCTAGTCCCTATGTTTTTAGCACCTTTTTCGTTGGTTTGCTTCGCTGCCTCTGGTTGAATTTCTGGCAATTTCTGCTCTTTCAAATTGTTTGGCAAATCAGGTTTAGCTTCATTTTTTTGAGCTGAAACCGTTTCTTTCTTCGCAGTTTTGATGTTTTGAACTGAAGTTTCAGAAGCAATATTTTTATTGGAAGCCTCTTCATTTTCTAGCAGAATAGACTCCGTATTGTTATTTTCATTAGAAACAGTTTCTTCCGTTTGTTCTTGTATTACTTCAGGTTTTTCTACATTTTCGGCAACTAATACGGCTACAACAGTGGCAATTCCACCTACAAAAAGAGCTACTTTTAAGATATTTGTAAATGAAGACAAGTAAGTTGAAAGTTGAGAGAACACACTCACTTTAGAACCTACTGATGATGCTACATTAGCCCAAACATCTGAGGGAGCAGAAACACTATGTGTGTTTAGTTTGTCTTGCAATAACTGCTCAAACTCTTCTATGTTATTAAACTTTTCCATTATATAAACCAGTTTTTAAGCCACACTTGTAATTGTTTACGTGCTTTAAAAAGCTGAGTTTTTGAAGTACTTTCTGTAATATTTAATTTTTTCCCAATTTCTTTATGGCTAAAGCCATCTACCACATACATGTTAAACACTGTTCTATAACCATTAGGTAGTTTTTGAACCAGTTCTAAAAGTTTATCTGCATCCATTTTACCTGTTTCTATATGAGAGGTTAATGTTGGGTCAGCAGCTACATCGCTTACATCATAGTGCAATTTCCTTTTACGTATTTGCTCAATACTTGTATTAACAAAAATACGCTTGAGCCAACCTTCAAAACTGCCGCTAAATTTAAATTTGGATATATTTTTATATACCTTAATAAAGCCTTCTTGCAGAGCATCTTTGGCTTCATCCGTATTATTCATATATCTTAAACAAATAGCGTACATTGTGCTGGAGTATGTGTCGTAAAGCATTTTTAAAGCTTTACTATCTCCCTTGTTGCAAGCTTCAACTAATGATTTTTCATTGGTGTGTTCACTTGATTTCATTGAAAGAGATGTTTGTAAGATGTAACAATAACAGCAATGGTTGCCTAGCTTTTTAGATTTTTTTTACGTGATATTTTTCCATTAAATATTGCTGTAAATTTTCAGCATAATAACCTACAGCTTCTAAAGGTTCAATAACCTCTGTTTCATTTAAACCATTAAGTACACGTTTGTATTGTATGCTAATCACCTTTTCCTGAGAATTTGCTATGAAACTACCGAAAAACAAATGAAAATTTAAATGAGCGAGTTCTTCTAAAAATAGGGGTAAATGTTCAGGCTCAGGGTAAAAACAAATAGGAGCAACTACTTGGTAAATACCGGCAATTTCTTCTCTATTAAAATATTGCCATTGACTGGGCTCTTTTGGCTGCCATAAGTCTATATACAACTCAATATTTTCTCTTTTAATGATATATTCACCATCATTTTCACATCTGGTTTCTGCAGGTGTTAAATTAAGGTGTTCTTTTATTGATTTCTCAAATAAAGATATTGCTTCAGTAATTTGCATTGTTTGCAAAAATACTACCTAATGCTATCTAAATTATTATAAAAAATGGTATAAAGATTGAGTTACTTAACCTTATAAATTTCTTCTCTGTTTGCCAACAATTAGGTCCTAATGTTTCTTGTACGGTAATATTGTGAACTGCTGCAACAGGAATGTTATTTAAGATTGAGAATTTTTTGTTGTACGAAATTTATAACGTCAATTGACAAAACACTTCTAATACATTTCGTAGTTAATTGGAATCCTAAATCGCATTTTCACTTTTCTTCCTCTTTGTGTGGCAGGTGTCCATTTTGGAGAATTACTTATTAGGTTTACGGCACATGTTTCTAGGCAATAGTCATTATTAGACTTTAGCTGCACTTCTACTTCCTTTTTCTTTTTAAACCTTTTACCCGAAAAGATGCTTTTATATTGTTTTAAGTTAGATCTAATAACTTTTACGTTTTGTACGTTCCCACTTGTATCAATATCAAACTGTAGCCAAACTTTGCCAAATACATCATTTTCTAAAGCTTCTTCTGGATATTCGAGATTGTGTGCAATAAAGAAATGAAAACTATCCTGTCCACTTGGAAATTCTGCAACTGTATGCACTTCAAAAAATTCTTGAACGGTACTATCACTATTCTGTGAAAAAGATAGAGTTGATATAAAAATAGATATTAGGACTAATATGTACTTCATTGTTTAATAAATGTCAATGTGTATTGGTATTCTATATATGGTGTTAACTGAATAATTTGCGATTTTACCGGGGATCCATTTTGTGGCCTTAATTAGTTTAGATATGTGTTCAAATAAACGGTCATTTTTAACTTTTGAAATATTTTTAAGTTGCACAACGTGTCCTGTAGTATCAATGATAAAGCAAAGGACCACTTTAGTATTTTCAATATCAGCTTCTACTTCTAGTGTTTCAAAAATAAATTTTATTAAATCTGTGTTTGGACCAAGGTACTTTGGTTTCTCTGTTATCTCATACATTTCTTTTGGAATAGATAGAAATGAATCTTAATCCCAATTTTTATTTTCAAAAATACTGTCTAAAGATACATCTACTTTTAAGATAGGCGGAGGAGGAGGTGGTGGATGGTCTAGTGTTTGAGCAAAACCTGAAACAGTGAATAAAACAACTATTAAAGTAAACTGCCTCATGTAACACTAAATGTTAGTCTTTGTCCCCACTTGCTTTCATCAAAAGATTTGTTTTCGTACGCTACATGGCCAGAAACTATAGTTTTATCTATATTGGTAGTAAATACTTCTCCTTCCAGCGGACTCCACCCACATTTATAATGAATATTTGATTTACTTACTTCTTCTTCCGTTTCCGGGTTAACAATTACTATATCAGCCCAATAACCTTCTCTTAAGTACCCTCGTTTATCAATATTAAAACACTGTGCAGGTGCATGGCACATTTTATCAATTACCTTTTCTAAGGTGATTTTACCTGCTTTTGCGTGCTCAAACATTAATTGCAAACTATGCTGTACTAATGGTAAACCGCTTGGTGCATTTAGGTATTTATTTTGTTTTTCCTCCCAAGTATGTGGAGCATGGTCCGTAGCTATAATGTCAAAGTAATTGTTGTTTAATGCATACCAAAGTGCTTTTTGATCTGCTTCGGATTTAATTGCCGGATTACACTTGATTAAACTACCTTTTTTCTCATAAAAAGTATCATTTAAACTTAGGTGGTGGACACAAACTTCAGCTGTTATTCTTTTGTCTTTAAGAGGCGTTTTATTATCAAAAAGTTCCACCTCTTTAGCAGTTGAAATATGCAAGATATGTAATCTGGAGTTGTATTCTTTTGCTAAATCCGTTGCTAGTTTACTTGATTTATAACAAGCTTCATCATTTCTAATTATTGGATGTGCAGAGAACGGAATGTCTTCCCCGTACTTGTCTGTAAAGTTTTGAGTATTAGCCCTTATAGTAGCTTCATCTTCGCAATGAGTTGCAATAAGCATAGGGGTTTTTGAAAATATGTTTCTTAATGTTTGTTCATTGTCTACCAACATATTTCCAGTACTACTTCCCATAAAAAGCTTAATACCGCACACATCTTTAGGGTTAGTCTTTAAAACTTCTTCTATGTTTTCATTGGTGCCACCCATAAAAAACGAATAGTTAGCCAAGGAACAGACACTTGCTCTGTTGTACTTTTTAGCTAATTCTTGGTGTGTTGTGCTTTGTGGGTTAGTATTTGGCATTTCCATAAAACTAGTTGTACCGCCTGCAACAGCTGCTTTCGCTTCGGTATAAATTTCAGCTTTATGTGTTAAGCCTGGTTCTCTAAAATGTACTTGATCATCAATAACACCAGGTACAATCCATTTTCCTTCTGCATCAATAACCCTGTCCGCATTTCTAGAAATACCGTTTTTTGAAATCTCAGAAATGTAGCCATCTTCAACATAGATGTCTGCTTTAAATTTTTGGTTTTCGTTTATTAAAAGTCCGTTTTTAATTAAAATTGAAGACATAGTTTTTATATGATAAACAAATTTAACATTAGAGTATATGGTATACTCCTAAATGGAGATAATATTTTGGTGAGCAATGAAAATATAGAAGGGTTCAAAATGTTAAAACTACCTGGTGGAGGTTTAGAATTTGGCGAAGGACCCAAATCCTGTATTATCAGAGAATTTGAAGAAGAATTAGGGGTTATTGTTCACGTTGAAGAACTTTTGCATACTACCGAAACTTTTATCGAAAGTGTCTTTAATAGAAAGGAACAAGTAATAGCTATTCATTACATTGTAAAATCAAATCATCCAATTGAGCAGTTTAATACGGTACAGAAAACCACTTCTGGTAAAGCAAACCATCATATTTTTAAGTGGGAGAAATTAAACAGTAAGCTAATTGGGGATTTAACTTTTGAAATGGACAAGCAAGCTTTGATAAAGCTGCTTAATAAATAGGATTTACAGTGCCTTTTCTAGTTCTTTTATTTCCGTCACATCCTCTATAATAAACATAATAAATAAAAGTTTCTTGAGGAACAAGTTCACCTTTATAATACCCATCCCAATTTTGGTTTTCAGAAGTTCTTGAATCAAATACTTTTTCTCCCCATCGAGTAAATATAGTCACGTAATAACCTGGCTGGGCTATTGATTGACCATAAGGGAAAAGTTCGTTTAAATTATCATTGTTTGGAGTAAAGGCATTGGGCACATATAAATCATTTGGAAGAGCTTCCGGATCTACAGTTACATACAAACTATCTGTTGCTCTGCATCCATATTCGTCAATAATTGTAACCTTATAATTTCCTTCTGTTTCTGTTACTATAATTCTGTCGTTATTTCCTGTATTCCAAATGTATTGTGCAAATCCATCCGGAGCCTTTAGCTCTGTTGGTGAGGTAAGACAAATGGTGGTGTCATTTCCCAAATCGAATGTTGGGGAAGCACTTAAGCTTAATGTTACGGAGTCCTCTTTTGTACATCCATATTGATCTTCTACTAACACCTTATACGTTCCTGGACTAGTAACTGTTATAGTTTGTGTGGATTCTCCTGTGTTCCACGAATATTTAATACCATCTTTGCCTCCACTTAAGGTAGCAAATAAATTATCGCAGTAGTGCTTGTCTTCCCCCAAGTCTATGTTAATGACAGGATTAGAAATTTCAAACGTATCGGACTTTATACAATGTCTTTGCGTTATTTGTAGCCATTGCTTGCCTCCTGTTGTGTACGTAGTAGCTTGGGAGGTTGCTCCGTTAGACCACAGGTACGAAGCTTCTTCAATTTCACCTGCATCTATTGGGTGGTTAAATTCATTGCAATAAAATGCATCTAACAAGACCGGCTGAGTTGCTTGCCAAATTCTAATTGTATCAAACTCTAAACAGTTAAGATTACTAACAGCTACTCGATAATCTTTGGCTTCGGTAACTCTAATAGTTTTTGTTTTTTCACCAGTGCTCCAAGCATATTTTATTTCTGGGCCCTCAAGTCCTGCGTCAATTATCATATCAACATCATCACAGAAAAGGGAGTCTTCCGGGATACTGAATACCACGTGATCTGCCAAAATATTTAGGGTGTCGCTGTATACGCAGGCGTCATAAGAGACAACTGCTATAAATGTTCCAGTATCTAAAGTAGTAATTCTTGGTCCTTTCTGGCCGGTATTCCATTCAACAGATGTTGCATCTGGTGTTCCTGTATCCAAAATGGTAGAATATCCTTTGCACAGAACAATATCCGGCCCAAGCTCAAATGTTTTTACAGATCTAATTCTTACATCAAATGAATATTCATCTTCACAAAGAGAGTTTTTTACGGTAAGAGTTACCGTGTAATCTCCATTTCCAGGGTAGATAAAATAGGGGTTTGCTAAGTTGGAAGTATCATCTGTTCTGTTTTCAACTCCAAAATCCCAATGGTACGATAACGCTTTTTGACTTCTATCTTTAAAAAAAACTGTATCGTTACACTCAAAAACAAAAGCATCGGCAGTTGCTTTTGCTCCCTCTGTGGTGAAATCTGCTAAAATGTCAAATTCGCATTCAATTACGTTGAATTGATAATCTCTTCTTGTTTCACCAATTAGAGTTCCATTTCTATATTCAGAAACAGTAATACCAATTGCAAATTGGCCTTTTGATTTTGGTGTTACTGTAAGTTCACCAGTTAGGCTATTAATTCTCATTAATGGGTCTCCTCCCATTTGATTTTGAGCACTATAAGGTGATCTCCAAAGTACTTTTTTAAAGTCAGGTCTTACAACATTTGAAGGAATTGGTCTTGGCTCATCTGGAGTGCCCCCTGTATAGGGAGTTGTAAGCGAATATACTAGTACATCACCATCTGAGTCAGTAGCAGAATGATCTACAGTTAAAGGAGCGTCAACACAAACATAGTTTGGAGGAAGCTTTTTAAATATTGCACTGCTGTTTTGTATGTTGGGCGGTATTTTAGTCCATATAGCAATACCCGTTGCTTCAGGGTTTGTAAGATTTGTAATGCTGTTATTTCTGCAGCATCTCTGGAATGCAAGGATTTTCCCTCTTGTTCCAGGATTAATTACTCTATTTACCTTATACGTGTATTCATCAACACAAATGCCCGTAGGGGGAATAACACAGTTGTAATTTACTTCATTAACCCTTCTTGGTCCGGTTTTACTTATTGTGAATTGAGATTCATAATTTTTTGAACCAGCATCAAAAACTCCAATTATTGCTTGATAGTCACTTTGAATTGCTTGTGGATTTCCATTTTGGCAATCCATATATATTTTGAGTGTTATGGTATAAAGATTGGCACTTGGGTTTAACAACTCGTAATAAATTTCTCCACCTACAATATGTGTTGCCCAAGAATTGTAACTAGGCACTAGAAGCAAAAGCGAAATTAATATGTGATAAATTTTCTTGATAACTGTTTATTTAAAGGCTAAAGATACGTGATATATTAAAACCAAATCTAACTTCTTTGTCTAACCAACGAGCTTTTGAATCGGTAATGAAACCTTTCTCATAAGGTGCAGCCGCATTTGTAAAAAATAATTGAAAAATATGACCTCCAGTTTCTATGTCGAAACCTACGGATAAAGCATTGGTGTTTTCTGTACTAACTTGGTTGGGTAAAACATAGAAATACTCAATATTAGCTGTTATTCTTGTGGTTAGTTTTTGACGAAGACCAAAACCTAGGGCAAAAATATCGTTTGAAAAAGCTAGTGAATCAACTAAGTTTTTGTGAACTAATGTAGGCGATACTTGGATACTCAGTCCCTCATTGATTTTTTTTGCCAATAATAACTGATGAGTATAATGTATTCTACTGCTAAAGTAATTTTCTCTATCAGGAAAAATCCATTTAAGGGTGTTAATATCCATACTGCTTACCCAAGCAGCAGAAAGAGGTACATTTTTCTCACCTGAGCTTTGTCGTAAGAACTTATATTTAACAAAGCCATCGTATGTTTTTCCAACATTACTTCTACCAATACCAACATTTAGGTTATCTGTAATGCCAAAATCACCTCCAAATCTCATAGTTGCCTGGTCCAATCCAAACAAATCATAAACTCCATTACTAACAAAACCAAAACGATGAGATATTTTAAAGTCAAATTCTCTTTGAGCCACTGTTTCGATACTATGACCGTTAATAATTCTATTTGTTTTAAAAGTAGCCTTAGTGTATTCGGTGGTTATCGAAGTCTCGTCAAATCCATCCAATAAGTCTAAATCTTGTGCCTTAATTACAAAGCTCAAAACTATAAAGCAAATTGAAAGAGTTGATTTCATAATTGGTATTGGGTAGTTTTTTGAGTGTGCTAAGTTGAAATAAGGATTAATGCTTGTGTCTAAAATCTACGTCAATACTAATTTTTATGTCTTTAGATATTTTATTTACTACCAGTTTTGGTATTTCAATATTGTAATCTTCAGGATTTACTTTGAACGAAGCTTTACCATTTACAACTCCTCCATTTACAGTGAACGTAGCAATGGTATTAACAGTTTTTGATACATCTTTAATGGTTAATTTGCCACTAACCGGCGAGGAATATTTTCCATTTTTCGAAAAATCAATTGCACTTACATTAGATATATTCCCGTTGAATTTAGCCTTAGGGAATTTTGTGCTTTCTAAATAATTCTCGTTAAAATGCTCTTGCATTAAAGCTTTCTTAAACTCAAAATCTTTAATTAATAAGCTAAATTGAATTTTACCTGAAGTTGCATCAAAAGCAGATTTAACTTTGTGATTATCTGCTGAAATGTCTTCTACACTTGTATGGCTGAAGAAATTTATATTTCCGGTGTTAGAAGAATAAATCCCTCCAGAGTGGTTTATAAATCCAAAAACTCCAATTAAAATCAAACCTAAACAACGTATATATATCTTCTTCATTTCTTATTAATCTTCAATAATTATGCACTTTGATAAAACAACATCAACATCTGCGAGCAAATCCAAATCCTCAGCAGAATTCATTCCTTTGCATTCGCCTTTCAGCAAGATAGTTTTAGTGTCTAAATTATTCATCTTTTCTAGCTCTTCTGGCTTAAACCCACATCTTATAAAACCATTGTCACCATTACCTTTTAATAATAATTGAGGTTCTTTTGCATTGCTTAAGTCTGTAGAAGTTACTTGACCCATAACTTCAACAATCTTGTCAGCATACTTGTTCATTGCCTCAGTTTCATTTGAGTCAAATTCGTTAAATAAGTCTGCTGCTGTTATTTTTATAAATGCTTTAGTTTCTGCTACATTAATGTGTTTTTTATTATACGTTTTGAATGCATAATATCCTCCGCCAAGAATTAGTAGAGACAAAAACAAAAAGATTGGTTTTTTCATAATTAGTTATTTGGTGCTCCGTTGTTTATCCAACTTTCAATTTTATCAATTAAGCACTGATTCATTTTTACAGAACCTTCTGGCATGGGTCTAAATCCTGTATTATGTTTAATGCTTCCTATCAAAATCCCGTTATCTACATATTTTTTAATATCATCATACCCATTGAGATCCAAAGTTGCTACATCATTATGACACCCAAGGCAGCCATTGTTTGTAAGTATTGGAATAATATCATTAGAGTATGACATATTTAAAACATCGCATCCATTAGAAGGGTATAGCTCTTCTGAGTTGTCATAATAACATCCAGATAGTATACTTATAAAAAGTATTACCAAGAATATTTTAAGCTTAGTTGTTTGGTGCACCATTTTGTATCCAAATTTCTATTGATTTAATATTACAGTCACTGAGTTTATAACCGGGAGGCATTACTTTAAAACCAGGAAGATGATTTATTGTTTTCTTTAGTCTTTTGCTATCTACCTCTTTTTTAATTTCTGAGTAGCTATCTAATATTACACCTCCAGTGGCATTGTTTGCATTATGGCATGCACTGCAGTTAGTGCTTATAATTTTTGAAATAGTTTGACTATATGAAACATTAGAAGTATCACAATCATTGCAACTATTGTTATTAGCACCTTGCGAAATCCACTTGGATATCATTCCAATTTCTTCACTAGATAATGGGCTTAAGGGTGGTGGAGGCATAACATCGCTTGGGTCACTTTCTAACATAACTTCAATCAGCTCGCTGCTATTAGGTTTTCCTGGTTTTATTTCTCCGTGATCCATTATGTTTTCATAACTATCAAGAATAATGTCATCTTTATGAGATGCTTTATCGTGACAACCACTTTTTGCACAACTTGAAATTATTAAAGGAAGTACATCATTTTCAAAATAAACGGTGTCTTTATCACAAGAATTGGATGTGGTTTCCTGAGGAATTAATTCAATCTCGTGTTTACAAGATTGCAATAATCCGATTAGAAAAATACCCGCAATTAAAATGATAAAAAGTATTCTCATTTTTTTCAAAAATAAGAAATAATGAACACCCAAAATTTTAAACCGGGATTATGACAAAACGATTATAGAAATATTTATAATGGGATATTTCCGTGTTTTTTCTTAGGAAGCTTATCTACCTTGTTTTCAAGCATCGCAAACGCCTTTATAAGTTTTTTCCTTGTCTCTTCCGGAAGAATTACTTCATCAACAAATCCTCGTTCAGCGGCTCTATAAGGATTGGCAAATATGTCTGCATATTCTTTTTCCTTTTCATTATGAGCTTTTACACTATCGTCTGCAGCTGCAATTTCTCTTTTAAAAATAATTTCTGCGGCTCCCTTAGCACCCATAACTGCTATTTCTGCACTTGGCCAAGCAAAGTTCATATCTGCACCAATGTGTTTACTGTTCATTACGTCGTAAGCTCCACCATATGCTTTTCGTGTAATAACGGTAATTCTTGGCACTGTAGCTTCGCTAAAGGCGTATAGTAATTTGGCCCCATTTGTAATAATAGCATTCCACTCTTGATCTGTGCCTGGTAAAAATCCTGGAACATCTTCAAATACTAAAAGAGGAATATTAAAGCAATCACAAAAACGAACAAAACGAGCACCTTTTTGCGAAGAGTTAACATCAAGTACTCCAGCAAGATAAGCTGGTTGGTTGGCGACCACACCAATGCTTCTGCCTCCAATTCTTGCGAAACCTACAACAAGGTTTGGTGCAAAATTTTCATGAATCTCGTGGAACGAATCTTCATCTATTGTTCCTTTAATTACTTCTCTTATATCATATGGCTGGTTTGCATTTTCAGGAACTATATCTTTCAGTTCAAAACGCAGTTCGTCGGTTAATTGATAGTCTAATTTTGGAGGTTGTTGTTCACAATTTTGAGGCATGTAAGAAAGTAATCTCTTAATATCTTCAATGCATTCAACATCATTTGATGATGTAATATGAGCGACACCAGATTTTTCTGAATGAACAGAAGCACCTCCTAAATCCTCAGATGACACCTCTTCATTTGTAACAGTTTTAACAACATTTGGTCCAGTAACAAACATATAGCTAGTATCTTCTACCATTAAAATAAAGTCTGTTATTGCGGGTGAGTAAACCGCACCTCCTGCACAAGGTCCCATAATTGCTGAAATTTGAGGAATTACCCCGCTTGCAAGAGTGTTACGATAGAATATGTCTGCATATCCTCCAAGAGAAACAACTCCTTCTTGTATTCTAGCACCACCACTATCGTTTAACCCAATTACAGGAGCACCGTTTTTCATTGCCATATCCATAATCTTGCAAATTTTTTCGGCGTGTGTTTCGGACAATGATCCTCCAAAAACAGTAAAATCTTGAGAAAAAACATAGACTAATCGACCTTTTACGGTACCATATCCTGTAACAACTCCATCTCCGGGAAAATGGAGTTTATCCATACCAAAGTCAGTACTTCTATGTTTTACTAATGCACCTATTTCTTCAAATGAATTTCGGTCTAATAGTAAGTCAATTCGCTCACGTGCAGTAAGTTTTCCTTTACCATGTTGTGAGTCTATTCTTCTTTGCCCTCCTCCTAATTTTGCTTCTGCAAGCTTTTGGCTTAATTTCTCTCTTTTATTCATTAAAAATGAGCTGTTTTTTTAAGTACAACAAATCTAAGTCGTCCAAGCTGATATTGTACAAGATATATGAACCTTTCGAAGAGGAAATAGCAAAGTGATTACTGAAAGTTTCAAGTTCTGGCGATTCGCTCATCATTTGATAGTAACCGTATTGAAATGTTTTGGCACTTCCGAATTTTGCTCTTCTTACAGATACTAAAGCAGAAGGGTCGGTATTTTGAATCTCTTTTTTAAAGAGCCCTCCAATAATTGAAGCTGCTTCTCTGCTAATTGGCATCATTTTGTTTAATCTTTCAAAATGTAAAATATTGGAATACGTTGATGTGTCAATAAAAACAAAATATTGGGCACCTAAACTCTGTGCTAGTTTTAATCTGTCTTTGTTGAATATACGATTTATAAAACTTGTTTTAGGTTGTTGTTTAGCTACTTCAACTAGTTCGTTAACATTTAATCTTTCGTAAATGGTATCTAGATATAAAGTGGCTTTGCTGTTAAATAGAGAGTGCTTCACTTTATTGTTAAAACTATTACTAGACTGTAGTTGCGATGATTTGTGATTCGCATTTTTGCTGTTGCATGCAATCAGTAATATAGATATCAAAAAGAAAAGTGAAATTGAGGTCTTCATTCTATGCTTTCAAGGAGTTCTTCCGTCAATTCTAAATTGTGATATATTACTTGCACATCATCATCCTCTTCAAACTTATCTACCACTTTTAATACCTCTTTGGCCTCGGCAACATTTAAAGCCGTTGTAGATTTTGGTATTTGTTGTATTTCGGTAGAAGATGCTTCAATACCCAATTCTTGAAGTTTTTTTTGCATATTTCCATAGTCATCAAAGGAGGTATAAACAGTTGTAATTTCCTCGTCTGTTATTACATCTTCTGCACCTCCGTCAATAAACTCCAGCTCCAACTCATCACTATTCTTACCTTCTAATGTTTCAGTACTAATTGTAAACACACCTTTTGCATCAAAAACAAAACTTAAAGATCCGTTTGTACCTAATGTTCCCCCGTTTTTTGTGAAAATAGATCTTACGGCGGCTACCGTTCTATTTAAGTTATCTGTTGTTGCTTCTATATACAAAGCAATCCCGTGTGGGGCATACCCTTCGTAACTATAGTTTTGCAAATTTGCTGCTTCTGCCCCAGAGCCTTTTTTAATGGCCCTCTCCATGGTGTCTTTATTCATATTTGCACCTTTGGCATTTTGAATGGCCAATCTTAAGGCTGGGTTGCTATCTGGGTCTGGTCCACCATCTCTTGCCGCTATGGTGATTTCTTTGATAATTCTAGTCCAAACTTTTGCTCTTTTTTTGTCTTGAGCTGCCTTTCTGTGCTTTATGTTAGCCCACTTACTATGTCCTGCCATTTGCTATTGTTAAAGAAATGCAAATTAATAAAATTGCAATAAAAAAGCCGATTGAATGTTCAATCGGCTTTTAAAGACTTTTAAGATGTTATTAATGAGATATTGTAACTTTAGAAGTACTTATTTTTTCTCCATTAGTAACTTTAACAATGTATACACCATTTTCTACATCAGCAACATCAAGCTTATAGCTTCTGTCGTTAATAAAAGATGTAACATTATTAGAAGTAATGGTTTTGCCTGCAAGGTCTATAAGCTCAACTTTAACGTTATCAAATTTTGTAAGTAATAATTTAACATTAACAAGATCATTTGCCGGGTTGGGATAAACTGCAATGTTGTTCTTGTAATCTACATTTTCAACTGAAACTCCGTTTTCATTTGGATTATACCAAACCATATCTGCAAACATTTCATTATTGTCAGATTTATCATCTTTAATGCTGTTGGATCTATTCAATAACTCTGAAGCAACCCCAACTCTAACATCTCTAGATTGTGTTACATAAGTGTTAATGTTAAGAGCTCTTCCTATATGAATAGTATCGTTTTGAGCAATTGTTCTGTCAGCAATTACAATATATCTATTTCCATTTAAAGCTTGATCAGGAGCTTGAATCATTATTTGATTGGTAGCAATGTCAATTAAAACCCCAAACCATAAAATTGTATCTCCAGCCACAACACTTTCTACACTGTTGTTTTTGCAAACAAATTTTACGTTAAATGCAGTGCCTGTGCTTGAGTTAGAATACAAATTGTCTGGTGTAATTAATTCTTCAACAGACCAATCTATACTTCTTTGGGCAAACATGGCTGTACTAAGACTAACTAAAAATAATAGAGTAATTGCTTTTTTCATTGTTCAAATTTTATTTCACCAAAAATAGGTTTTTTTTTAGTTATGAAAGTAATAATCTAAGCTCTTTGATGTCTAGATTTTGTAGGATATTATTTTCTGATGATATAATGTCTTTGGAAATTTTCTCCTTTCGTTTCTGTAATCTTACAATTTTTTCCTCCAAAGTATCTTTGGTAATAAACTTATAACTGAATACATTTTTTACTTGTCCAATTCTGTGCGTTCTATCTCTTGCTTGGGCTTCAGTTGCCGGATTCCACCAGGGGTCAACAATAAATACATAATCTGCAGAAGTTAGATTTAAACCAGTGCCTCCTGCTTTTAGGGAGATTAAAAACAAGGGCACTTCTTTATTTTGTTGAAATTGTTTAACGTATTTGTGCCTTTTGTCTGTAGAAGTTGCTCCTGTAAGTTTAAAATATGGAATATTTAGTTTTTCTATTTCTAATTCTAAAAGTTTTAAATAAGACACAAATTGAGAAAAAACTAAGACCTTATGGCCTTCGTCTATTGCAGTTCTAATATGCTCTAAAAGAACCTCGTGTTTACCACTTGTTCCTATATATTCATTATCTACCATAGACGGGTGATTTGCTATTTGTCTAAGTTTAGACAATCCCTGCAGAATAGATAATTTGGACTTTTTAAGACCGTCTTTTTCAATTACATCCAGCAATGAGTTCCTATACTCAGATTTTACTTCTTCATAAAATTTTGCCTGCTCTTCGCTCATATCACATAATATGGTTTTTTCTGTTAGTGGCGGGAGCTCTTTGGCTACTTCATCTTTTGTTCTTCTTAATAAAAAAGGTTTTGTAAGTTTTTTTAGTTCTTCAGCTTTTTCTCTATCCTGAAGTTGTTCAATTGGCTTTACAAATTTTTCTTCAAACTGTTTAATACTTCCCAAAAGGTGTTTGTTTAAAAAGTTCATTTGACTCCATAAATCCTTTATTGTATTTTCAATTGGTGTCCCCGTTAATGCTAACCTAGTTTTAGCATTTAGTTTATTGATATTCTGAGTTGTTTTGCTCCTAAAGTTTTTAATATTTTGACTTTCATCCAATACAATAACTTCGAATTCTAAGGAGGAAAATAAATCAAAATCATTTCTAATTAAACCATAGCTGGTAATGAGCAGGTCTATGCCAAAAAACTCTGAGGCAGATTTGGCTCTTTTACTACCACTGTGAATAGAAACAGTTAAACTAGGAGTGAATTTTTTAGCTTCTTCTTTCCAATTGTTCAATAAAGAGGTAGGAGCTACAAGTAAAAAAGGAACTTTAGCTAGGTCTGTCCGTTGCAATTGTGTGTCGCATATCAATTGCAAAAAAGAGAGCGTTTGAACTGTTTTACCCAAACCCATATCATCAGCTAAAATTCCACCAAAATGGTTGTTTCTTAAAAACATCAACCAGCTTAGTCCATCTTCTTGATATTTCCTAAGTGTGCCTTTAAAGTTGGTAGAAGGTATTTCTTTTTTAATTTCAACTAAAGATGAAAGGTGGTCTTTTATTTTATCAGATTGAACTAGATTAAGTATGTCAAGTTGATATTTCTTGATTTCAAAGTTATTGGCATTTGTTTTTGCTGCTACTAAGGATTCTCCCAAGCTTAGCCACTCATCTGGGAAAATAAAAATCTGAGAGTTGGGTAAAACAATCGAGTTATTCCCTTTTTTAATTTCGGTAACAATTTTTTTAAAAGGAATTGTAAACGCACCAACGTTGATTGTTATATCTAAATCAAACCAATCTACTTTGTCTTTAATTTTGTAATCAATAGCAGGTTTCACCAAGCAATAATTATCTTCTAGTTCACTATCTAATGTAAACCCCGATTTTATAATTATACCAGAATGAGATCTCAGCCATTCAATAGTGTTATAAAGTGTTGGATTCTCAAGCTCTAAGAAATTTGTATCAGTTAAATTTAATTCAAGCACTTTTAATGCTTCAATTTTGTTCGATTCCCATATTCTAGAGGTTTTATATTTTACAAAATGAGGTTGATTGTTATCCCAACTCATGGAAACATGAAACATCTTATTTCTACCAAAATTAAAGGTGTTTTCTCCGTATTTAAACTGCAGTTTGAACCCAAATTTGCCCCATAAATTTTGGGTTAACACAAGAGAAGTAGTGGCCTCTTCTTTTCTTGTTTCAATAGTAAAACCCTCGGCATACACTGGAGCAGTTTCTAATAATGGTGTAACAAATTTTTTGTAATAGATCTTTTCGTTTTCTGGTTTAACGTGTACATATTTTTTGTTTAGAAAAACAGCTAATTTACCTCCATCAACAAAATCAAAAAATTTATATAACTCTTGATTAACAGCAATATATGAGGGGTTTTTACTTAGCATTAGGCCTCCTTGTTTCATAAAAGGAACCCTGTTCTCTTTATGCTTAAATGTTATAAAGTAGGAGGTGCCGTTTTCATTTCTCCTAAAGTGAAACAATACTTTTGTAAAATCTTCATTTATATTTACTCTGAGGGCTGCAGGATTAATTTCGTCTGCAACATAAAGGCTGTTGTATGCTGGTGGAATTTCTTTTAGCAAGGAAGCTATGTGTTTTTCTATATAGGGTCTTATTTTTTGCTTAAATATTTCTTTGCTGAAGTGTTTTCTAAAATACTCTTTTGGTCTAATCTTTTTAATAGGTGAAAATTTTTTAATTAAGCCTTCTACCATTATGTTATCCAACATAGCAACCCAATCTAATTCGGTTTTGGTTAATTGAGTGTAATATGAAGCATTTCCGCTAAATACTTTTTGATAAGTTAAACTTAGTGTATCTAATGATGTATAAGCAACAACAAAAGGCTCAACTAAAACACCAAGCTGAGGGTGCTTAGATATACTAAAAATTAATTTATACTTTGATTTGCTGTCTACCTTCAAATTAAGTTTTCTATAAAAAAGAGGTGGAATATACATCGGGCATTCAATACGCCTCTAATTTTATTCGTTTTCTTCTAAAAATTTGGTTTCAACATATTCTAAAACTTGATCTGGCTTTAGCGGACGCCAGTTCAAATCATTTAACCTGCCGCCATAACTTAAAACTGAGTAAAGGTGATGATTATTTAGCTCATCAAGAATATGTGGTAGTCCATTAACAATAAATATATTCCCATCTATTTCACTTAACCATTCGGCATAATAGTCATCTTCATCTGCATGAAAGTTTAAGACGTTATCAAATATTAAAATGAAGTTTGAAATTCCACAGTCTATTAAATCGTCTATAAGTTCGGCCTTAAGTTGCATTACATCGTTGTTAATGCAATCATTCCATTCTCCCATAAACTCAATTATACAAAAGTGTTCATCGTAGTTTACGTAGAGCTGTTTGTAGAATAATGTTTCACTTCCAAAGTTGTCCCATTGGGGGTGAAGAAGATAGTTGTAAACTCTGTTTGTAAAATGAAATTCTGAATATTCTTTACGATAGTTTAAGGCATTAGGGTCGTTTTCGGATATATAAATATCTCTCCAAAGATAGAAGGGTTCAATAAGGTGCATTGGCTACTTAATATTAGTGTCTTGCACCAAATACAAAGGGCGGTTTTTTACATTGTCATTTATTCTGCTGATATATTCCCCAATCATACCAATGCCCAGAAGCTGAATGCCACCAAGAAAAACAACTGTAATCATTAAAGATGGCCATCCTGGCTCATATCTCTCTAAAACAAATCTTCCATAAAGTGTATAAAGTATTAAAATAAACCCTAGGAATGCACACACAAATCCAGAGATTGTGGCTAATCTTAATGGCCAATTACTAAAAGAAGTTATTGCATCAAGTGCAAGCTTAAACATCTTTCTATAGGTGTAGTTGGTTTCTCCTGCATTTCTACCTTTTCTTTCGTATGTAACGAATGTTTGTTTAAAACCTAGCCACGCAATTTGCCCTCTTATATATCGCTGTTTTTCTGGCATTTGCTTTAATGCATCTGCCACCTTTCTGTTCATTATTCTAAAATCTCCAGTATCAAGGGGAATGTCAATAGTGGTAATTTTGTTTAGTAATTTATAAAAAGTGCTGGCTGTAAATTTCTTAATAAATGATTCATTTTCTCTTTTTATGCGTTTGGCATATACTACATCAAAGCCTTCTTGCATTTTTTTAAGCATAGTAATAATAACCTCAGGAGGATCTTGTCCATCACTATCCATTAAAACTATTTCATCTCCAATTGCAAAATCTATACCTGCCGAAACAGCTATTTGATGTCCGAAATTTCTACTAAGATTGACGTATTTATAGTTTTTATTTGAACTACATAAATCTCTTATAATAGTGAAGGAATTGTCTTTACTTCCATCGTTTACAAAAATCACCTCATACTCCTTTTTAAGACTGCTTAGAATTTCTTCTAAAGAAATAATAAAAGAATTTAAGCCCTTTTCTTCATTATAAATGGGAAGTATTATAGAAACCATCTATTTGCAAAGAAAGAACATTTTCTAAGGAATAGGTCTTTATGTTTGTTAGGTGTTTATGTTTATTTAAAGAGATTGGCAATCTTCCAAAGCTTTAACCCTAACAATAGAATCATTTGGATAAACATAAACCACTTTACAATCTTGTTCAACATAATTAACGGGCATTAGAGCAATCTTATTAAGTTCTTCTTTTGGTCCTGTAAATTGATCTGCATAAAGAGAAGACATTGCGTATTGTAAACTAAATAAGCCAATGACCAGTATGATGCCTACAAATACAATTTTTTGCATAGTGATAGATTTTATTTTCGTATAACGAAATTAACAATATTGTAGTATTGAAACGAGTACATTTAATTGCAATAGGTGGTGCCATAATGCACAACCTAGCTATTGCACTATCAAGAAAAGGATACCAAGTAACAGGGAGCGATGATGCCATATATGATCCAGCCAAAACGAACCTAAAAAAGGAAGTATTACTGCCAGAAATTGGATGGAATGCAAGCAGAATTGACAAAAAAATAGATTTTGTAATTTTGGGTATGCATGCACGAAAAGATAATCCAGAACTATTAAGAGCTGAACAACTTGGATTGAAAATTATGTCTTTCCCAGAATTTGTGGCTGCAGAATGCAAGGATAAAACGAGGTTAGTTGTTGCAGGGAGTCATGGCAAAACTACCACTACTGCAATGATTATGCACGTTTTAAGTAAGCTTAAAGTAGATTTTGATTATCTGGTTGGTAGTTCAATTGAGGGTTTTGATTTGTCTGTTAAACTCAGTAACGCACCGCTTATTGTAATTGAAGGAGACGAGTACTTATCCTCACCGCTAGATTTAAGGTCCAAATTTTTATGGTATAACCCAAATGTGTCCATTATTACAGGAATAGCATATGACCATATTAATGTGTTTCCAACTTTTGATTTATATATTGAAACGTTTAATTCGTTTATTAAAACACATAATGCCAAAAGCAAATATTTTTGGTTTGAAGATGATGCACACTTAGCCAAGTTGGCATCACAAAATAGCACAATACCAAATGCCACATATAACACACCAAAGTTTAGTGTAAATAATGGATTAACCACGCTTTATTTTAAAGATAAAGATTACCCCTTAAGCGTGGTTGGTAAGCATAATCTTCAGAATATTGAGGCAGCATCAATGGCCTGTGAAACAATTAATATTGACAGAGAAACTTTCTTTAAGGAAATACAAGATTTTACCGGAGCTGGAAAAAGAATGGAGAAAGTCTACGATAAGAATAATCAAATTGTTTATCGTGATTTTGCACATTCCCCCAGCAAGCTTGAAGCAACCACAGAAGCAGTAAAAGAAACCTATGACAATAAGCTGTGTGCTGTTTTTGAATTACACACGTTTAGTAGCCTTAATAAAGACTTTTTGCCTTTGTACATTGATGCAATGAAAGCAGCGAATAGTGCAATTGTATTTTATAACAAGGCTGTCTTTGCTCATAAAAAAATGGAACCACTGGCACCAGAATATGTTAAGAAATGCTTTGGAAATGTTAAGATTATCACAGAAGTTGGAGAACTTGAAAAATCGGTAAATAACTATTTTGCCGAAGGGCAAAATATATTACTAATGAGTTCGGGAAAATTTGCAGATGCTAATTTTAGCTTTTTAGATTAAAGTTTTTTAATAATTAGCTTTAAACTATAAGATATGGGATAATCTCCAAAAAGATCATTTGCAGATACAGCATAATAATCTTCATCTCTTTTAAGGATTAAACAAGTTTTAGGTTTGATATAAGCTTCATTTTTAAGATTGTTCCATCCGATAAAAATATTGTTTAGCTGATCTAATTTATTGTAATTAAGTTTATTCGCTATAAAGTAGTCCATCTCTGTAAAACCAACAACAGTGTCAATTGCTACAACGTTTAATTTTTGATTTATCAAAAGCGATTGATATACGCCATAATTTTTATTAATTGTTGAGATAAAAGGTTGGTTTCCATGCTTTATTATAGAATCAGCCAAGTAGGTAAAACTTAAATCCCAATTCAGATGTTTTGGTTCAACCAGAGGTTGATTAACTTCAGAAGAAAGTTCCAAATAAGAGTGGCTATACTCCTCGTTTTTTCTGATTACAATAGTGTTTTCATCTCTTTTGTTTAGGTTACCATATCTAACTCTGTAAGAATTTTCACTAGCATCTAGCAATTGAAGTTTAAAAAAATCAGCTGTAATATCGTTCTTAATTCTTACAATGTATACCGCTTTAAAAGATTCGGGGTTATTGAAATTAAAATCCCCCCATTCTCCAATGGCAGGATAAAGCCCTTTTGTTGTGGGGATGTCAATAGACCAATTTAGACCAACCAGATTATAATTAGAATCTATTGCTTTAAAATCTGTTGATGTAGTTTGATAAATTGCTACGTTTTCTAACGGGTTAAGATAAATAGACCAAGCATTAAGGGTATTTTGAAACTTTAAATGCCAACAATTATTAAAGCTATCACTATCGAAATTTACATCTACTAAGTTTATAAATACAGACTGATTGTCAATAATGTCTGTTGTGACATTAAGTACTTTAGCTGGTATTGCATCCAATACTGGGTCTTGTTTAGAACAACTTAAATACAATAGAGATATAATAAATATGACGAATTTATTTCTCATTTATGGTATATTTAAGGGTTAAAAATGAGTTAATGCCTCTGCTTATCAAGGCATTGGAATCGTTATGAGGTATTTGTTCAAATTCAGTTAGTAGATAGGTTTTTCTAGTAACCTTTTGAGCATTTAGCAAGTTATTTACCCCAAACCCTAAAAGCAGTTTATTATCTATGAATGTCTTAAATATTGATGCTGAAAATAATATAAAATTATCAGTTTCGTAAATGTATGCTTGATTTGATATAAATTGTAAACTTTGATGTTTTCCCAAATATTTACCATTAATATTAATTTTAGCTTTAAAAGGTTTAATACTCCAAACACCATTTAAATTAAATTGTGGATGAAAGTAATTTTGATTTATGGTGTCTTTAAAATGATTAAAGCCACTGAGGATTATGCTTGGTTTTAGAGTAAAATTCTCACTTTTTAAATTGAAAATAAAGTAAGCAGAATTTGTTGTACTATTAAACTCTTTAATGTCATACATCGGGAAATTAATTCTATGTCTTGAAAGCAAAGACGAGATTTGCAGGCCACCAATCAAACTTAATTTATTTTTAGAAATATTGAACTGAATAATTCCTCTATTAATAGTTGTTGGAGTAAGTAGGATATTATTATTACTTATCTCTGAAATTTCCAATGGATAAAACAGATAGTTGAAATTTGGATATGCTAGAGACTGATTGTAAGACACTTTAAATTGCACTAATTTATTTGGTTTTAAATTGAGTGAGATATGAGATAAGATAAAGTTTCCTGACAAGTTGTTTGACAAAAGCTTTGCACCTGCTTGAACTCTAAATTTATCTTTGAATTTATATCTAAAAGAGCTAAAGATGGAGTAATCTGAGTAAGCAGTTTTTATAGCATTAATACTTGAAAAAATATGATCAGAAGTATTGCTTAAATCAATACCTGTGGTATAACCAAAAGCATCTTTGTCTGCGTTAAGTTGCAGGGTTAAGTAAGTGAAATTGTAACCTGTTCTACTAAGTTGCCCATTTGCATCTGAAAATTCTGATTTTGATGAAAATAAATCTTTATCAAAGTTTCTAGTGCGAGTGCCAATATGATGGTATTGCCCGGCCACCATTATAGTATGATATTTACTTAAGTCACTTTTAATGGAAGCATAAATATTGTTATTACCAATCTTTGTATTTTCATCTTTAACTCTTGTGGTACCCTCAATTATGTTGCTTTTTTGCCAATTGCTTTGATATGTATTGTCGGTATGCAAATCCATCTTTATATTAGAAAAAAAGGAATACGAATATGACGCGTTAAAATCATACCTTTCAGCAGATGACCAAGTTGAGGAACGAGACCCATTGTTTTCGCTTAAAGCAGAAGTAAAGCTTCTGTTTCCTCCTATTCTTAAATTATGTTTTACATTACTAAAAGTGCCTAAAATGTTTGTATGTAAATCGTTAAGTTGAGTTCCAGTAGCATTTGCCTTCAAGGTAAATGGTTTATTTACAAAGTCTCTAGAGTACAAATGAATGGAGAGGCCAGTTAAGTTTTTATTGTGATTATTAATCTCACCCATTAGAAATACCACACTATCTAAATCCCAAAGAGGTATGGAAGTATAATTAAAGTGGATGTTTTGATCAAAAATTAAAGGAAAGGAGTTTTTATAAATAGCTACCAAATTTAGAGGAATTAAACCTGCTGTAATTTCGGTTTTCCCATCTATTGTTTGTGTGTGAAAAAAGGGAGTATACTCTAAAAGTTCTCCTATATTTTGAGCATTTAGCATTCTAATATCATCCTTATTATATGAGAAAATTTTAGCACTCTTATTGGGCTGAGCAAATGTGTGATTGCTAAGTACAAAAAAACTTAAGACAATTAAAAATTGTTTCAAAATATTGAAAACTCTATTTCGAATGCAATATACGATGTCATTCTAATTTATTTTATTATGTATGGTTGACTTTACCTTTAGGCTATGCAGATATTACATCTAGTTTACTTTTTCTAAACCTTACAGCAATAAAAACAACGGTAAAAACTAAACCAATAAATGTTGATATTGAACCCGCAACAGAAACATCAAAAAGTTTAGCTGAGTAATAACCGCCTATAGAACATCCTATTCCAATTAAGCACGCTAAAATTAGCATTTTCTTAAAATCTTCTACAAGTAAATAGGCAATAGCAGGAGGGCCAGATAAAAATGCAATGACCAATATTGCCCCAACAGATTCAAAACTTACAACTGTAGTAAGCGAAACTCCACTCATTAAAAAATAGTGCCAAAAACCAACAGCCACGCCTGTAGATAAGGCGAAATTAGGATCAAATGTGGTAATAAAAAGACCTTTATACCCCCAAATAACTGCAATAATTAAAATTACTGCAACAACCAAAAGTATAATGGACTGTTTTGGGAGTAGAAACAAACCAAACACTGACTCTAACCAAAGACTTACGTATTCAATTTCTCCGTACAACACACATTGTTGGTCCAAATCTGCATCTTGCCCAAATTTCGAAATAAGAATAATCCCAATTGCAAACAAAAGGGTGTAAGAAACTCCTATTGCGGCATCACTTTGTAAACGGGCTTTTGTGGTAAACCATTCTATTATTAATGTAGCAAAAATTCCGCTAAGTGCTGCACCTATTAGAATAGGTAAACTTGCTGTAGATCCAGACAAAAAGTAAGCTATAAAAATGCCTGGCAAAACTGCGTGAGAAATAGCATCACCCAACATTACCATTTTTCTCATTACTAAAAAGCTGCCCATAAGAGCACAATTTATAGCAACAAGACTAGCCGTAAATATGATGTAAAAATCGTTCATTAATAAGGTATTTCACTTTGATGGGGATCCTTTTCTGGTCGCTCTAATAATTGGATAAGATGTTTTTCAATTTCTGGAGTAATAACGTGTTCAATACCTTCTGCATCATCGTGCAAATGGTCTTCTGCTAAACTAAAGTATTTACTCAGATACAACTCCCATAACCTGTGTTTTCTAATGACTTCTCTAGCTGCTATTCTACCTTTATCATTCATAATTACCATACCTCTAATTCTGTCCAAGAGGTCTAGTTTTTCTAGTCGCTTAAGCACTGAATTTAGGAGTGCCGGACTGTACTTTTCTTTTTCTATAATTTCTTTTTCAGTAATGGTGTTTTGTCCCTGTTCAGCAAGTTTGTAGATATCTTTGAGAATATTCTCATTATTTATTTTAATGTAATTAGATTTCTTTAGACGAATACGTGCTATTACACCTTTTTGTTTTCCAAAAAGAATTGCAATAAAAGCAAAAACTGAGAGCACAACTACAATCCACGGCCCCGTTGGCATACCAGTGCCACTATAGCTAATAAATACACCTATCCATCCACTAACAAAGCCAAAAGCTCCGCTTAGTAAAAGCATTTTTAAAATGGAATTAGTTAAGAATCTTGCACCTGCAGCCGGTGTTATTAGAAGTGCTGCCATTAATACTACACCCACTGCTTGCACTCCAATAGCAACAGTTACCACAGTTAAAAATGCCAAAAAAGCTTTAATAAAACATACTTTAAAACCTAAGCCCTTTGCGTAGTTCTCATCAAAACTAATGAGACTAAAACCTCTTAATAACACTAGAATACAAACCACATTAATTACTGCAATGGCTGAAAAAAGTTTGACATCCGCAATACTCATGGATGCAGCTTTCCCAAACAAAAAACTATCTAATCCACTCTGTGCAGCGTTTCCGCTGTGCTGTATTTTGGTTAACAAAACAATGCCCACACCAAAGAACACACTTAAAGTAAGTGCTAAAATAGTGTCAGGCTTAAGTTTAGATTTAGTTTGGATATAATCAACAAGCCATATAGAAAGCATACCAGCAAGAATGGCACCTGCTAAAAAATATAATGGATTTTTAACACCTGTAAGCATAAAAGCTACTGCAACTCCAGGTAAAACAGAATGTGAAATTACATCGCCTATTAACGCACGTTTTCTTAAATATGTGAATGTACCAACAACACCCGCTGCAAAGCACAATAAACCAGAGCCAATGCTCACTACAAAAAGCGTGTAATTTTCAGCAGAAAAGAAAGCCGATATGTAGTTCCAAATGCTCATTATTAATGTCGAATTGGAAAGTCTTTATTCTCCAATTCCTGACTAATTTTTGCAATTGTGGTTAGCTTTCCACCATAAGTGTCTGTTAAAACTTGATCTGTAAACACTTCGCTTATGGCACCACAAGCTACTAGTCTTGTGTTCAGTAATACTAGCCAATCAAAATAGGATTGTGCCGTATGCAAATCGTGGTGAACAATAATAAGTGTTTTGCCTGCATCTTTCATTTCTTTAAGCAGATCAATTATCATTTCTTCAGTAGCAATATCAACACCTGCAAATGGCTCATCCATTAAAAATAAGTCGCCTTGTTGAGCAAGTGCACGAGCTAAAAATACACGTTGTTGTTGTCCGCCAGAAAGTTGAGAGATTTGACGTTTTGCAAAGCCCAACATGTTTACTTTCTCTAAGCATTCTGCGACGATATCTTTATCCTGGCTCGTTAGTTTTTTAAATAAACCTCGTTTTTGAAAACGCCCCATTGCCACAACTTCCCAAACACTTGCAGGGAAATCCCAATCTATATCTTGTCTTTGAGGAACATAGCTAACTTTATCTCTAACTGCATCTAACTCTTGGTTATACACTTTAGTAAAACCACTAGTAGGTTCCACTACTCCCATAATGGACTTAAGTAAAGTGCTTTTTCCACTACCATTTGGTCCCATAATTCCAATTACTTGCTTATCTGGTAATTCAAAATCAACATTCCAAAGGGCAGGTTTTCTGCCATATAGTACGGTTAAGTTATGTGCTTCAACTATGGTTGAACTCTTGGTCATTTTAGTCCTTTAATAATGGTATTAACATTTACCTTTAACATACCGGTATATGTGCCAGCTTCAGTACCGTTCTTGCCTAATGCATCGCTATACAAAGTGCCGCCAATTTTTAAATCATATTTTCTGGCTTTTGCTCCATCAATTACGGCTTTTAAGTTTTTATCGGATACGCTTGTTTCTACAAAAACAGATTTAATATTATTTGCAATAATAAATTCTGTTAAATTTTTCACATCCCTTGGCCCATATTCTGCAGCTGTGGATATGCCTTGTAAACCCCTTACCTTAAAGTTGTATGCATCTCCAAAATATTCAAAAGCATCATGACTTGTAATTAGGATTCTCTTTTCTTGATTTAGAGATGTGTCCAAAGCATTTGTTAGCTCTATGCTAATTTTCGCAACTTTATTATTGTAGACTTTAAAATTGTCAAGAGTGCCTTTTAAATCATCATTGATACTTGAAAGTTTTCCGGCAACTCCTTCTAAGCCTTCCATCCAGAGTGCTGGGTTAAACCAAATATGTGGATCAACTAAATCAGATGTTTCGTCCACTTTTTTTAATTGGGTCTTATCTACAAAATCTCCAATTGCGTAAACAGGTTTAGATTTTGCGTAGTTTTTTAACATTTGAGCCATTTTGCCCTCTAAGTGCAGACCGTTGTAAATTATAACATCTGCATTGGCTAGTTTAGAAACATCCCCTTGAGAAGCTTTATACAAATGGGGGTCAACACCTGCTCCCATTAGTGAAACTACATTTATGTTTTCACTTACAATATTTTCAACGCAATCAGCAATAATACCAGTAGTTGTAACAATGGTAAATTTTTCATTTTGCTTGGGTTCGTCACAACCCATAAACGTTGAAAACAAGAATACTGAAACAACGAGTTGCAATAACTTCTTCATACCGCAAACATACTTAACAAAAGTTATCTTAGGATAGAGAGAAACGGCTAGAAAATGCTAGCCTCATTTCTTATAGTTTAATAATTTCACCTTTTAAAGTCACCTAAGTGCCTAGTTAAGATGCATCATTATTGTTTAATTATGGTATTATGAAGGATTAGACCCAAATTTAGCTTTAAATTTGTTTTGTTTAGACAAAAATGAGAATTCTACAAAGTGTTTTATTGATAGGTGGTATTAGTTGCTCTATTGCACGTGCACAGCTATACGTGCTTAAAGACCACAGACCCGACACCACAGAAGACTTCTTTTTTTTATATGATTCGGTGCCTCAACTGGTGGACTCCTTTTTTGTGGAGTTAAAGTTTGAGGACTTAGCATCAATTAAAAAATTTGTACCTAAAATGAAATATCTAAAAGCCACCTTCGATACTTTGGCAATAGATTATAAGCTGGATCAAGTAGTTGTAAGACAGCAGGTTTTTCTTAAAAACTTGCAAAAGCAATACCGTAAAATTATTAAACATGCTGAAAAGAATAGGTTAAGACTAAAGCAACTTGTTCGTGGTGAAACAAACTATAATTTTGGTAAGGACGAAAAAGGAAATGAGTTTTGCTATGTTGCCGTAATTTGTTTTAAAAGAAAGAAAAAGTACGAGCTTAAGTACGTGGCAATACGCTTGAATGGTAAGTGGTTTTTAGGAGATGAGTTAACCTTTGAACATGTAGAATGAGGCTGAGTTTTATTTTATTGTCTGTACTTTCAACAGTTGGTTTAGCTCAAGTATGGGAGGTAGAAAACCACCCAAATAGTGGTTTTAAGCGTATTGTTACCGAAACTAATGTTAGTGATTATATTTATTCTGAAATAAGTGAAATAAGTGAAGGTAAAAGTTATGTCGCAAAGGGTGAATTGTATGCATATATTAATGATACTTTTAAAGACTTAACACCATTCGTTTTTGCTGAAGCTAATAATTTTAAAAACGGGTTTGCAGTTGTTGGAGATAGTTTTTCAAAAAGTTTAATAAACAGCAGAATGCATATTGTAGTTCCTTTTAACTTCTTTGAAGTAAGGCTCCCAAAATACGGATTAGTAGTTGCTCAAAACCTTGTTGGAAATTGGGGTGCTTACGACACCTTAGGAAATTTAAAATTACCTTTTGTCTATGATTTACCTCCACAGATTCTTAATCTAGATAAGATTATTGTGAGAAAAGAAGAATTGTATGGTGTAGTAAATGATTGCAATGATGTTTTGTTTAATTGCAATTACCAGTATATCTCTAAAAAAGGATTAGGATACAAAAGCGGAAAATATATAAGATTATTCGAATGATAAATTCTACACTGTTCTTGGTTACGTTCTTTATTGTATTGGGAATTGCGGCGTGTATAAAAACACATTATAAAGGGCTTACACGAAAAGTTAAAATTGAACAAAGGGCTGTAGTATCCAATAACATTAATCAGGAAACCCTTGAAGTGAATGAGAAAGGTCTTGTTGATGAGATAAAAATTAAAAACCCTAAACTCAAGGTTTTTAAAAACATTTCCTTTAACATGTTAGTCAAAAATAGCGGTAATGGAGTAGTTTTTATTAGCAAGCAAAGTAGGTCGTTTATAGACAGTGAATCTTTAAACGATACCATACCGAAATACTATAAAAATATTGAAGCAAGAAGAGTTTATGATAAGGCAAATACGCAAAGTGTTTGGGCTGCAGCATTGTTAGGTGCAGCATTTTTTACGATTGGATATCCTTAATTGGTGCTCTTGTAATGAGCATTATAGCCATTACCAATTTTAGGAAGAATAAAAATCCTGGAGTAAAAGAAAGATATACTTTGGCTTTAGTTGTTCTGGTAATATGTGTATTGGTAATTCTGGCATTTTCCATTGGATCATATCTGTTTTTATTGGGGATGTAGTTTTATTTGCAGCATGCAAATGATGCCAACCAAAGATTTCGCACAAAAACTGGACAAAGAAGATAAGCTAAAAGACTATAGAGAAAAATTCTATATGCCACCAGGTAAAACTAGGGCAGAGCAATTATACTTTACCGGTAATTCTTTGGGTTTGCAGCCTAAATCGGTTGAAAGTTATTTAAAACAGGAGTTAGAAGATTGGAAGAAGTATGGCGTTGAGGGCCATTTCCACGGGGAAAACCCGTGGTTTAGCTATCATCATTTTTTTGAAAAAGAAGCAAAAATTGTTGGGGCGAAAGCAGAAGAGGTAGTGGTAATGAACAACCTAACAGTCAATTTACATTTATTGCTGGTTAGTTTTTACAGACCAACCAAAGACCGATATAAAATAATCATGGAGGCTGGGGCATTCCCAAGTGATATGTATGTGATTGAAAGCCAAGTAAAACACCATGGTTTTGACTATGATGATGCAGTAATTGAAATGATTCCGCGAGAAGGAGAACATGGATTAAGAACAGAAGATATTGTGGCTAAAATAAATGAAGTGGGAGATGAATTAGCTTTATTATTCTTTAGTGGTGTGCAGTATTATACGGGCCAAAGATTTGATATGCCAGTCTTAACGGAAGCAGCACATAATGTTGGTGCTTTGGTGGGTTTTGATTGTGCCCATGCTGCAGGGAATATTAAAATGGAATTGCATAAATGGAATGTTGATTTTGCTGCTTGGTGTACTTATAAGTATATGAACAGTGGTCCTGGAGGAGTAAGCGGTGTGTTTGTTCATGAAAAGCACGGAAATAATCCGGAAACTCATCGATTTGCTGGTTGGTGGGGACATAAAGAAAGTGAGCGTTTTCAAATGAAACGAGGATATATTCCAGAACCAGGTGCTGCAGGATGGCAATTAAGCAATGCGCCTGTACTTACTATGGCAGCCCATAAAGCATCTTTGGATATGTTTGATGAGGTTGGTATGGATGCATTAGTGGAAAAAGGAATTAAACTAAATAAGTTTCTAGAATATGTGGTAATGGATGCTCAAGAAAGTAATCCTAAATTGGAGTTTGAAGTTATTACACCGGAAGAACGCGGTTGCCAATTAAGCATGTTAACCAACCAAAATGGAAAGGCTTTATTTGATTACCTAACTAAAAAAGATGTTATAGCAGATTGGAGAGAGCCAAATGTAATTAGATTAGCACCCGTTCCACTTTATAATAGTTTTCTTGATATTTGGGAATTTGGAGAACTCCTCAAAAAATTCTAAAGCAAAAATGCCCGATTAATCGAGCCTTTCTAACATTTCTTAAAGGTTTAATTAAAGTATTATTAAATAGAACAATGTACATGAACTAAATGTAGTCATCACTCCACATTTATAAACTAGTACACTATTAAATTAGTCTGAAATAAACAAGTAGTAGCTTTTTATCTCGGCATAAAGTAAGGACTAAGTCATCCACATTTCCAAAATAAATGTGTAAAAAGCATATAAATGATGCAAAATAATCTCAAAATGGGAATTTTATTTGATTGAGGGCATCAATACTCTCTTGCAATGTTCCAAACCCCTTAATAGCGAGGATTAGATGTTGTTTTCCTTGTTTGAATTGAAAATTAATTGGTTTTGAGTTGACCATCTTTAAAATAGTACTAAAAATGGGTGCTTGATAAAAGTCTTCACCTAAGTTGTTGTTGAAATAGAGGTATATTTCCGTTTCGTTGGTTTTTACCTTTTCACTAAATATATCTTGTGCATATATTTTTAACTCAACCGAAAGCATCAGATTGTCCACTTTAACTGGCATTTCTCCAAACCTATCGATTAACTCATTTTTAAAAATGTCCAAATCTTTAAAGTTATTAATGTCTGATAATTTAGTGTATAAATTTATCCTTTCGGCAACATTTCTGACATAGCTGTCAGGTAAAAGAGCTTCAAAGTCTGGTTCAACTGTACAAACTACTTTAGGCTGATGTTCTTCTTCGTCTTCTAGAATGTCTTTGAATTCCGTTTCTCTTAATTCACTTATTGCTTCGTCTAGAATTTTGTGGTACATCTGAAACCCAATCTCAGAAATAAACCCACTTTGTTCTGCCCCAAGAAGATTTCCTGCACCTCTTATGTCCAAATCCCTCATTGCGACATTAAAACCGCTTCCAAGGTCAGAATATTCTTCTATAGCTTGTAGTCTTTTCCTGCCGTCATCTGGTAACGTATATACTGGCGGTGCCAATAAATAGCAATATGCTTTTACATTGCTTCTGCCAACTCTGCCTCTCATTTGGTGCAAGTCGCTTAATCCAAACATGTGTGCATTATTAATAATTATGGTATTTGCATTTGGAATATCTAATCCACTTTCAATAATTGTGGTGGCTACTAAAACGTCAAATTCTCCTTCTATAAACTGCACCATAACTTGTTCCAAGTCATCTCCTTTCATTTGGCCATGTCCGGTTACAACTCGTGCATGTGGCACAAGGTCTCTTATTCTTTGAGCAACTTCATTTATGTCTCTTACTCTGTTGTGAATTATAAAAACTTGCCCACCTCTTGCTATTTCGTTACTAACAGCTTCTTCAATTATATCGTTATTCCAAACTTGCACTTCGGTTTGAACGGGCCTTCTATTTGCAGGAGGTGTTTGCATTATACTTAAATCTCTAGCACCCATTAAGGAGAAATGCAAGGTTCTAGGTATTGGAGTTGCTGTTAATGTAAGAGAATCTACATTGGCTCTAAACTCTTTTAAACGCTCTTTAGCACTTACTCCAAATTTTTGTTCTTCATCTATTATTAAAAGTCCAAGGTCTTTAAACTTAGTTTTTTTACTTAGTAATTTATGAGTGCCAATAATAATATCTACTTTTCCTTCTTCTAATCCTTTAAGAGTGTCGTTTTGTTGTTTTGTAGTTCTAAATCTATTAATGTAATCTACAGTACAAGGAAAGTTAAGAAGTCGGTCTCTAAAGGTATGATAATGTTGCTGAGCCAAAATTGTAGTTGGAACTAAAACCGCAACTTGTTTACTGTCGCAAACTGCTTTAAATGCAGCTCGTATAGCAACTTCAGTTTTGCCAAATCCTACATCCCCGCACACTAGTCTATCCATTGGGTTAGGGCCTTCCATGTCGGTTTTTACATTTTCAGTTGCTGTAGCCTGGTCTGGTGTGTCTTCATACATAAAACTAGCTTCTAGTTCTGTTTGTAAATAATTGTCTGGACTAAATATAAAGCCTTTTTCGGCCTTTCTTTTGGCGTAAAGCTTAATTAAGTCTCTGGCAATATCTTTAACTTGCTTCTTAGTTTTACGTTTAAGATTGGCCCAAGCATCGCTCCCAAGTTTATTGATTCTTGGTTCTGAACCATCTTTTCCTTTGAACTTAGAAATCTTATACAGTGAGCCAATATTTACATAAAGCAAGTCTCCATTTTTGTATTCAATCCTAACGGCATCTTGTAATTTACCGCCCATTTCCATTTTCTGAAGACCTTTAAACTGACCAATTCCATGGTCTATATGCACAACAAAATCGCCTGGGTTTAAATCTTTAAGCTCCTTTAGACTAATAGCTCCACTTGTTGAAACGCGTCTGCCCGTTTTAGCTAAATAATATCTGTTAAATATTTGATGTTCTGTATAAGCCGCTATTTTAAGATTGTGATCTATAAAGCCTTCACTTAAGCTTTTGTATACTGGGGTAATGTTATATCCTGAGTTTAAATCATCAAAAATACTTTCAAGTCTCTCAATTTGTTTTGAGCTTTCAGAGAAAACAAGTGTTTTATATTCTTTCTCTTCAAGAGATTTTAGGGTATCAATTAATAAGTCAAAATTTTTGTTTACCGGAGGTTGCGGAACTTGAGAAAAGTTTAGTTTTACAGAGGGCCTAAAAAAAGTTTGACTACTAAACTCAACCACTTGTTGGCTATTTATTAGATTAGCTATTTCTTCTTGCTTAAAGTAAACATCACTGGCAGAAAGTTCATCTGTTTCTTTTTCTTGTGCCTTTGTAAGGCCTTTTTCTATTTGGTTAAATAAAGCAGGCAAGTCATAAGAGCAAACTATTGCTTTTTTACCTAAGTAGTCAAATATACTGGAGTGGTTTCCACTTTTTGTTGTTTCTTGAACATTAGGAACAATTGTGGCTCTAATTAGCTTTTTAGTGGACAATTGAGAAATAGGGTCAAACTCTCGTATTGACTCGATTGTTCTACCATCTAGTTCTAATCTAAAAGGTAAATCACTTGCAAAAGAATAAAGATCAATAATACCACCGCGAATTGAAAATTGTCCTGGTTCATAAACAAAGTCTTCTCGGTAAAATGCATACTCATTTAATACTTCAATCAAAAAGTCTAAATCAACTTCTTCTCCAATTTTAAAAACCAGCTTACTCTTCTCAAAGTCTTGTTGTTCAATTATTTTTTCAATAATAGCAGACGAGTGCGTAACCACAATTTTAGGTTTCTCCATATCAGACAAATGGTCTAATACACTTGCATTAGCTTGTATTTTTATTGCCTCTGAAGTTGATATGTCAAAAGATTTTCTAAAAGAGTCGTTCCATAGAAACACATAGTTGTGGTCTGTAAATACTTGTAAATCGGCATATACATATTCCGCTTGCTCAGCATCATTACATAACACTAAAACGCTGCGGTTTGAGTGCTTGTGGATGTGAGAAACAACAATTGATTTAAAAGAACCAATACTTCCGATTACACCTAATCTGGTTTTACCAGCCATGAGCTCTTGCTCCAATTGCATTAAATTGGAGTTTTCATTGAAGAGCTGAACAAATTCTCTACTATTCACTTAAAGCTTGCGAATTTAGGTTATTGTGCATATGATATGGGTACGAAATTTTAGTCATAAAAAAAGAGAGTCAAGTTAAATTGACCCTCTTCTAGTATAATTTCTTTTAGGTCTAATTCATATGTTTTAGATTAACTCCATAAAGCACAATCATAACAACTCCAATAAATCCACTTCCGCCTGCGGCAATAGCTCCCATTACTCCACTAAAAATAGAAACAAGGCCAATTATCATAACTAAAAACCCGGCTATATATAAGTAGAATCCGTTTTTGTTTAGTTTCCACATTAAAAGAGCTCCAGCCAATGTTAGTAGGCAAGAAATTAATGTTACAATAGCAGACTTTCTAATGTTTTCAGGTGTAATATTTTCAGTAAAACCCTGAGCCATTCCTTCAACAAAATCTCTCTGTGTATCACTAATATCCTCATTCTCGTCCAATTTGTCCATAGCGTCGTCCATTGATTCTTCAATAAGTTCCGTTGCTTCACCTACTTGTTCTGCATTAACGTAGTCCGTAATTGAATCAATTATTCCCCAACCACTTCCAAGAAAACTAAGTATACATAAAACGGTAAGAAAGGTTGGTCTTGGATTAAAGGTAGTGTTTTGTTCTTCCATAAATTTAATATTTAACTCTTCCAAATATATTAAATAAGAAGAACATTAAAATTTATACACTAACCGTCATCGGATATGTCAGGATAAAGTTATTCCATATGTTTAAGCGTAAAGGCAAACAAAATTACCAAAAACAATCCAGCAAAAACGCGAATTATAAAGGTCCAAAGGCTATAAAAGTCACCAAAAACTGTATAGCCACCGACTATAGCTGCTATTACTCCAATTATAAATAATGCATATCCAACCTTGTTAAAAAAAAACATCAGTAAACTGCCGAACAGCATTAAAATGCTTGATAGTATTCCATAAATTCCATAAGTCTGAATATCAGAGGTGGAGAGTTGTTCACCATCTGCATTTAATGGAAGATTTTGATTTTCTCCTAAAATGTCAGCGTTAAAATAATTCAAAAAACCTTCAAGAAGGCCTGCAGCTACTGCGATAAATGCAACAATACCAATAATAGTGAGTGAAATGGGTCTTCTAGTCATAGGTTGTTTTGAGTGGGCCATAAAACGATAATTTGATAAGGTTCCCAAATATAGCAAATTGAAAATAGAGTGAATTACATTTGGGATTACGGACTTCAAAGTTCTATTGTACTCTGTTTTAAAATCATTAATAAATCTAACAGTTGTGACTACAATCAGTCCGTTTAGTGACTGAACTCACTCCATAATTCACCATATTAGGTCAATATTGTGCGAGAGAAGGGCCCTTTTTGTCTTTCTGTTTAGAAAAATTATATGTAAGAATGAGCGATTCAATTCCATTTCAAGAAGAAGTTTTGGACTCTAAAATTTCAAAAAAATCAAAGATAATTAAAGAACACATTGTTGAAATTGTAAGTGATTCTGGCGAAGGAGCTCAAAAATGTGGGCAAAGTTTTGCAGCAATTTCTGCCAAGATGGGGAACGGAGTATGGACAGTAGAAATTATTCCAGCAGAAATTCAACCACCGGCTAGAGGAAGAGCAGGAGCATCTGGAATTAGAATTAGAGTAGGTTCTAAAAAAGTGACCAATGTGGGTAATCGTGCCGATTTAATTGTAGCACTTAATGAACAGGTACCTTATGGCAGAATAGATCAAAATGCATATAGGGTAGGAACTACGTTATTACTTGAAAAAAAATGGGCTACAGATGATTCAGAAGACATAAGAACAAAATATTCAGAGGCGTTAGATGATTTTAACAAACGTGGATACAATGTAATAGAAGTTCCAATGGAAGATGAGTGTTTAAAGCTCGTTTCTAATGCTCGTAAAGGTAAAAATATGTGGGTGTTGGGTATGTTATGCAATATTTATACTCGTAGTTTAGAAAAAGCTGAATTCCAAATCCGTTCCATATTTAGAAAAAAATCTGAGAAGATTATAACGTCTAATATTGAGCTTTTACACGCTGGCTTTGAATGGGCTCAAAACAATCTTGATATGCAGTACCAAATACCTGCTATGCAAGAAGAAGACGAGTACTTGGTAATGAATGGTAACGAGGCGATTGCATTAGGTGTGTTAGCATCGGGAATGGAAGTATGCAGCATGTATCCTATAACACCCGCAACTTCTGCTTCTCATTTGTTGGCCGAAATTCTATCGAAAGCTGGGGGATTAGTGCATCAGGCAGAAGACGAAATAGCAGCAATTGGATTTGCTGTTGGTGCTTCCTATGCTGGTAAAACAGCAGTAACTATAACTTCAGGACCCGGTATGGCTCTAAAAACAGAGTTTTTAGGATTTGCAACTATGGCAGAAATACCTCTTGTGGTTATTGATGTTCAAAGGGGAGGTCCATCTACTGGATTACCAACCAAGGTAGAACAAGGAGATCTTTTAGCTGCTTTGTACGGTCAACCTGGTGCGGTACCTAAAATTGTTATGGCAGCTTCTACCATAGAAGAATGCTTTCATTTTGTTATTCTAGCACGAAAATTAGCTGAGCAGTTTAGAACTCCCGTGTACTTATTAACGGATGCAAATTTGGCTACGGGTCAACAACCTTTTAAAAGACCAAATATTCAAAAAGATTGGTTTGCACCTCCAATAGATCAAAGCCCTTGGAAAAAAGATGTAAAGCCTTTCGATTGGGATCAAGAAACAGGATTAAGTAAACGACCAATACCAGGTCAAGCTGGCGGTCAATACACAGTAACTGGTTTAGCTCACGATAAGCTAAGTATGGTTTCTTATAAACCAGATGAAAATCAAGAAGCTTCTGAAATGAGAAGCAAAAAGTTTAATTCATTTCAAAAGACATTAAACCCACCTGAAATTTCTGGAGAAGAAAAAGGGGATTTGTTAATTGTTGGCTGGGGTTCAACTCTAGGAGCAATTGATGAAGCGGTAGAAACGGCTCAAAATGAAGGCATTAAAGTTTCTTCAATTCACCTTCGTTTTTTAAGTCCATTGCAACCAGGATTAAAAGAAATATTTAAAAACTTTAAAAATATTATGACTGTGGAAATTAACTATAGCGATAGTAAGGATAGCCCTCAGTTTTCAGAATCTAGTAGAATGTATTCTCAACTTGCTTGGGTTTTAAGAGCTAGAACTTTGGTAGATATAGATTGCTACTCCAACGTAGAAGGGCAGCCACTTTCACCGGCCAAAATAGTTAAAGCAATTAAAGCTAAATTACAAATACCTCAATAACCATAAATAGAAAGAAAATGTACGGATTAAAATCAAACTTAGAATGTGATACACTTTCAAAACATTTTACCATTGAAGATTATGGTAAAGGAGTGGCAAGATGGTGTCCCGGATGTGGTGACCACGCGGTTTTAACTAATGCCCAAAGACTATTAAAAGAAAAGCAATTAGATCCTGCAAAAATTGTGTTTGTTTCTGGTATTGGATGTTCTTCTAGATTTCCATTTTATATGGATACCTATGGTTTTCATGGATTGCATGGAAGAGCTTTTCCTGTAGCTTGTGGAGTTAAATTTAGACGTCCAGATTTGGATGTTTTTGTTATAACTGGCGATGGGGATTGTTGTTCTATTGGTGCCGGTGCTTGGGTACATGCCATTAGATATAATATGAACATGACTGTTCTTTTGCTTAACAATGAAATTTATGGTTTAACAAAAAAACAAACTTCGCCAACCTCTAGATTGGGTACAGTTTCTAATACCACCCCAGAAGGCTCAATTTTACCTCCAATAAATCCAATAGAGACTACCTTAGGTGTTTCTAATGCCTCATTTGTAGCTCAAACAGCAGATTGGAACCCAGAACATATGTATCAAACCATTAAAGCGGGATTTGAGCATAAGGGTTTTTCATTTATACATGTGATCCAAAGGTGTCCGGTCTTTCAAATGAATTTAGGTAAAGAAATGGCAACAAATAAAGATGCAATGTATTTGCTAAATCATAAAGACGGGATACAAGTTGGGGCTGATGTTTCCAAAACGTTTAATTCTAAAATAGAGCACGACCCTTCTGACCTAAATAAGGCAAGAGAGTTGGCAATGGATAAAAGCAAAGTTTTTATGGGACTGTTTTACCAAAATAAAAAGGCTCCACGGTATGATGTACACGGAGCGTCAAATTTGGAATATACAGTAGAGCAAAAAGAAGATGTATTAAGCAAAGAGTTTGATAAGTATGCCATATAGGGGCAATTAATTAACACCTAAAATGTCAAATAACGATTATAGCACATTTAGCCAGTTTTTTAAAAAGGATGCTAAACTTATTAAGGAAGTAATAAATCCTTCTCCCGTTGAAGACGGTTTAAATCAGAAAGAAATTCAAGAATCATCGATCCTATCCATACCGTTTGTAAAAGAACCAGCGGATGAGGTAAATTTAGTAAAGAAATGGCAGCAAATCAGGTCATTCTACTACAATTCAGACAACACCGAAGGTTTGTCAAGCGATTTTATCCCAGTACATTTATCGCCAATGTTCACCAAGCATTTAGTAGCTTCGGAATACCCTTTGTTTGTGGTTAACGATCAAACGGAAGGCGAACAATGTTTGTCTTTTAAAAAATTGCTAATAAATGGGCTAGAGGTGTGCTCCAATAAATTAAATCGTCAGTCAGTAATACAAAATAAACTTTCTGGCGTTTTACAACTTGCCCACGAAAAGGTGGAGAAAAATGATGGTTTAAACATAACAAAAGCATTAACCGAAATATTAACAGAAGTAGGAGAAAAGCTTGAATTAAACGGAGCCGAAAATGAATTGTTTGAACAGGAAGTAAAGATTATACACGAAAACTTTCCTAAAAAAGGCTTCCTCTTCACAAATTCTGAGTTATTGCCCTATTATTTAATGGAATCTGCTCTTTCCAATTCTATTAAATACCATCAAGATAACTTTAAAAGTGAAATTGAAGGTTTAATAAGTAAGTTAAAGGGATTACTTATCGTAGAATCGAACAAGCAGAGTGTTGATTCTGGAACAAATGAAAACCCTCCATCTTTTGCAGATTCTATACTTCAATTTGATAAACTTTCAACATTGAAAGTCCCTCAGGGCTCCGAACTTATGGAACCTGAAAGAAAGCAAAGAATAGAAACCGTTTTAGATAATTTAGAGGATTCAACTTCACTGTTTGATGAAGATGCACATGTGTTTATTGGCAAGCACTGTTATTCCAATTCCAACATTAATTGGAATGGTCTTTTTGCATCTTCTGATATAATGCATTGTACAAAAGAGAGTGAAGCAGAAGAAGTAGCCCATCATTTTAAAGAAAATGTGGCATTGTATAAAAATGTATTTGTGGCCAAAAGGATAGGTGAGTTGGAGTTGGAAAACAAGTATAAGCCAGAATTGCATAATGCTTATTTTGATAATTTTAGTTGGGAAAGTTTTACAACCGAAGAGCTTGTTGTTTGTCCTAGATGTATCCTTATTACTACAGATAAACAACTGATAAACAATGAGTTTTATAATTTTTCGGAGACGATTACTTCAAATTTTCCGATAAAGTATTTCATTATAAAAACAGAAGAAGATGACATAGAGGAAGACAAAAGAAAATTACACGCTCACGCTGAGTTGGGCAGTTTGTTGTTCTCTTCTAAGAATCTTTTTCTTCATCAAGGAAATACCATTACTCCTCAAGTGTTATACACAGGTTTAAAGGAAGGTTTAGATGCTTTTGCTCCTGCTTGTTTTTACGTATATAATTCCATTACAAAAGATCATTTAAATCCATTGGTTTGGTCTAGTGCAATGCTAGAAAGCCGAGATTTCCCTAATTTCACATATAAAGGGATTTTAGGAACCCCATATGGGGCAAGATTTTGTGTTAGCAACAACCCTTGTGCTGATTTAGATTGGCCAGTTCATACAATCGACATTGTAGAAGAAGATAACCAAAGTAAACTGGATGTTGCTTTTACATTTTGCGATTTAGCTTCATTGCATCAACAATACGAACATTATTTTTTAAATATTGAACCTCAATATTGGAATAAAAATTTAGTTTACCTACCTCATTTTTTAAAGCTCAATTTAACAGAGGCTATTGGTAAAATTCCATTTATTTGGATGGTAAATAACAAAGGTCATCTGCAAAAAGTAGCAGTTTCTGAAACGCTAGTAAGGGCTACTCAAGAACGTTTAGATTTTTGGAGATTATTGCAAGAAAATAGTGGCATTAATAACTTTCATGTTACGAAAGCAGTTGAAGAAAACACACATTTACTAAACGAAACTTTTGCTGAAAAATTAGAGGAAATAAAAGGAAAGCACAAAGCAGAAATATTGGAAATAAAAGAACAAGAGGCCAATACTGTTATGGAAAATTTAACCAATGTTCTATTGGATTTAGATGTTTCCCAGTTGCCGTCAAATCCAACAAAACCCAATGTAATTAATAAACCTATTGCTTCCCTTGAGGAAAGCATAAAAACGTTAAAAGAAGAACAGAAAGAGGAGGTTGTTGAGCTGGAGGATTTAGAAGCATACATAGATACACCTTTATGCACAACGTGTAACGAATGCACGGGCATAAACAATAAGGTTTTTAAGTATAATACTGAGAAATTAGCATATATAGAAGATGTTACTGCAGGAAGTTTTAAAGAAATGGTGGAAGCAGCGGAGTTGTGCCCGGTAGGAATAATACACCCTGGAACGCCAATCAATAAGACAGAAGAAAATCTTGAAGATTTAATAGTTAGGGCAAGCAAGTTTAATGCATAATGATTGCCAACTTCGTCATACCGTTGCTTATTTTGGTAGGATTGGGACTTTTGTTTGGCTTAATTCTAGCAATTGCCTATAAAAAGTTCAAGGTATTTGAAGATCCTAGAATTGACGAGGTAGAGGCACTTTTACCAAGTGCAAATTGTGGTGCGTGCGGAATGCCTGGTTGTAGGGCCTTTGCAGAAAATGTTGTAAAGGGAAATATTAACCCAGCAAAGTGCACGGTTAGTTCTGCCGAAGGCATTGATGATATTGCAAACTACTTGGGAGTGGAGGCTAGCAACGAAGAAAAAAGAGTGGCAAGATTACAGTGTGCTGGAGGTATAAATGAAGCACATAATTTAGCCAGTTATAAAGGCGGTATGAGCACTTGCAGAGGAGAATCTGTAGTTGTTGGTGGAAGTAAAGATTGCTCGTGGGGTTGCCTTGGTTTAGGAGATTGTGCAAGAGCGTGTACGTTTGGTGCAATAACAATGAACCAGGATGCTTTACCGGTGGTTGATGCCGAAAAGTGCACGGCGTGTAACGATTGTGTAATTGAATGCCCAAAGGGTTTGTTTGAATTGATGCCAATTAGTCAAAAGTTAATTGTGCAGTGTAAATCTCTTTTGGAAGGAGATATAGCTGAATCTAAGTGCAGTGTTGCTTGCACTGCTTGTTCAAGATGTGTTGCAGACTCTGCCCCCAATGTAATTGAAATAGAAAACAACCTTGCGGTAGTAAATTATAAACTAAACGCATTAGCCACACCAAAAGCAACAAAAAGATGTCCAACAAATGCAATTGTTTGGTTGAACGGATTAAATCAGTTTGAGAATGAAGTGCACAACGAACTTCCTTTGGGAGGAGTTGAAAAAGTGTTTTATAATGAGGAGTATTATCAATAAAGGAAGGTAATAGATGAACTTAATAGAGAAGTTAGCATATAAAATAGGAGAAGGATTTCAAGCAAATGCTTTTACATATTCTGAGGAACAAAAGAATTTGTTTTATAGACATGTGGCAAGATTACAATCAACAGATTTGGCTTTCTTAAATGGTCTTGTTGCCACGGGTTCTAGGGGAAGTGCAATTATCAACGGTTCAGATCTCCTAAATAATATTGGACAACTTACAGAAGCCTGCAGATTGCATTTGCCTTTGGTTGTAAATGTGAAACTAAGCACCAATGAGGATGAATTTATCTCAGTTTCTAAGTATGATAAACTAAAAGTGATTGAGCATTTTGCTTGTTTTCAGTTTATAGCTACAACGGAGGAGGAAGCCGTGCATTATAATCTTATTGCCCATAAAATAGCTGAACAAGCATTATTACCTGGTGTAGTTATTTTAGATTATACATCTCAAGTTTCTGAAACCATTCTGCCCAATGATAACGTAATTAAGCATTATCTCGGTGCTCCTCAGGACCAAATAAAGGATCTTACTCCTGCACAAAAAATGCTGTTTGGTGGAGTTAGAAGAAGAATCCCCAGTTGGGTGAGTTTAGATAATTCTGTTGGTATAGGGCTTCATAAAAACGACTATAATTTAGATTTAGAAAATCTAGCAAATCAAAAATACTTTGGAGACCACCTCCAAGAAATAATTTCTAAATGCTTTGCAGAATATAATCAGCTTCTGGATTTAGAGTTAGCTCCACTTTTGCTGACAGGAAAATCAAGAAAATATTCGGTAATAGGTTACGGAGAAAAAGTATCTTCTGAGTTTAAAAACAATCAAGATAAAAATACCCAGAAAGTTGAAATTAAGCAACTAGCTCCATTACCAATTGAAGCTATAAAAGCTGTTTTACAAAATAAAAAAGGGCTAACTGTATTTGACTATACTGCCAGTAACACAAGAGAATATTCTTCGTTTTATTACACACTTTCACATCTTATTGGTAGCAGTTATAAGCCATATTGTGGTGTTATTGGTGATTCTTTAAATTCAAAATTGCTAAACACAGCAATACAACATATGTTGCAAGGGCAGCCACAACGCAGCTACTTGCTTGGGTTTAATTTTAGCGATTCTTCCATTAATTTTCCCAAACACCAAATTTTATCAGAAGAAATTGAAAAGGTTTACCCAAACATAGAAGAAAGAAGTCTATCGCATAGAAATGATAGTCCAACCGTTGGCGAAAGCTCAGTTGCTAAGTTCTTACAAAATTTCAAGAGCAGTGGCCCACGGTATGCAAGTTTGGCTCGATTTTATAATGAAAACAGGTTCTTTTTACAAGATAGCAAACCTATTGCAGATCCATTTGCATCTCTGCCTATAGCTCCTTTAGCAAGTGCAGGATTAACAAAGTCCTTACCTTCTGTTTTACCTCAAATAGATTCTTCCAATTGTACAGGTTGCGGCGATTGTTTTGTGCATTGCCCTCATACTGCATTATCTGCAATAGCAATAAAAGTAGAACAACTCATTAGAACCGGAATAAGCTTAGCTTCAAACAAAGGTGAACCATTAACAGCAATAACCCCATACATAAAAAAAATCAGCGAGCGGGTAAATGTTGCTTTAGATGAAGACCCTATGGTGTTGCTTAACGTACTTATTCCTCAAAGTTTTGAAGAAGTTGCAAAAGCTTTAAAACTACCTCAAGAAAAGCAAGCGTTGGTTAATAGTGAAATTGCGAAAATTATTGATGAGATATCGGGATTCCCAATCAGTATAACGGATAATTTTTTCACATCTCCAAGACTAACAAACGCAAGTGCTGAAGAGCTGTTTTCAATAGCAGTAAATGCTTCAGTGTGCACAGGTTGTTCCATTTGTGAAGAGGTATGTGCAGAGAATGCAGTTTCAATGACCCCGATATCTGAGGATTTAGTTAAGGATATAGATGAAGACTTTGCTTTGTGGGAAAAGTTACCTGATACAACAGGTGATACAATTCAAAGATTGCATCACGACCAAGATTATTCATCAATTGCGGCTCTTATGTTAAGTAGAAATTATAACACTACTTTCTATGGGTCTAGTAACACTGAAAGTAATCTTGCATCTAAATCTTTATTGCATTCTGTAGCGGTTACGTTGGAAGCAGTATTGCAGCCCAAAATGTCGGCATATTTAGATGAAGTAAAGTCACTTATTAACGGTTTGTCTAGCAACATACACGAAAGCCTTGCAAGTGCAATTCCTGACCAAGACAGTGACAACCTAGCTCAAACCATAAGACAAATGGGTGGCCAAAAAATGGAATTGGGCGAAGTTGTAAATAAACTTTCGGAAGGAGAACATACTGCAAATGTGGATTCTGCAGTTTTAGGTAGAAAAGCAGAGCTTGTTGAAGAGCTAAAGAAATTGGAATGGCTTATATCAGCAGGGCCTAATTCAAATGGTAGGTCTAGATACACACTGTTAGTTGCTTCAAATAACAAGCTAGAATGGGCCAAAGAATTTCCCAATAATAGTTTCACAAATGCCTCTTGGGTAAGCTCCAATGGTTCTTCTTCTTTAAAAATGCTTGGTTTAGTCTATGGACAACTCCACTATCACTTGGATTATGTAAAACTGACAAGAAGGGCTAAACTAGAAATAAAAAATAAGTACGAACCATCCACTCACAACAAACAAATATCAAGTTTAAGTTGGACAGACTTAACAACAGAAGAGAAACTTCTTTTTCCCCCTATAATTGTCCTTACAGACTCAGAATCGCTTGAAGATGAAGGTTGGACTACACTTTCAAACTTAATCAAGCAGGAAGTTCCAATAAATGTTATTTGTATAAACGATTTATGCTATTCAGCTCAAAAATCGAAATCTGCTTTGCTTCAATATCAAGCGGGTCTATTCAGTACCCTTAGCTTAGGAGAAATATTTGTTTTTCAAGGTGGGATGAACAAGCCCAATAGCATGGTAAATGCCATTATGGAAGGGTTAAATTCTGGTCTTTCATCTTTTTTAAGCTTGTATGCATTTAAAAATACTGCTCACGGGGAAAGAGTTTCCAGAGCACTGGATTATGCTGTTTTAGCTGAAGAAAGCAGGACTTTCCCCAACATAAAGTGCTATAAAGATGCAAATAATGGTGGTCTTATTGGTTCCATAGACTTACCATCTAACAAAGACTATAAAAGAGATTGGGTAAGTGAAAAAATTACGTTAGATAATAAAGATATTGAATATGAGATTACTTGGGCTGATTGGGCATATACTCAGTTAGAATGGGCTGATCATTTTAAAGAATTGGATGATGAAGCTACTGCACTTCCAGTGGCGAAGTATTTAGCTTTAGAAAAAACAAAAAGAGAGCAACATGTGCCGGTAATTATAAGAGAATCAGATAATGGGGTGAAATATATTGCAGTATCGGCGGCTGTTGTTGAAACCTGTTCAATAGTTTTATATAATTGGAATGTTTTGCAAGAATTAGCAGGGCTAAAAACCAAGTTTCCAGAAAAGTTACATCAAGAAGTTTATAGTGAATTAGAAAAGGAATTTAATCAAAAAGTGCAACAATTAGAGCAAAATTTTGCCAATAAACTACACGCCCAAGAACAAAACTATACGCAAGAATTAAAGAGCAAGCTAAAGCAAAAGTTGGTTGCTTTATCAATGATGGCTAAAAGAAAAGATTAGATGGTTGGTTCAAGCACATATAGAGGTAAGTCATATACGTTTAACCACGGAGTACATCCAGAAGAGTTCAAAGAATTGAGCAATACTTGCAAAATACAGCGAATGCCTTTTATTGAAGAATACACGCTACCTCTTGGTCAACACATTGGTGCTTTAAGTGAATGTTTAGTAAAAAAAGGACAAGAAGTTAAGCGAGGTGAGTTAATAGCAAAAGCTTCAGGCTTTATCTCTAGTGCATTGCATTCTCCTGTAGATGGCACAATTAGTTATGTTGGTATTGTAGATACACCAAAAGGCGAAATGCAACGTGGTGTACGCATAAAAACTAATGAATTCAGTAATCAAATATTCAATGAAGAACCGATTAATTACACAGATTTAAGTGAAAATCAATTTGTAAGTGCTGTGCAAAATGCAGGCATTGTAGGTTTAGGTGGGGCGGCATTTCCATCGCACGTTAAGTTCTCAATTCCCAAAGATAAAGAGTGCAAGTACATTATGCTTAATGGCTGTGAATGTGAGCCGTTTTTAACAGCAGACCATAGAACAATGGTTGAATATCCTGAAAGTATAATAGATGGGATAAATATTCTAAACCATTTTATTAAGGCTGAAAAAGCATACATAGCAATAGAGGATAACAAGCCAGATGCAATAAGCAAACTTATGCATCTTGCCAAAGAAAATGATTTTCCAATTGAGGTTATAAAACTGAAAGTGAAGTACCCTCAAGGTGCTGAAAAAATGATGATTTCTGCAATACTCAACAAGGAAGTACCCACCGGTAAACTTCCTATTGACCTTGGAGTACTTGTAGCAAATGTTGGAACAATAAAGGCTCTGTCTGATTTATTTAGGAAAGGAATGCCATTAATAGAAAGAGTGGTAACAGTAACCGGTACAGCTATTAAAAAACCTGCTAATGTGTTAATTCCTATTGGTACCCCAATGAGTGATGTTGTTGATTTATGTGGTGGTTTAACAGACGATGCCGCAAGACTATTACTTGGTGGCCCGATGATGGGAGCAGTGCAAAAAACATTAAATGTTCCGGTTGTAAAAGGTACTTCTGGTATTTTAGCTTTAGCCGAAAATGAAGTAAAAGATTTTGACGAATACAGTTGCATTAGGTGCGGGAAGTGTTTAGATGCTTGCCCACTATTTTTAAACCCAAGTATGATGGGTTTACTTGCTAAAAAAGGACTTTGGGAAGAAATGCAAGAATATAATGTTATGGATTGTTTTGAGTGTGCAAGTTGCTCCTTTGTTTGCCCATCTGGCATACCGCTTGTTCAAAGTTTTAAAGTAGCAAAAGGGGTGCTAAAAGAGAAGTTTGCAAGAGAAAAAGCAGAGGCTAATGAGTAGAACAAAAAATAAAATAGCAGTTTCTACAGCTCCTTTTTTAAAGGATAAGTCTACAACGCCAAAAATAATGTTAACGGTTGTGTATACGCTAATACCGGTTCATTTGGCATCTCTGTACTTCTTTGGTTTAGGAGCACTTCTGGTAACTTTAAGCGTAATTTTAGCCTGCATTTTAACAGAGTGGATGTTTAGTCCAAAGGAGGATAGGTTCAAAAGTGTTAAAGATGGAAGTGCATTAATTACGGGTATGCTCTTGGCACTAACGCTACCTCCTGGTTTTCCGCTTTGGATGGCTTTTGTTGGTGGATTTGTGGCCATAGGTATGGGAAAAGCAATTTGGGGAGGATTAGGTCAAAATGTGTTTAATCCAGCTTTATTGGGTAGGGCATTTTTACAGGCGGCATTTCCAACAGCAATAACTACTTGGTCTTTACCCAATGGAAATTACTTTAATGTAAGTGGAACAAATTTAGCTATACCCTTTTTACAAGGTGAAAATGTAGATGGCGTGTCTGGGGCTACACCTTTAGCAAAGATGAAGTTTGAACAAATTGCTACAGACTATATTGAACTTCTTATTGGAAATACAGCGGGGTCTTTGGGCGAAACTTCTGCTGCTCTAATCCTATTGGGTGGTGTTTTTCTTTTATTTAAGAAAATAATTAATTGGAGAATTCCACTTTCTATTTTAATAACGGTTACGGTCTTTTCATCCATATTTTATTTCATTGATCCGGTTGTTTACCCATCTCCACTTTTTATGCTTTTATCAGGAGGTTTACTTCTTGGAACATTTTATATGGCTACGGATCTGGTAACTTCTCCCTTAACTCCCAAAGGATTATGGATATATGGAATAGGAATTGGAATTTTTGTTGTTTTAATTAGGTTATGGGGCGGATTGCCGGAAGGAGTGATGTATGCTATTTTATTAATGAATGCAGCTACCCCTTTAATTAACAAATTTGCCAGAGTTAGAACGTATGGTTATAAATAATTATGAGTGAAGAAAACCAACATATTGAGGAACAAGAACCGAGTTCGGCTAAGCTAGTTTTAGCGTTAGGAATAGCGGGGTTACTCTCTGGTTTTGTGCTGGTTGGAACTTTTTTATTTACTAATCCATATATTAAAGCAAATCAGCAAGCAGCTATAGAGCGTGCTATACTTAATGTTATCCCTAATTGCGATAGTTTTAGCACATTAGTGTTAACCAAAAGCGGTTTAGAAATTAAGAATACTGATAATAACGAAAAGGAAGAAGCAGATAAAGAGGAGTTATTGATTTATGCGGGATTTAATTTACAAGGTGGGCTTATTGGGTTTGCTATTCCTGGAAGTGAACCCGGATTTCAAGATGTTATTTCATCCATTTATGGGTATAATAATGTAAATAAAACTATCATTGGGTTTGAAGTTTTAGAAAGCAAGGAAACACCTGGATTAGGAGATAAAATTATAAAAGATCAAGATTTTCAAGTTAACTTTAAATCACTTTCTGTAGAACCCGAAATAATAACAGTTAAAAAAGGAGAAAAAGAAAATAAAAATGAAGTAGAAGCCATTTCTGGAGCAACAATATCCTCTAAAGCTATTGTAAGGCTATTAAACAAGTCGATTGCTCTTTGGCAACCTGCAATTGATCAATATGTAAACGATAATAATATAGAAGTGACAAAATAAAAAAAAGTGGAAAACGTAAATCAAAATGCACAGGAGTTCTTTAAGGGTTTATGGAAAGAGAACCCAATATTTGTTTCTGTTTTAGGGATGTGTCCAACATTGGCAGTTACAAATACTGCAATTAACAGTTTGGCTATGGGTTTGGCAACAACCTTTGTGCTGGTTTGTTCTAGTATTTTGGTTTCGGCATTAAAGTCTGTAATTCCTAAGCAGGTTAGGATTACATCTTACATTATAATTATAGCAACCTTTGTAACAGTTGTAGATTTTACTCTTGCGGCATTTACTCCAGATATCCATAAAGAGCTAGGAGCTTTTATAGCGTTAATAGTGGTAAACTGCTTAATTTTAGGGAGGCAAGAAGCATTTGCATCAAAAAACAGTGTTGGTCTTTCAATTTTAGATGCTCTAGGTATGAGTGCTGGATTCTCTTTTGCACTTTTGTGTATTGGTATACCAAGAGAGATTTTAGGCAGTGGTAGTTTATTTTCGTTTTCTTTATTTGGAGACAAATTTGAACCCTGGGTTGTAATGATACTGCCTCCAGGAGGGTTTTTTATGCTCGGTTTTTTACTCTTAATTTTTAATTGGTACGCACAAAGAAGAAAAGCACATGGATAATTTACTTTGGATTTTTATTTCGGCTTTACTCATCAACAATTTCACATTGTCTTATTTTTTAGGGTTATGCCCATTTTTAGGAGTAAGCGGTAGGTTAGATACTGCATTTAGACTGGGATTAGCCAATATTTTTGTAATGATAATTACAGCTATTTGTGCATATGCCCTTAATCGTTGGGTGTTAGTTTATGCACCCTACCTACGTGTAATTAGTTTTATAATAGTTATAGCTAGTTCCGTTCAGTTTGTAGAAATGGCCATTAAAAAATTAAGTCCAGAACTTTTTAAAGCTCTGGGTATTTTTTTACCATTAATAACAACCAATTGTGCTATCTTGGGCTTAGCCTTGTTTTCTACCAACAAAGGTTATGGCTTTGTAGAAGGTTTGGTATATGCATTGGGTGCAGGTGCAGGAGTTACATTAGCACTTGTATTATTAGCAGGTATAAGGGAAGAAACAAGAATTTTAAACATACCTAATTTAGTTAAAGGAACAGCAATGAATCTAATTATCGCTGGCATTATTTCTTTAGCATTTATGGGGTTTGCGGGGTTATTTAGTTCACATTAATGAAGTACTTAATAATAATATTAGCAGTTGGTGTTTTATGTGCAGGTTGGGTGCTCGTTCAGATTTTAGCTAAAAAACTAAAAACTAAAAACCATTTTGAGCATTTAAATTCTTCGTGCGGAGGATGCACTTGTGGAGGGGAAGGCTATGCTTGCAATGCCGATTCTAAGACAACAGGCGAATAACATACGCTGTACCAGTGTAAGGCAACAACTTTATCTTTTTTTACTGATTATTTAAGGTATGTATTTTATTTTTGTTCGCTATTTACAAAAATGTTAAATCACTCTTACTTAAGTAATGCAGATGTAGATTCAATCGAACATCTGTACGAGCAGTATAAAAATGATAAAACCTCTGTAGATGAGAGCTGGCAAAGGTTCTTTGAAGGTTTTGATTTAGCTTACGGAGATTTAGGGCTTTCAGACAATGGTGCTGCCGTTTCTGAAAATATGCTAAAGGAGATAAATGTACTCCATCTTATTAACAACGGATATAGAACTAGAGGGCATTTATTCACTAAAACTAACCCGGTTAGACAAAGAAGAACATATACTCCAGATTTATCAATAGAGAATTTTGGTTTAACAAAAGCAGATCTAGAAAAAACTTTTAATGCTGGTGTTGAGATTGGAATTGGACCAGCTAAATTAAAAGACATTATATCCCATTGTGAGCAAACCTACTGCCAAAGTATTGGCGTAGAATATATGTATATCACTCAGCCAGAAAGAGTAGAGTGGTTGCAAAAAAGAATGGAGAAGCGAAAAAACACCCCTAGTTTTTCGTTGGAACAAAAGAAGCTTACATTAGAAAAATTGAATCAAGCTGTAGCATTTGAAAATTTTTTACATACAAAATATGTAGGACAAAAAAGGTTTTCTCTTGAAGGTTTAGAAACACTTATTCCTGCCATTGATGCAGCAATAGAATTAGGTTCGAGCAATGGAGTAGAAGAATTTATAATTGGTATGGCACACAGAGGGAGGTTAAATGTGCTAGCCAACATAATGCAAAAGAGCTATGCAGAGATTTTTAGTGAGTTTGAAGGAAAAGCACACGCCGATGCAATATTTGAAGGTGATGTAAAATATCACTTAGGTTATACTAGCTCTGTAAAAACAAGTTTAGGTAAAAACGTAAAACTGAATTTATGTCCCAATCCAAGTCACTTAGAATCGGTTAACCCAGTTGTACAAGGTATTACCAGGGCTAAATTAGACAACAAGTACAACAACGATGTTTCTAAGATAACTCCAATATTAATACACGGAGACGCGGCTATTGCTGGGCAGGGGATTGTATATGAAGTAATCCAAATGGCAGGTTTAGATGGATATAATGTTGGTGGAACACTACACTTAGTTACTAATAACCAAATTGGATTTACTACTAACTATATTGATGGAAGAACTTCAATTTATTGTACTGATGTAGCAAAAACTACAAAATGTCCGGTGTTTCATGTGAATGGCGATGATGTAGAAGCCTTAATATATACCGTGAAATTAGCTCTTGAATACAGACATAGTTTTAACTGTGATGTATTTATAGACATTCTTGGATATAGAAAATATGGCCATAACGAAGGCGATGAGCCTAAATTTACGCAGCCTGTTTTGTATAAAGCAATTGCAAAACATCCTAATCCAAGGGAAATTTATTCTAAAAGCCTTGCAGAGCACGGTTCAATTGAAGCCACATTGGCTAAGAAACTTGAAAAAGACTTTAAAGCAATGTTGCAGAAAAACTTGGATGATGTAAGAAGCAACAAAGCTCCCAAAGACAATAATTTACCCAAAAATACTTGGAGTAATATGAAGATTGGTTTTAAAGAAGACTTTGAGACACCTGCAAAAACAAAAGTTGCTGTAAAGGACCTTAAAATTGTTGCAGAAGCTATTACTCAAATACCAGAAAACCACCTTCCAATAAGAAAAATTACCAAGCTTTATAAAGATAGAAAGCAAATGGTAGAAAACGGTGTTTTTGATTGGGCAATGGGCGAGTTAATGGCTTACGGCACGCTGTTGCAAGAAGGATTTCCTGTTAGAATAAGTGGCCAAGATGTAGAAAGAGGTACATTCTCGCACAGGCATTCTGTAATAAAAACTGAAGTTGGAGCGGATGAGTATATTCCTTTAAACAACATCTCAGATAAGCAATCTAAGTTAGAAATTTACAATTCACTCCTTTCTGAATTTGCTGTTTTAGGTTTTGAGTATGGTTATTCTATGAGCACACCTTTAGGTTTAACAATTTGGGAAGCTCAATTTGGAGATTTTGCAAATGGGGCACAAGTAATGATAGATCAATACATTGCAAGTGGTGAAACCAAATGGGGTAGATTTAGCGGCTTAGTAATGTTGCTCCCTCATGGTTATGAAGGACAAGGACCGGAGCACAGCAGTGCTAGATTAGAACGTTATTTACAGCTATGTGCCATGGCTAATATGCAGGTTATGAATATTACAACTCCTGCCAACTTATTCCATGCAATAAGAAGACAAGTACACCGAGATTTTAGAAAACCATTGGTTATAATGAGCCCAAAAAGCTTACTCCGTCATCCTAAATGTATTAGTACCGCTGATGAATTTACTAAAGATGGATTTAAAGAGGTGTTTGATGATTCGTTTGTTGATGTAAAAAAAGTAAAGAAGGTAAATCTTTGTTCTGGAAAAATATATTTCGATTTACTTGAAAAACAACAAACTGACGATAGAAAAGATGTAGCGATAGTAAGATTAGAACAATTATATCCAATGCCTGAAACGCAACTTGCAGATATCTTTAAGAAATATCCAAATGCCGAGTATAGTTGGGTGCAAGAAGAACCAAAAAATATGGGGTCTTGGATGCATATGTTAAGATACGATTGGCCTAAGCAATTGAGTTGCAATTCTAGAAGAAGCAGTGCAAGTCCTGCAACTGGTTTTGCTGCTATGCATAAAAGAGAGCAAGCTGCAATAATAGAAGCAGCATTTTCTATTTAGGGTTATACTCTAAGTTTTTGTGTTGGAAGCAGTTATTGGTTCTCTTGTATTTAGGGCTTAGTCTTGAGCAGCGAATGTTTTAAAAATATCCATAGAACTTAACATCCCAATTACATTTCCTTCTTCCATTACTACCAAGTGATGTATTCCGTGTTTTACCATAATTTTAGCAGCGTCAATAACTCTGTTATTTGGAGAAATAACGTGGATAAAATCGGTCATAACATCTTGTACTAACAAAGTTTCATCGTGGCAGGCAATTATGTTACTTGAAGAAACAATCCCTGCAATCCCTCCTTCATCTTCTATTACGGGTACAGCATTAATACGCTTTCTACTGAGCATATCCTTTAAGCTTGAAACTGTTCTAGTTTTTTGAGTAAAAACAACGGGCGTATTCATTATCTCTTCAACTTTCATAAATTGGTTCTTTTGTCTATCTCAAAAGTCGAAAATTCAACTTACTTATCTTGATTCAAGTCATCTTAGAATGTGATGTCTAATTTCTATTGACATCATTATACCTTGTTTAAATTACTTTAAAGGAGAGAAATAGTGCGAAATAGACATGTTTAGAGGCAATAATAAAAGCTTTTAAGACGGATTAACTTTGGTGTGGAATCTTGTTAATTGTCTATCGGTTTTAAAGAAGGGTTAGTAACTTCTTTTTTCTTGTTTACCTCAAGGAATAACCAAATTGCCGACCAAACACCTGCAAGAATTTCACCTGCGGGCATTGCAGACCATACACCATCCAAACCCATAAAACTAGCCAAAATGTACATTAATGGTATCATAAACAAACCTTGTCTTGCTAAAGTAAGTACCAAAGCCGGCATTGGTTTACCCACTGCCTGAAAATAAGCTCCTCCAATAAACCCAACCCCCATAATTGGTAAGGAAATAAAGATTAGTTTCAATACTCTTGGGGTGTGTGCTAGTAAATCTACATCTTCTGTAAATATGTTAATCAACTCATTGGAAAAGAATATTAGTACAGATAAGAGAACAAGAGATATGCCAGTCGTCCATTTTATGGCAAGCCATACACTCTCTTTTACCCTGTCCCAAGTTTTGGCACCATAATTATAGCTCACAATTGGCATAAGGCCCTGCATTATCCCTATAATAGGAAAAGCAACAAACAAAGTAAAACCTCTTATTAAACCATAAATGGCTATTGCATGAGAGCCGCCATCTTGTCCCAAAGTGCTGGCATATTCAATATTCCCCCATTTATCTAAAGAGTCGTAAAGCACTATGGCTAATAAGCTAAACATACTTTGTCTTACCAATGTTATAGAACCAATAGATGAAATTTCTTTGGTTATTCGCTTGTCAATTCTTAAAGTATTTCTTATTAAACTAAGCTCACTTTTACCAGATACAAAAAACCACAAAGTGTAACCTCCACTTAGCATGTACCCTGTTGCCGTTGCCCAAGCTGCACCAGATATGCCCATATTAAAAACGTAAATTAGAAGATAATCCAGGATCATATTAGACAATGCTGGAATTATCATTGTCAGCATTGCAATTTTTGGCTTTCCTTCAGCTCTAATAGTATTATTGCTCATCATAGCCCAACCTAAAAACGGAAGACCAAGCAATAGAATGTTAAAGTATCTTTTAGCGTAAGGTAAAATTTGCTCATTAGCTCCAAAAAGCATAAGCAATTGGTCTTGAAATAGGTAACCTATCAGCACAAAAAACAGCACAAAACTTAGGGTTAAAGTTATTTGGTTCCCAAAGGTTTTTTGAGCTTTAGTATTGTTTCCTTCACCAAGGGATCTAGCCAATACAGAAGCCCCACCAACCCCAATTGCCATCCCAAACGAGGAAATTAAAAATGTAATTGGAAGAACTACAGTTATAGCGGCAATTGCAATTTCTCCCTCTGCATATCTACTAACAAACCAAACATCTACCATTTGATAAACAGACATAACCAAGAACCCCAAAGCGGCGGGAATACTTTGCTGCATCAATAATTTACCAATGCTTTCTGTGCCTAATTTATCGGAGGTTTTTTTCAAGTTTGCGAATGTAAGTTATTCTTAAATATAGGGTATTGGCATACTAAGCTAAATATGATCGGTACATCCATACCTCTTTTTCTTGTGCGGTTATATAATCACTCATCATAGAAACGGTGCCTTCATCAGATATTTCTGAAGCTAGTTCAAGGATGAAACGCTGATTAGCTATTATGGTTTGATAGCCCTTTAAAATGCTATTTAATGCAGTTTTCCCATCTGCAATATTTTCTTCTTCACTAATTTCTGATGACTTTAAATTTTGAGTTAAAGAATGTATAGGTGTTCCTTCAAGTGTTAAAATTCGTTCAGCAATTTCGTCAATTTGCAAAACCAAAGCATCGTATATTTCTTCAAACTTTATATGCAGCTCAAAAAAATCTTTACCTTTTAAATTCCAATGAAAACCTCTTGTATTCATATAAAGCACAGAGTAATTGGCTAAAAGTGTGTTTAGGTGAGCAACTATTTTCTTTGTTTTTTCTTGCGACAGTCCTATTGAATTCATCATTTAAAGGTAAAATAGCTTGAAGCGTAATTTTATTTCAATGCCTTATAACTCTATACGATTATGATATTAAACATTTAGGATTGACTTTTAATTTTGGCTTTTTTAAACTAAATTTTTACCAGTCGTCAGATTCTTTTGCACCTAGAGAAGAAATAGCTTGTTCAAAAGATTTAATTAGTGCGTTAAAATACTCCAAGGTTTGCTTAACATAAACAGGATAAGTTTCTGCTTGATATCCCGGCGAATTAGTTTTTTCCCATTTACTTACATCAAAATAAGAAGGCTGTTGCCATCCAATCTTATGAATGGTGTACTTGTATTTACCTTCCTTAAAGTCAAATTTAAAATGGTAGTTTACATAGGATTGCCCTATTGTTCTGCCTTTTTTGTCTGTTTGTTTAATAGTAAAGCGAGATTTCCCTGCGATGCTATTGGGAGACTCTTGAGATTTAATTGTTCCATTAGGGTTTGGATAAAAATCTTTCACCCAGTTCAAAGCACGTGTGTATAATTCAGCTTTATCTACTCCAGACAATGACACAACCTCGCTGTATTCAGCTTTATTTGTTTGAGTATTTGTTGGAATTTGAGTGTCTTGACCAACACAATTAAGTGTTAAAACAGTAAAAATCAGTAATAATGTCCATTTCATTGCAGTTATTGCAAATAAAAGCACTCAAATTAATACCTAGGTAGTAGGATATTACTTTTATTGTTCACATTTTATTTTCTTTGCAGAAGTGAATTATTTAAGTCATTACTTTTTCGACCAAGATGAGGACAATAAATACTACAATTTAGGTTTAATACTTCCTGATTTAGCTCGTAGTCATATATCTAAACTTAGAATAAACCCCTATAAAAATATAGAATTTACCACGCACGAAATCGCGTCTATTAACAATGGATGTAATAAGCATTTTGCCAGTGACCGTAAATTCCACAACTGGATGACATTTGTAGACCTCACTGCTAGAGCTACAGATATGGTTAGAGAAAGTGGCGATAAGGATATAAATAGAGATTATTTTATTACGCATATTTTGGTTGAAGTATTATTAGACAAAATATTAGTAGACCAAAACCCAACTTTACCTGATGATTTTTACAACATGATAAATGGTGTAGAAATGGATTGGATTTTAAAGTATATGAGATATGCAGGCTTGCAAGACGATGAGCTATGGAAAGGACAACACCGTAGATTTATGAAAGCTGGTTTCTTAAGAAACTATACAAGTTTAGAAAATGTGGTTGAAGCTGTAGGTCAAGTAGCAGTAAAAACAGGTCTTGTAGAGCTAAATGATGAGCAAAAGGAGTTATTAGTTGAAATTTGCGAAACAATAGAACCTGATTTAGCTCGTTCTATTGGTGCTTTAGAAATACAACTATTATAATTTTATCGATGAAACTTGTTTCTAACAAAATACTGGCTTTTGGTAAAATTCTACTACTGTTTTCAGCACAAGAAATATATGCACAATCTACACCTAAATATAGTAATGAGTTTTTATCTATTGGGGTAGGAGCCAGAGCATTTGGTATGTCTAATTCTGTAGTTGCTACTGCAGACGATGTAACTGCTGGTTATTGGAATCCTGCAGGTTTAGTAAAGCAAGAAGATAAAATTCAATTGTCTTTTATGCACTCTGCATACTTAGGCGGGATAACAAATTATGATTACTTGGGCCTTAGCACTAAAGTAAAGGAAAACGCAGCCTTGTCCTTTGCTATGGTTCGATTTGGGGTGGATGGTATTCCAAATACATTTGATTTGGTAAGAAATGGTCAAATAAACTATGATAGGGTAACAGAGTTTAGTGCGGTAGACTACGGTTTTTTTCTAAGTTATGCTCAACAAGCCTTAATTGAAGGTCTAAGCTTTGGGGGCAGTGCTAAAGTGGTACATAGAAGGGCAGGAGATTTTACTACAGCGTGGGGTTTTGGTATAGATGCCGCTATTAGATACGAAACGGATGATAATTGGACCCTTGCTGCAATTGGTAGAGACATTACAACAACTTTTAACGCTTGGAATTTCAACTTTACAGATGCAGAAAAAGATGTGTTTACACAAACAGGTAATGAAATACCGGTAAACTCATTGGAGCTAACATTGCCTAAATTTATTTTTGCAGTTGCTAAAAGAACAGATTTAAGTGAAGACTTAAGCCTGTTAGCAGAAATTAATTTTGATATTAATACAGATGGTAAACGTAACACAGTTATTAAATCTGACTTTGTAAGTGTTGATCCTCATTTAGGTTTAGAGTTTTCTTATAAAGATATTATTTACCTTAGAGGTGGAGTTGGTAACATACAGCAGGAGCAAAATATAGCAGGATTTGATGAGTGGAATTTCCAACCTAATGTAGGTTTAGGTCTAGATTTAAAAAAGTTAAGAATAGATTACGCATTAAGTGATATTGGCGATCAAAGTGCTGCTCTTTATTCTCACGTTTTTAGCATTATAGCAGCTATAAATCCTCCAAATTAGAGTAATCTCAAATCCTAAAATCTCTGTTAACACAAAAAGCCCCTGATTTCTCTAGAGGCTTTGATTAAAATAGGTTAACCCTTATTTCTAGTTTTTAAT
>ERZ1048872.19-NODE-19-length-174117-cov-10.383226_pt1 | contig 174117 bp, 146 predicted proteins | sample MGYA00383100_ERZ1048872 | MGnify/ENA primary metagenome ERZ1048872 (study PRJEB29581, sample SAMEA5548370) | metagenome | biome: marine; feature: coastal; material: water | depth 50 m | study: Short-term variability in the microbial, nano- and picoplankton...
CACCGTTGAAGGATTCTGTGGATCCAATACCCGTTAAAGCAACCTTGAAATTCCCCTGCTTCCAAGTGAGCTTAGCCTGGCCACTAGACTTTTGATAGGGGTTCATGGATACGAAACTGGAATCTCCGCTTCCACCCGCATTAAGCACGTCGAGTCTTCCGGTTGGGTCTACTCCAACATCTTCAGGTTCAAAAACACTGCGCCCATAAAGATGACCGTCATTCGAGAAGTGTCTTCCGGAAACGTTGAAGAACAACTTATCTCGCTTAATGGGACCTGAAAAATCAGCCTCGAAATTGGAAACAGCCGATGGGTTAAGGTCATCAATATTCCAAAACACATCGTCTGAGCTTGAGACATAGTCTCCGAGAAAGGTCTTCACGCCACCCGAATACGTATTCTTTCCGTCCCTGGTGACAATGTTCACGATACCGGACATCGCCTGACCGTATTCCGCATTGAAGGCACCCGTAACAACTTGGACTTCTTCTACCATGTTGTTTTCAACAGCGACGCCAAGGCTACCATCAAAAACGTCGGTAACCGGCATACCATCGACCCAGTAGCCTACCTCCCCAGAACGTCCGCCCCGGAAATGGCCATCCACTACACCCGCTTGTAGGGCCACTACCTGGCCGAAGTCCTCAACCGGAAGGGAGCGGATCTGCTCACCAGTCACAATGGCCGTTGTCGCCGTTAAGTCCTTTTGAACTCTAGGTTTTTCAGCGACCACGACAATCTCCTCACCCTCAAACACTTCTTCCCGCAACGTGAAATCAATTTCTACGGTTAGACCTGCATTTACTTGAACGTTTTCGGTTCGCTGGGTCGCAAATCCGATGAAAGAAGCAATGAGTGTGTACGTCCCAGGAGGGACACCAATGATGACATATTCACCGTCCATATTAGTCGCGGTGCCCTGAGTCGTGCCTTCAATGAACACGTTAACACCAGGAAGTCCGGTGCGGGAATCAACATCTGTGACTATACCTGCGATCTTACCCGTTGTCTGAGCATGAGCTTGGGTCACCCATCCCGTCATAATTATCAGGGCCAGCCCCATCGAGAGAAGGGACTTGTCTAATCGCAAGCTTCTGAAAGTGATTCGTTGCATAACGCTATATCAAGAAGCGGTTTCCAAATTGTGAACGGTTTCACGTCGTGTGGTCTGACGTTCAATCAGACTTGGAGCGAATACGGTATGAGCAACCGGAGTATCAGGCCGCTGAATTCGCTCGATAAGAAGGTCAAAGGCACGACTTCCAATGTCATGCATAGGCTGACGCAGTGTGGTCAGTCCTAGGTGCCTTGACATCGGAAGATCATCGAATCCAATAATCTGAATATCTTCTGGCACATTTAGGCCGGCTTCGCGCACCGCCTGCATAGCACCGATCGCTTGAATATCTGACGTCGCAAACACAGCATCTGGCTTTTCATCCCGTTTCAAAAACTCTTTCATTCCACTGTAACCACATGCCTCAGAAAACCCATCAAACTCTGCAGAGCGCGATGCAACAGACACCATATCCGGACTAAAGGTGCGACCGGACGCTTCATAGGTGCTGCGAAATCCTTCCAGGCGCTGGCTTGCTGGGATAGAATCCGGACTGGCCATGAGAACAACAGGGCGCTGAACGTCCGAGGAGAGGATAAATTCAGCGGCGGCTGTTCCCCCTCGGCGGTTATCGGTTGAAATAGAATCAAATGCGTGATGGTACGAATCCACCAATACCACGGGTTGGCCCCCCTTACTCATTTGTACTTCCATTCCGTTTTGGACTGGAGCAGAAAAAAGAAGCACGCCCGCGGATCGTCCACGGTGCATTGCTTTTTCTAGTAGCGGACGTACATCTTCGAGAGTCGGGGCTGAAAAAACGAGTAAATCGTATGTCGATGTGGACATACGATCCTGCAATCCCTTAAGAACTTCAGCAAAGAAGTTGTTTGAGATCATGGGAATAACGGCAGATATCGTCTCTGTTTGCCGTCGTGCAAGGCTCCTAGCAGATGCGTGAGGCTGATATCCTAGTTCTTCGGCAACCCGCAGAACTGTCTCCCGTGTCTCCTTTGAAACGCGTGGCTTGGCATTAAAAACCCGAGAAACGGTGGCAATAGAGACGCCTGCCCTCTCTGCAATATCGTAGATTGTGATGCCCAAGTATAAATCCAGGTGTGTAAGCGCTTACATGACGGGCTAAAGAGTAGGGTATCGCGCTCAAAACGTCAAGGATGTTTTAGTGAATCTTTAATTTTGTCAATGGAGTTGGTAGGCCGTACTGTACTACAGAAACTGTAATTCAGAAGATTGAAGTATCCAGAGAAGCAAAGGTCCATGCAGGAAAAGAAGTCGTACGATATTGTGTTTGCCATCACGGGAGACTTGCATCGCAATATCCGGGCTTTGAAGCAACTTAGGTCCCTATCTGAGTCTGACTTTACGGTGTTTGTTCTTCATCTCGGTGGAAATACGCCTCCTTCAAAGTTGCCTAAAGGCGTTACCGAAAAGACGGTTCAACTTACAGACGGAAGCGGCCCTCGGTATTTCTGGAGGCTCTCAAATGCCTTTAAAAAGGCAATGGTGGACATTCCAGCTCGCGTTTATCACGCATCTGACCTGTACACACTCAGGGCCTGTGCTACCATTTCAGCCAAGCACTCAGCTGTGTATACCTTTGACTCTCGGGAATATTACGCTCATGTCTCGGCCACAACGGGACGTCCCTGGGTGCGGTGGTGGTGGAATATGGAGCAGCGCCAATTCCTACGTGGTGCTGCAGGTATCTGTACCGTTAGCGAGAGTATTGCAAACGCGCTCAGTAAAGATTTCTCCATTCCCAAGCCTGTAATTGTTGAGAACACACCAGAAGCCACCGGTACAGAAGACGGACTCTCCATCCGTGAAATGCTAACTGAACGAGGTATTGAGGATAACCGAGACCTCATTGCTCATATTGGACAAATGAAAAAGGACCGCGGATGCGAACAACTCGTACTTTCGATGAAACAGGTGCCAGATGCTCATTTAGTATTCTTAGGATACGGTCCGATTCAACCCGAGCTTGAACGACTCACGGCAGAGCATAGTCTCTCAGAACGTATTCACTTTTTGCCTCCTGTCCCACCGCGAGCCATCCAAAACGCATTGGTTGGAGTCTCGATTGGAATCACCATGCTGCTGGACACCTGTCTCAACCATCGGTATGCCCTTCCCAACAAGCTATTCGATTACATCCGAGCAGGCGTTCCTGTCCTGGGAGCTGATCTTGTAGAGATGCGTCGCGTGATAAAGACGTACGATATTGGGCAAACAGCGGACTCTAATGATCCGAATCAGATTTCAAAAGCGCTCAAATCCATGTTGAATTCGGAAGATCTCAGTAAGTGGTCTGCAAATGCCCTGACTGCCACTGAAACATTTACATGGTCAAACGCATCTCAGCGATTCCTAGGTCTGATTAATCAGGCCGTGCCTAAACAGTGAATCGCTTTAGATCAGAATGCGTCTACGGATCCAACATATTTTTCCTGTCTTTGCCATCGCCTTGATTTCGGTCATGCTGGCCCAGCCTCTTTTTGCTCAGGCAACAGAAGGTGTGACCCAGACTGCTCAGGAGTTGGCGCCTCAAATAGAATGGCCAGGATTTAACGATGCGTTCACGGCAGCTATAGAAAGCGAAAAACTGGTCGTTATTGACGTCTGGTCTCCAACCTGCGGATGGTGTCGAAAGCAGCAGGCCGAGGTCTATACTCAGCCAGATCTACAGCGTTTTCTATTTGACAATTTTGAACTAGGGCGGATCAACCTAGATGTAACCGACGATACACTGACGTTCAGAGGGTACACGCTGAGCTCACAAATGCTGGCAGGAGGACTTGGTGCGACGGGCACCCCAACGACCATATTCATGGAGCCTGACGGAGCGTACATCACGAGGCTGCAGGGATACCACGCCTATGAAGACTTTTACGATGTGCTTCGATTCATTGGAACTGAGTCGTTCCGCGATATGTCCTTTGAGGACTTTCTCAAAACGGAAGAAGAGTAAGCCGAACTGTCTAGGGAAACGTGCTTAATCTCGCTTTAATCCAGAGCGGTCTTGGGCAAATGCCGAGCGAACTTTGTAGGATGTTTCTCTTTGTGCCAACACGGGATGCTCACCATTGTAAGATCCATCTCCCGCTTCCGTCGTTGGGGTTGATGGAGCATCCGAAAGGTCACTCTCATTGCTGAAATCTTTCAGATTGCAGCGAGCTTGGAGCTCAAACTTCCAAAGCGCAGCGCTCTCAATAATCATATCGATTTCAGTACCGTCAGTCAGCCCAATAGCCAAAAGATCTGAGGACCAACGAATCTCCTGAATTTCGTCTAACCGTACAATCTGTTTGAAGCCTAGACCCTTCAAAATGATACAGTTTGGAAGCAAACGCGCCCGACCAAAAAACACCCTGTCGTGCTCAAACTTGAACTTAGATTTCAGAATCACCACCTGATCCACTTTCCCTCTTCTCGGCATCTGAATGTAACCTAGTCCGTTTTATTATTTAGGCGCACAGCCTGTTCTATGTACTCCGACGGGCGTCGATGTTTCAAGAACATTGTGCGTGCCGGCGACTCGGCAACAGCATGATAATCCAGATCGGCGTACAGGATAGCATCCTGACCTCCTGGGGCTTGAGCGATAATCTGCCCTCGCGGATCTGTAATGAATGACTCTCCGGCGAACGTGAGCACATCTTCTTCTCCTACCCTATTAGATAGAGCCATGAAAAAGCCATGCTGAAATGAACCCGCTTGAAGCTCGGCTTCAAAGACGCCCTCAGGCCACTCACCAGCCGCACCCGCTTGTGGGATCACTACTACATCAGCTTCTTGTAAGGCCATGGATCGCAGATGCTCGGGGTAGTGCCTATCGTAACAAATTGATACGCCAATTCGACCATGAGCCGTATCGTAGACAGGAGCTCCCGTGTTTCCGGGATCGTAGTAATCCTGCTCATAAAACGATTCGTACTGCGTGATGTGCATCATCCGGGTTACCCCTAGAATAGTCCCATCGGCATCGATCACAGGAGAGGAATCGTAGGCGCAATCACCGTCCCGCTCATACAGATTTAGTACAATGACAACGCCTTCCTTTCGGGCCAAATCAACAAAAACATCGGTTGTTGGGCCAGGAACAGGTTCTGCTAGATCAAATCGGTCGCCTTCCAAACGCTTCTGCGGGAAAAACGTGGTAAAAGCCAGTTCGGGGAAAACGATAATTTTTGCACCATTCTCAATGGCCGCACGTGCGTTTTCTAGACCTTTTTGCAGGTTTGCTTTCGAATCTGCTGATGCAGACTGCTGAATCAGTGCGATTCTAGGCATGAGTATTCAGAAATTGGGGGGATTCCGATTAAAATAAATGTAGACATAAACGAGTTACCATTCTTGCCTAAAGAGCGGTAGTCGGAGTAGACGTAGGCGTGGGTCCAAATGAGCCCGCAAGTAACGTGAGTGCAAACAATACCACCACCAAAATACCACCAGCTTTCATCGCACCGCGCAGTCCAGTGTTGGCGCGTTTGGAGTCTTCCGTAGAAAGATCACTGATCAGCGTGGCATAGGTCTCCGTATCGAGTTCATGGACATATTGAGCATCCACCCCAGTAGCAATCTCGTTAGCCAACTGCTCAAGCCAGTACAATCCAATAAGATTATCCATAGGCCTTGTTTGGCCCGATATGCGCTGAAACGTCCCTTTAATCTGAACAAACACGGATTCATCGCGCTCTTCAGCATTTATGGCCACTTTCATGAGCAAGTTATCCAAGTCTGGTACATGAGCCAGGGTATCTGCCAGCGCTTGTTGAACAGTACTAACAGACACGTAATCTGTTTGAACTAGACCTATACGATCGTTGGCCAGAGTAATAGAAAAATTGGAAGAGATGAGAGCCGAAGTCGCCTGGTCAACGATATCTATTCGGTCAGCCATAGAAGTGAATGCGACCGACTCAACAGAGCTTCGCACGGGCAATGGCGTGGATATATACCGAGGCTGTGCACATCCTGCGATGAGCAAACTCCAGGATAGCAATCCTGAGATCCAAACTAATTTTCGACTTCTATACACTATAAAATGGTGTTTAACCTTCAACTAGGTGATCGACCCCTATGGTGGGTGCTTAAGCCTCAGCTTTGCTAACACTGCCGATAATGCTAACCTCGTCGACCTTGCTCAGTCAACTTCAGCAACAACGATTCGTTCTCGATTCGACAAGTCGTGTATTATTTCCGTGTTGCGTAAGCCCGAATGTACAAACATCTCTAGAACGTCCGAACCAAAGTCAGCGTGAACCTCTACGGCTATTTTACCCGCTTTTTTAAGTACCAAAGGGGCTAACTCAGCAATTTTTCTGTAGAAAAGCAGCGGATCTGTACCGCAAAAAAGTGCCAATCCCGGTTCGTGGTCTCTGACTTCCGTAGACAACGTCACGCTTTCACTATCCGGAATGTACGGGGGGTTAGAGATCAGCACATCAAACGGCACGTCAAGCTCCGATACGAAGGACTCAGAAAACAGGTCTAATTGCGAAAAATGGACCGAAGCTCCCAACGATGTGGCATTGAGCCGTGCTACTTCTAAAGCATCAGCAGATAGGTCTATTCCTGAACACGCTATTTCGCTGTTCTGTAAAGCAACTGTAATTGGAATACACCCTGAACCGGTGCCAATATCTAGGAGTTTTGCACCAGAAGGCAGATTAGACTGCTCAAGCACCCATTCTACCAGAAGCTCTGTTTCCGGCCTTGGAATCAATACCGCTGAGTTCACTCGGAAGGTATAGCCAAAAAAGGAGGCTTCTCCCAAGATGTACTGCACCGGTTCTCCAGCCATCCTTCTCTCACACATTTCTAAAAAGCGATTTCGGGATGCGGTATCGATTGTCGCATCTGGCTGGGACAACCGCGCCAACCTTGTCAGTCCCGTAGAAGCTTCAAACATCCACTCAAATTCTCTGGAAGATGGCTTTTCCTTCCGAGTACGCGCAACGTCCAGGGCTTCTTTAAGAATGTGCTCTGCAGAAAAGGATTTCAAGAAAAAGGTAGATGTAGGTAAAAAAGCAAGATAGATCCGACAAAGGCAGTCGAATTGCGAACGAGATCTACGTATATTTGCCCCGCTCAAGCGCGCTTTAACCCTTCGTGCGGCATAGCGATCCTCCCGACCGTCAAAACGGGCGGGATTTTTTCTGGATCGCCATGTAAGCGTTTACACAGAACGACCTCGGACCTCAATATCTCTTTCATGACTACTCGCGAACAATTACACGAAATCAGCCGAAATCTCTGGTGGAGCTGGCACCCAGAAGCCCTCACCCTTTTTCAACGACTGAATCGAGACGCATTTCAGGCTTCGGGAAATAATCCGAACATTGCCCTGAAACTCGCTCGTGCAGACGTGCTTACCGACCCTCAGGTTCAGGCGGAAGTGGATTCGGTGTACCGCAGTTTCAAAGAATACATGGAGTCGCCGGGTGAAAACCAAGACGCACCCAAAACGGCGTATTTCTGTATGGAATACGGACTGCACGAAAGCCTCCCGTTGTATTCTGGAGGCCTAGGCATACTTGCCGGGGATCACGTCAAGGCGGCCTCGGACGTCGGGCTTCGCTTTACCGCCGTAGGCTTGTTTTTAAGAGATGGGTATTTCAGGCAGTATTTCGACCCAAAAGGTCTTCAGCACGATGATTACCCAGCCATTGATTCTACCGAGCAACCCGTTGAGCTGGTTGTGGACGAAGACGGCGCACCCATCACGGTTACCGTACACACGGGGCATCAGCCTATCCACCTCAGAGCATGGAAAGTGTGTGTTGGAAAGACGGCATTGTACCTCCTAGATACCGACTTCGCTGCAAACCCGTACGAAATACGCTTCTTAACTCGCCGTCTGTATCAGGGAAATCGATACACACGTATCCAGCAGGAAATCATTCTTGGTATTGGCGGACTACGGTTTTTACGGGCTATTGGCGAATCATTCGATGTGCATCACATGAATGAAGGTCATTGTGCTTTTCTAACACTCGAAATGGTCCGCGAGCACCTAGCAGCAGGCTTATCTCGGCAAGAAGCTGAAGAAGCAACTCGCGCATCCTGTGTATTCACTACACATACCCCTGTCATTGCTGGTCACGATCGATTCGAACCCAACCTGTTTACTTCCACATTAGCAGGATTTCGAGATGAAATTGGGTTTTCCGAATACGATATGCTGTCGTACGGCCGAGTACATCCCGAGGATGGCAGTGAAGAATTTACCATGACTGTCTTGGGGCTGAAATTATCGAGATCAGCCAATGGAGTTTCCGAGTTACACGGAAAGGTGGCGAGACATCAGTGGAATCACCTATTTGCGGATCTCGCCCCTGCAGAGGTGCCAATCACTCATATCACCAATGGCATCCATCTCCCCACCTGGGCCGCTCCCGCATCGCGCTCCTTCCTAGACGTACATCTTGGATCCTGGACCGCCGACAGAGAAAACCAGGCTACTTGGGATCGCATTGATCAGGTTTCTGATCGGGCCATTTGGGAATACAGAAACCGACTCCGATCTAGCCTTATTTCGTTTGTTAACGCACACATCCGCACACAGACCATGTCGCAGGATGCTATGCTGAACAGAGACGCCTTGACGATCGGTTTTGCGCGTCGATTTGCGACGTATAAGCGGGCCCCTCTTCTGTTTTCTGATATCGAACGTATTACCCAATTATTTCAGCATGCAGATCGTCCGATACAAGTTATTTATGCTGGCAAAGCCCATCCTCAAGACGAAGGTGGCAAAGCGTTCATTCAGAAAATCTATGAGTTGTCCCATCGGTCAGCATTCAATGGCCGCTTGATATTTCTGGAAAACTACAACATGGAGATTGGTCGCAAGCTCATTTCTGGATGCGATGTCTGGCTGAATAACCCGCGGCGCCCAATGGAAGCGAGTGGAACAAGTGGACAAAAAGTGGCCATTCATGGTGGCCTAAACTTGTCTATTCCGGACGGTTGGTGGCCAGAGGGATATAACGGCACGAATGGTTGGTCCATCGGAGACAATGCTTCGCATGAGTATGAAGACCCATCTGTTCAGGATCCAAGAGATGCCGAACTGCTTTACGACCTTTTGGAAAACGCTGTTATTCCGTTGTTCTATTCACGAGGCGAAAAAGGGAGACCCGACGAATGGATTGCAATGATCCGATCCGCCATGAAAGGATTGACCTACAAGTTCAGCGCGCACCGCATGTTGCTGGAATACATCGAGAAAATATATTCCGTCTAGATCAACTCTAGGCAGCCAGACCTTGCTTGGAACTCCAGAAGCGAAATTCGTCGACCAGTTGATCGAATGAGTCCAGTGCAAAAAGAGTTGGCTGTAGATTCCAGACTTCGTATTCCTGTTGGATTACTGTCTCCAGCGAGAAGGGGATGACTTCAACTTCGTCGGAAAGAGCATGAAGCGCTTCTTCTTTCGAGGACATGATACCTGCGCCAAATACGCGTAGCCCTTCTGCCTGACGAATCAATCCAAACTCAATTGTGAACCAATGCAGTCTCTCTAAATGAGTCCGCTGCATGCCGGTAGCATGAAGCGCGGATTGGCCAAACATCTGATAGAAATCGGCTACCGAAGGCTGTGCGAGCATCGGCATGTGGCCGAACATATCATGAAAACAGTCTGGAGCCGGTGTGTAATCCAGCTCATTTTCTTCACGGATGTAGTCGGTAGAAGGGAAAATGCGCTTAGAAATCAGATCGAAAAAGTCTTTTTCGTGCAATAGACCTGGAATTCGACCTACCTGCCATCCCGTGGCACTATTCAACGCGTTACTCAAGTCAGCAAGAGCAGGAATCCCGCCATCGTTCATGCCCATCAAATGGACTCCGTGCATGTACGCCTCACCCGCCCGACCAGGAAGCAAATCCATCTGCCGATTGAAGAGATGCTTCCAATTCTCGTTATGCTGATCCGAATACACCGGTTTAACGATGTCTGAGCCTACCGGCACCGGGCCATCGAGGTACTGCGGAATACAACGAGGATCCACTCCTTCTTCTGCCGCCTTCTCGTAAGCAGACAATGGCGCAGTAGGGTGTAGTTCGTTTAGAGAATCTTTCATGTTTCGGTCGTAAGGGCCTAAGCTGGGCGGAGATCACAGAACTTAACACTGTTATGTTCTCGTCGCAATCAGGTTTCAGTTCAATTCACAATACATTGGAATGAGACCTACTGCCCGACCCAATTACATGACCAGACCCGCTATTAAAAACGCAACGACCGTACATCCTGCGAGGGACAACGCATAGGGAAGTTGCGTGTTAATATGGTCCACATGATCACTTGCAGCCGACATGCTCGCAATCAACGAGGTGTCGGAAAGGGGTGAAGCGTGATCTCCGAATACACCGCCAGCCAATACTGCTCCCAACATGAGGGGCATTGAAAGCCCCAGACCCTCAGCCAAAGGAAGCGCGATGGGAATCAGTATGGCGAAACCCGTCCATGAGGACCCAAGGGTGAATGAAATAAAAGAACCCACTATAAAGATGAGAGCGGGCAGCCACCAAGTTGGCCATTCTGTTCCGACTACACTGATGATATAGGGCCCCATTTCAAGTGCCCTGGAAACCTGACCTAAAGCAAAGGCGAGCGCAACAAGCACAACCATTCCGATTAAACCACCGGATCCTTTCAACACTAAGGCCATGGAATCGCGTGGATTCATGAGCGCTGCACCGTCCTTACCAGATCCTGGCAAAGCGTACATTACCATCGCTATGCCCACGGCGGCGATAACCGCCCATAACACCGATGTAGACCCACTTCCTTGCATGATGACTCCTTCTCCAGTCACATAGAGGCCAAAGAAAATGGTGCCCACCATGACCAATATGGGTACGATCAGATGCCGAGCCTTGCTGCCAGAGGTTGGAACAGGCTCCAGCTCAACGATTTCCGCAGCCACTAAAGGGACCGCCCCATCGCGAATCAAAGCACCCGTTTCCAGGGCTCTCATTTCGGCCCTCTTCATACCCCCAAAACTCCAACCCGTCAGCGCCAGTACAAGCGAAAAAACGATGGCAAAAATCGCGTAAAAATTCAGCACGAGCGATGAAGCCAAGAGACCAACGGCACCATCTGTAACTCCCTGAGCGGCCAAAAGTCCTAGCACGAAAGCCCCCCATCCATTGAGTGGGATAGACATACATACAGGAGCGCTGGTTGAATCGCAGTAGAAGGCCAGTTTTTCCCGAGGGATTTTCAAACGGTCAAATAAAGGTCTGTTAACCGCTCCAACAATAAGGCATGTGATAGAGGACTCAACAAAGATGACCATTCCTATCATCCAGGCCAGAAGTTCTGCTCCTCTTTTTGTTTGACCCCATCCCCTACTGGATGCCCACTCAATAAAGCCGTTTACTCCACCGGAAGCTTGCACCAATGCGATGAGACCACCGACTAACAAACTGAATAATAAAATGCGCGTATTACTCGGGTCCTCGAATACGGCGACAAGTTGATCAATCAACTCGCGCATACCCATTAATGGATTTCCCCCAACAAGAATGGTGGTCCCTAGCCAAAGGCCAGCCAAAAGAGACAGGTAGACTTCCTTGGTCCACAAGGCGAGGCCAATGGCCAAAACAGGCGGAAGCAGTACGATCCAATCCATATGCGCTCAGAGTATTGAGTTGAAGGCTACCGAATCTACGAGTTAGATTGTGTGATTAAAATTTTGCACCCAACAGAACTCCGCTGCGTACAGTGCGCATACACCCCATTGAAATCGGAAAAGATGAGCGAGACGAAAGAAAAACTTAAAGAAACAGTCGACAATGCGTCTCGATTTACGCGATCTGTGCTCGATGATCTGAGCACCAGCGAAATCCCTTCTACGTTAAAAAGAGACATGAAGGAGTCCTATGACTTTTTTTTAGATGAGGACGAACGTCAACATTTGACGACTAAGGGTTCGATGATGCGCAGCATTCTCATCACCTGGTACATGGCGCGGAGCTTATTTTTAAAATTGACCCCCGTCCGGCGAATTATTTTGTTGGTAGGTGTACTCCTTGCCATTCAGGGTAATTCTAATGACGACTTACAAGTCATTGCCGGTATTCTGAGCCTTCTTTTTGTGCTGGGCCTCGAATTGAAGGATAAGATCACGGCCAAAGATGAGCTAAATGAAGGTCGCGCTGTGCAGTTGGCGATTATGCCCGCCGATACGCCAGAACTTGAAGGCTGGGAGATTTGGATGCATTCCCGGCCGGCCAATGAAGTGGGCGGTGATTTAATTGATCACCTGACCACTTCGGAAAACCGACTCGCTCTTTCTCTTGGCGACGTAGCTGGGAAAGGATTACCAGCCGCGCTGATGGCAGCAAAAATGCAGGCTACACTCAGGGCCATTGCCACGGAATACGACGACCTGGCTCCCAGAACAGATCGCCTTAATCAGATTGCAATGCGCGATGGACTGCCCAGTCGATTTGCCTCTCTGATCCACGTAGAATTGAATTCAGAATCTGGGGAAGTCACGTTCGTGAATGCTGGCCACCACCCTCCTATTCGCATCAACCAAGATGGGTTCGAAGAATTTAAGCAAAGTGGCCCAGCCATCGGGTTAACCCGTAGTGCTTCGTTCGAAAAAGCATCCGTCTCTTTGAGTGACGACGACCTTTTCATTCTCTATTCGGATGGCGTACCGGAGGCTCGTAATGAAATTGGCAGGTTTTATTCCGATGAACGCTTTTTTGATCTCGTCAAATACACGCATGGAATGAGTGCACGCTCCGTGGGTGAACGCATCGTACAATCCGTAGATGAATTCGTCCGGACCGCGAGACAAAGCGACGATCTATCTATCATTATCATCCGCCGACTCCCAGTATAAAATGGGGGACGTTTTCCTCTTCTTTGCAACCATGAAAAGAAAAACCTTTAGCTCCGGGGCACCCTGGGAATCACGAGTCGGATACTCCCGCGCCGTTAGGACAGGACCCTTTGTGTTCGTCTCTGGCACCACGGCCACGAATGAAGAGGGTCATATTGTGCACGCTGACAATGCCTATGGACAAACCGTGCAGATCTTCAGTAACATCAAAAAGGCGCTGGAAATGGCAGGAGCCGATTTGACTCAGGTCGTTCGAACACGCATGTTTGTGACGAACATCGACGATTGGGAAGCAGTTGGCCGCGCCCATGGGGAGGTTTTCAGCGACATCCGACCGGCATCAACCATGGTGGAAGTATCAAAACTAATCCATCCGGAAATGTTGGTTGAAATAGAAGTTGATGCCGTATCTCCCTAAATCCCGTAGGATAAATTCACTTTTAAAACGAGACCCGTAGAACACATACGTATTGACCTCGCCACCCAAAGGGACTATCTTCCCACTCTTGTACCTACCCGCACATTGCCTTCTTATTAAGGCTGTCTCTCAGACCATGTCCAAAACACGCACCTACACCTTTGACGAACAAACATGCTCGTTCATAGAGGTTCAGGAATCTAAAAAACGCATTGCGTATTGGGCTCTTGCGATAGGTTTGTTTGCACTGGTTGCTGCATCGGTCGTTACCTGGGGATTCGATCAGGTCATACAGACCCCTCAGGAATTGGCTTTGCAGGATGAAAACGAGGCGCTTCAGCGTCAACTACGATCCGTTACCGGTAGGATCGATGTAGTCACGGACGAATTGGCCTTACTCCAGAACATGGACAAGGAATTCTACCGAACGCTTCTGAACGCGGGAGATTTATCCGAAGACGTGCTTCAGGTTGGTGTTGGGGGAAGCGACCCATATCCTGAGTTTAGCCGTTTTAGTGTGCCCACATCTTCCATTTTGACGGAAACAGCATCGAAGATTGATCGACTTGAACGTCAACTTCTCTTGCAGAATGAAAGCTACCGTGAGCTCGCCGGATTGGCTGCCTCGCAACAGGTAGAATTGAACGAAATGCCTGCAATACTCCCGGTAAACGGTCGCATAACTTCTGGATTTGGCATTCGATTCCATCCCGTACTCAAAATTTCACGCATGCATCCCGGTTTAGATTTCCATGCGCCCGTTGGGACTCCGGTTTATGCGACAGGAGATGGAATCATTTTGGAAGCTAAATCCGGAGCCGGATTAGGCCGCTATATCAAGGTCAAGCATGAGACGGCTGGCTACATAACGGTCTTTGCTCACCTGTCTAAAATTGAAACTGGCATCCGAAAAGGACGAGCTGTTAACAGAGGAGACCTAATAGGTTACAGTGGGAATACCGGCCTTTCAGAGGCCCCTCACCTCCATTATGAAGTTCGGGACCTGCAGAATCGTAAATTAAATCCTTTGTTTTTCTTTGCACCGTCTGTAACACCCGCAGAATACGAGCGTTTGTTGGCCCAGTCAGAAAACACTACCCTTATTTTCGACTAAACCTGAAGCTAACCGGTACCTGACTTTAGAAACCTAAAGCACCCTCAGGCTACTTAACTCAATTCTTCCCTTGCAATTTACCCGTTGGCAACCTATCGTCCTGCCAACGGTCATTTTGAACTGTTAGATACGAATCGATGTACTGGACCTTAGATCTTGCCTCACATCTCGAAGACGCTCCCTGGCCTGCAACACGGTTGGAGTTGATCGACTATGCCGATCGCATAGGCGCACCCCTGGAAGTCGTAGAAAACTTGCAGGCTATGGAAGACGATGGTGAGCCTTACGAAAGTATCGAAGAAGTATGGCCCGACTTTCCCACACAAGACGACGACTTCTACTACGAGGAAGAGTAGTGACCAGGCGGGCAACGCTACCAAAACGGTGCGTGATTTTTGCCCTCTGCCTTCTCGGTATCCTGGTGTCGCTTTTGCCATCGGACGCCCTGGCACAGGACTTTGCGCAAAATGATAGCCTTCTCGTAACGGACGTCACGTTTACGGGCGATCCGTTTTTCCCCGACGACCAACTCAAGTTATACATTCGTACCCGTCGCAATAGGCGGTTAATCGGAATCCCAGGTGTTCATTGGTGGCGCTGGCTCTATAATCTGGGTGACCAGAAATTAGAGGGCGGATTTTTCGGTCGTATGTTCATGGGAATCGGCGAACCACCGGCCCTTTTTGATTCTGTCGTGTTCGCCACAGATATCGAACAACTCCGACTTTTCTACCAGCGAGAAGGATTTAGGAGCGCGGATATAGTGGCCAGTCTAGCCTCGGATACCACAAAAGGAGAAGTCAGCGTCAACTTTCAAATTACCGCTGGCCACCCTACCCACGTTCGAACATTCAAATTCAATGGTCTAGACGTATTAACGGCTTCCGAAAAATCGGACATTACCAGCAACTCACTCGTTTCCTCGGGAACCGTAACGAGCGATGATTCACTGACTTGGAAGCCCCGGAATATGCGCTACTCTGAGCCTATTCTGGCCGAAGAGCGTCGCCGAATCATGACGTATTTGCGCGAAAGAGGGTTCGCCTTTGTGGGTAGAGATTCCATTCACGCCGTAGTCTATCCCGTGTTGGCTGATTCATTTGATGTGACCATGGATGTGAAGCTGGGCCCACGATTCAGGTTTGGTGACCTGCATTACGAAGTCACAGGCCCAGAGCCCCCAGTCTCGATCCGAACGGATAGTCTATATCTCGCTTCTTCCTCTTCAGATAATGCAGGCGGTGCCATTACTTCGCGCATGCAGGGAGAAGAAAAACTGGATTTCGATCTCCTAACGAGAACGCTTCAATTCAGGCCCGGAGATCGCTATGATCAATCCCGCCTGATCGCGACCAAACGCCGTCTCGATGCCACCGGTGTGTTCTCCTTCACAGCCATTGATGCCCAGATTCCCGACTCATCGGATGTACGTCTATCACATGTGTTGAATCTTCAGACTCGAGTCCGACACCAAATTCGGTTTGAGACCTTCATGCAGCAACGCAGTGGAGCCCTCGCAGATACGGAAAACGAACTGGGCGCCGGTCTCGGAGTCACCTACTCCAATGTAAATCTATTTGGCGGAGGTGAATCCTTCCGAATCCGATCTACGGGAAGTTTAGCCGCCGACATTGGGGGTTTCGGAGGATTCACCTCCGCCCAGTGGGAATCCAGTGCAAGTTTGTCGTATCCATACCTGACGTTTCCATTTGGACGTTTGGACCGATTTTCAAGACTTTACGATGCAAGGAGCCAGGTATCTCTTAGCCTTCTTGCCGCTAGGCGCGATGCCCTAAAGCTGACTCTCAGGGGACGAGGCGGAGCCCGTTACAGATTCGAGCTCCGGCACACCGAGTCCCTGACATCCATCATAGATCTGGTAGATATCACCGTTTCCAATCCTGACACGCTGACTGGATTCAAGGATATATTTCTAGATGATGTACTCGACGCTGTTGGGGACGCTGTTCAACGGGCCCAGATCATCGAAGACTACACCCGACCGCAGTTTAATAATGCGCTTCGATACACATTGAGGTCGGCTACGTCTGATCCGTTTCGAAGGGATAGCGGACACTTCAGAGAGGTCTCTGCCGAAGTGGGTGGCAACATGGGACGTATCCTAGATGACTTTGTCTTTACCCCTTCTAGGGTAGAAGGAAGTCTGCCGGGTCTCGGTGTTTTTGGGGGTAGTGGCAGCGGTGGCCGAATGATCTATCGCCAGTACCTGCGCTTTTCAGCAGATATCCGGAGATATCATTCCCTCAATAATCGGAATGTATTTGCTTGGAAGTTTTTCACCGGTGTCGCACATCCCACGGGCAAGTCGGACATCGTTCCGTTCGATCGACGCTTTTATTCGGGAGGAGCCAACTCGGTACGGGCTTGGCGTTTGCGAGAATTAGGGCCAGGATCGGCTCGATTTACATCTGATTCAGACTCTCTGGTAGCCGAAACCGACGGATCCAACATTCTAGGTGGCGATATCAAAATTGAAATGTCTGCCGAGCTGCGAACGATTGCCCTTCGAAATCTGTTCTCTGCAAACTGGATTTTAGCCGTCTTTGCGGATGCCGGAAACGTATGGTTAGGCCCCCGTAATCCGGGCAGTTCCGATGGAAGATTCAGAATTGGTGACTTTCCCGGAGAACTTGGAGTCGGCGCAGGCATTGGACTGCGGCTTGGTTGGGAGTATATCATCGTGCGGTTGGACGTGGCCTATAAAGTCCATGACCCCCGCCGCCAAGGTGATTTCATGCCAGACCAATTCTCTAAACCGGTACTACAGTTTGGCATCGGACACACATTCTGATATCATGCTCCCCTGCTCGGACACCACCAACAACCCGGAGTTAGCGCGTTGAAAAAAGGCTCAATAGTCGAACTGGAAATCGAGAAGTTTGCAGATAAGGGTAAATCCCTCTCACGTCTGGACGGTTACGTGGTTTTTGTAGCGGGCGCTGTTCCCGGAGACAAAATCACAGCCCGGGTATTCAAGAAGCGGAAGAAATTTGCTGAAGCCGCCCTGGTCGACATTTTGGAACCCAGTCCGCTCCGGACCGATCCCAAATGCAAGTATTTCCTGACCTGCGGAGGTTGTAAGTGGCAGCATGTGGACTATCAAGCACAGCTCGATGCCAAACGACAATCCGTTCAGGATGCTTTTGAGCATCATGGTGGGTTTGAGTCTGTAGAAGTGTTAGGTACGATTGGCGCCGAAGAGACCTATTACTACCGAAACAAAATGGAATTCAGCTTCAGCGCAGGTCGCTGGTTGACTCCAGACGAGATTTCATCCGGAGATGAATTTGATACCTCTTTCGCGTTGGGTCTCCATGTCCCCGGTAACTTTGCAAAAGTTCTTGATCTAACCGAGTGCCACCTACAGTCCGAGTTGAGTGCTTCGATTGTGAATGGAGTCCGTGCCTTCGCGTTAAAGAAAGACTGGAAGCCATGGCATCCCCGCAAGCATGTGGGTTACCTCAGACACCTCGTGATACGTGAAGCTCGTAATACCGACGAGTTGATGATTAATCTGGTCACGAGCCACTACGATATCGACCGAATCAAAGTATTTTCAAAATTCCTGAAGAAGGAATTCCCGCAGGTCACCACACTGGTCAATACGATCAACTCTACTCCTGCCCAAACGGCCTTCGGTTCAGAGATGCACACTGTTTTCGGAGACGGAGTCATTCACGATCGGATTGGAGATGCGACGTTTGAAATTGCCTCTAATGCCTTCTTCCAGACCAATACGGTTCAGGCAGAAATACTGTACAAAGTGGCAGCCGAATTTGCAGAGCTAAAGCCCGACGATCTCGTTTACGACCTGTACAGTGGGGCAGGCACCATTACGTGCTACCTAGCTCCGCACGTTAAGCATGTAGTTGGCGTTGAGCTTATTGAAGAGGCTGTCCAGAATGCGCGTCGAAATGCAGAAGACAATAAAATTGAAAATGTGAGCTTTGTAACGGGGGACATGCTGCGTCTATTCAATTCCTCGTTCATCGCCAAACACGGCACGCCCGATGTATTAATTGTAGATCCACCTCGTGCGGGCCTGCATCCTAAAGTCGTTGCCCAGATCGCGGCCTTAGCACCTGATCGCTTCGTTTACATATCGTGTAACCCTCTGACACAGGCCCGCGACTTGGCCATGATGAGTGAAGTGTATGACGTAGAAAAAGTGCAGCCTGTGGACCTCTTTCCACACACCCATCATATTGAATCTGTCGCTCTACTGAGGAAAAAGTGATTCTGCCCGACTCATCCTTACATGATTCAACGGTCTTCCTCACCGGAGGAACTGGATTCGTAGGAAGTCATCTAGCTGAACGCCTGTTATCGGTAGGATGCAGGGAAGTCCGATGCCTCGTTCGTACGGATGAAAAGTGGCTTTCTGGTCTAAACGTAAAAGTGGTTCGCGGAACGCTGGCAGATAGTGCCGTTCTGGAAGCCGCCATGAAAGACGTAACCCACGTCTTTCATGTGGCAGCATTAACCCGCGCAAGGGACTGGAATGACTTCTACGAGGCGAATGTGCTGGGTACGGACCGACTCATCCGCTTAGCGCGGAAGTCATCAACCCTGAAACGCATCGTACTGACCAGTAGCCTCGCTGCTATTGGAGAGGCACCCGGTGCAGTTGCCAACGAATCCACTCCGTTCAACCCGGTGAGTCAGTATGGCAGAAGTAAGGCGGAAATGGAGCAAATCGCTGCGGGGCACGATTTTCCGATAACAATCCTGCGTCCCCCGGCGGTGTATGGCCCCAGAGAAACCGACATCTTTACATTTTTCAAAACCCTTTCCTCCGGCCTGTGCCCAGTTGTTGGGTCCGCCAAAACAACGGCGCTGAGCCTCGTGCACGTAGATGACCTCGTAACGGGAATGATTCAAGCCGCCTTCCACCCGGAAGCCGAAGGTAAAACCTTTTTCTTGGGTGGCGAGCAGGATTATTCCTGGGGAGAAATCAGAGACGCAGCCAAGACAGCGTTGAACAGAAATGTATTGACCCTTCCCATCCCACCGGCGTTGGTCCCAGCTATCGGCAACGTAGCAGAAACGATTGGAAACATATTTGGGTTTTATCCGCCATTGAACAAAGAAAAGGCCCGTGAAATAGTGAGGGCAACGCTTCGTTGTGATAGTTCATTGGCCCAATCAACGTTTGGATATGCCCCGGAAAAGGACCTAGGCACCGGAATTACCGAGACCATTTCATGGTATCGCGAACGAAAATGGTTGTAAACGCTTTGAATCTTTGCTGAATCTCGCAATATCATCTCGTTGGGTGAATCAGTTTAAAACCGGTATCGTTGACCGACTCCCTTATTTTTATCCCTTAACGCCACCAGCACACCGAAACCGTGAGCACATTAGGCTTTAACACAGGCTACATCGAAGAACTTTACCGTCAGTATCTACAAGATCCTGACAGTGTAGGCGAAAGCTGGAAAGAGTTCTTTCAGGATTTTACTCCCGACGAAGGGTTCATAGCAGTTACCGAAGCACGGGCTGTTCCAACAGAACCGACCCCGGATGCAAAGGCAGAGCCGAAGTCCAAGCCGGTTTCCGAGGATTATGCGAGTGAAAAGCCCATTAGAGGCCCCTCAGCAACAATCGTTGAGAATATGCAGGCGAGCCTCGAAGTACCAACGGCTACCTCGGTTCGAACCGTCCCCGTAAAGCTCATGGCAGAAAACCGGACGCTGATCAACGAGCATCAGCGTCTAGTGGGTGGAAATAAGGTGTCTTTTACACACCTCATCGCTTGGGCTATCGTGCAGGCGATGAAAAAATTCCCGTCCATGAATACGACATATCGGGAAGGCGATGACGGGCACATACATGTCGTACCGCATGCCGTGAACCTGGGGCTTGCCATTGATATTGAGCGCCGAGGTAGGCGTACGCTTTTGGTACCGAATATCAAGAGCGCCGACTTGATGAACTTTGCCCAGTTACTTGGCACGTACAACGACATCGTAAAGCGAGCCCGAGACAACAAGCTTACCATTGCTGATTTCCAGCACACGACCGCCACGCTTACCAATCCCGGAATGATTGGTACCAATCTAAGTGTGCCACGCCTCATGCCCGGCCAAGGGGTTATTGTCGGAGTCGGCGCCATTGGATATCCCTCTGAATACTATGCTTTCCCTCCTGAGGTAATCAGTCAGACCGGGATTTCTCAGGTTATGACGATCACATCGACGTACGACCACCGAGTGATTCAGGGCGCAGAAAGTGGGGCCTTCTTGGCACACATCGAGCAACTACTCCGTGGCGAACACGGATTCTACTCAGAAATTTTTGCTGACCTCGCTGTTCCTTATCAGCCGTGGACCTTGGCCACAGATACGACACCGCGAGTAGGCACGAGCGGGAAGCTTTCCGAGATCGATGTCATCCATAAGGAAGCAAGTGTCCTTCAGTTAATCCGGGCTTTCCGCGTTCGAGGCCATTTGCAGGCCGATGTGAATCCTCTAGGTTACGCCTGGGTTGCCCATCCTGAATTGGATCCAGCCACTTACGGACTGACCATTTGGGATTTGGACCGAAAGTTTGTGACCGGCGGACTAGGAGGCAAAGATATGCTTCCTCTCAGAGGCATTCTGGATATTCTTCGGCGAACCTACACGCGGCAAATCGGAGTTGAGTTCATGCACATCTCTTCACCAGAAGAGAAAAAGTGGATTACAGAACGTATTGAACCGGGTGAAACGGATTTTGCGACATCCGACGAAGAGAAGCGCCGAATGCTGCAGAAACTGAATGCCGCAGAGGCATTTGAAACGTTCCTGCATACGAAGTATATCGGGCACAAGCGTTTCTCTCTGGAGGGATCGGAAACCGTAATCCCTATGCTGGACCGCATCCTCTCAGATGCCGCAGAAAAAGGAGTAGGAGGCGTTGTGATGGGAATGGCACATAGAGGAAGACTCAATGTGCTGGCCAACATCATGAACAAACCCTATGAGGTCATCTTCTCTGAGTTCGAGGGGAATCTGGATCCTACAACTACACAGGGTTCAGGTGATGTCAAGTACCACCTAGGCTCCTCGAGCGAACACGAAGCTCCTGATGGCCATAAAATCGGAGTGGTGCTGGCCTCCAACCCAAGCCATCTGGAGGCCGTTAACCCGGTTGTAGAGGGCATGGTACGAGCCAAGCAAGAGGCTAGGCGGCATGCACCGGACAATCCGGACAATGATTACTTGGATTCCGTCATTCCGATGCTGATCCACGGAGATGCAGCGTTTGCCGGACAGGGCGTGGTGGCTGAGACGCTACACCTAAGCCAACTACCCGGATACCGAACTGGCGGCACGATTCATATCGTTATTAACAACCAGATTGGATTCACAACGGGTCCTTCAGATGCCAGGAGTTCTCAATACGCGACGGATAGTGCACGTATGATTCAGGCACCTATTTTCCATGTGAATGGAGATGACCCTGAAGCCTGTACGAGAGTGGCTCGTCTTGCGTTGGAATACCGCCAAGCCTTTAACAAGGATGTGGTAATTGACATGTTGTGCTACCGCGTCCGCGGTCATAATGAAGGGGACGAACCAACCTACACGCAGCCCCTTCTCTACAAGAAGATCGAGGCCAAACGGTCTCCTCGAAAAATGTACACTGAGCTGCTACTGCGGCGAGGAGACATGACGCCGGAAGAAGCGGAAAGCATATTGGACGATTATCGTTCACGTCTGCAGGAAGCATTTGAACGCACCAAAGAAATTAGCGACCGGGAGGCTCCTTCTTCCGAGGACCTGATCAAATCGAAAGTACAGAAGTCTTTACCTGTGGTGGAAACGGCCGTACCAGAAGAGAATCTGGAAGCCATCGTACGTGCCTTGACCAATCACCCAATGGAATTTAATGTCCATAAAAAACTCACTCGGCAGTTCTCCCGGAGGGAAAAGCTGTATTTCGATGAGAAACGAATTGATTGGGGATTTGCCGAAGCATTGGCCTTCGGAAGTATTCTTCTAGACAATACCGAAATCCGCATTAGTGGTCAGGATTCCAGACGAGGAACGTTCTCACATCGTCATGCCGTTCTGTACGACCAACAAGATGGCAGCGAGTACATTCCGCTAAATCACATTCAACCGACACAGGAGTCGCTTGGGATTTACGATTCACTGCTTTCAGAATACGCAGTTTGTGGATTCGAATACGGTTACTCGGTAGCTCATCCAAATGCACTAGTCGTTTGGGAAGCTCAGTTCGGAGATTTTGCGAATGGTGCCCAGATCATTTTTGATCAATTCCTATCCGCTGCAGAGGAAAAATGGGGCCAGACAAGCAGTCTGACCTTGCTACTGCCGCACGGATTTGAGGGCCAGGGACCGGAGCACTCCTCTGCGCGTCTCGAACGCTTCTTACAGTTGTGTGCTGAGAACAACATGATTGTCTGTTCTTTCTCGACTCCAGCCAACCTGTTTCATGGACTGCGACGCCAGGCGGATAACTCCATTCGGAAGCCGCTCGTCGTTATGTCACCAAAATCCCTGTTGCGGCACCCCGACGTTATTTCAACGCCGGAAGATCTTTATGATGGCCGATTCCAAGAGGTCATTCCTTCTGCTGATGCTTCAGCCGTACGAAAACTCGTCTTTTGCAGCGGCAAAATGTACTACGACGTCAAGCAAGCTGTAGAAGCCGAAGGCAAACAGGACGAAATTGCCGTCACACGCCTCGAGCAGTTCTATCCATTCCCGTCGGCAGAGGTAAAAGCTGAACTGGAACGATTCGGCGCTGCGCAGGAGGTGGTTTGGGTACAGGAAGAGCCTGCCAACATGGGTGCATGGACGTTCGTTCGAGACTTTTTCGATAACGAACTTGAGACAGCTACCTGCGAAGCCAATCGAATCCGTTACATCGGGCGCACGGCAGCGGCCTCTCCCGCTACCGGATCGGCACAAGTTCACCAGGCTGAACAGGCTTCCATTCTGAACGTCGTTACCGGATAACCGGGACAGAACCGACGAAATTGTTCAGGGCAAAAGAATGGGGGCGCGTCCAACGGACGCGCCCCCATCAACCTCTCTGATGAATCAGACCGACAGGGATTTAGCAAACGCTTAAATCCACGTGGGAGAGTCGGAACGATTCTCTAAACTTCTATAATCGCAGACGCTCTAGTAGCGCGGGCGACGGCGGGAATTACGAGCTGCTTTCTGGCGTGCAAGACGACGCTCTTCTGAAGGCTTCGTATATGCCATGTTGCCACGGAAAATGCGGAGAATGCGACTACGGTTTACTGAACGCTTAAATCTGCGCAGTGCGCGGTCAATTGACTCGTTATCCCTTACTTTGATACCTACTGGCACTTTAGATCACTCTTGGAGAGGTTTGAAATTTCTGAACAGACCAGCAATATACTACCCAACCATCGTACGAATCAACCTTCCATGCCTTCAGCCGAACGTCATAACCTGGTTATCTCGACTAGAAACCCCAATAAGGTGCGGGAAATTCAGGCTATTCTGACCGACATCCCTGTAAAACTCATCACATTGGCTGATTTTCCAGATGCTCCCGAAGTGATTGAAGACAAAGAAACGCTAGATGAAAATGCGTCCAAGAAAGCTCAAGTCCTGTTTGCACACACAGGAATCGCGACAATGGCAGACGATACGGGCCTTGAGGTGATGGCCTTACATGGCGCACCAGGCGTCCATTCGGCACGGTATGCAGGAACGAATCCCACTCAAGCTGACAACCGCGCGCACCTAATCGAACAGTTAAAGGGAATAGACGACCGCCGCGCTCAATTTAGAACATCCATTGCCTTTACAACCGCATCCGGTACCTATCTGTTTGAAGGTATTTGTAAAGGGCGGATCCTCTCGAAAGAACGAGGAGATGGCGGCTTCGGGTATGACTCTCTCTTTGTACCTGACGGGTTCGAAGACTCTTTTGCCGAAATGAATGCAGAAGACAAGAATGCTATCTCTCACCGGGGAAGGGCACTCAAACGATTTGCTTCCTACCTCACTGGCCTTTTAGCTACAAACGAATGAAAGTACTCATCCAACGAGTGAAGAGAGCTCAAGTCACGGTGGATGGCCGCTCCACGGGCTCTATAAAAGAAGGTCTGCTCATTCTGCTCGGCGTGCATACAACGGATACGAGCTCGCTCATCCCTTGGCTTGTTGGAAAGTGTGTACATCTTAGAATTTTTCCCGACGATGCCGGGAAAATGAATCGATCGGTCCTCGATCACGGAGGCGATATTTTGGTGGTTTCACAATTCACGCTGTATGGAAACGCTGCAAAAGGAAACCGCCCCTCATTCATCGAATCCGCTCGACCCGAGCTGGCTGAACCGCTGTACGAATCCTTCTGCGAACAATGTGCTGACCTTCTTGGAAAACCCATTCAAACTGGCGAGTTCGGCGCTATGATGGACGTAGAACTGCTCAACTGGGGACCCGTCACATTGGATATAGAAAAACGGAACTCCTAATCATTCAACGCCGTTTTGACAGACCTACAAAAATTGGCATTCTCATGAAAATGCGCCTTCTACTTCTTACCGTTTTTGTTTTTCTAATTGGCTGCGACGCACCTGTAGTGGACGAAGACTCCTACATCCTTTCCGATGCTGTCATTTACACCATGGACGAAGATATACCTGAAGCGGAAGCGATGGCAGTTATCGACGGCAAGGTCGTAATGGTGGGCCACGCTGACGACGTTACTGAATCCTATCCAGACCTGCGAGTACGTAGCGCTAGCGGAAAAACGATCCTTCCTGGATTCACCGACGGACATGGACACTTCATGGGGCTTGGCATGGAAAAACTCCAGGTCGACCTACGAGGTACCCATTCAATAGAAGAAGTCATTCAACGAATGAAAGACTTCTCTGGAGACATAGAGAAAGGTGCGTGGATCCTAGGACGCGGTTGGAATCAGGTTTTGTGGCCAGATCGCGAATTTCCCACCCGATATGATCTGGACATGCACTTTCCGGATAACCCTGTCTGGTTGAGGCGGGTTGATGGGCATGCGGGCTGGGCCAATACGGCCGCCATGGAATTAGCAGGAATCGATTCCATCCGCACTATGGAAGATCCGCAGGGAGGAACCGTGTTGCGCGATGCAATGGGTGAGCCTACCGGAATATTCGTAGATGCTACCATGGGAACGATCTCCAGTCTCACCCCTGAGTTTACTGATGAGGATCTAGATCGCGCTTTGCAACTAGCCCTTGAAGAAGCTGCTGAGATGGGACTTACCGGCATCCATGACGCTGGTGTTGGCATGAACACCATTGAGCGCTATAAGAAATTTATTGATGAAGACCGCTTTACCGTCCGAATGTATGCGATGGTAGGGGGAACGGGTGCCACATTCGATGCGCTCTGTAATAACCACATTTTAGACTATGGTGACCACTTAACGGTTCGTTCGGTTAAACTCTACTTAGATGGGGCACTTGGAAGCAGGGGTGCGGCTCTCCTAAATGAATACACCGATGACCCAGGCAACAAAGGTCTCATCCGGACTTCAGTCGAAGATTTTAATGGAGTAGTAAAGCAAGCTCTAGACTGTGGCTACCAAATTAACACGCACGCGATTGGCGATAGAGCCAATCGCGTATTACTCGAAGGATACGAAGCAGCTGGGGCTACACCAGCAGGCCGTCATCGTGATGAACACACCCAGATCGTTGCTCTTGAGGACATACCCCGATTCCAGAAACTCGGTATCATTGCCTCCATGCAACCAACACACGCTACGAGCGATCTAAACATGGCCGAAGACCGTCTAGGTCCGCATCGGATTAAAGGAGGATATGCCTGGCGAACGCTCAAGGATGCTGGTATTCCGCTTGCATTCGGATCTGACTTCCCTGTTGAAAAATCAAACCCATTAGATGGCTTTTTTGCTTCGGTCACCAGACAAACCCAAGACTTACTGCCTGAAGGTGGATGGTATCCTGAAGAACGTCTCACTCGAGAAGAAACGCTAGCTGCATTTACCAAGGACAACGCATTCGCCGCGTTTCAGGAAAACCAACTCGGCTCTCTTTCTCCTGGGAAATATGCCGATTTTGTGGTGTTATCATCAGACATTATGACTATCCCCTCTCCTCAGATCCTAGAGGCCACCGTCGTAGCCACATTCGTGGGTGGGGAAATGATCTATGGCTCACTCAATTAAGCCTGTGCTTCCAAAAACATCTCCCATACTGACCGATACGTTTGGTAGACAACACAGCTACCTTAGAATCTCGTTAACGGAGCGTTGCAACCTGCGCTGCACGTATTGCATGCCGGCCGAAGGCGTAGACCTCAAGCCACGTAACCACCTGCTAACGTACGAGGAGATCGTTCGGATTTCTGAAATGTTCGCTAGCCTCGGCGTCACCAAAATTCGCCTGACGGGTGGTGAACCGCTAATTCGAAAAGACATTGAGCTCCTTTCGGCTAGACTCGCTGGACTACCGGGCATTGAATCATTGGCCATCACAACCAATGGACTTCTGCTAGCTAGAAAGCTACGCGGACTCAAGTTAGCCGGTGTGGACACGTTCAACATCTCGCTGGACACTTTGAAAAGGGATCGATTCAAAGAAATCACCAGACGGGATGAACTCGACACCGTGCTAGACTCCATTCAACTGGCTATTGATGCGGGATACGATCCAGTCAAAATCAACGCGGTGATCATTCGGGGATTCAACGACGATGAACTCGTCGACTTCGTAGAAATGACCCGAAATATGCCCGTCGAAATTCGTTTTATTGAATACATGCCGTTCGATGGAAATGCTTGGAGCGACACCAAATTCCTGCCCTACACGGACATGCTATCTACCATTCAGAAGGATTATCCCTCGTTTGAACGACTAGCAGACGGTCCTCATGAAACCTCGAAAACCTGGCATATCCCAGGATTTCGTGGTCGCATTGGCTTTATCACCTCCATGAGTGAGCATTTTTGCTCAGGCTGTAATCGAATCCGAATTACTGCCGACGGCCAATTCAAGGTATGCCTATTCGGCGCAATGGAAATCAACCTTCGGGATATGATGCGCGCAGGTGCCTCAGACGAAGAATTACAAGCGGCCATCAAGGGAGCGATAAGCAGAAAGAAGGCCTCACACGATGGGATGTACGAAATAGCAAAGTCCGACAATCGCCCCATGATTCTGATTGGTGGTTAACTCATCTCAGTGTGAACCGCTTGTGGTTTGAATCGTTTGCACCCACTACTATCCGAATCCCGTTTCATTTCCCCGTTTATTGCATGTCTTCATTCACTCACGTACATCCTGACGGCGGCGTTCACATGGTGGACGTTTCCAGAAAACCCGATACCGTTAGAACGGCCGTTGCGGTCGGGCGAGTCATGTTGGGCGAAACGGCGTTTCAAGCAGTCAAAGAAAATTCCATCCAGAAAGGCGATGTGCTTTCAATTTCCCAGATTGCAGGGATTATGGGTGCCAAACAGACTTCCCGCTTGATCCCTCTTTGCCATGACGTTCAGGTCTCAGGAATTGACGTGGATCTTTCGTTGCTAGAAACAGACCATGCCATAGAGATCAGGGGCTTTGCGAAAAGCATTGGCCCAACGGGTGTCGAGATGGAAGCACTAACCGCTGTATCGATCGCTGCACTAACGGTTTACGACATGTGTAAAGCGATCTCAAAAGACATTAGAATTGAACAAATTCACTTGCTAGCCAAAACGGGCGGCGCGAGTGGAGACTATCGGAAACAAGAGGCTGAATAACTATGGACGCATTTTTGACCACGTCGGGCGTATTGGCGATTGGCATCATTTTGATGGCGCTGATCATCTTTCTGTACTTCATTCCAGTCGGCCTTTGGGTAACGGCGTTTTTCTCCGGAGTTAAGATCAAGCTCGTGCGGGATCTTATGGGAATGAGACTGCGAAAAGTACCTCCAGTAGCCATAGTGAGACCTCTGATTACCTCTCATAAGGCAGGAATCTATCTAGATGCCTCTCAATTGGAAGCCCACTTTTTGGCGGGTGGACAAGTTCAAAAGGTCGTTAATGCCTTAATTTCGGCAGATAAGGCTAACATTGATCTGAATTTTGAACGCGCCACGGCTATTGACCTTGCGGGTCGAGATGTATTTGAAGCCGTTCAAGTCTCGGTCAACCCAAAAGTGATTGAAACACCGCCGGTTTCCGCTGTGGCCAAAGACGGAATCCAGGTACGAGCTATTGCTCGCGTTACGGTTCGGGCCAACATTGAACGCTTGGTGGGTGGAGCCGGAGAAGAGACCATCATTGCTCGTGTTGGCGAGGGGATTGTTTCAACAATTGGTTCTTCCGCGACGCACAAGGCGGTTCTCGAAAACCCAGATTCTATTTCAAAAGTAGTATTGGCTAAGGGTCTTGACTCCGGTACCGCATTTGAAATCTTATCTATTGATATTGCCGATGTAGATGTAGGCGAAAACATCGGTGCGAAACTGCAAACGGATCAGGCGGATGCGGACCTGAAGATTGCCCGGGCCAAAGCTGAAGAGCGCCGCGCAGCAGCTGTCGCCATGGAGCAGGAAATGAAAGCAGTAGTTCAAGAGCAGCGAGCCAAAGTCGTTGCAGCCGAAGCAGAAGTCCCGCTTGCGATGGCCGATGCATTCAGAAATGGTCGTCTAGGTGTGATGGACTATTACAACATGCAAAACGTAGAAGCAGACACGCAGATGAGACGCTCCATCGGGGGTCCGGACGAAACGAAAAAAGACTAGTCTAATTCAGCAGGTAGAAAATCAGATCTGGTGCGCATCCCGCTGACGAGTGATGCGCACCATGTCGATGCGATTTGCGGTAGCTCTAAGAATAGCAAACCGAAATCCATCCAGTTCGAACTCATCGCGTACGTCTGGAATGGCACCGAGCCGTTCCAGAAGGTATCCAGCGAGTGTTTCATAGTCGCCATCTGGAAGATGAATACCGGTTTTTTCGGCCAATTCGTCAACTTCTAGGCGCCCAGCTGCAATAACTGACTCTTCGTTTATAATGCGAAGCGTGTTCTCTTCCGTATCAAATTCATCCTGGATATCACCGAAAATCTCCTCGAGGAGATCCTCGCTGGTGACCAAACCAGCCGTCCCACCATATTCGTCAATTACGATGGCAATGGATGTGTTGGTCGCCAGAAATTCCCGCAGCAGTTCTTTAGAGAGCTTAGTTTCCGGGACATAGGTCCCAGGCCGCAACATGTCCTCAAGACTCTTGGGATCATTAAACAAGTCGTAAGCAAAGGCGATGCCAACAATTTGGTCGATGTTATCCTTATAAATAGGAATCTTTGAGTGGCCCGATGCCACAAAGGACTGCCTGAGATCTTCGATAGAAGTGCCTTCTTCCAGGGCCATGATATCCGTTCGGGGACACATGGACTCCTTCACCCGAATCGTGCTCATGGCAAATACATTGCTTAGCAGGGTGCTTTCTTCTTCATCGAGGTCTAATTCACCCGTCTTTTTGCTTTCCTCGATCATCAATTCGAAGTCACGGCGCATAAACTGAGAGAAGGACCCGGAAGGTGCTTTGATCAACTTCATCAGTAGCGTCGCCGTCCAGCGAGCAATCAAGATCATCGGAAACAGAACGACGTAGGTAATCCTCAACGGGATAGCCAATGCAAAAACAGCACGATTGGCGATTTCACGCATGACCGATTTTGGAATGACCTCACCAATAATCAACACGACTAACGAAGCCAGAATGGTCTGAGTAGTTAAGGTCAGAATTCCTACCCCGGATGCGTCCAACCCCAAGACATTTCCAAAAAACGTATTGAGTGGCGACTCCAAATAAAGCGCAACAAGCGTTGAGTACACCACAAGTGCCAGGTTATTGCCGACAAGGGTGGTGGTGAGTAGCGTATCCGGTTCTTCTAAAAACCGAGAGACCAAACGTCCAACCATACCTCCGCGACGCGCAAAAACCTCGACCTTGAGTCGATTGGCTGCCACGAAAGCGATCTCCGATCCGGAGAAAAATGCGCTCAGGAGAAGCGCGATCAAAATTAGGGTGAGTTCCATCTTGGGGAGAAGTTACGCTGAATTAGGGTCTACTTCCCCTTAAATACGGCCTTCCTTTTTCCAAGAAATGCATCGACCCCTTCCTGGAAGTCGTCTGTTCCACACGCTTGTCCGAACAAATCGGCCTCTTTCTGAAGACCCTCTGCCTGGGGCAGATCAGCGTACTGAAGTGCTTCTAAGCTGAAAGCAACCGCGATGGGTGCCTTGGAAATAATGGTACCGATCAATTTCCGAGCACCTGGGAGGAGTTCTTCAGACGTATAAACATGATTAACCAGTCCAATGGCATGGGCCCGCTCGGCATTTACCATATTACCCGATAGAATCAACTCCGTGGCAATCCCTTTCCCCACAATCCGGGGAAGCCTTTGTGTCGCACCATATCCGGGAAGGATACCGAGGTTAACCTCGGGCTGGCCAAATAGGGCATTATCACTGGCTACACGCATGTGGCAAGCCAAGGCCAATTCGCTACCGCCACCTAATGCAAAACCGTTAACGGCAGCCACAACAGGTTTGGCTGATCCTTCAATTTTGTTGAATACCCCTTGCCCGTAATCGGCAAACGCTTTCCCTTCGACAGGACCCAATTCCTTGAACTGGGAAATATCCGCACCTGCAACAAACGCCTTGGGCCCGGCTCCAGTTAGGATGATACCTTTGACGGCCGAATCGGTAGCTGCAGCGGTAAACCAATCATCTAAATCCGCAAGCACTTCAGCATTGAGCGCATTCAGCTTAGTGGGTCTATTGATAGTAACGACTGCGATTCCTTCGGAATCAACTTCGACGAGAAGCGTAGAGTACGACATGCGGGTATGTAATGAAGTGGGCGTGACTGCACGCGGGAAATTCGACGGACTATTCTTGTACACGCGTACCGATCGAGGAGGATTCCTCGCTTAACGGATCTTCAAACGTATCCATTTCGGTTAGCAGATCGAGAGGATTGGCAAATACTTCTTCCATTTCCTCAACGGATGCCTGTGTTTCTTCAACTTCGGTCAGCAAGGTATCGAGCTGGAATGAAATCTCTTCTGGATTACGCAGCGTGAGCGACTGTTCGTGGATGTATTTAACCACATCCTCAACTGTTTCGAGTTGAGCCTCAATGATTTCTAAATTCTCTTGTCCTTTTTTGGACCGATCTAGACGCTGCTCTAAAATACGCAGTCGTCGAGCCTTGATGGCGCGCACTCTCGGGGAGTCGTCCTCCATATCCACCCGTAAATCCTCAATGGAGCGTATAACCTCCATCTCGGTGCCCGACTGAACAGAATACTCATACCGCTCTTTCTGGTAGAGTAACTTCATGTACGACTCGAGCAGTCCGTCAATTTTTTTCAGATGAGAATCCAACATACCCTGCGAGGCATAGCTCAATTTCCGGTAGTTGGTCCGGATAGACTTTTCGACCTTGCGCAACCCTACGTAGCGCCGTCTGTCTGGAGCGGCAAGGTTCTGATACAGTTCTTTTTGGGATGGTGGCTTGGCGTACTCCGCAGATACACGCGAGCGAACCGCTTTTCTAAATCGTGGATCGCGCGGCATCATTCCTAACAAAGCCAACTCCGTCCCTGCCGTAAATATGAGCGCGGCATCAAAAAACCAGGCTGGAGCACCCGTTAAGCTGACCCCAAAGGCTACCATCATAGCCATAATCAGGAATGTAAGATTCCACGGATGTAGAAATGCTTCCTTCGTGTAGTTGATATCCTGATGTATGGGCTTCAATCTAGTCTCTGATCTTCCTCTTAGCGACAGCCGATTAAGGCTTCATTCTTCCGATAGTTTTTTCTGGAAGGGGCTTCTCTTCCGATTTGGTATCAATTGGACTCGGTTCGGAAGTAGGTGCATTCTTCTGCTGAACGGCACCCGTTTCCTGCTTCATCTGATTGATTAGGTCCCTAGCTCTCGCCTTTTTCTGTTCCTCTTCCAATTTCGCCAACTCCGCCGCATCCTGAGCCTCAGACACTTCTGAGTTCATCTCAACAGAGTCCAGTGCTACTTCCATGCGGGCCTCTGACAAGGCTGAATCCATTTGAAGGCGCTCGATCATCTGACCATGCTCATCGAATAGATCCTGCATATCGGTAGCCATACCAGTCACCGCTTTCGTGACCGACGACTTTCTAGATGCCGAACGTTGCGCCTTTTTAAGATCTTTGATCTTACGAAGATGCTCTTTTTCGGCTTCTTTTAATTTCTGATACTCTTCAGGTGTCATGATCGAATCTTATTGACCCTGTGTACGCTGTTTTCCGATGGTCTTACCACCCGTCTCAGCTTCTTGCTCTGAAATATCGAGTTGCGGCTCTTCGGCTGATCCACTCGTATCACCTACACCCATTTCAAGTTTGAACTGCTTGACCAGTTCTGAAGCACGAATCTGCTGCGCGTCTTCCTCGATTTTGAGCGTTTCTGTGTCCACAGAATCCAACGCCATTTCCATGCGGGCTTCATTGAGTGCAGTTTGTTCTTGGATACGATTGAGCATTTCGTCGTGGGTCTGATCGATGCCAGCAACCTCAAAGGACTCGAGTGTATCCGCAACTTTAGCCTGCCACTTGGCACGTTCGTGGGCACGCAATGCATCTTTCGCTTCTGCAATCTTACGTTCTTTCTCCCGCATGAACGCTTTTTTGACCTGAAGAGCCTTGTCGTATGCCGCAGATGCATACTTGAGTTGCTCTTTAGCCGATGATACATTTTCTCTGACCGACTCTAGTCGCATTGCGTATCGCTCAGCAATGTCATCGCGTCCAGCCTGAATTCCAGCTTTTACTTTGGAAGTAACGTCAGCCAGTTCCTTCTCATACTTTCGTACTTCTTTCTGAAGCATCATCACGTTGGCTTTCACCGTTGCGATGTTTTCGTTCATTTTCGGGACCTGATCGTTGAGCTCCCTAATGTTCTGCTCGAGGATCAACTTGGGATCTTCGAGAGCGGAAATTGCACCGCCGAAAACGGATTTAACAAATCGCGTGAAACGTGACCAGATGGACATGGCTTTCTAAATGTTAGTTAACGGGAATTCATTTCCCGTATCAAATATAGTAATGATGCGGATTCAATCATCAAACTGAAGAAAAAACGGCACGTTTCTCTTCAACTTACACCGGAATTTCCAGCTCGTGAAGCCTTACTACGTAAAGAGTCTGCTACGGATTCACCCAACGGCCATTCTGATACTTTGAAAGTAGACGACTCCCCTCTTTTGGGGTCTCCTCGTCAAACTTAAAGGCGGCCATCATTACGGGAATAGTACGTTCAATGTGTGCATTCGTAGACGCCTGAATCAGAGCAATAGACTCTCCTATCTGAACGGTATCCCCCGGCTTCACCGTAAGGATGATACCTGCTAAAGGATCTACACTATCCTCTTTGGTGGCTCTCCCGGCGCCTAAGACCACAGAAGCACGACCGATATCTCTGGAGTCAATCCACTTTATGACGCCCGATTGGCTAGCATGAACAACCACTTCGACCCGATTTTCATTTCTGGATGCTGGATCTCGAATGGCCTGAGCACTGCCCCCTTGAACCTCAACCATCTCAACAAACTTTTCGAACGCTCGGCCAGAAGAAATAGCAGAATTACACAGCTCTTTCGCTTCTTCTTGTGACGATGCGACCTTTCCAGCAAGTAACATCTCAACGGCTAGCGCGATAGTCACTTCCATGACATCATCTGGTCCGTTTCCGTGCAAGCAGTCAATACACTCTACGATTTCTGGCCAGTTGCCTGTAGCATGGCCCAGAGGATTGTTCATGTCCGTCAGAAAAGCAGTTGTCGGAGTACCGAAACTCTCAGCCAGGCGTGTCATCGTCTCGGCAAGTACTCGCGCATCCTGTTCGGACTGCATCATGGCCCCAGATCCGCATTTCACATCCAGAACCAATGCATCCGCACCCTCAGCTAGTTTTTTCGAAAGAATGGAGGCGGCAATAAATGGGATGTATTCGACTGTACCGGTTGCATCTCGCAACGCATACATTTTTTTATCAGCCGGAGCGATGTCTTTGGTCTGCCCGATCATAACCACGCCAATCTCTGCCAGCTGCTTGCGATAAACTGCTGTAGATACGGTCGTTTGAAATCCAGGTATAGATTCCAGCTTATCGAGCGTTCCACCTGTGTGCCCCAGACCCCTTCCCGATATCATGGGCACTTTTACACCGCAGGCCGCCACTAGAGGAGCCAATACGATTGATATTTTATCGCCAACTCCGCCGGTAGAGTGTTTGTCCACCTTAATCCCCGGAATCTCACTCAGATCCAACACTTCTCCAGAGTGAAGCATCGTTTCGGTAAGCGAAACCATCTCAGATTCAGACAGCCCTTGAAGGAAGGATGCCATCATGAAGGCAGCCATCTGATAATCAGGAATAGAGCCATCTGTATATCCCTTTACGAGAAAAGAAATCTCTTCCCGAGAGAGTGCTCCACCGTTCCTTTTTTGGATGATCAGATCAATTGCATTCATGGAAATTCCAGATTGATGGATGTGAACGTACAGAGCAAATCAGTTAAGTCAAACAGAGTCGTTTGGGTTCGACTTCCCGCCTACCCACCGGAGGATGGAGTAACCCAAAAGTCCGGCTAAAATGGAGGCAAACAAAATGCCGCTTTTCGCACGAGCCAAAATTTCAGGGTCGGAAAAAGACAGGCCACCAATGAAAAGGGACATCGTAAATCCTACACCAGAAAGTACAGCTACGCCGTAAAGATGGCCCCATGTGACTCCTCGCGGTAGAGAGGCCCAACCTGTCCGTAGTGCTGCCCAAGAAAAAAGGACCACGCCCAATTGCTTCCCGATAAAGAGTCCTACGATGATTCCTAATGCCACTGGGTGCACTAGGGCATCGAGTATAGACATACTTCGTAGATCCACACCGGAATTAGCCAACGCAAATACAGGCATGATGAAGAAAGCTACCCATCCATGCAGTGAATGCTCCATTCGGATGAGCGGAGTTTCCGCGTCTTTAGAAAGAACTTCCAAGGTATGCACCACATCATGGTTATTTGACTGCATTTCCTTTGTCTCTCCGTCCTTCTTGTCTGTTTGCATAGAAGACAAAAAGGCTAATGCCTGCTCCTTGAAACTGGCTACATTAATGCGCGGTCTGGCTGGAATGGTGAGAGCAAGTAAAACACCCGCAATCGTTGCATGCACCCCGGATTTTAGAAACGCTACCCAAAGCACAATTCCCAGCAAGACGTAGAACGATGTTTTTCGAATGCCGAGCGCGTTTCCAATTAGCGCCACTACCCATGTGCTCATACCCACGCCAAGTGCGATGAAGTTGAGCTTACTGGTGTAAAAAACGGCGATGACAAGAATGGCACCTAAGTCATCAATGATGGCCATAGCCGTCAGGAAAATCTTCAATGAGACGGGTGCACGAGTCCCTAGCAAGGCTAAAATACCCAGGGCAAACGCAATATCTGTTGCCATGGGAATTCCCCATCCCGAAGTAAAAGGCGTTCCTCCCGTAACCAACACATACAAGGCCGCAGGTACGAACATCCCACCTATAGCTGCGAAAATGGGTAAAATCGCATCCTTAGGAGTTGATAACTCTCCAGTGAGCACTTCTCGTTTTAACTCAAGGCCTACCAAAAAGAAAAACAGAGCCATCAGCCCATCGTTTATCCACAGTAAAAGCGGCTTGGCAATGGTTAACGCCCCGAACCCAACTGTGACGGGAATCTCTAAAAGCTGAAAGTAGGCTGAGGAAAGCGGTGAATTGGCGAGGATCATGGCCAATACAGCCATCCCAATAAGTAGGATACCAGAAGAGGCTTCCAGCTTCATGAACTCCTGAATAGGGCGCAGCAACCCATCCACGGGCCGCGCTTCTAAAGGTCTAAAAGAATCGTTTTTCATAGAGTACCCTGACGATAGATAGTGACCTGTGAACGAGGATGGATCTACCAAATTCCATGAATTTCACTTCACAGAATGCCCGCTCGCTTCCGGAAATTGGGATAAAAAGAAAGGCGCATGTCCGAGGGACATGCGCCTTTCCAAATTCAAAGCCAGATAAGTCGAGGGGGGAAAAATCCCATCGATGACTTACTTCTTGGCGTAGCGACGGTTGAACTTCTCAACTCGACCGGCTGTATCTACAAACTGGCGTTTTCCGGTGTAGAAAGGATGATTAGTGGAATCAACCTCTGACGCGTACTCTTCACCTTTCATGGTTGAACGCGTCTGAAACTTCGTTCCATCAGCTAAGGTGACCGTCATCATGTGGTATTCTGGATGGATATCCTTCTTCATATCAAGCCTCGCGCGTGGCGGGGGAATTTTTTCAATTAGTTACACGCAATACTCATGCGCGCTCTTCAGGGAGTCGGGAAATATACGACTATTTTTAGCCCATACCAACCCTACAGCCAGCTACCGGTTAGTTTACAAAGGATTCACAGTCCCTGAAATATCCCTAAAAAGCCCAATAGAACCCTTTTAGTTTACTTCCCAGGTATCTCCTTCCTCCAAGAGCTGCTTCAACGATCCTTTTCCAGAGCGCTCAATGACAGCATTGATCTGCTCTCGAACCTGGACATCGTATGCCGGACGTTTCTCTCGATAAAAAATTCCGAAGGGCTGCGGTAGGTCTTCTTTCCAGTACACTCTCGAAAGGATGCCAGCCAATTCACGACTTGTTTCGTCGTAAACCAAGCAGTCATCTAATCCGAACTCTCCCGATTCCAAATCAACCGTCTCGAGATGAAACCCTTCAAGCCTCAAGCCTTTCTTGCCGCCGGCGTATACCAACGGTTTACCGTGCTCAATGAAAATCGCCCGATCAGATTTAGTCGCCTTTTCGGTGTACTGAAAGAAAGCACCATCATTAAAAATATTGCAGTTCTGGTAGACCTCTACAAATCCCGTTCCCTGATACGCATGAGATGCCTTGAGCATTTTCTTCATGTGTTTGGGGTCCCGGTCCATAGATCGCGCCACGAACGATGCATCGGCGCCCAAGACGAGGGCTATCGGGTTAAATGGATGATCCAGTGAACCAAATGGAGTTGATTTGGTGATCTTGCCCTTCTCTGAAGTAGGACTGTACTGCCCCTTCGTCAATCCGTATATCTGGTTATTGAACATGATAACCTGCATGTTCACATTACGACGCATCAAGTGAATAATGTGATTGCCACCGATGGACAGGCTATCCCCATCGCCGGTAATCATCCACACATCCAGATCCGGACGCGCCGTTTTGAGGCCTGTCACAATCGTAGGTGCACGTCCGTGAATAGAGTGCATGCCGTAGGTGTTCATGTAATAGGGAAAACGACTCGAGCAGCCAATTCCCGATATAAACACCAGTTTTTCTCTGGGCACACCCAATTCGGGCATCAACCGCTGAACAGTCGCAAGAATGGCATAATCGCCACACCCAGGACACCAGCGCACATCCTGATCTGACGAAAAGTCAGCTCGGCTGAGGGCACCATCTCCTCCCGGTCCTGGTGGCCTTGCACCCGGTGGACCTTTGGGTCCTGGAGGCCTGGCTCCCGGCGGGCCTTTCGGTCCAGGAGGTCTAGCTCCTGGCGGGCGTGAGGGTGGCATCTTGGGGCCTGCTCCCGGTGGACGAGTAGGTTTCCGTCCCGGTGGCAAATTCGATTTGGATTCGTTGTCTGACATATCCACTTCTGAAAGTTTTAGATCCGGGGCCTAGCCCACTAATTCGGCTACTTTTTCTGCGATTTCGGAGGGACCAAAAGGTCGTCCCTGAACTTTATTGAACGCCTCAAAGGGAAGCAGATACTCATCCCTTAGCACGCGTACGAGTTGACCGTTATTCAATTCAGGTACCAAAAACTGTTTGAATTGACTAAACACTTCCGTGAGATCTCCCGGTAACGGGCTAATAAAACGAAGGTGAATGGAGGCAACTTTCAAGCCAGCAGCGATCGATCGGGTTACCCCTGCCTCGATAGCACCTCGAGTTGAGCCCCAGCCAACGATCAGCAAATCCGCATCTGGATCACCAAAAATTTCTGTCGCGGGAATCTCTTGCTGAATCCGCTTCACTTTTTCAAAGCGTAGCTGAGTCATCTTCTCATGATTCATTGAGTCATAAGAAACGTTGCCTGAACCATCCTCCTTCTCGAGACCACCGACGCGATGTTCGAGCCCCGCCGTTCCTGGCTTCGCCCAAGGGCGGGCCAACGTCTTTTCATCACGGAGATAAGGCCAAAACACGTCCTCACCATCCACTTTATGATTAGGCTTGTCTGCGAACGTTACATCAAACGCATTCAGAGAATCTGGATCTGGAATGAGCCATGGTTCCGAACCATTGGCCAAGTACCCATCTGAAAGAAGTAGCACCGGTGTCATGTACTTCACCGCAATCCGGCAAGCTTCGTAGGCAACCTCAAAACAGTCGCCTGGCGTACTGGCTGCAATCACCGGCATCGGAGCATCTCCGTTTCGACCGTAAAGTGCCTGCATCAAATCGGACTGCTCCGTTTTTGTAGGCAAACCAGTAGAGGGGCCTCCTCGCTGCACATTCACGATCACGAGAGGCATCTCCGTGATCATAGCGAGACCCATGGCCTCGCCTTTTAGGGCGATGCCGGGTCCTGAAGTACCCGTAATGCCCAAAGCACCACCAAAGCTGGCCCCAATAGCAACACCTACTGCCGCAATCTCATCTTCGGCCTGCACGGTAGCAATGCCATGATGTTTGTAGCGACTGAGCGTGTGCAAGATGTCTGAAGCGGGAGTGATCGGGTATGAACCGTATACGATCTCAAGTCCGCTCTTGTCGGCTGCTGCAACGAGTCCCATAGCTAGCGCTTGGACGCCTACAACAGCACGATACCTTCCTGGAGCCAGCTTCGCTGGCTCCACTTCGTAGCGGGTAACAAACTGCTCTGTCGTCTCACCAAAATGGTATCCTTTTTTGAGCAGCTCAAGGTTAGCATCCTTGATATCCGGCTTTTTGGCAAACTTCTTAGATATCCAATTTCTTGCCGGCTCCACAGGACGTGAATACAGCCAGAGCGCGAGCCCCAAGGCAAACATATTCTTGGATCGGTCAATCTCTTTTTGATTGAGCGACGATTCCTTGAGGGTTTCCCTGGTTAGACGCGTAAGCTCAACCTGAATCACCCTGTATTTATCGAGCGACCCATCTTCCAGCGGATTGGAATCCATATTAGCCAGATCAAAGTTTCGCTTTTCAAAAGCGTTACTGTTCACCAGAATGGTTCCGCCCGTCTTCACTCGATCCACGTTAACTTTCAGAGCGGCCGGATTCATGGAGACTAATAGGTCAACCTTGTCTCCCGGCGTCCGAATGTCTACGGATCCGAAATGGAGCTGAAATCCACTTACCCCATAGGTAGTACCAATGGGAGCACGAATTTCAGCTGGAAAATCGGGAAGTGTCGCCAGGTCATTCATGGCGTACGCAGTGGCGAGCGTGAACTGCGTACCAGTAAGCTGCATTCCATCACCAGAGTCACCCGCAAAGAGTATTGTGGCCTCTGGTAGCTTTTCGACAGTTTTATTGGCCATTTAGAAAGTCTTTTATAGAGATCTGTCTAGGCTTTGGGTAATAAATTTGCGCTAATGTAGCCTATACCAGAATCTTTTGCCCTATTTCCGACATAATTGATCCATGTATATTGGTCCAAACGGTTTTACGTTGCTTTCTAGAAGAGGCCTCGTATTATATTGAACCTTCAAAAACACGCCCGGCATCATGATCCCATACCACGCCATCACCCGTGACATTCAGGTCACCGTTCGCCCCGTGTATCTCGATGGCCAATCGGACGTGCTTTCCAAAAGGTTCGTATTTGGGTATTTCGTCCGAATTGAAAACCATGGTCCAGAAGACATTCAGCTTCTACGCCGCCACTGGTACATAACTGACGCAAAGGGTAGCGTTCAGGAAGTGGAAGGTGAGGGAGTTATTGGAAAACAGCCCATCATCGGACCGGGTGAAGTACACGAGTACAATAGCTACTGTGTCCTAGAAACGTTCACAGGGCACATGGAAGGCACATACACCATGGAGAAGGCCCACGGTGAGCGCCTGAAAGTAGATATCCCCCGATTTGATCTGAAGGCTGCCGCCAACTAAATCATTTCTACCGTGATCATGCGCTCCACGGTCTTGAATTCAATAGCTTGCTTCTCTTTGATCAGGGTATAATCAAGGATTTCCTCGGGAATCATGTCACGTGGCGTATCCATGTGAAATAGAGTGTCAGCTACAACATGCCAGTCTTCTGCCGTCAAATAGACGGTAGCCACTCCACTTTCCTCCACCATCGGAGCATAGCCCAACACCTTATTCATGTGATTGATGCCCTGCTTTTGATGCAAATTCGGATCGATGTTCATGGGTAGGATGCGTAGATTGCGTATTGATTCGAAAATCGTCTTTTCCGGTGCCATCTATACCGGTCCGACCTAAAAGATCCTTGACCTGAACATGAAGCAATATCTCGATCTTCTCCGCCACGTACGAGACAATGGACTCCAAAAGGAAGATCGTACCGGCACGGGAACGCGGTCTGTGTTTGGATACCAGATGCGTTTTGACCTTCAGGAAGGCTTTCCTTTGGTCACTTCCAAGAAAGTCTACTTCAAGGGCCTTGCCGTTGAAATGCTTTGGTTTCTCAAGGGAGGTACCAACATTGACTACCTCGTGAATAATAATGTGCACATTTGGGATGCTTGGGCAAAAGAAGATGGAAGCCTAGGCCCCGTGTACGGAAAACAATGGGTTCGCTGGGCTGGTCAGAATGGAGAAGAAATAAATCAGATCCAGCGTGTCATTGATTCGATCAAGACCAATCCGGACTCCCGGCGACATATAGTAAATGCATGGAACGTTTCGGACTTGGACCAGATGGCCTTGCCACCCTGTCATATGTTCTACCAGTTCTGGGTAGGAGACGGCAAACTATCTTGTCATCTGTACATCCGCTCGAACGACCTTTTCTTGGGAGCACCATTCAATATTGCAGAATATGCACTCTTGACGCATATGGTCGCGCAACAATGTGACCTCGAAGTTGGGGAACTGGTATATACCATTGGAGATGCCCACATTTATTTGAATCATCTAGACCAGATAGAAGAGCAGCTAGCGCGCTCCACGTTTCCGCTATGCCAATTAAAGATCAATCGCCGGCCAGAATCCATATTTGATTACGCATACGAAGACTTTGAGCTGGTGAACTACCAGTTTCACCCCAGTATCAAAGCACCGGTAGCCGTCTAATGAATCGTCCCGAGCTAGTTATCATCTCCGCGATTGGTACAAAAACCAGGGTTATCGGAAAGGGCATGAACTTGCCTTGGCACATTTCTGAGGACTTAAAGCGATTTAAGGCACTCACGTCGGGCTTTCCAGTAGTTATGGGTAAACGAACGTTTGATTCGTTGATTCATCAACTTGGCAAACCACTTCCCGGCCGACGCAACATTGTCCTATCTCATCACGAGATCTCGTTTCCTCAGTGGGATAATGCAGAGGTGTTCAATTCAATAGAAAAAGTCCTGGACTCATTAGCAGATGCCGAGCGGGTGTTCATTACGGGCGGTGCCACGATCTATGCCGCCTTTCTAGAACAGGTTGATCGTCTCGAACTTACCTTAGTCGATGGTGATCATGAAGGGGATGTATTCTTTCCACCGTACGAGCATCTCATCGGAACGATGTACAAAGAAACCGCCCGTGACGAGCACGACGGGTTCGCCTTTGTGACGTACGAGCGCATCTGAGGCGCACTCTTTCCGGTTGTCGTTTTATTTCGCCGTTGATCGAGACTCATATGCTATTGGTCTCATCCTGCTCGGGGATTGTTGTGTTGTGCCGTTGTTTTGGGCCAACAACAAGACGTCGCCGCGTTGAAATAGCGCGGTACTAACAAAACACTAGTATCATGAAAACGCTATTCAACTTTCTTCTCCCTGTCTTTCTCGCCGTAGCAGTAGTGGGCTGCGATGGAAATGACAATTCAAAAGACGACAGTGCGCCGTCGTTAAACATCGTAGAAACGGCGGTATCAGCCGGTACATTTGATACCCTCGTAGCTGCAGTTACAGCCGCAGACCTCGTCAGCGTGCTAGCAGGTCCCGGACCATTCACCGTTTTTGCTCCAACGGAAGCCGCATTTGCTGCGCTCCCTGCAGGAACAGTAGAAACATTGCTCTTGCCAGAAAACAAGGATCAGCTGATCGCCGTGCTTACGTACCACGTCGTATCAGGAGCCGTCACATCTGAGCAGGTTGTAGGCCTGACCAGTGCGCCCACCGTGCAGGGTAGCAGTGTCAACATCCGAGTCGAAGGCGGTGTAGTGTACATCAACGATGCAGCGGTAACCCAAGTGGATATCGAAGCCTCCAACGGTGTAATCCACGTGATCGATCAGGTCTTGCTTCCTCCAGCAAACTAGGTCCTCCTCCGATCTGTCAAGGGCGCTTTTCGAGAAATCGAAAAGCGCCCTTTTTTTATGTCTTTACTCGCCGACTGCCTACGCCTTGAGATCACGGAAGGAGGGTAGCTACCGAATGCACTTCAAGACCTGAGTCGCCGAGCCCTTGAACAACCTGCTTTACATTCAATAATTGAATAACGTCTGCAGCGACTAGACCAGCCGTCGAAGCCACTCCTTCAAGGACGACCATATCCTGAACATTGTAATTAAGAATGATATCCAATCCCGAAGAAGCCGTTAGTACGGAGGTGAGAAGCGTGAGAGCGGGATTGGTCATAAATGCATTGAATGGGTAAAACACCATAATAGGCCGGACCGGATCTACCCATGTTTCAAGAAAGGTTATACGCGCCGGATTTGATGGTCGAGTAGCGGTCAGGGTATTCGTGTCAAGATCATACCACTGGAAACCCGACCCCACCTGAATAAGCTTGTCGCCACGTTGCATCCCATTATTGCTCACTAATGCGACCCGCACCACATGATCTTGACTATCGACGGTGATATCAAAATCCATGTACGCAAAAATGACCACCATATGCTCTGACTGTCCGCCTGGACGAGAGGTGTCGAATGAGGGCGTTGACACAATCGCGAGCTGAGTCGCAAAATCAAATGGGAAGGTCGTTGCATTAGCAGGAGCAATATCAGGACGAGCCTCTCCAAAGATCACGATGCCTTCGTCCGGCACGCCTGAAATGGCGAATAGCAACGAAACGGCTTCGCCAGATACGTTTGTTGGTGTTAAAAAGACATTTGCCCCATCCGACTTCGCACTTCTAGCTGCTGATTTACCAGAACTCAGCGTTGAGCTGGTCATCACCGTGTGCGCTTCGAGCTCAATGTTGGAGTTGTCTTTCGTTCCGTCAGAATCACATCCCGTGACAGATGCGACAATGAAGAGGAGTACGAGAACACGATTTGTCATGGGAATACCCTCGAATATGATATCCCACTGTAGTGATGCAGTAACCGAAAATCAAGTTCAACCGATAAGACTAGAGTCCTACTCGGGCTAAAATGGCGTCAATGCGCCTGAGATGATATTCATCGTCAAAGCAACTCCTGACCTCTTCTTCGCTCATGTACTCGCGGATCGGAGCAGACTCTAGAACTAGATCTACAAACTGACGCTCCGTTTCCCAGGCTAACATCGCCGGAGGCTGTACGCGATCATACGCATCTTCGCGCATCAGACCTTTCTCGATGAGCGCATTTAGGAGTCGCTGGCTGTTATAAAGCCCGAAAGTCCGCTGCATGTTGCGGCGCATGTTGTTCGGATAAACGGTTAGATTGTCAATCACCGTCGCGAATCGACTTAGCGCATAATGAAGAATGGTGCTAGCATCAGGCAAGATGACTCGCTCAGCAGAAGAATGCGAAATATCGCGTTCGTGCCAGAGAGGAACGTTTTCATAGGCCGTCACCATGTAGCCACGCAGCATTCGCGCGCAGCCCGTGATATTCTCACTGCTCACTGGATTTCTCTTGTGTGGCATACTCGAAGAGCCTTTCTGTCCTTTGCGGAACGCTTCTTCTACTTCGCGGACTTCAGATTTCTGCAAGCCACGAACCTCGACAGCCATCTTCTCTAGCGTGGACCCGATGAGGGCCAGCACACCGACGTAATGCGCATGTCGATCTCGCTGTAGAACTTGCGTCGACACCGGAGCCACATCCAATCCTAGAAACTCACACGTGTATTGCTCGACTTCCATCGGAAGGTGGGCAAACGTACCCACAGATCCAGATACCTTTCCAACCCGCATGCCTTCTGCCGCAGCTACGAAGCGCTCACGGTTGCGACGCATTTCGTCATAGTAAAGAGCAAACTTTGCGCCCAGCGTTGTCGGCTCAGCGTGGATACCATGCGTTCGGCCCATCATCAAGGTGTGACGGTGCTCGTCCGCTCGGCGCGCCAACACAGCAATCATTCGATCAATTTCTGTGAGAATCAGTGCATTAGCTTTTTTCAGCCTCACCGACCATGCGGTATCGACCACGTCCGAAGACGTCAGGCCGTAATGGATCCACTTTCGCTCATCGCCCAAAGATTCGGACACAGAGCGAGTAAAGGCCACCACATCATGCCGCGTAATTTCTTCGATTTCGTGTATGCGATCCACGTCGAACTTCGCGTTTTTACGAATCAGTTCTACATCTTTCGCTGGAATAACTCCCAGCTTTGACCACGCCGCACAGGCTTCAATTTCAACTTCAAGCCAAGCATCAAACTGGGCTTCTTCGCTCCACAGAGCGGTCATTTCAGGACGAGAATAGCGTGCGATCATCAGCGTGCAGGGTCTAACGGTTCGGAAAGCTTTAAGATACTAATTCTACTCTCCTTTCAGGATGAATCACGCGGGAAAACCTGTTTCCGAAGGGCAAGATAGACTGAATCTCTACGCTCTTTTGGCATCAACTCACTTAAGTCTGCATTGTAAACATGCGAGCAAAATAGGTGCTCAATGGGCGACGGAGAATGGTACGGGCTGCCACCCTTTTAATTCCATGCAATAGTCCCGCAAGACCCATCCACATATTAAACTCGGCTCGCCTGCGAGCCGAACGCGCTGCGTTTCTACGGCTCTTCGAGTAACCTCGAAAAAGGGCTTCTTGCGAGTCAGGACGCTCCAGCGCTCCGGCCATAGCCTGGGCAGCTTCGACCGCATCGAGCCAACCAAGATTCATACCCTGCCCTCCAATAGGGCTTACTACATGAGCCGCATCACCGGCTAGCAAGACCCGACCTTGATGCATTGTTTCTACTAAAACATGTGATGGCGAAAACAAGCTAGTCATCGAGCACGTCTCATGGTCTATTTCATGACCGGTTCGACTACGAATAGTATCACAAAGCATCTGCGAGCTTTCGTCCACTGAATCAGTTAACACTACCCAGCGACGCTGTCCATCCGGAAGCGGAAAGGACTCGACTACACCATCCTTACTCAAAAAAATGGCAGCATCCGAAGCGAACGTAGTCGTGTCAGCAAAATCTCCCATTAAATAGGAAACTGGGTAGTCGCCTGATCCAACCGGGATACCTAATTGAGTTCGCAGACCACTTCTCGCGCCGTCACATATGGCAACATATTGCGCCCGAAAGACCTGACCATCTTCGGTCGTGAGCGCAACACCATTTGACTCCTGTTCAATCGTCTTTGCGAAAACTCCTGTATGCAATCTTCCCGGGGCGAGTTCATTGAACCGGGCGACCAGCAACGCCTCTGTTTCAAACTGGGGAATACTCAACACGTGCTGGAACGGTGGTGGGCAGTCCGAGAACGACAATTTCCCCAAGAACGTTGGGCCATCAAAAACGAGTCCATTTTCAATAACAACCGCTTTCGAAGAAACACTCTCGGCCAATCCAATCTTCTCAAGCGAACGAAGGGCCGGCGGATGAATGCCAATCGATCGGGAATGAAGAGAACGCTCCGTCCGTCGCTCAAGAATGCAACATTCAATTCCCTTTTGGGCCAAAAGGCATCCCAGATATAGGCCGACCGGTCCGCCGCCTACAATCAACACATCCGACTTGGTTTCTGTCATTTTTGCCATGTTAATAGATTTCTAAATAGGGGCATACTTTTGGCGTTCCATCCATCTGGAGCCAGACGAGAGAGTTCGGATGGAAGATAGGAACGACGTATTGAACGAAGTCCATCCGTCAGGATGAACGAACGTCTAAACATGAGGCCGATGGGAATAAACCCAATAAAAGCAACGTCATCTCTACGAATATCGTTGTGAACAACAAGGCGCTTTGCCAACCGTTGAGATTGTTCTAGGAAGGCGTGGATCTCGTTTTCAGCTAAATGGTGTAAAAGGTGATTAGAGACCACGATATCGAACGATTCTCCGCTTTGGATGAGGCTAGTGGTATCCGCCTGGCGAAACGAAACGGTTTCAGGGAAAGCAACTTTAGAAAGGTATTCAAATGCATTTGGATCCGGATCTGCGCCCACAATCTCCACGTCGAGGCCATCTGCGGCTGCCCATGCTGACAGCTTGAGAAGCAAGTCTCCCCCGCCACAGCCGATATCCAAAATAGACTTAGATCCACGTAACAGCTCGGGCCGAATCCACTGCGTGTATACCCTGTGTGCACCCGAAAGCAGTCGATTTACATGATGGAAATGTCGATACGTATTATTTAACAGCTCCGGATCACAATTCGGATCATCCATGAGCTCAATGAGGTCGCCACGTCGATGTCGAAGAATGAACGCTGGCATCACACTCTCGTCAGAAGGGCACTTTCAACGGTCAGTCCGGGGCCAAAGGCCATGGCTAGAATCGGTTCTGGACGACCAGACGCAGGGCTCCGCCTGATGTGATCGAGGACAAACAAGATGGTAGCGCTACTCATATTCCCATAATCTCTCAACACGGCTCTCGAGGCTGTGAGGTCCTCTGCGCCCAGCTCAAGACCTTGCTCAACCTTATCCAGAATGGCCCGTCCTCCTGGATGAATCGCCCAATGCTCAATGTCTGCTCTCTGGGCATCATTCTCGCTAAGCAACCCATCAACGATTTCCGCCACGTTCGCCTCTAGAATGCGTGGAACGTACGTAGATAGAATCATGTCGAATCCATGATCACCAATTGTCCAGGCCATATCTCCTTCGCTATCGGGAGCAATCGTTGAGTTCAAAGAATCCATCCGAAAAGAGGTGCCAGGCGCTTCATTTCTTGAGGATACTATGGCGCCAGATGCTCCGTCACCGAAAACTGAAGTAGCCAGAATGTCATCGATTTCTTCCGATGGCTCCAGATGCAAGGAGCACAATTCAAGACATACCACAAGCACGACGGCCTCCGGTTCTGCCTCACAAAATGCTTTCGCCATTTTCAAGGCCGGAAAGGCTGCATAACAGCCCATAAATCCAATATGAAAACGCTTGGTACTCGGATTAAGACCTAGATCCTTCACGATATAAAAATCAGGACCTGGCGCAAAAAAGCCGGTGCAAGAAACGGTGATGACGTGAGTTATATCACTCTTTTCTATCCCAGGACATTCGCCTACCAATCGCTCGGCGGTTGCCGAAAACATAACTCGGGCCTCCTTTGAATAAAGGTCATTCCTTTCACCAGTGGACGGTGATAAGAACTTCTTCGTGTCAAAGTCGAACAACAAGGGGGCATCTGCTCCTTCTCGAAAATCAGGAAGGACACTATGTCGCGTTTCAATTCCTGAATGAGCGTAGATACGTCTCGTCAATCGAGCTGCACGACTTCCCTCTTCGAACTTGTGAAGCATGGTTTTTCCCGCTTCATCCTGCGTGTAGGCTGTTTGAGGAACCGTTGTCGTGATGTGATTTAGAAATACGGGCATATGACCACCTTTAAGGGATCTCATACAACGGACGGAACTCAAAGAAGTGCCAACTCTCTACTACGTGATTGAGGTTAACGCGCAGTCGAATCAACGACCTCCCTCACGACGCTATTGAAGTTGGTGATCACTTCTAGGCGATTGGTAAAAAACTCCTTATTGACGGCCTCTTGTAAAAGGACGTCCCCTCGACTTAGCACCCGATATTCAAGTCCAGAAATGTTTACGTAAGGTCCCTCAAACAGATAACGAGGCGTTCCAAAAACGGGAGGATCGGTTTCATATGACACGCTGAACCAGGCCCCTTTCCCTCTAAAAATCAACTCGTTCGTGTCTTCCCTCCACTCAGGTTCTTCGCCAATTCCAGAAGAAACATTCCAGCGCTGTTTGGTTGGGGGAAAGGGTTCAACAAACACTTCTGACCCTTGGCCGGCAATATGGGTGTAGGCGATCAAAGAATCATCGGGGGAAAACTTCCCACTCCATGCGCGTCCCTCTAGTTCAATAATAGTTGTACTCGTGGAGTCCATCGTGTCCAACACTCCTAGTCGACTAAAAGAACCTATAGTTTGCGAGTAGATCAGAAATCGATTGTCGCTTGACCAATCCGAGGGAGTTAGATTTCCTTGACCTGTTAATAAAACCTCTGAACCCCTGGATGAGTTCACCTCACGGGTCATTACAGAGCTACTGTCACCTTCGGTATGTGAATAAGTGATGGCCGTCCCACCCTCATTCCAAATTGCGCCATAAATATTCGATTCTTGCAGAAAAGGAGTAGCAGTCTGACGTTCTAGATCATACACCATGAGCCGATCGGTTCCATCCAGATAATGGACGGCTATTTTACTTCCGTCTCTGGTTGCGTCCATGTGACCGTGCGATTGCGCTTCAAAAGGTAACGTCTGTATTTCACCGTTTGGAGACCGTACAACCAGCCGAGTAAGGCCTGCCTGTTTTCCGAGGGCGTACATGAGCGTTCCATCGTCTGAGACAGCAAAGTGAGCTCGCTGCCCAATAGAACTGGTTCTCACATCTGATAAAACTACTTTACCGAGATCAACTTCATCGGTTTGCTCTATAAACGCGATCCCTCCTGCAATTAGGGATCCTGTACCAACGGATACCATGTATTTTGAGTCAACTACAATGGAATTGACTCCAATATGCTTCGTTTGATTTGTCTCTCCGTTCGCCGATATGTGGAAGGCACCATTAATTCCAGAAACCAACACATCGCCGTACTCAATCCCTTGAGATATATTATAGCACCGACATATATCGGCTGCAATAATTTTGGAGTCCAGATTGCCCGACGGTGTGATGCGCTGAACGACAAGTCCTTGTTGATTGGACCAATAGATCCAGTTGTCATCTGACCAATACAGACCCATGGCATCTGATGTCGAAGTCAGTGGGATGGGTCTTCCGGATTCAAAGCCCACAGTGTAAATGGTTTCATTTGCCAGATAAGCGATACTACTACCATCCGGAGAGAATACCGGGTAATAGGCGTTAAATGTACTTGGAAGAACCTTGAACTCATTCGATCCCATCTCATGCGAAACCAAAACGGACGTCCCAGCCGAATCGGCAACGTAGACCATTTTTTCGCCGTCTCGTGAAAGAGCAAAAGCAGGGACTTCTAGTCCCAAGCCGTCTCCGCCAAAATATGAGAGTTGCAGGTCCTCGGGAAGCTCGAGCGAAAGCCGCATGTTCGTGCCGGCTGGCGGCACAGGAGTCGTGTTTCCTATCAGCATCCAGATCACCAGCGCTCCCAATAGCGATCCTGCAATCCCCGTTCCTATCAGCAGGTAGTTATTTTTTGTAGTCCTCACTGCCCCAGGTACCGCTCTGCGAACGGATTGGGTAGACAGGGTCGAAACCCGGGTTGTCGAGGCATCCTTCAAGGCTGAGAGATCGGCCATAAGATCCGATGCGCTTTGAAAACGATGCTTCCTGTCCTTGGAAAGCAATTTATTGACTACATACTCTAAGTCCATCGGGACCCCGCTACGCAGGGCGGTGAGGGGTTCAGGATCTTCATTGAGGATGCTGTACACGGCAGCCTGCTCATATTCAGCCGTGAAGGGAAGTTTCCCAGCGATCATCTCATAAATGACAATTCCGAGAGACCATAGATCAGATCTTGCGTCCACTTCTTCGCCGCGAGCTTGCTCCGGGCTCATATAGGCTACCGTACCCATCGTCGAACCCATTCGGGTCAGCATAGTAGAGTGCGCCGTCTTGGCTAGTCCAAAGTCCAATACCTTGGCCTCGCCTTTACCCGTGAGCATTACGTTGGCCGATTTGATATCTCGGTGCACAATGTCTTTATCGTGAGCAGCTTCCAGCGCACTAGCAATTTGGCCTGCCAGTTTAATCACTTCATCCAACTTGAGCGGCGCACGCTTTATATGCTCTTCAAGCGGCTGCCCATCGATGTATTCCATCGCGATGAACGGGCTGGGCTGCGTACCATGAGGGGCGTCACTCGGAACGGCTTCATCAATCTGGTGAATCGCCGCAATGTTGGGGTGATTGAGTGCCGCCGCGGCTTTGGCCTCTCGGTAAAAACGCGCGCGGTCCTCTTGGCTAGCCAAGGCAGCCGACGGCAAAACCTTGATAGCAACGTCCCGATCCAACTTGGTATCTCGCGCCTTGTAGACAATGCCCATACCGCCGCGACCAAGCTCGGCGGTGATTTCGTAATGGGATAAAGTAGTGCCGATCATACGAGTGTCCGAGTTAGATTCCTTAAGATTGACTGTTTATAGCTGAAAAGCAAAGTTTTGGGACGTTTGTAGGCGCTAAATTGTCTCATAGGCTATCTCAGCAATACGATCCTGAAAGCATTACGACACGTCGCTTCCCGGACTAACTGTTTTATACCCTCAAAACATGACCCATCAATACGTTCTATCAGCCACACGACAATGGGTCGAATCATTTGTGATCGGGCTGAATCTATGCCCGTTTGCAAAAAAAGAGTTGGTCCAAAACCGAATCCGATTTAGCATAACCGAAGCAACAACCGAAGTAGACCTTTTGGTCACCCTGAAAAAGGAGCTGGAAATACTAGAAGGGGATAAGGCAATTGAAACGACGTTGCTGATTCATCCTGGTGCATTAGATGCCTTTACAGACTACAACCAATTCCTAGGCCGTGTGGATGAACTATTAGTCAGCCTCGAACTCGAAGGGGTTTTCCAGGTGGCTAGTTTTCATCCTAATTATCAGTTTGCTGGCACTCATCCCGACGATCCTGAAAACTTTACAAATCGGTCACCTTATCCAACGCTACATATTATTCGCGAAGAGAGTTTGGAGCGAGCCATTGAGCAATACCCTGATGTCGGGCACATTCCAGAGCGCAACATCGAGCTCATGAATCAGATGGGCGTGGAAAAGCTGAGCGCGATGCTCAAGAGCATGTATTTGGCCGAATAATATGATCTATGACGATAAAAACAGACGATAAGCTGGGTTGTCAGACTCTGACCGGTACCGGAATCCGACTTTCTCTAAATATGATTCCAATCGTTTAGGATGGCCAGATGTACCCTGAATGCCTACCAATACATCTCCATAATCCGAGCCTGTAGCACGATAATGAAAGAGGCTGATATTCCATTTCGAAGGAATATTGGATAGGAAACTCATCAAAGCACCGGGACGCTCAGGAAACTCGAATCGATACAACAGCTCATCTTCTGCATGTGCAGATTTCCCGCCCACCATGTGTCGGAGGTGCGTTTTCGCCATTTCATCTCCTGATAAATTAATGGTCTTGAGCCCTGCACTATTGAATTGGCTTTCAAGAGCCAATCCATCTTCAATTCCATGTGTATTAAGGCCCACAAGAATGTGTGCTTCCCGCTGGTCTGAAATGCGGTAATTAAATTCGGTCACGCTGTGATTGCCAATCAATTCGCACAGATCTCGGAATGCCCCTCGCTCTTCCTGAATAGTTATTGCAAACAAGGCTTCTTTGTGCCGCCCCACTTCGGCTCGCTCTGAGACATGTCGAAGACGGTTGAAATTCATATTTGCGCCGCAAGCGACAGAAACTAACGTCTTGCCCGTACAGCCCGTTTGCCGGGTCCACTTTTTGAGGCCAGCTAAAGAAAGCGCCCCAGCGGGTTCTAAAATACTTCGAGTGTCGATATAGACATCACTGATGGCAGCGCAGATTTCGTCCGAGCTCACCGTGATCATCTCGTCAACCACTTCCCGACACAAAGCTAGCGTTTGGCTACCCACCTGCTTAACGGCAGTACCATCTGAAAAAAGACTAACCTGTTCGAGCACCACCGCTTGATCTTGATTTAAGGACTGGGTCATCGCTGTTGACCCCTCAGCCTGCACGCCAATAAGTCGGATATCCGGACGGATAGACTTCACAAATGCACCGATGCCGGCAATTAATCCACCACCACCTACGGCAACGAAAATCGCATCAATGGTCTCCGGGTATTGGTCGAGGATTTCCTTTCCAATCGTACCCTGACCTGCCACCACCAATGGATCATCAAATGGATGAATAAACGTTTTTCCAGTTTGCTCTTCGATCTCACTGGCTCGGGCATGGGCATCACTGTACGATTCGCCATGCACCTCAATTTTAACCCATTTCTTTCCGTAACCACGTACCGCATCAATCTTGACCTGAGGTGTTGTCACAGGCATCACTATGGTGGCGTGGCACCCAAGTTTTGCAGCAGCAAGGGCCACTCCTTGCGCATGATTTCCTGCTGATGATGCGATCACGCCTTGGCTAAGCTGCTCCCTGGAGAGGTGAGCCATCTTGTTGTAAGCACCCCGAACCTTAAAGGAAAAACTGATCTGCTGATCTTCTCTTTTGAGCAGAATGGTGTTTTGCAATCTGCCCTCAAGTTGTTGCAGTGCAAGTAGATCGGTTTTGTGAGCCAGCTCATAAACCCGGGAGGAGGTTATACGTTTTGCGTACTCAGACAACATAGATAGCGAGGATTGAGTCAAAAAAACGGCAGAATACGCGCTAGGCTCGATGCATTATCCAGCCTACATAATGTGACGTTTGTCACGAAGGAATTTGTACATCTGAGCACGGGCGCGAAAAATATGAGCTTTAACCGTGCCTAGGGGAAGGTCTAGCTCCATCGCAATCTCTTCGTACGATTTTTCCTGCTGGTGACGCATCACGATGACCCGATGATATTTCCCGGGTAGCTGCTCGATAGCGGCTTGAATGAGTTCACGTCGCTGATCTTCCACAATATGACGGTCAGGACGATAGGTCGAGTCTGGTAACTCATACTCGACTTCTCCATCTCTTGTATTGATGGGCTTATCAATCGACATCGTGTGGAGCTTCTTCTTGCGAAGAAAGTCAATCGTATGATTCGTGGCAATCTTATAGAGCCACGTTGAAAAGGCGTAGTCTGTGGAATAGGACTTGAGAGCGGAAAAGGCCTTGATAAAGCACTCTTGGACGAGATCATCAACCTCACCTTGGCGACGCACCATCTTCTGTACGTGGCGCGTAAGCGCGCCACGATACTTCTCCATCAACTCCTGATAGGCAAGTTGATCCCCCTCAAGGGCTCGACCAACAAGAACGCGGTCCTGCTGGCTCGATTGAGACGGCTTTTTGTCTTGACTGCCCTTGGGCATCCGATGCGTGTTCTGATGAGTGATTCCGCTCTCAGGATCAAAATAGTAATCCTAGAACAAAGCGCCTCTTAGAATCTTTCCTGATGAAGGAATGATTCGTTCTGCATTCAAAACGGAAACCCGATATGTATGTTGCGTTTGGGTCCTAAAAATGCACCAATTACCGTTTTTGAGCGTATATTTTACATTCTCATCTTATGGAAGAGATATGAAAGTGTACAACGAGAAAGAAATCGGTTCTATTCTCACCCGAGCTACTGAGCTATCGCAAGACGATGCCAGTCGGGATTCTATGGGACTATCGCTCGAAGAGTTGGAGCAGCTAGGCCGGGAAGCGGGCATCCCTCCAGATCTCATCCGAAAAGCGGCAGCTGAAACGGGCGTCTCTCGCGCCCGTCGAAAAGAGAAAAACTGGTTCGGTGGTCCGGTCTCTTATTCGAATGAACTAATTGTAGATGGCGAAATATCCCCAGATGACTGGGAAGAGATGCTGCTAGAAATTCGGAACACCTTTAAAGAACCAGGAGCAGTCGCCACAAGAGAAAACACGTACGAATGGACCATCCAGAGCGCGGCCGTAAAGGCACAGGTAACAGCTCGAACGGATGAAGGTAAAACTAAAATTAACGTATTCTGGGCCGAACCAACGGCGCCGACTCCGTTTTACATTCCAACCATTATTGGCACCATCATCTCACTACCCATTTCATTTGAAGCGTTGGGATTAAGCGCCTTTCCGGGCTTACTCGTTGTTCTTGCAACGATGTTGACCATGGTGATGTTGGGACGTTTCGGAGTTTCATCGTACACAGAGCGAAAAGCACGCAATTTGGACCAAATGATGACAGCCATCGAACTCATCGGTGTCAAAGGCCAGCGCCCTTCCACGTCACGATCGAAACCATTGACCGCAGAGAAGGCCGCTCCTAAACGTATACCATTGGATGGAACGGAGGACGCGGAAGAAGCGGAGCGGAGTCCGATTAGAAACCAAAATCGGGCCTAAAACGAGTAATAAGCGGCAATAAGTGTGCGCAGGTTGGTTATTGCATTATCATTCGCACCAAAGACTGGGGCGTAATGAGAGTCAAAGGATGAACCGTAGCTGACAAACGTTGCCTCGACCTCAAACGCAATCCTCAGGTTCTGAATCTCGGCACTGACCCGTGGTGCACTGCGCCACATCTGATCAATATTTCCAGCTCTTTCAAACGTACTTTCAATAGGGGCTGTAAGGGCGTCACTGGTTCCAAGATTTACGTGGAAACTACACCCTTGGATCACACTAACCCCTTCTTTTGTAGCTCTGTTAGGGGGGATGGCGCAGCCATCCCCTCCCTTTTTTTATATCCTAGCCACAGTTTCAGCACGATAATGTGACGTTTTCGAGACATCTTCAGCACCATGCCTGCCGTCTAATGATCACAACTTAACCGAGTACATGATCATGAAATCTTTGAAACAACACCTTCTTCTTTCTGCCTTGTTGCTCCTCTTTTCGGGAGCGGCATCGGCACAAACGACAACCCAAGAACGTGCAGAGGAGCCTGAAATGGCAGCCGATACGAGAGAGCGCCCCATGAGGCATAGCATAGAACAACGACGGGGGGAGCACCTGCAACGCTTAGAGCGTGGACGACGTCCGACTGTCAGGCAACGTCCCACTCTCAGGCAACGGCGAGTAAAAGCGCATCGCCCGGGAATTAAAGCGGCTCAGAACCCGAGAATCGCAAAAAAAACAGCACAACGCGTCGTCAAGATGCGAAAAATGCAGTTTCGCACGCAGAAATTAAAAGCTCAGACGGCCAAACTCGAGCTTCGAACGGCTAAAGTGAGATCACGGAATATGAAACACCTACGAGCTCATCAGGCCGCCCGATCCACGTGTGCTTCCAAAACACCGGAATCAGTGCAGTAAACTGTGGTTTAGACGCTGTAACCTTGGTAGGTAAGGGCGAAAAAATATGAGTTTAACGCAAGCGGGGCGGTGGACAAAAGTCCACCGCCCCGCTTTACGATCTTGCGTAGAGAACAAGAAGTCGCCCTATTTCACGAACAGGATATCGCGATACGTTGGTAGGGGCCAAAGATCTCCGGCCGTGATTCGCTCGAGACGGTCTGTTGCATGTCTGACCTTCATCATGGCAGGAATCACATTGTCTAGCATGTGATGTGCTTTTTCGTGGACCGAATCGCCACCAAGCTCCTTATTCTGATCGATTAGTTCGCCAAGCGCAACCTGAAGCTCATCTACATAAGCTGCAGCGTGGTCAGCTACGAGCTTCACACCTTTGGTTGAAACCCCTGCCTTCTTGCCTTTCTGGATGGTGTCCACCAAGCTATCAAGATATCGGGTGGCTGCCGGCATGACCATCGTGCGGGCCATGTGCTCAGTCGTTTCCGCTTCAATGTTGATACTCAGAAAGTACTGTTCAACCCAGATGTCCTCGCGACTGCGAAGCTCTGCTTCCGAGAGCACTCCATAGGTCTCAAAAAGCTTGATATTCTTTTCAGAAACCAGCGTCTCGAGCGCATCGACCGTGGTTTTGAGATTCAACAGACCACGACGCTCAGCTTCTTCGTGCCATTCGTCCGTGTAGTTATCACCACCAAATAGGATATCCTTTGATTCGTGCACGGTTTCACGGACAACCGCAGCAACCGCCATTTCCAGATCGGCACCATCAGCCAATTTCGATTCCAAGATGTCTGACATCTCGTCGAGAGCCTCGGCGGCTATCGTGTTCAACACCACATTGGCGAACGATACACTCTGACTAGATCCGACAGCACGGAATTCAAATTTATTACCCGTGAAAGCAAAAGGCGAAGTTCGATTTCTGTCACCCGCATGACGCGGAAGATCGGGAAGAACCGGCGTTCCTAATCCCAAAAGCCCGCCTTGTTTACTTTTTGTTGCCGCTCCCGACTCAATCTGATTGAACACATCTTCTAACTGCTCACCCAGAAAAATGGAAATGATAGCCGGAGGAGCCTCATTGGCACCAAGTCGATGATCATTGGCAGCAGATGCTACAGAGACACGCAGCAGGTCTTGGTGGCGGTACACCGCTTTGATTACCGCAGCACAGAAGAACAAAAATTGCAGATTGTCATGCGGGTTGTCTCCAGGCTCAAGCAAATTAAGTCCGGTGTCCGTACCCAGTGACCAGTTGTTGTGCTTTCCGCTTCCGTTAACACCTTTGAACGGCTTTTCATGAAGCAAACACACCATTCCGTAGTTACGAGCAATACGCTGCAACGTAATCATGATCAACTGCTGATGATCGCACGCAATGTTAGTATTCTCATATAGAGGAGCCAGCTCATACTGGCTCGGAGCGACCTCATTGTGGCGTGTCTTAACCGGAATACCAAGGCGATAAAGTTCTTTTTCTGTTTCGAGCATGCAGCTCAACACACGATCTGGGATAGAACCGAAGTAATGATCATCCAATTCCTGCCCACGTGGCGGCTTCGCGCCTACGAGTGTACGTCCCGTAATCATGAGATCTGGACGACGGAAGTAATATTGTTCATCGATCAAAAAATACTCTTGCTCCACACCCACTGTCGAAGCCACTTTGGTTATTCCCTGATGACCAAATAGCTCAAGGGCACGAAGAGCCTGCGTGTTGATCGCCTCCATAGAGCGCAGTAACGGCGTTTTGGCATCTAGTGCTTCTCCACTCCAGGAAGCAAAGGCCGTCGGGATTGCCAAGTAGGAGCCGTTCGCATTCTCAACAATGAAGGCTGGAGATGTTGGGTCCCAAATCGTATATCCACGAGCTTCAAAAGTCGCGCGAAGACCTCCACTTGGAAAACTGGAAGCATCGGGCTCGCCTTGAATCAACTCCTTACCTGAAAAGCGAGCAATCGCTCCGCCACCCTTATTAGGAGTGATGAACGAATCATGCTTTTCAGCGGTAGATCCGGTCAGGGGCTGAAACCAGTGAGTGAAATGCGTAGCACCGCGCTCCACAGCCCACTCCTTCATGGCCAAAGCCACGACGTCCGCAATGGTAGGATCTAACGTGTGCCCTTTATCTATAGTGGCTCGCAAGCTTTTGTAGATCTCCTTTGGAAGACGGTTTTCCATCTCTTCCATTCCGAAAGCATTCTCTCCGAAAATGCGTTCGATATCCATTGGACCGGCTTTTTTGCCGCTTCCATTTGGAGAAAATTTAGTAGCTGCTACCAGATTGTAGTCTGACTCGTGGCGACTCATTGGTGTATATGAGGTGTTGGTGTGGTGTACTTATTTACGTTCAGTCGGTCGATTCCAAAATCATGGGTTGAACCGGAACGCTTCGAGTGTCTTTGTAGCTGGATAAAACGATTGAAGTTGATGTGCCATGTACGCCCGGCCATCCTTGAATAGTCGAAAGCATTTTTTCAAGCCCAGAAGTATTACTGATCAGGACCCGGAGAATATGTGAACCTTCTCCCGTGATCGAGTGCACTTCCTGAACCTGCTCCATCTGGCTGGCGCGTTTCACAAACGTGTCGTAATGCTTCGAACCGTCGACCATTACGCGAATAAATGCCGAGATGTCATATCCCGTTATCCGGGGATTGACCACAGCATGATATCCGTCAATAACGCCGCGTTCTTGAAGCTTCTTCATCCTTTCGCTGACTGAGGGCACAGACAGTCCCACATCTTCAGCGATTTCATTCCTCTTTATGCGGCCTCTTTCCTGCAGAAGCTGCAGAATGCGCACATCAATGTCATCAATTCGATTCATCCCTGCCTTAAATAATTTAGGTGATAATATAAGTTTGCCTTTTTTATCGATCAAGATTTATTAAAAATGAATTATTAATTCAAGTGCTACATCATATCGGTACCCAACGTGCAACCCGCAACCCCGTGTGCTGCATAGCTATCCGACCAGCCTGAACCAAGTACTTACCAGCCCCATTGGGGCGATCAATGATGCCTAAGAGAGATTTCGCATCAGATTCTCTGTATCCCTTTTGAACGAGTTTATCACAAGTGCGTATCTTTGCGCCCAATCCCGTGCTCGATTTCCGGTGCACGCGTTGTTTTGGGCCCGTAGCTCAGTGGTCAGAGCTGTCGACTCATAATCGATAGGTCGCAGGTTCAAGTCCTGCCGGGCCCACTAAAACCCCATGTATGCCAGAGGCCTACATGGGGTTTTGTTTTACGGACGATAATTACCCAAGATTTGACTCACTTAGAGACGACGGTAAAAGGTAGCGCGAGAACTAAATGCTCCATCCCCTCACTGCCTTCGTCTCGGTCATTCCGAGCAGTCAGGATTACAAAAGAATTATCATCCCTAGACGCTACTAACTGCAGCAGAAGGAAAGCTTGGGCTACCAATAACACGTCAGCTTGCAGGAGCGCAGAGTAAAAACCAACTCGCACGGCCTAATATTTACCTGTATGCGTATCGTGGGGATCACTTATCTCTCTAAAACTCGAATCCGAAAAATAATATGATGTGAATTATGTATAATGATAAGGATACATACTCCTATATCCGTAACGATCCTTTTCGAGGCATTATCAATGAAAACAATTCTTCCTGTACTCGCCTTTACGGCATTTTTCGCCGGCTGCCAGATGGCAGAAGCCCCCGCAGAAGAGGCCCAAGACCCTGTAGAACCCACTACTACAGATGCCTCCTTTGATGCCATAAAATCGTTGGAAGGCACGTGGAACGGAACCATGGCATTCGACGACGGCCGCGAAGATGTATCCATCTTAAGTGAATTCAAAGTGGTCTCGGGTGGCAATACTGTCATCGAGAAATGGATCGAAGACGGTGTAGAGATGGCGACGACCTTTACCATGGAAGATGGTAGAATGCTCACCAAACATTATTGTGTTCTTGGGACTGAGCCTTCGTTTCAAAGTACCATGAGCACGGACGGAACTCTCGACTTTACGCTACGTGACGACGTCTCGTACGAAACGGGCGTAAACGACTTCTTGGCCAGTATGTCATTCGACCTCTCAGAAGTCGAATCAAATTCAATGAGCCGTAGCGGGGTCGTCTCAGTTGGCGGCGAAGACATAACCTCCTCAGCAGTACTGACAAGAACAACGGACGAATAGCCCCATGGCGCAAATGTAATTGCGAAAGCCTCGCTAGTCTTGGACTAGCGGGGCTTTTTTTGTGTTAAACATGTCGCTCAACTAAGTACATCCATTCATACGAATAGAGAGGCCTGAAAATTAGGGCTTCTCAGACACGACTGTTATTCTAATAAGCCCCTAAAAACCGCAGGACTTTGATCTCGCTTCCAACAACTTATAATTAACCACCCAACCAGAATGTCAGATATACTTTCAAAAACCTGCTCTCTCTTCTTCGTTGCTCTTCTTATATCCGGAAATGCGGTGTACGCGCAAGAAGCCGATCCAAGTGACGTTAGCTCAGTTGATGCCATTATTCAGGCTTATTACGAAGTCGTTTCTGGTCCTGCGGGTGAAATTCCTGACATAATGAGGGATAAAACGCTTCATCACCCTAGTGCATGGATTGCGATTGCTGGAACCGATGACGAAGGAAACCCTGTTGTTCAGACAATGGACCTGGATGGTTTTTATGGTGAAAATGCGCCCCGCACCGAAGGTTTTTTCGAGTGGGAAACCGATCGGCAAATCCGTCGATCAGGCAATATGGTCAGTGTATGGAGTAGCTATGCCACGTCTCTAACCGAAGGTGGTGAGCCGTACACTCGTGGCGTAAACACCATCACGCTGTGGTTTGATGGAAACCGATGGTGGGTGATGAATTGGATGTTTGATACGACCGACGGCTAGCACGCATTGCTCATAGTATCGATAAGCCGCAGACTTGCGTCCTGCGAACCTTACTAAACCTAGAAGCCCCGATTGCGATACGCAATCGGGGCTTCTAGGTAACAACTAATATGCGAGATTAACCGCCAATTTCGCAGGTCATGTCGTCGCCACAGCACATGGGCGATTTAACCTTGCCATGACCATCCGGACACTGAGATACTGCCACTTGAGCGCCTGAGCCGGTCGTAATGGTAGAATGAACGAGTTCTTTATTGCAATGTCCACAGGTCATTGAACCCACACTCATTCCGCATTTTCCGCATGAATATGCTGCCATCGAACTTCCTCTGATTTGAGATTGAATTTTTGCTGCTTTAAATCTAACACTTGCAGCGCTATGAGTCGAGTCGCTTGTTCTTTTAACAGTGTGGAGGCGTAGTTTCCGACACCTAAAACCAAGACCCTCGAATGCAAAGACCATTTATTCGCCCCATGCCGGGTAGGGACATCACTGAATCCCACCGACCGGCCACTCCACTTGAGTTATTTTTTGATCTCGTTTGCGTTATTGCGATCGCTAGCGCTGCCGCAGGTTTACATCATGCAATCGCTGAAAATCACATAGGAATAGGCATTCTGACCTTTACCTACGCTTTTGGATCCATTTGGTGGGCGTGGATGAACTTCACTTGGTTCGCCTCAGCCTATGATAATGATGACATCCCCTATCGAATTGCCGTGTTTGTGATGATTGGTGGCGCGATGCTTATCGCTGCCGGAATCCCAGCCATGATGGTCGATCAGGACTCTACCCTTGGATTGACGGGCTACATTATTATGAGGTTAGCGCTCGTCTCGCTTTGGCTTCGTGCAGGCAAACATGACCCCTCCAGACGAACTACGGCCATCCGATATGCTGTCGGCATTTCTATGTGCCAGACCCTTTGGATAGTCGGTGTCTTATTCGTCCCGGCTGAATTTTTCTTCTGGTTTTTTCCGTTCGCATTCATTTGTGAATGGGCCGTTCCATGGTATGCAGAAAAGGCAGCCGGTACCCCTTGGCATAAAGGTCATATTGCAGAACGATATGGTCTACTTACGATAATCGTCCTAGGCGAGTCATTACTTGCGCTCTCCATGGCCATTTCTGCTTCTGGAGAAATTGGTTCCTGGAGTTTCGAACAACACATGCTCATTTTGAGTGGCTTAATCATTGTCTTCTCTATGTGGTGGTTGTATTTCAGCGAGTCTGAGCACCTAGCACTAGACCGCACCGAATCCGGATTTATTTGGGGCTACGGCCACTTGGTTGTATTTGGGTCTGCAGCGGCTGTTGGAGCCGGCCTCGCTTTAAACGTAGATGTGTTATCGGGACATGCCCATGTTGAAGGTTTCATCTCCAATGCGGCTCTTACCATTCCGTCCGCCCTCTTTTTGTTCGGACTCTGGATTGTCCATGACCAATTCAATCACAAAAAAGGATTCCTTAGATATCTGGTCCTTATCACAGCCCTCTTACTACTAGGGGCCACGTACGTCCCGTTTGCCCCAGCTGCAACGGCGTTATTACTTACCGGCTGCCTGATGGTCCGTCTCAAACAAGCGTCCTTCATTGACGACTCACATCCCACTGTATCCTAATGTTCATTAGCGCACTCGATTTGTTTAAAGTCGGGATTGGCCCCTCCAGCTCCCACACCATGGGTCCCATGGTTGCCGCATTTCGCTTTCGAGAAGAGATCTCGGATCGACTGGGACCCGGTATGCGGATTCAGTGTCTACTAAAAGGCTCCTTGGCATACACCGGGAAAGGTCACGCCACAGACCGAGCCGTCGTCTTGGGCCTCAATGGGTATGCACCCGTTGAGTTAATTGATACGGACGTTGCGTGCCTATTAGGCGACCTCTGGGACAAAGAAACCCTTCGGATCGGTGACCACAAAGTGTCCTTTGAGCCTTCGGCCGATGTGATTTTCGACCGAGATCATCCACTGCCAGAACACCCCAACGCGATGCTGTTCAGGCTCTTAGGTAAAAATGACGCCGTGATATTCGAAAAAGCGTTCTTTTCCATTGGAGGAGGATTCATTTCAACGAGAGAGGCCATTGGATCTCTTGAGGCCCCATTGGTCATGGAAGACGCGGCCCCCTTTACTTTTCCGTTCGAATCGGGATTGGATATGCTAGACATGTCGGAAGCCAGCGGTCTAACTATTGCAGGCATGAAACGCGAGAACGAACATCTACATCACGGCGATATAGAGCTAGACCGCGGCCTGGATACGGTGTGGACAGCCATGAAAAGATGCGTCGAGAATGGACTCGCATCGGAAGGAACGCTACCGGGCGGGTTAAACGTGCAGCGCCGAGCGTGTGATTTGTACGAGCAACTCAAGGCTGATTCAACGGCGACGCTCAATGATTGGCTCTGTGCATACGCCATGGCGGTAAATGAAGAGAACGCAGCTGGTCACATGGTCGTAACGGCTCCGACAAACGGTGCAGCCGGGGTCATTCCTGCTGTATTGTACTATCTCGTAAAGCATGAGAACATCTCACTGGATCAAGTACACGATTTCTTGCTCACGTCGGCTGCCATAGGCGGATTGATTAAACATCGGAGTTCAATATCTGGTGCAGAGGTAGGCTGCCAGGGCGAAGTGGGCTCGGCCTCCGCCATGGCCGCAGCTGGGTTATGCGCGGTGCGAGGTGGATCTGTAATTCAAGTTGAAAACGCAGCTGAAATCGCACTCGAGCACCACCTTGGATTAACATGCGACCCTGTGGCAGGGCTAGTTCAAGTGCCCTGCATCGAGCGAAACGGATTCGGTGCTATCAAAGCGTTTACCGCAGCTTCTCTAGCCCTGCGTGGTAGTGGACAACATATCATGACGCTGGATGCCTGCATACTCGCCATGAAACAGACCGGCGAGGAAATGTCGCACAAGTTCAAAGAAACCTCTTTGGGTGGATTAGCCGTCAGCATGACGGAGTGCTAAGTCTTTCTTTTTGCTTCTGAGAACGCTCTTGAATGGTTTCAGTACACGCCGTACCCACTTTTTTATTTGCCCCGGCCGATAGAATGTTGTTCTTTACGGCATCTAGTTATTATATCTCTTTATGTCTCAGTCACAGCTCATCATTCTCTTTGTGACGTTCCTGCTAGCGTCTTTGGTCGTGGTGCCACTGGTACTCGTTACCATAAAAAATGAGCGAAAGAAGAAGCGAGAGGAGGTGCAGAAGATCAAGAGGTCGATTGCCCGGGAAGAAGCGAAAGTCCATGCCTTAGAAGAAAAAGCCCGGTCCGAAGCGCTACTCAAACAGAAAGCGCGCCTAATCCATGATTTTCAAGAGGTAAATCACCAGTTTCGCGATCTGATTCAATCACTGTATCCGTCATATTCCTGTCCCACCTGCGCATCAAAAGTTGTCAAGCTTGTAGACTTTGATCCAAAGAATGGAGAGATGACGCTTTCTTGTGGAAAATGTGCGTCTAAACGAAAGACGCTACCCAAAAATCCAACAACGTACGCAGATACGATTTCACAGCTCACGCCTGCCTTGAATGCATATCACAGGGTACATGATCTCGTCCCCAATCTTCCTGACCTGCTTTTTTCTATTTAAGAGATTAAACAATCGGGTTGATGAGAACCTGAAGGAAATACTGTGCGGATAAAAAAAGGGCGCTGGTGCAAATGCACCAGCGCCCTAAAAGTCTGTAGATCAAAAAGATCTACCAGCGTCCGCCGCCACCGCCGTTGCCACCGCGATGTCCGCCACCGCCACCGCCACCGCGATGTCCGCCGCCGCCACTACGCTGTGGGCGATCATTGGCTTCGTTGACGCGAATCTCGCGACCATCCATTTCCTGTCCGTTCAGGTTTTCAATGGCTTCTAGAGCTGCATCGTCTTCCATTTCAACGAAACCAAATCCACGGGAACGACCCGTTTCACGATCAGAGATCACTTTTGCTGAAAGCACTTCTCCGTACTGGGAAAAGAGATTTTCAAGTTCCTGATCATCCGTACGCCACGGCAAATTGCCGACAAATATATTTTTCATAACGTCGTCAGAGCTATTACGCTCCGTTCTTTAAGTAACTAAGTCTAGTTTCAACAAACCCACGCACCGGTTCAAAACAGAAGTCAGAGAAAAAACGCGTAATCAAGCCGATAAACGGAGGACGGGCGAGGCTTCGGACGACGGAAAGGTCGGAGAGCAGATGTGCTATTGAGGTGCATAATACGTCGAAAGAGTCAAAGGATTCGCATTTTGCTTCATTTCACACAAAACACTTGCCCTTTAGACGCCTAAAAACAGCAAAAAAGGCCACCATTTAGCTCTGTACTAAACACCATTAAAGTCGTCCAGCGTGAACAGTAATTCAAAGATTCGCGCAATCAATATCCGTAGATCGAAAAGTCGTCTCGCCTCAAATGCAACGACAATACGATGGCGAGCAGGGCGGAGTTAGCCAGTAAAGCAGAACCTCCATAAGATAGAAAGGGGAGTGGAATACCGATCACGGGGAGCACAGAAGTTGCCATACCCATGTTGATAAAGATGTGGATCAAATATACCCCAGCTGTTCCACCAGCCACCATGACCCCAAACGGATGCTTCATATTGGCGCCCAATATGACAATGCGAATGAGCAGGAGCGAGAACAAACCAATGACAATCATTGAGCCGATGAATCCGAACTCCTCTCCAATGACAGAAAAGATAAAATCAGTGGATTGCTCCATCACGTAACCGCCCTGAGTCTGTGTGCCCTGCAAAAACCCCTTGCCACTCAGCCCCCCAGAACCGATTGCCGCCATAGAGTTAACCTGATGGTAGCCGACCCCAAGACGAAATTCCTCTGCTCCGGGATTGGTAAAGGCCAATACACGTTGGATTTGATGGGGAGCTAACAAGGTGGTAATGGCCAGTGTGGTTACCGCTGCTGTCCCTCCTGTAAACAATCCAGTTATCACACCAATCCGGCGGTCGCGGGTTTTCCACCACATAAACCCCGTAAATAAGACCGAGAACACAATGGCCGTAGGCATGGAAACGATGGCGAAGTAGCCCGCGACCGCCGGCGCGATCATAAGGAGTAGTAAATTCAGTTCGAGGCCACTCCAGAACAGGGCAATGGGAATCAAACCAAAAAACACCAGTGCGGTCCCCGTATCGTTTTGTAAAACGATGAGCACGGCCGGAAGCAGAATGAGTCCCACCACCATGAGCGCAAACCGGATATCCATTGTTTTGGGCCTTCGGATTCCCACCAATTGAGCAACGGCTAAAATCGTTCCTACCTTGGCCAACTCCGAGACTTGAAGACCGATTGAGCCGAAATACAGCCAAGATTTCGCACCGTTAACTTCGCGACCAAAGGCGAGGGCAGCTAATAACAAAAGTACGGTCACGATGTAGATAGGAAATCCCGAGACCTGAAAAAACCGAATGGGGAGAGCGAGGGCAATCAAGATTCCGACTAAGGAAATCCCCAGCCACATAACCTGTTTATCAAAGTTTTCTCGCGGTTCAAAGTCGCTGAATTCAGCCGCAACACCATTCGTTGCGGAATAAATAGCTGCTAGGCCAAGAACCACCAGGCCTAGCCAAGCGATCAGTACCAACGGATCTAGATTTCGGTACCATGCTCTCATTCAGATTTCGCAATCATAGGTGCACTGTTCTTTTCGAACATCAGATTCATGAGCCAATTTCGTTTGGGGTCTATCCGACCCGTGAGATAACGCTCAGCCATAAAACTACCAATTGGCCCTGCAGCGGTAGATCCAAAACCAGCATTTTCCACCAAAACCGCTAACACAATGGTTGGATTTTGAGCTGGAGCGGCAAGAATAAATACCGAATCATCTCCATCCGCCCGCGAGTTCTCCGCTGACCCCGTTTTTCCATAAGAGTCTATGCCTGGAATCTGCAGCCAGTCGCTTTCCTCGGATACAACCCGAGCCATACCTTCTTTTACAAGCTGTACATAAATGGGGTTTAATGCTACCTGTTCAACCATCTGATCATTGGGTCTCACCACCTCTTGCGTCTCAAGATTGACAATCTCCCTTACCAGATGGGGTGAAACAAGCTTTCCACCGTTTGAGAGCGCCGCCATATATCGAGCAAGCTGTAGCGGAGAGACCAGTAAGTCTCCCTGACCAACACCCAAATTCATGGTCGTACCCTCGTTCCAAAACTGTGGGGCAGGACCAAATCGAGAATTGAAATAGGTGGAATCTGGAATTCGCCCGTCAGCAATTTCTCCAGCAGCAATGTCTAAAGAAGGAGACGACCCGAACCCAAGTGATGTCGCAAATCGATTGAGTGAATTGACGTCCATGATGCGCATCATTTCAAAGAAAAACGTATTGCACGATTCTTTGATGGCCTCGACGACATTAATTGATCCGTGCGTATCTAAGCAAGCGAAGAACTGCCCTCTTCCCCTCGGATGACCACCGCCACAGTACACCTTCGTCTTGGCATCGATAGCACCCGCATGCAACGCCAGAAGAGCTACTAGTGGCTTAAACGTAGATCCCGGCATAAATACAGATTGCGTCACGCGATTGAATAGGGGTTTCTCGGGAGCCGACACCACCTCGTCCCAGACTTCAGCGTCCAAGTACCCAGTGAACATCTCTAGGTTGTAATCTGGTGCACTGTGCATAGCCAGCACTTCGCCGTTGTTAGGATCTAAGGCGATAACACCCCCTCTTTTCCCAACAAAGAGTGACTCCGCAAACGCCTGTAAATCCGCATCCAGCGTCAGATTCAGCTCGTTTCCGCTGACCGGGGCATGGTTGCGCTCGCCTCCCAAGTAATCTTCAACCACCTGTCCCTTCACATTCACCATTTTATATTCGGCACCCACTCTACCACGAACGGCCGATTCGTATTCCAGCTCAAGCCCAGCTTTTCCTATCGCGTCACCTCGCCGGTACCCTTCTTCTACTCGTTTATGGAGCGTCTTATCCGATATTTCTCGCACATATCCCAGCGCGTGTGTGGCTCTCGCTTGCGTGAGGTAGCGCCTTTTTTGCGTGAGATCGAAGTCAATCCCATGCAATCGATGCCGTTGCTCCAGAATCAATCCTAGCTCTTCAACCGATACACCACTACGGAGAAGTGTTCGCTTGTGCATCGACCATTTCTTGGCATCCTGAACCTGTCGAGTCATCGTTGTATCGGCAACGCTCAAGAGTTCTGCTAACAATGGAATCGTTTCTTCCTCGAAGTACTGAGGCGTAATAAAAATGGAATAGGTGGGTTCGTTTTCCACCATCAGCACACCATTCCTATCAAAAAATCGACCTCGAGGCGCTTGAACACGATGCTCTCTCATCGAATTATCTTGAGATGCTCCCGTATGAGATTGACGGTCTATAAGCTGAAGCTTGACCAGACGAAGAGCAAGGATGGCAAAAATAACCAGTATTAGCGCAGTAAAGACGCGCACGCGCGAGCGACTTTCATCCATTGGAAGGTGAGATTAAGAAGTCAAAAGAGAAGAGCAACCCAACCAAAATCGCTGAGATGTATGGTATATGGAAGACGATGCAGGGGAGTTCCATTCACACACGACATGAAGCAAATCAGTTCTGTATCGAAACGATTCACCTGCTTATCGACGGTTTTCACCCACTCAATCCCGACATTCAGGGTGCAGTCATTTACTCTGGGTTGGCAACCATACATTTGTTTGCGACGTTCCAAATGAAATCAACGGTAGGAGCGTTTCGATCTGATGCAGATTACGACGAGTCAAAGTACATTTCTGCGCCCCGGACAATCCTTGCAGCTGACACTTATTAGTAGGAAGAGAATTCCCCCGCCATTTCCTACCGAGCTGACCAACAGATAGGTATCGTATGACAACGACATTTCGAATCGTTCCACGAGTAGTATTGATCGCACTCTTTATGGCGGGTAGCGTGCTGATAACCGATTCGGCCGAAGCCCAATATTTTGGACGAAACAAGGTCCAGTACGATGATTTTGAGTTTCAATCATTCAAAACAGATCACTTCGAGATCTTTTTCTATCCTGAAGAAGAAGAGGCCGTAGGAGATGCTGCCCGAATGGCGGAACGCTGGTATCAACGACATTCCCGCACTTTTTTGAGGGAGTTTTACGAGCGAAAACCAATCATTTTATACGCGAATGACGCTGACTTCCACCAAACTAATGCAATCAATGGATCTCTAGGGGAAGGCACCGGCGGGGTAACTGAGTCGCTCAAGGAGCGAGTCATTATGCCTTTAACTGGTAGCTACAAGGAAACGGATCATGTGTTGGGTCACGAACTGGTTCACTCGTTTCAATATGATTTAGCCCTCTCCCGCTCCGATTCGTTGCGATTTGCTTTTCAGCTGGTACCCCTATGGCTAACAGAAGGCATGGCCGAGTATTTCTCCGTTGGGCGCCTAGATGCTCACACGGCAATGTGGATGCGCGATGCAGCTCTTCGGGATGATCTGCCAACGATCGAGACGATTACCCGAGACATGAGCTATTTCCCGTATCGATACGGTCAGGCTTATTTAGCATACATCGGAGGAAAATATGGAGATGCAGCCGTAGCGAACCTATTCAAGCTGTCCGGGCGAGTGGGCTTGGACTCTGCATTTGTTTATACGCTGGGCATCACAGCAGATTCGCTCTCAACCGAGTGGATTCAGACGGTAAAGGACACCTATCTGCCCCTCACAGAAGGAAGAGATGATTCCTCCGAGGCTGGAAGGCTTGTTCTCTCATCTCAAATGGACGCTGGGAAGATGAACATCGCGCCGGTTTTGTCTCCAGACGGCCAGTATGTCGCGTTTTTGTCTGAAAAAGACATGTTTGAAATCAACTTGTTTATCGCAGACGCCAATACGGGCGAGATTGTTCGGCGCATGAAGAGTCGAAATCGCGATTCGCATTACGATGCCATTCGGTTCATCGCATCCGCCGGCTCTTGGTCTCCTGATGGACGAAGCTTTGCATTCATCACATTCGTTGATGGTGACAATGAGATCTCCATAATGGACTGGACCAAAGGCTCCATTCAAAGTCGTTTTTCGGTAGAGGGCGTTTCCGCCATCACCAACCTTGCTTGGGCTCCAGACGGAGAACACCTCGCTTTTTCTGGAATGGATGGTGGTATTTCAGATTTATACATGCTGAATATGGCATCCGGAGAAGTGCGGCAACTGACCAACGATCGCTACGCCGACTTGCAGCCTGCATGGTCTCCAGATGGCAAATCACTAGCGTTCACGACAGACCGTGGACCGGAAGGCACTAACCTCAGAACGTTGGAGTTTGGTCAGGAACGCCTGGCTATTATTGATACAGAAACGCTGGAAATTCGAGTATTGCGTCCTTTTGATGGGATGCATCATAATCCTCAGTTCTCGCCAGATGGACGTAACCTGTATTTCATTTCCAATTATGATGGGTTCAAGGACGTCTACCGAATGGATCTGGCCAGTGAAAGTGTGTACAAACTGACGAACCTGAAAACGGGCGTTTCTGGTATTACTGCATTATCGCCGGCCATGACCGTCGCCGCCCAAAGCGGACGCATGATGTATTCAGTGTTCGGAGATTCAGAGTATCAGGTATTTGCGCGTGAATCTGATGATCTGGTTGGAGAATTAGTCGTTCCCGTGCAGGAAATGGAAGCAAGTATCGCCTCGGTCCTTCCTCCCTACCGTGGTCTCGATGAAGGCCTTGTCGGAAATTATCTAAACGATCCATTAACTGGGCTTCCTCCGGATCAAGATTTCTCATCTGAAGCCTACAGTCCACGACTCAAATTAGACTTTGTCGCTCCTCCTACGGTTGGTGTTTCTGCCGGTGGATTATATGGATCGGGCGTTTCTGGTGGAGTAGGGTTCTTTTTTAGTGATATGCTTGGGAATCATAGTTTGACCGTCGTGGCGCAAGCCAACGGCACGTTCAAGGATGTAGGTGCTCAGGCCGGCTATCTAAATCGAGAAAACCGCTTGAACTGGGGTGGTTTTGTCGGGCATACCCCGATTCTGTACGGAGCTTCACAATGGGACCAACCCAGATTTGACGACCAGACGGGGCTACCGTCTCAGGTCATTAATCAGTATCGCTATCGGATTTACATTGATCAACTAGAAGGAATGGCTTCCTATCCATTCACGGCAACTCGGCGCGTAGAATTATCTGGTGGCCTAACACGGTATGGATTTGATTACGAAGTAGACACCTTCTACTACAGCGCTATTGGTGTTCGTAGAGTTCGCACAGATCTGAATTCGCAAGAACCCGATGCCGTGTACTTTGCGCAAGCTGGACTCGCTTTGGTCAACGATTACTCGTTCTTTGGATTCACGTCTCCTATTCGCGGTGGTCGTTCTCGATTTGAGGTTACGCCTTTTGTAGGTTCCGAAACCTTTTTCCGGGTGCAAGCGGATTACCGCAAATACGTCCAGCTCAGTTCTCTGACATTAGCCTTCCGTGGACTCCATGTTGGAAATTACGGGGCGAAGGAGTCCGGTAATTCACTCTTTACCCGAGAATACCTAGGCTATGCTAATAGTTCGGGATTTGTTCGAGGGTATAGCTTTACTTCCTTTGACGATCCTAATGAGTGCACCGCATCAGCTACCGGAGCGTGTGCCGAACAGGAAAGACTGCTTGGTACACGAGTGGGGCTTGCAAGCCTTGAGCTTCGGGTCCCGTTGTTTGGAACAGAATCCTACGGGTTGCTCAACTTCCCTTACCTCCCGACCGAAATCTCCTTTTTCGCCGATGGTGGCGTTTCATGGACAGCTGAAGAAGCTCCTGATCTTCGCTGGGAAACAGACCCAACAAGAGATCGAATTCCGGTCTTCTCTGCAGGTGTCTCGTCTCGATTCAACCTGTTCGGATACACGGTATTGGAAATTTTCTACGCACACCCTTTCCAGCGACCCGCAAAAGGAGCCCACTTCGGATTTCAGCTCATTCCGGGCTGGTAGGTGCTTCTGTTGGGCCTTGAGCACTTAGTGCTCAAGGAAACCAGACTAATACATCAATTCGGCTTTCATCACCGTCACGGCCTCGCCACGGAGCAGGACTCGGCCAGCCTTAAGCTCTACCTCCACGTTGCCTCCTCGTGGAGACACCTGCCGGGCGGTCATCCGGGTTTTACCCAGTTTTTTTGCCCAGTAAGGGGCAAGACAACAGTGAGCGGATCCAGTAACGGGATCTTCCGGAATGTTGAGTTGGGGTGCAAAGAACCGGGACACAAAATCGAGTCCCTCGGTTTTGGCAGCAGCCGTGACAATAAGACCTCTAACTGGCAATTCTGCGATAGCCCGCATGTCGGGATTTAAAACCCGGAGTTTTTCTTCGCTGGAAATCTCAACAAAGGCATCCATCCTGTTCATCCCACAAAACAGACTGTGAGCACCGATGGCCATCTCGAGCAGTTCGCCAGGGATCTGTCTCATGATGGGCTCCTCCGGAAAGTCCATCTCTAACAACCCATTATGAGCCTGCACCACGCGCAACTCACCACTTTTTGTTTGAAAACGGATCGTTGAGTCAGGTGGCACCTTACCTAATTCATACATCAAATGAGCAGACGCCAATGTCGCATGCCCGCATAAATCCACCTCAGATACCGGTGTGAACCATCTCAACTGCCAATTGGCTACTCCGAGCTCGACTAGAAAAGCCGTTTCTGCAAGATTCATTTCTCGAGCAACCGCCTGCATCACTTCATCATCTGGAAATGCGCTGAGAAAGCAAATAGCGGCTGGATTGCCTTTAAAAACCTGCTTGGTGAAAGCATCGACTTGATAGATAATCAGGCTCATAGGAAACCAATTGACGAAATGATGGATCAGGAATAGCGTATCTTGGTTGAGGCTATGAACCGAGCCTTAAGACGGGCTGAAACACGTTCTCTGATTGAAATACACATTCTCAATGTACTCAAAACTGCGCTCTTTGTTGTTTGCTTTGGATGCCGAATCCGCACACTTCATTGGTGCAGGGGCCGCACGATTTGCTCAGCGGGCCACACCGTTCATGCTCGATTCTATGTTCGAGTATGCTCATCCGAGTTTGCACCAGGAGCTGTTTGGGAAAACATTTTCCAACCCCGTTGGATTGGCCGCGGGTTTTGATAAGAATGCCCGCATGATTCCCTTTTTTAAAAAGGCAGGATGTGGTTTTGTAGAAGTCGGGTCAGTAAGTGCCAAAAAGTGCAAAGGAAACCCTCGTCCTAGAGCATTCAGACTTCCTGATGATCAAGCTTTAATCAACCGCATGGGACTTAACAATGCCGGTGCCAAGGCTATTCGGCCAAGATTAGAAAAAGCTGCTGGCCAAATCGCTTTTCCGGTCGCAGTCAACCTGGCCAAAACGCACGATCCCAAGATCGAAGGAAAAGCAGCTATCGAAGACTTTTGTGAGAGCTTTCGCATTCTTGCTCCCTGGGCTGACTACGTTGCACTCAATATTTCGTGTCCCAACACGGCAGAAGGCAAGACCTTTGAGGACCCAAACTCTTTAGATGAATTGCTTTCGGCCATTATGACCTTGCGCAAAGAACTCGCTCTTGAAGTGCCGGTCGTGGTCAAGTTCTCACCACCCCTTGCAGAGAGCTTCATTCTGGATAGCTTGTTCGATGAACTAATTCTAGTCTGCCTAGGACACGGTATACACGGATTCATCGCAACGAACACAGCTTCCGACAGAAATGGGCTGGTAACCTCCAAAGAGCGGATTTCGAAAATTGGAAACGGTGGCCTTAGCGGGCAACCCATTCGGGCCCGTGCCAATGGACTCGTTAAGTATCTCTACCGAAAGACCTCGGGAAAATTACCAATCATCGGAGTGGGAGGCATTGCAAACGCCGCGCAAGCCTACGAACGCATAAAATCAGGCGCCTCTCTAATTCAGTTGTACACCGGGTTAGTCTACCAAGGACCGGGGGTCATACGAGACATTAAAAAAGGATTGGTGAGGCTGATGGAAGAGGAAGGTCACTCTTCTATTACCCATATCGTAGGCATTGAAGCAAAATAGCTATCTGGGCCTTGAGTCCTTCTACGCAAGAAAGTCGTATCTATAGGGGAGGAGAGGAAGTAGCGATTCTTGTGAATTGAGGGTCCGTATTCCTACCTTGGCCTTTAACCAGACAATCATGTTGACATCTAAGAGAAATGGAAGCACTTGTTGATTTCAACACCATTCCAGAGTTGTTCAATCGGCTAATCGATTATCACATTGGAAAAAATCACGTCGTACTCCGGTACGTAGATAAAGCGTCTAAAGAATGGGTAGACGTAACGTGGCCTGAATTCAGAGACCGTGTACAGGCAATGGCCGGATACTTGTATTCGCAAGGGATTCGCCCTGGAGACCGAGTAGCTATTTTATCTGAAAATCGTCCAGAATGGGCGTATACCGATATGGCAACCCAATTATTGGGTGCCGTTAATGTATCTCTTTACACGACGCTCCCTTCAAAAGAAGTCAGTTACATTATCCACGACTCCGGTGCTTCTGTCTTCATCGTATCGACAGGAATACAACTTAAGAAGGCCCTGCAGATTTACGATCTGTGCCCGAGGTTGGATCGAATCGTTTCCATGGTTCCATCCAGAGATGAAGCTCCAGATCATCTCGATCTATTTGACGACGCCATGAGCAATGGCCAAGCTCTATTCCAGGAATACAGGGATGCCATCAAAGCGAACGAAGCGGCGATCAAACCTAAAGATCTCTCCGTCCTGATCTACACTTCTGGTACAACTGGCAACCCGAAGGGGGTAATGCTAACTCACGCTAATCTCTGTGAAAACCTAAAGTCGGCCTTGCAAAGACTCCGGTTTTCTGAAGGAGGTCGACACCTTTCCTTTCTTCCCCTTTGTCATTCATTCGAACGACTTGGCGGATACCTGGGGACCATTGCTTGCGGCATGATCATATCCTATGCCCGCAGCATCGATACAGTAACACGGGACATATTAGATGTGAAGCCAACCGTACTTCTTTCCGTACCACGGCTCTACGAAAAAATCTATAATACCGTCGCAAAAACGGTGGAAGATGGTTCTCCAACAAAGAAAAAAATCTTTGTATGGGCGCAAAAAGTGGGTTTTGACTACAACACCAAACGGGCCCGGGGACAAAAAATTAGCGGCTTGTTGTCGGTCAAAAATACGTTGGCTCAGAAACTTGTCTTTTCCAAACTAAAACAAAAATTGGGCGGTGCTATCGAATTCGGTGTCTCCGGTGGAGCTGCACTACCGAAGGCGATCGGTGAGTTCTTCTTTTCAGCAGGTATCACGATTGTTGAAGGCTATGGCCTGACTGAAACGTCACCCGTATTGTCCATCACCCCATTCACAGACCCGCGATATGGTGCCGTCGGGCACGTCATACCGGCCGTTACCGTGGGTATTCAAAACGTAGATACAGGCGAAATCATTGGGCAAATGCTCGGTGATAACTACCCAAGCAACCTGACCACGGAAAGTGGAGAAATCGTCGCTAAAGGTCCCAATATTATGAAGGGATACTGGAATAACGAAGAAGCGACTCGCGAAGCCATCGACCCTGATGGATGGTACCATACGGGAGATATTGGTCGCTTTGATGATGGCTTCCTAAAGATTACGGACCGCATCAAACACATGATCGTTTCAGCGGGCGGTAAGAACATTTATCCCGGACCGATCGAGGAAGGATTCAAACACGAACCCTGGATTGATCAGATCATGGTAATTGGTGAGGCCAGAGAATATCTGACCGCTATTATTGTGCCACAAGAAGATGTGTTAAGAGGATTTGCAAAAGAAGAAGGCCTAGATGCTTCCTCTATTGGAGAAATCCTTCAGTCCGAAGAAGTAAAGCGCGTATTCAGCCAGATCTTTAAGTCTTATTCCAGACAGGCTGCGGCCCACGAAAAAATCCGTGATTTTCGTCTTCTACCAACGGCCTTCTCTGTCGAAAACGGGATGATGACACCCACAATGAAGTTGAAACGCAAAGTCATCAAAGCCAACTTCGAAGATGTCATACAGGAAATGTATGCGAAGGTTATCTGATTCTTAAAGTACCGACCAGTTTGGTCAGATCACCGTTGACGTTCTTAAATCTTCTATAGAAGAATGTTTAGGACGGCTCTCTTTAAGACCGATTTATCTTGGTCGTTCGATTAGGTGTATCCAAATATGATCGGAAGAATCATTCCATGACCAAGAATTGTGTTTTTGGCGCGTTTATCGCAATCCTGCTGCTGTCCGGATGTCAAATATTGGGACCAGACTCAGGGGATATTTCAACGTCCACCTACCCTAAGGCTCTTGACCTTCCAGCCGCAGATTTTGGAGCCATAATGACTGGTCAACACAAGGCCGGCCGATTCAATCTTACTATCTTTGTCACGGGCATTTCGGAATGTCCAGAAGACGCCATCTGCATCATAGCGGATCACATCCAGGTGGCTGAATCACCGTTCACAGATGGTTTTTCTTTGATGATCGAAGCGTCAAAACCATCTCAGTTTAAGCTAGACGATGAGTTCATACTCTCGATCGAGGTATTGGAAGAAGCATTCCCTGAGAGCCAACAGGCCCAATTTGTTCGCTTACTCGCATATTCACCAACTACCGAGTAATCGTCTAGCAGCGACTATCCGAGTCCAAGAGCTTGACCGCCCTGATAAATCACAAGCGAGAATAGGTAGGCCAATCCGGTCATATAAAGCCACATAACAGCCGGCCATCTCCAGGTGTTCGTCTCTCGACGTGCAATCGCAAGCGTACTCATACACTGCAGAGCAAGCACGAAAAAGACCAAAAGGCTGACAGCCACCAAGGGCGTATACACCGGACTGCCATCAGCATATCGATCTGCCTTCAGCTTCTCGCGGAGCAACGGGCTGTCTTCATCCACATCGCCAACGCTATAAATGGTTGCCAGGGCAGAGATAATGACTTCGCGTGCGGCAAAAGCGGAAACGATGCCAGCGCTAATCTTCCAGTCAAATCCAAGCGGTCGCATAACTGGTTCAAGTGTCTTTCCAATCCGGCCAATAATGCTATGCTCGACCAAGTATCCTGCTTCAGCAGCATCTTGCCGCTGAAAGGTAGCGGCCATTCTCTCATCTACCGTTATTTCCGCCATCGGCTGCGGCATGCCTGATGCCACGAGGCTGTCGACATGGGCAAAATAGGTGGCCTCTGCCTCGATTCGCTGCTCGGCGATGGTGGTATCCATTTCAGCAACTGGATATCGGGCCATAAACCAGAGCACGATAGACATACCGAAAATGATTTTACCGGCCCGCACGACAAAGGCCTTCGACCGATCTATCATCCGCCAAAAAATCTGCTTGAACCGGGGCACCCGATAAGGGGGCAGTTCCATGGCAAAAAAGGACGACTCGCCTTTGAATACGATTCGCTTGAGCACGAACGCCGCAACGAAGGCCATGACCGTACCAAGTAGGTACATCGAGAACATGGCCAGCCCCTGGAATGTGATGATCCCAAAAACAGATCCTGTCGGCAAAAATGCAGCTATAAACAGGGTGTAGACGGGTAGTCGAGCCGAACAACTCATGAGCGGCGCTACCATGATGGTGATTAGCCGATCCTTCGGGTTGGCCAGCGTACGAGCGGCCATAATACCCGGAATAGCACATGCAAACGAAGACAGAAGAGGGACCACGGATCCACCGCTCAGACCAACCTTACTCATGACCCGATCCATGATGAATGCAGAACGAGCCATATACCCCGTGTCCTCCATCAATCCCAGAAAGAAAAACAGAAGCAAAATCTGAGGCAGAAATACGGCTACGTTCCCAACGCCGGCAATGACCCCATCCACCACCATATCCGTAATCCATCCTCCGGGGAAATTGGAGCGCACCAATCCACCTAGATTTACAACGCCTCCCTCAATGAGATCCATTACCGGTGTAGCCCAAGTAAAGACGGCCTGAAAAATGAGTAGTAGCAAGAGCCCAAACAACACAGGTCCAAACAGCTGATGGGTCAGGACGGCATCAATCTTATCGGAAGTTGTTTTCTGCGAAGGGTCCTTTCTGCGCTCAACACATTGAGCCACAAGCGGACTTAGCCATGAATACCGACCGATGACTTCAGCCTGCTGATAAGGCGCTTTCTGAGCATCCAGCTTGTCTCGGATGGCCGCAACTTTTGTGCAGAAAAGGGGAGCTCGCTCCTCCCAAAACTCCATCATCAAGTCACTAGTCAAGCACTGTAAGACCTCAACAAAGCCCTGGCCTGCTGGAAGTGTAGGCACCTCTGCTTGTAATTCAGCTATCAAATCTGCTATCTCTACGTCAACGGCAGGCATAAGAGACCATTGCCGTTCTGCCGGTAAAGGCAGGTCTAGCCGACGCATCTGATACTTGAGCTTACCCAAGCCATCATTTTGGGAAGCTACCATAGGTACGATGGGCACCCCAAGCTTTTCCTGAAGTAATGGAATATTGATCTGCAACCCAGCCTCTTCGGCCGCATCCATCATATTCAGAGCGATAATCACGGGCAGCCCCAAATCTAGCACCTGGGTCGCTAGGTACAAGTTGCGCTCAAGATTACTCGCATCAGCCACGCAGACTACTGCATCCGGTCGAGCTTCCCCGGGTAGGTGACCCGAAAGCACGTCGTAAGCGATACGTTCGTCTAAGGATTTAGGACTTAGGCTGTACGATCCTGGCAGATCAATTAGTTCAATAGGCCCCTGCGTATGAGAGCCGGGCATTTGACCAATCTTTCGTTCGACCGTAACTCCGGGATAATTGCCAACCTTCTGGCGCATGCCCGTCAATAAATTGAAAACTGTTGTTTTACCAACGTTTGGGTTTCCAATTAACGCAATGCGTCTTGCAGTAGTATTTGGTACAGATTCTGCCAGATCAACGAATATCCCGAACGCGTACCATAGCCGCTTCCGTTTTTCTCAAGGACAAATGATATCCCCTCATTTTGAAATCGATGGGGTCTCCCAGTGGAGCAAATCTAATCAGTTGTATTTCCGTGCCAGGTAGCAGTCCCATCTCAAGCAATCGCAATGGCGGCTGATCTGTTAGCCAACCATCGACTACAGCCATTTCTCCTGGTTTCAGCTCGTTAAGTGTCATAGTCCAGGGGAGGTCGCAAATACTTTCATGGCCACTTCTCTTCGAAGCGCAATTCTACTGGCCTCAATTTTACAAACGAAGGTATCAGCATTCTTCAACACATGAATGGCATTACCCTCTCTCACACCCAAATCCCGTAGCCTCTGCGCTTCCGACGCGGCCAGCGCGAAGAAGGAAAGGTGCACAACTAACCCTGCGGCAAAGCTAGTCAGTGGCTGTGGAACGTTAACCGGGCTCATAATCCTAATGGTATAGAACGATCTTAGACTGCGTTGAGCAGTAATTAACCGTGATTACATTTCAAAAGTAAGGTTTATTTAGACTGAATCTAAATAAGGTTTTAAGAAAACGCACCTACATTTGTAAAATAACGGACTTCTTACTCTTTTATTCGAAAAGCGATCCGCTATCTATCTTTTACGCACCGGACTCCAATAGTCGGAGTAGTAATGGTTTTCAGGGTACCTGCACGCCAGTATGTTCGTGCAACATGGCGCTCGGCTGAAAAGCCACCGCCCCTTGCTAACCGAAGTTCACGTGTGGACAGATCTATCCAGACGGGATTTTCTCCGGGCTCTGGATAAGACTCGTAGTACTCCGCTATCCACTCCGCAACATTGCCACCCATATCATAGAGACCAAAAGCGTTTGGTTTCTTAGTGGCAACCGGGAAACTCTCTGCCAAAGAGTTTACTCTATGACGAACGTACTCATCCATTTCACCTTCTTCGTCTGTGCCCGGATATAGTTGTTTGGTCGTGCCCCCTGCTGCGGCATACTCCCATTCCTGCTCCGAGGGGAGACGACCACCGATAAATGCGCAGAAGGCCACGGCATCGTCCCACGTCATTCCGCCTGCAGCGCGACTTCCTCGATCCGGTTGCCCAGAAAGCACTGATACTCGATTGGTTTTGCTTGCAAACCAGTCAAATTGATCTAGCGTCGTTTCGTACTTGGAAATATAAAACGGTTCTAAGGTTACGGGGTGAGTCGGCATCGCGTCCTCGAGCTCCTCAAAAAAGGTATCCCCCATCACAAAAGAGCCGCCCTCTAATGGCACCCACTCAAACTCAAGTGCTTTGAGTTCGGTCGCAATTCGAGACGAAGCACATCCACTGACTAACAGAGTAAATAGAAGTAAAATTCGGTGCATCTGGAGCGGGATTGGTGACATGCATGTGACCTCTTTACCGAAACAAAGTTGCCCTCACACCCAAGCCGATTCATACCGCAGTGATTGAATGGGATTAGCCGTTGCGCAACCCTAATAGGTTGATGAACGAGTAGCCTTTTTGGCGCTTCAGATTCCTGAACATAATCTGGAAATAGTTTTTCAGCATAGTGCGATATGACCTTTTGTCGCTTGAGAGCACGCGTTCTACACGAGTCAATAGCGCACATGGTTAGACCTCAACATCTCAGGCGTCATGGAGGCAGAGCGATGTTGTTTCAATATCGAAACACTCACTAATGACACCCCCCCTTTTTTAAGTGTTTTTAGACATATTCACCTATTGGCATGCTGATTGAAGAAGACGTGGGCACAGTCTTAAATCACAAATCAAACGGGCCTACATGAAACGCTTTTTCACCCTCGCCTTTACCATCTTCGCCTTCTCAACGTCTGCTTTTGCTCAGGCAAACGTAGCTAGCCAGCAAGTCACCATTAACGTGAATGAGATTGCTGTCATCTCCGTTGTTGGCAACGTCTCGATGACTATTAATGCTGCAACCGCAGGTCAAGCCCCTGATGCTGTAACTGCTGCATCTACATATCACATGACCACGAACGGATCGGACAAAAAGATCACTGGCGAATTGGATGTTAATATGCCAACTGGCCTTACCCTCAACACAACTATGGCTGCCCCTACAGGTGCTACCTCAGAAGGAAAAAAGAGTTTGTCTACTAGTTCCGTAGATCTCGTAAAGAGCATCACTCGCGTTCGTGGTGCCGGCTTAGCCCTCAACTACCAGGCCGTTGCAACGGTAGATGCAGAGCCTGACACGGTTGTTCGCACGGTGACCTACACCATCACAAACAATTAAACCGGTAGGAAAGACACCTAACCCTCATAAATAGCTGATTCTTTCCAATATCAAAGAGCTGGGCGGGCCGATAGGCCCGCCCAGCTCTTTTCTGTTCGACCACGTTTCGCCTACGTTCGCAGCAAGCGCATACATACCGGTACGGCAGCCAGCACTGGCAGCACAGAGAACAAGCCGATCGCTGGCATCCAAAGAGCCATAACCGAAGGAAAAACCCAGACGGTAGACACGGGAATCAACATGAGGATGAGCACGATAGACGCAGAGAAAAAGGGACGTGCAACTCGATGATCATCAGCAAGAGCCATCAGCAATATTGTAGAAGACACGATACCGAGCAGCAGCAGGTGTAAGAAAAGAATCCGATCCTGATGATGATCTGCCCACCATATTGTCGGCCATGGTCCAAGTACCACGAGGGCAAATGACTTTGTTAACAGTGCGCCCACAGGCAGGCGCCACCATCCCGATGATTGCTTCCACAGACCAACCGCAATCCAACCCAAACCTACTCCTGAAAGAACAGCTGCCAACCGGGCATACCACTGAATCGCAGGGGAGAGAATATTAGACGGCATAGCAAAAAGAAAGGCTGTTGCTACGCCCGCACCAAGAAGTGCGAGTGCGATGCTAAATAACCGTGAGGGGGGAAGCGGAAACCGGCGAACAAGGAGGGCTAGACAGCCAAGGGTAAGCCATCCCTCTGTGAAATAGCTCAAAAACATATGCTTAAAGGACTCTACCCAGACCGGGTTTTCCAAACCAAGCGGAGCTACAGCGGATATACCCCAAGCCCCAATCGATGACGCCACCAGAAAAAGAACCGCTGCCCAAGCGAGCGGATCAGGCTTTCTAAGCTGGATCCATCTCCAAACAAACCCATACCAAATCAGCATAACCAATCCGGAAATGGCAACAGCAGGAGGCATGGTAACCGGTCCAAAAGTGCCCGCCGTATACCCGTAAAACAGAAACAAAGGCCATGCGAGTAAACCAGTGAGCCAAGCGGCCCAGGCGCAGCGCCGCACGATCAGATCATTCGGAATCAGCAGTACGAAAAGGGAGGGCACTGCCCAGGAGAAATACATCAAATGAGAATGGGCATGTCGGATGTTGCCCAGACTCAGCCCAGCAAGCCATCCTCCGTTCATACCCCATCGAAAAAACACACCGCTAAGGCCCGCCAGTATAAATGCAGCCAATGCCGCTGCAATGACTTTCCGGTCTTCCTTGCTCATGCATCGCCCTCTTTGCTTACGTTTACTTTAGGTAATCCAACTCCACGAGTCATCGCGTAGAAGCGCAAGCCACTCGTTACTCCTATTGCCGTCCAAATCTGGACCCAGGATGACCAGCCCAATGCATCAGCGCCTAGGAGTGCTGCTCCTCCAAGCAACGCAGCCGTAGCATAAAAGTCATGTTTAATGACGGCAGGTACCTCTCGCACCAAGATATCTCGCACCGCTCCTCCGCCCGTTGCAGTTAGCGCAGCCATGATCATCACTCCTATCGGGCCGAGACCAAATGCCAGACCTTTTGCCGCTCCAATGGCCGCAAATACTCCGAGCCCAATCGCATCCATAATCATGACTCGATTCCATTGCGTAGCGACACGCGAGGAGGCAAAGAAAACGACTAGACCTCCCGCAAGGCAAACGCCTAAGTACAACTCACTTTGAATGGCTGCAACAGGAGTTGCGCCCAACAGCATATCCCTAATCATTCCGCCGCCCACGCCAGTAGCCACAGCGAGCACCATCACTCCGAGTAGATCGAGGTGATGACGGGTCGCTCGGAAAGCTCCAGCGACGGCAAACACAAACGTGCCGACAATGTCGAGGTAATCGATGATGGTCATAGGCTCCAGGTAGAATCGGTGCAAAGATAGGGGTCGACTACAGAAATTCCCTTTCATACTGTATACAAATGATATATATGTGATATATTAGATGACACCTACCCACCAATCAGTTCTAAAGAGATGAGTATCAACTGGAAAGGCGTATTCCCCGCCGTTACCACTAAGTTCAAAGACGACTATTCCTTGGATTACGCTGGCACCCAAAAAGGGGTGGAAGCACAAATTGCAGCAGGATGCCACGGAATTATTACGACGGGAACGCTAGGAGAAGCTAGTACCCTCTCCTACGAGGAGAAGCAAGAAGTTCTACGTATTGCTGTAGAAACGGCCAATGGCCGCGTGCCCGTCCTAATGGGAGCAGCCTTTAATACGACGATGGAACTATGCCAGGCGCTTGAAGACGGCCAAGTAAACGGAGCGGACGGCTTCATGGTGCTTCCTGCCATGCTCTACGCAGCAGACCGACGTGAAACCATCGAGCACTTCCGATCCGCAGCCCGCGCTTCCGGAAAGCCGATCATGATCTACAACAATCCAATCGGTTATAAAGTGGATTGTACGGTGGACATGCTAGAGGAACTGGCTGACGAAGACATGCTAGTTGCCATCAAAGAATCGTCCGACGATGTACGCCGAATTACGGACATTGTAAACCACTTGGGAGATCGTTACGCCCTGTTCACAGGCGTAGATAACCTAGCCATGGAAAGCCTAATGATGGGCGCAGTCGGCTGGGTTGCTGGATTAGTCTGTGCCTTCCCGGAAGAAACAGTAGCCATCTACAATCTCGTCCAAGCCGGCCGCATTGCGGAGGCTAGAGATATCTATCGCTGGTTTAAGCCGTTGTTAGATTTGGATGTGAATGTAAAACTCGTTCAAAATATCAAACTAGCTGAAGTCGCAACCGGACTCGGAACCGAATTAACTCGCCCACCGAGGCTTCCGCTCGTTGGAGAGGAGCGTGCTTCTGTCCTCAAAGTCATACGGGACGCCATGGATCTCCGACCAGACGTTTCAGATTACGTCTAGACATCATGATGAACACTTCATCCTCTCTTTCCGATCAAGCATACGATGCGATTGAACGTATGATCGTCACGCTTGAGTTACCTCCGGGAAACGTCTTTTCCGAAGGGGACTTAAGTACCCGGGTCGGCATAGGTAGAACACCACTTCGTGAAGCGCTGCAACGACTTGCAGCGGATCGCCTAGTGATTGCACTACCTAGACGGGGTATGATGGTAACTCAAATCAACGCTTCGGAGTACCTCTCTTTATTAGATACCAGAGAAGTTCTTGACCGCTTGATTGCAGAACAGGCCGCAAAACGAGCCTCACCCGAAGAACGAGAGAAGCTCCGTGCCAGTAGTAACCGTATGAAGGGGGCCGCCTTAATCCGTGATCAAAACGCATTCATGAGGGCGGATCGAGATTGTGACGATATCATGGAACGGGCTTGTGGGAATCCGTATGCGTATCAAGCCGCTTCCTCCCTTCATGCACATTGCCGAAGATTCTGGTCGATGCACCGACACCTGGGCGATCTCGAACAGAGTGCCGACCTACACGCAGCCATCATGAATAGTATTTCTGATGGGGACGCAATCAAGGCTGGCAAAGCCTCCGACTCGTTAATAGCTTACCTAAAATCGTTCGCCCGTCAAGCTCTGAATCTGGAGTAAGTAAAAATGGCAGTCAGTCGCTTTACCTGTATAGACGCCCACACCTGCGGCAACCCCGTTCGGGTAGTTAAACATGGTGGACCCGATTTAGATGGATCTTCCATGATCGAGCGCCGAGCCCACTTCTTGCAGGAGTGGGACTGGATCCGAACCGGCCTCATGTTCGAACCGCGTGGCCATGATATCATGTCCGGGTCCATTTTGTACGAATCGACGCGAGATGACTGCGATATAGCCATTTTATTTATCGAAACGAGCGGCTGCTTGCCCATGTGCGGTCACGGTACCATCGGAACAGTAACCGTGATGCTGCAGGAAGGGCTCGTGACGCCGCGCGAACCGGGCGTGGTTCGATTGGATACGCCGGCGGGACGAGTCGATGCGTACTACGAAATGGAAGGCGACCGCGTATCCAGTGTCCGACTCATTAATATTCCTTCCTTTCTCTACAAGACGGGACTAAAAGTGGACTGTCCTGATTTGGGAGAGATCTCCGTTGACGTAGCGTATGGTGGTAATTTTTACGCAATCGTAGACGCGCAGGATAATTTTTCGGACATCAACGATTTTACGGCTGCAGACCTCATTCGCTGGAGCCCCATCGTGCGCACTCGATTGAATGAATTGTACACGTTCGAGCACCCTGAAGATGAGCGTATTTGTGGCATGAGTCATATGCTCTGGACGGGGGCCCCAAAAGTGGATGGATCACATGCTCGCAATGCCGTTTTTTATGGCAATAAAGCGATTGATCGCTCCCCATGCGGAACGGGTACCTCTTCAAGAATGGCACAGTGGGCTGCGCAAGGTAAGTTGAATGAAGGCGACTCTTTTGTCCACGAAAGTATAATTGGGAGTCAGTTTACGGGGCGGGTTGAACGAACGACGAAAGTGGGACCGTTTGACGCCATCGTACCCAGTATTGCAGGGTGGGCGCGGGTCACTGGATACAATGAGATCTTAATTGACGATGACGATCCGTATGCATACGGTTTCCAAGTTATATAGCAAAACGAATATGAGTGATAGAGCAGATGTGATAGTGGTGGGTGGCGGCATCGTAGGGATGAGTTGCGCCTATTACCTCCAGCAAGCAGGCAGAAAAGTCTCTATCGTAGATAGGGGCCGATATGCTGAGGCCGCCTCTACGGGCAATGCCGGCCTGATCGTACCCAGCCATATAATCCCCTTGTCCGCTCCCGGCGTGATCGCCAAGGGTATGAAATGGCTCATGAATCCAGAGAGTCCGCTTTATATAAAACCCAGTGCAAACCCTCATTTCATGAAATGGCTCTGGCTGTTTCAAAAGCATTGCAGCGAGGCGCACGTTCAAAAAAGCATTCCAGTCTTAAAGGACATGAGTCTTTTAAGCCGAGATTTACTCTCTGAAATGTGCTCATTGCCAGGATTTGAAAAAACGAGCCTAGTGCATAACGGTCTCTTAATGCTGCATCGATCTGAGTCGGCCCAAAAAGACAACGAAGAGCTCGCAGACATCGCAGAAGCCGCTGGTTTAGAGATCGAGCGCTTGGACCACGCACAAACCCTAAATCTCGAACCCGCTCTTAAAAGTGAGATAACGGGTTCCGTCTATTTCAAACAAGATGCCAGCCTGGAGCCCGAACAGTTACTGCGAGCCCTCGAAATTGAGCTTCGGTCTCAAGGCGTATCCTTCATTGATGCGGAGGTGACAGGCTTTAAAACCAATCGCGGTGCAGTAACCTCCGTGACGACCAAGACGGCATCACTAGAATGTGATACCGTGGTTCTCGCCGCAGGATCATGGACACCCATCTTGGGGCGGAAATTAGGACATTCTATTTCGGTTCAGCCGGCGAAAGGGTACAGTGTTACCGTACCCGTAGACTCACCCAGCTTGCGCATCCCATGTATTGCAACCGATGAAAAAGTATCCATTACGCCCATGCCCGGATGCATTCGATTTGGAGGAACGTTAGCGCTGCAAGGATTTGACGATTCGATCGACGAACGCCGCGTGGCTCCCATTCGCAGACAGGCCGGACTGTATTGTTCGGACATGGATGACATCCCTACCTGGTCCGGATTCAGGCCAGCCTCGCCAGATGGCATTCCTTTCATCGGAGCGCTCCCTACCTCGGCCAATACATTCATGGCAACCGGCCATGGAATGATGGGCGTAACACTTGGGCCGGTGACCGGTAAGCTTATAACTGAATTAATTGTCGGCGATACTCCATCGCTGAAAACTCATCCTTTCCGAACGGATAGACACTGACATGAGCAAGATGCCCGGCCGGCCCGTTCTGACCGTTCCTGAAGCGGAAGCCCTCGCGCTCGAGTTGTTTGGCGCGGCGGGGACCGCCGCGCCATTGCCCAGTGACCGGGATTTAAATTTCCGATTGACGCTTACGGATGGATCCCGAGCCGTATTCAAAATCTTCAATACCATTGAAGATGAAGCCTATCTAGAATGTCAATCTGATGCCATGGATTGGGCAGCAAAAGCAGGCCTTCCTGTTCCAAAGGTGATAGGTCGAGCTACTGCAAAGCTGAAGGGGAAGAACCATCTCGTGAGACTCGTTTCTTGGCTCGATGGAACGCCGCTTGGTGATGCCTCACCCATCACGGCCCAGATGGAGTTTGACTTGGGGGCTCTTTTGGGACGCATGGACCGCGCTATGGAAGGATTTGAGCACCCAGCCGCACCGAACCACTTTCCGTGGGACTTTGCTAACGTTGCAGACACCGTTTCCAAACACATTCATGCCATTCCCGAAGCACGAAAGACTTTGGTAGAAATGGGGCTGAATCTCTATCATGAACATGTTGCTCCGAAATGGGATGTGCTGCCAAAGGCCATCATTCACAACGATGCGAACGATTACAACGTACTGGTCGGTAGCGCCCAAGAGTATCCCAGACCGATCACCGGCCTCTTGGATTTTGGAGACCTCGTCCACTCAGCACGCGTGGGCAATCCCGCGGTAGCCGCAACCTATTTGGCGCTACACCGCGAGGACCCAGTAGATGCCCTGTGTCAGGTGATCAAGGGGTATACATCGATTTTTGAGTTATCAGAGCTTGAACTGGAGGTATTTTATTCGCTTGTCTGCATTCGATTGTCCGTCAGTGTAACCATGTCTGCCGTCCAGCGCGCGCTCGAACCTGACAATGAATACCTGTCTATTTCGGAAAAAGGTGCGTGGGCAGCACTGGAAAAATTGCAGCATCAGCATCCTCGTCTGGTTCATTACAGATTACGAGATGCCGCCGGATACGCCCCCGTTCCTAATTCCACTTTAGTTGTGGACTGGGTCCGATCTCACAAAGATGACTTTCATCCCGTCATTCTGCCCGCACGTCCCGGAGCACCTCCGGTCGTCTTCGACTTTTCCGTATCCAGTCAAGAATTTGACTCGGAAGCCATAAATACCCCTGGTGTAGCCGACAAAGAGATCTGGGATCGTACGGGAAATGCGGTGGGCATCGGGCGCTGGGATGAACCCCGATTAGCCTATGGCGGCGATCAGTATGCAACCCAATCTGGAGAACGCAGAACGATTCATTTGGGAGTCGACCTTTTCCGCCCAGCCGGGACGCCCGTACAAGCTCCACTTTCTGGTACCGTTCATTCTTTTTGTGCCCACCACGCCCGATTTGACTACGGTGGATGTCTCATTCTTGAGCATGAACCCGAAAAAGGGCTCCGTTTTTGGACCCTTTATGGACATTTAAGTCACGACTCCGTGAAAAATCTGGTCGTGGGGAAAAGCGTCGAAGCCGGAGACGTCGTTGCGTATTTGGGGCCATTCGAAGAAAACGGCGGATGGGTTCCTCATCTGCATTTTCAAATCATTGTGGACCGATTGGATTTAGAAGCCACCTTTCCGGGTGTTGCTTCGCCCAGTCAACGAGATGTTTGGTGCAGCTTATCTCCTAGCCCGGTGGACATGCTCGGCATTCCCCAATCTGCCGTAGCACCGCGATCGCCACACGTTCAGGACTTATTAGAGCGCCGAAATCGCTCAATCAGTTCGGCTCTCAGCGTGTCCTACGATCGCAAATTACATATCGTGAGAGGATGGATGCAGTACCTCTACGATGCAGAAGGACATGCCTACCTGGACGCCGTCAACAATGTGCCCCATGTGGGCCACTCCAATCCCCGCGTGGTCAAGGCATTACATCGCCAAATGCGCACGCTAACGACGAACACGCGGTATTTGCACGAGACTATTCTCGATTTTTCAGAGCGACTAGTAGCTACGTTACCGGAATCGCTGGAGGTATGCTTCTTCGTCAATTCTGGAAGCGAAGCAAATGACCTTGCCCTGCGATTAGCACGAGCGGCAACCGGCAAACAGGATACTGTAGTTCTGGAAGGCGGATACCACGGAAATTCTACTTCATTGATTGGAATCAGTCCCTATAAATTTGATGGGCATGGAGGAAAAGGACGGCCCGCAACTACACATGTCGTTCCCATGCCAGATTCTTACCGAGGCCCCTTCAAAGGTATGACCGCCGAAACAGGAGCGGCTTATGCCCGCTTCGTCGAATCGGCGGTAGCCCAAGGAACGTGTGCAGCATTTATCGCGGAGTCGGTGCCCGGCGTAGGTGGCCAAATTGTCCCTCCTCCTCACTACCTGAGGGCGGCAGCAGAACATGTTCGCAAAGCCGGCGCGGTCTTTATTGCCGACGAAGTGCAGGTAGGTATGGGAAGGCCCGGAAGTACGTTTTGGGGGTTTGAGTTGGATGACGTGATTCCAGATATCGTAGTCATGGGCAAACCTATTGGTAACGGACATCCGCTCGGAGTGGTCGTGACTACCCGAGCCATCGCAGATGCTTTTGATAACGGCATGGAGTACTTCAACACGTTTGGCGGTAATCCGGCTTCGTGCGCCGTGGGTCTCGCCGTACTCAACGAAATTCGCGATCAAAATCTGCAGCAAAATGCGCTCGAAGTGGGGACTCATTTGCTGAGTGGGCTCGCGAAGCTCGCCCAACGTCATGCCATTATCGGGGACGTTAGAGGCGTGGGGCTGTTCATCGGATTAGAATTGGTACGAAATCATGAAGACCTCGAGCCGGCTGATGTGGAGGCATCCTACGTCGCTAATCGAATGCGGGATAAAGGCATACTCATCTCAACCGATGGTCCCTTGCACAACGTTTTAAAGATCAAGCCACCCATGGTGTTCACCCGAGAGGATGCAGATTTTCTGACCCAAACGTTAGACGCCATTCTGTGCCAGGACTTTGTCACGGCGCGACTTCGAAAGTAAGACCAGATTGTGAATCTGATAGGTACTCAGCGCACGGTTCTGGGTGTTCGGTTCTCCGAAATCAATCCTTCCAGCTCCATAATTTTCAAGGCATTGGTAGTCGGACTAGGACCTGGGTGTAGCTTGTAATCAAAATGCATTTCCCGACCCTCGATGTGCTCCCTGAAATGATAGTTGGTGACTCCAGCCATCTCATCGGCCAACTTTGTCAAATCAAGATCATGGGTTGAAACCATTCCCGAGCCATTCAGAGCAGACATCTGTTGCAACAGTTCACGACTCCCGATGAGTCGCTCCCGGTTATTGGTCCCTCTAAACACTTCATCGATGAAGTACAGTAGCGGAAAGGAAGATTCGGCTTCCAGTTCAGATAGCATCTTTTTCAATCGACGTACTTCTGCGTAGAAAAAAGAAATCCCATCGTTCACTGAATCGGCAACCCGAATACAGGTGTACATCCTTAACGGAGTGACGTGCATGGCTTGAGCATGAACAGGGCCTCCCGAGTTGGCAAGCGCCAGGTTGATGCCGACTGTCCGAAGAAAAGTGCTTTTTCCGGACATATTAGAACCCGTGACAAGATCCAGATGCTGTAGTCCATCAATTTTGAAGTCATTGACTACACACTCCTCGCGCGCCAGAAGCGGGTGCCCCATTTCTACGCAAGAGAGTATCCCGGAATGTGCGTCGCTCTTTGCAAACTGTGGAAACGTATAGTCTGGATTAAGCTCAGCGAAGGTCGCCAATGAGCTCCCAGCCTCAAGTACTTGCAAGGCCTCGAGCCACTCGGGAAGAATGGTTGCTAGATCCGATTTAGTCCGCTCCAGTAAGTATGCAAAAAGAAGCTCCCAGGGCATGATTAGGTTGGCAACAATTCGAAACACGTCGTTTCGTTGAGCGCTAGCAGCCATAGCCAACCGCATTACTCGCTTCGCAAACCTCGAAGGCAAGGCACCTCGTTTTTTTAACGGTGCTGCGACCTCTGCTAAGGTTGAGTCCCTTCTAAATTGAAACGACTCGATCAGCCCAAACACCGGCATTACGATTTCAAACTGCTCGTAGAGATGCTCTGCTTCATCAAACAAGTGTGCGTACAGTCGAAAATTGACCAGGTAAAAAATGATGTACGCTCCCAATGAATAGGTCCACCAACCCAGTTCAATAACGGAAATCAACTTCAATGTGAGGAGAAGCGGCGTAAGCACAGCCAGCACACTCAGCATGACCAACACCATCTTGAAGCGGCCATCAGTCTTGTGTGCACGCAACCAATCGAGAAGTACCTGACCCCGAAACTGCCCTCCTTCAGCAGGCAGTACCAACGAGGTGAGTAATGATACCCTATCCCTAAAGCCCGTCAGTGGAATCAAATCACCAATGAGTCGCTGCCTCCACAACGTTGCTTCCGGATCCGGTTCCGTCTGAACAAGCCACTGGTGCAACCTCTCACTTCCTTCCCTAGAAAATGCGGTATCGATCAAATGATGAAGAGACTTTGCTCCATATAAGTCAAGATCAGCCTCAAACGGATGATCTAAGTCCGCTTCATCAGCACCTGAATAGGGTAGGTCCTTCCAGCTTCGACGTAACCGGGCCAAATGACGCGACTTAATGGCCACGTACACTTTTCGACGCCGAATACCACGTGCAATTCTGGAATGGATCATCATCACGATGATAAATACACTCGAAATGATGAAACCCAGAATCCATGCTACATCTGAGCGGCCCACTTCCGAGGCCCAAACCACAGAAATCACACCTGTAAGGAAGATACCCATACGTGCACGCGACATGCGCAAACTGGTCTTTTCCAGTCTGCGGATGTCGCGGGTAAGTCTGTCGACAAAACGCGTAAGATGTATTTCAATTGGGATGGCCGTCACGATCCAACTCCTGAAAACGACACGCCGGGTAGCGCTGAATTTGAAATGGTCTCAGCATCGGTGCCGAGGACTGGTTCTCGAGTGTTCTTTGATGTCCATACTACCGGCGCGCATTACGCACTAATCGAGTAGCGACCATGGCCACCACACCACTTATGATTCCAAACAGAGCCGATAAACCCCAAAGCACATCTGGTCCAAACCGGGTAAGAAGAACCCCCATCAGCCCAGCCCCCACAAACAGACCTAAAGCAAAGGAAAGTACCCCTAGTCGTGATTGTGACGGTGTAACATTTTGCCATCCGAGATACGTGCCTTGTAGAATAGATACTGCGATGAAGACCCAAAAATTCCCCACAATAGGTAGATAGAGAAACGCTGAGGCGAAGAGGCCACCGAGTGCCGTCGTTACAACCCATTGACGATTATCCATACATGAACCTCATTTATTCTGTAAACGCGGCGTCGAACGCGCGGCCCGATCCCTGGAAATCGACTGCACGAACAAATTCACATGCTTCTTCGGCACCGTGCTCACGATCCATTCCAATGTCTTCCCATTCCACAGAAAGGGGACCCGTGTAACCAACTCTATTCAGTGCTCGAATAATTTCCTCAAAATCAATGCTTCCCCGCCCTAAAGAGCGAAAGTCCCACTGCCTGCGCACATCGCCGAACTCGGTGTGTCCCCCAAAAACACCTGCTTCTGTTGCAGTAGGCGACCACCAGACATCTTTCATATGAGCATGAAAAATGCGATCCCCAAATTTGAGAATGAAGGCTACATAATCCACACCCTGATAACCAAAGTGGCTAGGGTCATAATTAAACCCGAAGGATTTGCGTCTTCCGATAGCATCGAGCGCCCGTTCGGCTGAAGCAATATCAAAGGCAATTTCCGCAGGATGTACCTCAAGAGCAAATCGTACGCCTACTTCATCAAATACATCCAAAATAGGATTCCAACGATCTGCAAAGTCGTCAAACCCGTCATCGATCATCTTCGTAGGCAAGGGGGGAAACCCATATAACAAGTGCCAAATGGAGCTGCCCGTGAAGCCATTTACCACATCAACTCCCAGTTTTGCGGCAGCCCGAGCCGTATCCATAATTTCCGAGGCTGCACGCGTTCGGACACCTTCTGGATCACCATCGCCCCACACGTGCTCTGGAAGAATGCTTTTGTGCCGCTCATCAATCAGATCGCATACCGCCTGACTCACAAGATGAGTACTGATGGCATGTACCTTGAGCCCATGCCGAGCCAGTAGATCGTGCCTACCTTGGCAGTACGCTGGGTCTGAAAGGGCCTTCTGGACGTCAAAATGATCTCCCCAGCATGCTAACTCCAAGCCATCATAGCCCCAAGAAGCGGCCTTTGCAGCTAAAACATCGAGAGAAAGGTCGGCCCATTGGCCGGTAAAAAGAGTTACGGGTCTAGACATAGTGTCGGTTCGTCTTGCGTTTTCTATTGAGGTGGAGTGTAGGAAGCATCTACCCAAGCTCGATTCGTGCTGGATTTGAGTGCCGTATGGATAAAGTGCACACCGCGCGCACCATCCTGTACGCTAGGATGATCGCCATGTTGGCGAGTCGCCATGGCCTCGTATGCCGCCAAGTAAATGTTAGCAAAGGCTTCAATGAATGCTTCGGGATGCCCGGCTGGAATGCGACTCGCCCTAGAAGCGGCTTCTCCCAAATAGTCGTTTCCTCTTTTGAATATCTGCTCGGGCGCGTCGGGATAACGTACATGCAGCCAGTTGGGATGCTCTTGCTTCCATTCCAAGGAAGCCTTCGTACCGTAGACCCGAATGGTAAGATTATTTTCTTCTCCGATACTAATCTGAGAGCAGTACAGAATGCCACGTGCACCTCCCTTGTATCGAATCAAAACGGAGGCATCATCTTCAAGCGCTCGCCCCTCGACCATTGTCCCTAAGTCCGCCATCATTTCGTCCATTTCTAGACCAGTGATGTAGTGCACCAGGTTCTCGCAATGGGTCCCAATATCGCCCAACGCTGAGGAAACGCCAGCTCGAGCCGGATCAGATCGCCAAGACGCTTGTTTTTGGCCTGTAGACTCCAACAAGGTCGATAGCCAACCTTGTGGGTATTCTACCACGACTTTTCGGACGGTACCCAATTTGCCCTCGGATATCATACCTCGCGCCTGCTTGACCATCGGGTATCCGGTATAATTGTGCGTCAATGCAAAGATCCTACCCGTGTCTGATACCGTGCGGCACAAATCTTCAGACTCTTCGACTGTAAGGGTCATCGGCTTATCGCAGACCACGTCAAAACCGGCCAGGAGTGCCGCTTTCGCTACGGGGTGGTGTAGGAAATTGGGTGTCACGATGGATACAAAATCGATCCTGTTCTCGGTTCGAGCTGCTTCTGAGTCCAACATTTCCTGCCATGAGCCGTACACTCGACTTGGATCTAAAAACAGTTCTTTCCCCGTTGCAGCAGAGTTATCGGGTGAGGATGAAAAGGCGCCGGCTACGAGTTCTGCCTTGCCGTCCATTCCAGCGGCTATTCGGTGAACGGCACCAATAAAGGCTCCTTGACCACCACCAACCATCGCGTATCTAAGCTTTCTATTCATGTGGGTACATACAAGAATTAATGTTGCTATAACTTAAGGGAGAACCCATCAACGTACCTTTGCTTTTCAAGGCACATCGAATCAACTCAAACGGACGTAACGTCACATCATGGCGAGTAAATATGTAGGAAGAGATCGGCCTCTCATTCTCATCGTAGATGATGAAGAAGACCTCCTCGACTTGGTTCAGTATAACCTCAATAAGGAAAACTTTGACACTGTTCTTGCCTCAGACGGAATAGAAGGGCTAGAAAAGGCGAAAAAAGTCGTTCCAGACCTGATCGTTCTCGACATTATGATGCCCAGAATGGATGGCATCGAAACATGTCGTCACTTGAGAGAGCACGCTGTACTCAGAACAATTCCTATTCTGATGCTCACCGCCAAAAGTGAAGAGGCCGATCACGTTTCGGGTCTCGAATCAGGAGCCGATATTTATTTAACCAAACCAATTTCTATTCCTGTCTTTGTCTCTCAGGTAAAGGCACTGCTTAGGGGTGCAACCCGTTTTGACACCCCAACTAATGTACTTGTATTGGGAACGCTCAAAATTGACCGCGATCGATATGAAGTCATCCGAGGGACTGAAAAACAGTCCATTCGGTTGGCACGCAAGGAGTTTGACCTACTTTACTTTCTTGCAACCCATCCCGGTAAAGTCTTCTCTCGCCAAGACCTTCTAGATCGTGTATGGGGTCTGGATGTCTACGTGGTGGACCGCACGGTGGATGTACATGTCCGCAAGATTCGAGAAAAGGTCGGGGAGCAGTACATTGAGACGATCAAAGGTGTAGGCTATCGCATGCCAGATTGGGGCGCTTAGTCCGACCAACCCGACGTAGTCCGCCCATCAACCAAACTGAATACACGCCTCCCGGTGAACGGTCTCCTTAAACGAATCCTACCCAAAAAATCGAGACGGAAGCCTTTTGTACTGCACAAACTGGCGACTCGAATAGCGGGATACGTAGCCCTTTCAACAAGTGTTGTCATGGTGCTCGTTCAACTGACCCTGACCTCATGGTCATGGACGGCTCTGTTTCTGGTCGTGCTCGTAGCCACTGTTTCAGCGTATCAGGCTACCAAGCATGTCGTGGCTCGCCGACTCAAACTAGCCCGAACGGTTCTTCGACACATTCGAAAACACAAATTCGAAAACCTCGAGATGGCCACGACCAGAAGAGGCGATGAATTGAACGACCTAATCAGACAGGTACATCGAACTGGGCAGGTGGTGGAGAAAGAATTGGAGGAAATGAAAAGGCTGGAGAGCTACCGTAGGGACTTCATTGGCAACGTATCACACGAATTAAAAACCCCCATTTTCGCCATTCGTGGATTTGGAGAAACCCTTCTTGGAGGGGCATTAGAGGACGAAGAAGTCAGTCAAAAATTTGTCCAAAAGATTGTGCGTAACGCAGACCGCCTTGGCACGTTGGCCGAGGATCTCTCCGATATTTCCCGTCTTGAAACTGGGCAGCGCACCATGCAGATTCAGCCGATATCCCTTAGGCGACTTGTTGCCGACGTGATCGAATCCGTTGAGTCTCTCGCCAAAAATGCTGATGTGCGCATTTCCACCTCCGTTTCTAAATCACTGCCTCCCGTTCAAGGGGATGCGCTTCAACTACGCCAGGTTTTATCTAACCTCGTGGTTAATGCAATCAAGTATTCGAATGAAGGGGATAAAGTGCGCATCAAAGCTCGAACGCTAAAGAAAAAAAGTATCCGCATCTCTGTGGTGGACACGGGAATAGGCATTGAAAAACAGAATCTTGACCGCCTAACCGAGCGCTTTTTCCGAGTTGATAAAAGTCGTTCTCGATCAGCCGGCGGTACCGGATTGGGACTGTCCATTGTAAAACACATTTTGGCTGCTCACGATCAGGTTTTAAAGGTCGAAAGCAAACCAGGAGTGGGGTCGACATTTAGTTTTGAATTGCCCCTCGCAGATCTTCCCGGTTGAAGAGGTAACAATTCCGGCCAAGAGTCTACCTAAAGCCAATGACCTGACCACGATACTGTGCCTCTACCCTTTGCCTCTTACCTCTCCAGGTTCTCCTAGCATTCTCAGCCGTCTCACGTTATTGAATAGCGAGTTGACTGTTGCTGTGGGAGAAATTGCAGCTGAGCATCAAATTTCTGCCGCCCAGTTCGCTGTATTACGCGTTTTGATCGAGTCTTGGCCGGACCCACTCACGTGTTCAGATATTGGATGCAATTTGCTGGATCGGACTCCAGACGTTACTCGTCTGCTCGACAGATTGGATAAAGCAGGCCTTATTGACCGAAAACGCTGCACGGAAGACCGCCGCGTTACACATGTCCATCTGAGTACCGAGGGCAAATCACGTACGATTGCGGTTGTGGAGCAGGTTAATAGATTTGAGCGACATCTGATCGATCGGCTCAGTATGGAGGAGCAACGTCTTTTAACCCATTTGTTGGACCGTATTCGCTTGTAATCGCGACTCGCAACTTTTAATCTATGCCTCCCAAGAATCTCGAGGAGACATGTCTAAAATCCATCTGCTGAGCCGACCACAAAAACTGTACGTCATTTGTGCAGCCATCTTTCTTACCGCTCTCGTGGTAGCAGAAGCCACGGCAGGTAAGTTGTTTACGGTAATTCACCTCCCATTCGCACTGAACATTCTGGGAACCTCCTTTACTGAAGTCACCATGACGGCCGGTGTCATCGCCTTTCCTATCACGTTCATCGTCACGGACCTGCTGAACGAGTATTTCGGAAAGCCGGGGATCCGATTCGTGACCTACATCGGTATGGCGATGATCATGTTTGAGTTTGGACTCATCCAGGTCGCTATGGCCGTACCCACGTCCTCTATATCGCCTGTTCCTGACGCCGCCTTCGACACAGTATTCGGAGCAAGCGGCCGCATCATTATCGGTAGTCTCGTAGCCTATTTCGTTGGCCAGTTAGCCGATATCAGTCTCTTCCACTGGCTTAGAGGACTGACTGATGGAAAGCACCTTTGGTTAAGAGCCACAGGATCCACCTTTGGATCGCAGTTTTTGGATACGTTTATCGTCCTTTTCATCGCTTTCTACGGCCCGATGACCATTCAGACGATCGTTGCCGTTACGCTTTTCAACTACGCCTACAAATTTATCGTAGCCATTGTGATCACTCCTCTAATCTACGTCGCTCATTGGTTAATAGACCGATATCTGGGACAGGACGTTGCAGACGAGATGATCCATGCTGCTGAAACGGAAAAATCCGTCTTAAAGGGTAATATCTAATGGATTTATGAGCATATCCCGTTGTTGCTTTTTACCTTTCTCAGTCTTTGGGCTAAATGAAACGCAAACGGCCTTTATTTAGTCCGTCGGCAGATGAATCTGTCGGCTGTGCTGGACCCCCTTCTTGAACCTATCATTCGCATGCGTCAAAGATATTTCATGTTGATTCTGGCTGCGTTTAGCTTGCCAATCGCAGCATTCGCTCAGCCAGTCACCCAACCGTTCACGTTCAGCCCCATTGAGCATAATTTGCCTTTGGTTCGCCATGGAAGCACCTCTTGGGGAGACATCGATGGTGATGGTGATCTAGATCTTTTCCTAAGCGGCGAGTCCGAAACGGGAATTGTATCTGCGATTTTTCGCAATGACGGATTTGATGGAAACGGTAAAGCCCTATTTACGGAAGTCTCCGCTGTATTAGACCGAGTAGCCTTTTCGGCTTCCTCTTGGGGAGATGCCGACGGAGATGGTGATCTCGACCTGGTGGTTATGGGAAGTCGAACTATTTCATATCCGTATGATCCAGTTACGTCGATGTACAGAAATGACGGAGCCACCTTTGTTTCAGTTTCAGCCGACCTTCCCCGTTTGCACAGTGGTTCGGTTTCGTGGGGAGACTTAGATAACGATGGAGACCTCGATCTTCTTTTGACGGGTACGGACGAAAATGATGCGGAAACGTCTTCTATTGCCAAACGAAATGCAGATGGGTCCTACTCAAGCGTCTCCGACGCGCTTCCTGGCATTGCATACGGAGATTCAGAACTAGGAGATGTGGATGGAGACGGGGACTTGGATGCCGTCATTGCCGGTTCAGGAATCAATGGATTTACCACTCAGGTGTACAAGAACAACTCCGGCACCCTAACCGCGATGAACCAAGAGTTCGGAGAATTTGCCTTCGCATCGGCTGACCTCGGCGATTATGACAACGATGGAGATTTAGATCTAATCACCGGAGGGGGACAAATATCCTCCAACTTGATGGATGGCGCCGTCCGACTCTGGAATAACTCAGGTGGTTCGTTTACCGAAGTCACGCTAGGTGCCAATGGAATTCTAGCTGGTGACATCTCCTTCGGCGACTATGATCACGATGGAGATTTAGATTTGATGGTCCTCGGCGCCAATAACATCCTTGGGCGACGGGATGCGTCAATTTATCAGAATGATGGCGCAAATGGGTTTGTTAACAAATCTATTCTGGTTGGGTCCATTTTTTCTGATATGGAGTGGGGAGACTTTGACGGAGATGGTGATCTTGATCTCCTAACGAGTGGATTCACCCCGTATGGCCAAACGGCGACTACGCTGTATCAGAACAACCGACAGGTCATTCCGACGGTCCCTTCTGCTCCTGCTGGGCTGCAATCCAGAGTTGAAAACTCCTCGGTTGAATTGAATTGGCTTCCGACTCTGCAGAGTGATGGGGCCAATACCTTCCTGACCTTCAACGTTCGCATCGGAACTACACCGGGAGGTACGGACCTCGTATCCTCCATGTCTAATTTCCAGACGGGGCGACTGCAAACTCCTCAGCCGGGTAATGCTACATCCAACATGAGTATGCATTTGAGCAATCTTAATGATGGAATCTATTATTGGAGTGTTCAGGCGGTGAATAATGCGTTTATCGCCTCACCGTTTTCTGATGAAGGGTCTTTTTCAGTATCTGGAGGGCAATCGGTGGATACGGAAACGGATTCCGCTCTACCGCAGCACTTCGCAATCCGACCGAATTACCCAAACCCATTCGCATCCAAAACCACGATAGAGTACGACCTACCGGAGACGGCAAACGTATCCTTTATCGTGTACTCCATGCTTGGTCAGGAGATACTTCGTCTTAATCCTGGTGCCCAAGCCGCGGGCCGGCACCAGTTAGAGTGGACCGGCGAAGATGCAAGCGGCAGTCGGGTTGGCTCTGGTATATATCTGTTTGAACTACGGGCCGGCCCGCGAGTCAAGTCAGGCACTATGACGTTGGTTCGATAAGCATGATCTTACCCCCTAATATGTCGAACCGCTCTATCAATCCGCTTCGCCGCAAAATGAACATGTCTCGACGAACGGCTGTTGTTCTTGGCACTTTCCTCTCGCTCATTCTTGGTGCAGCGCTGCCGTCCATGGCTCAGCGCCAGTTCGTGCTTGTGACTGGTATTCCACCTCTCACACTCGGGGCGCATGCAGGCGCAGATTTTGACGGAGATGGTGACGAAGACGTATTCGTTACCGGAATGGGGCCAGATGGCGTACTGCATACCGCACTATATCGATTTGATCGACGAAGAGTGGTTCAACCTGATCCTCTTTCTGAACCTACCGTGTATGCTGATTATACGGTCGTTCCTTTTCTCAAGACCAGTGTCTGGAAGGGATCAGTAAACTGGCACGATTTGGACAGAAACGGTCGCCCAGATATTATCGTTTCAGGGCAAGCACTGCTCGGGTTTGATGGGAATAACGTGGCCATTTTTGGTCCTGTTACAGATATCTATCGCAATGATGGGGATGCGCAATTCACCAAAATGGATGGACACGGTCTACCCTTTGTATTCAATAGTAAGGCTGCTTCCGGCGATTTTAACTCAGACGGAATAGAAGATATTCTACTGGGTGGAGAGTTGGCCAATGGGAACCTGATGTTTGGCCTTTTCGTGGGTGAAGAAGGTTTCACCTATTCAGCTGGCCCAACTACGTTTGAAGGGTTAAACGTTTCCTCCATTTCTGTTTCGGATATAGATGCTGATGGAGATTTAGACTTCATTGTGACCGGAACGGACAAAAACAGTTTGCCCGAGACTGCTATCTACCTAAATGATGGGCAAGGCGTGTTTGTCGAAAAATCAACCAACCTGCCCGATCTCTACTTCGCAGGAACCGACTTCGGAGATATCAACTTCGACGGCTTTGACGATTTACTATTGAATGGTGGCTTTATAAGCCCCAAATTCATGCGCGGCGATACGGGCTTATATATCAACGATGGGGCCGGAAATTTCACCCGTTCCAACAATGTCCTGACTGGACTGTTTGGTGGCGGCGTTTCCCTTCAGGATTTAGACGGCGATACAGACTCCGACGTATTTGCGTGGGGCTTAGAAACGCTCGATACAGTCGGAAGCGAGAAAATCATTGTGGCCGAAAATATCGACACCTTTCTATTACCCTTAGGGTCCGCTCCGTCCATCCTTTTGGGTGGCATAGCCTGGTTTGACTACGACGGAAATGGACGTAAAGATGTATTCCTATCCGGAAACCGCTCAGGAACCGTTACGATGTTTATCTACGAATTCTAGCCTACAGGAACGGGAGTAAGCCAGCCGTAAGGGTCATTTCCGTTATGAAGAATATCGAAATAGGCCGACTGCAGGCGCTCAGTGATCTCTCCCCGCTTGCCCGAGCCAATCGTGTGATGATCGATGGACCGAATCGGAGTGACTTCTGCCGCCGTGCCCGTAAAGAACACCTCGTCGGCAATGTATAAAGCCTCACGTGGAATGAGTGCTTCTTCGACCGAAAGACCCATGTCTCTGGCTAGCGTACAAATACTATCTCTTGTGATACCCGGCAGAATGGAAAGGGAGACCGGAGCGGTAAACAACTTGCCGTCTTTTACGAGAAAAAGATTTTCTCCAGATCCCTCTGCTACATGCCCGCTCGTGCTAAGCATGATACCTTCCGTAAATCCGCTCAGAACGGCATCCATCTTCACCAGACCAGCATTTAGATAGTTTCCGCCAGCCTTCGCCAAAGAAGGGAATGTGTTGGGCGCCATGCGATTCCAGGAAGCCACATGCACATCTACGCCATTTTCAAGAGCCTCTGGCCCGAGATATGCTCCCCATTTCCAAACGGCAATAATCGTCTCAACGGGATTGTTATATGGGTTCACGCCCATTGCGCCATGCCCTCTGTAAGACAGAGGTCGAATGTAACATTCTTTAAGACCAGATCGAACGATGGTATCGATCACAGCTTGCTCGAGTTCTTCCTGCGAGTAGCCTAGATCCATCCGGTAAATACGAGCGGAATCAATCAGGCGCTGCATGTGCTCAGCATGACGAAAAATAGCCGAACCTTTTGCTGTGTTATAACAACGGACGCCCTCAAAAACAGACGTACCGTAGTGCAAGGCGTGGGTCAGGACATGCACCGTTGCATCTTCAAATGCTACGAACTCACCGTTTTTCCAGATATCAGGATTAGACATTTGCTTTCTCGTCTATAGAGTGGATCGGAATCACCCACGAAAGTCATTTTCAGGGATGCGAAGCACAGGTTCAAAGATGTAAAACACTAGGGTATGGTACTGAACACATTGAAATAATGTGTAGCCTAGGTGGCCTCGTTCGAAGCAATTAACAGACCTTTAAAACAAGCGACTTAGCGCTTGCCTCCAGGATAAGTATAGCCTGCCTGAGACGTGATGCTAGGATCGAGTGTCCACTCGTAGGACAGCTGATTTATTGAACCAAAAAAACCGAAACCGCCTTCGACATTTGAAAACGTACCTGGCTGCACGAGGATTTCCTCACTAAACACGCCATCTGGCGGACGCCAGCTATCATCCGTCATTGTTAGACGCATGCCCATGGACATCAGAATAGGCTGAGCGCCTTCACTCACTCCCAACTGTTTAGAGACTTCCTCTTTGTCTTCGGCATATCGAACGATTATTTCCCATCCATCGTTTTCTAACTCTCCGACGCGGGAGTGAGCATCACCATAGAGAACAACGGCCTCGCGGAAAGGAAGAGAAGGTAGAGACGTATCTAGCGTCCGGTACCAGACCTCTACTCGAAACGGAATAAAGTCTACCTGAGGCCAGAATATTTTCTGTGTAACTCCAGCAAATCCTACGTCGGGTTCGCGGGCATCTACAACCTCCAGTTCAGGAACAAGCGTTGTCGCGGTGGCCCTTTTCCCATCGGAACGAGTCACATCCAACTGATACCTCCAGCCTGGCACGGGTTGGAAATTTCCTACAAATACATGACCTGAAGTGCCATCCCCAAACGTGATGAGCGAGTCGCGCCACGCGACGACTTCCCCCGTTTCAATCTCCGTTGTGGTCACGATTGCATCGATAGAGGTTTCCCCTGCGTCGGCGAACTCGGTTCTCAGTTCCATTAACCGGACATACTGATTGTTGGAAGCCGTGTCGAGGTAACCAAATAAGGTGAAGAAGCGATCCTCTTCCACAAATGGATTGACCTCTTCCTCACAACCCGTCAAGAGCAAGACTCCGAATACGGGTACTATCAGAAACCGTAGTAATCGTTTAAATGGAATACCCATTACTTAAACTCCAGTTTTAGCCCGAATGTGGGAATGAGAGGAAGCTGATCCACGCGGCGCAGGGTGAACAGATCTAAATAAAACAAATTGCGGCGATCATAGGCATTGATCACACCCGTCTGGAACGTCAAGAAGGTCGTTGGGCCTACTCTAAACTCACGATCCAGAGATACATCTAAACGATGGTAGGTTGGCAAGCGCCCCGTGTACGGTCGGCCGTAGAGCACGCGCTCTTCTCCGGGTACTTCAGCGACGTTCACCAAGCTGTCTAACATGATCCATCGATCAAATCCGAGAGACTCATTGAACGGTAGGCCGGTACCCATCTGCCAACGCACATTAAAATTAAATCCCTTGACCTTCATGGACGTCATAACGTTCAATTGGTCTTTTCTGTCATGCGGTGGATTGTATTCGACGACGTCATCACCTGTAAGCAGCTGCAAAGCCCGCGCTGTAGATTCATAGATTACCTCAGAACGCCCCCAACTGACTGTAGCTTGAAAATTATCGCTACTTCCAAGCTCTAAACGCAAATCAAACCCTTTCGCAGAGCCATCAGCCGGCTGAATATTGGTTGTAAAACGCGGATAAGCAGTCCATTCTGGTACTACCAGATTGTCCAGATCTTTATAGAAACCCTCTGCCGAGAACGTTAACCAGTCTGTCGGAGCAATCCGGTATCCGGCAATCAAATGCTTCGCTTCTGGAATAACCGTACTAGGGGCGGCGGTCCAAGCCGTAAAAATATCTCCCGCATTTCGCCGATCGTTCAAGCCCGTTATTTCCTGGTGATAAATACCAGCGGCCGTTGAGAAACGGTGGATGCCCGTATTCCACACCAAGCGGAATCGCGGCTCAAAAAACGTTTCACTTTTGCTCGGGAACGTCTGAAGTCGAAGACCCGGCTGAATCGAAAGACCTTCCGTTGGGTTGAACTCGGGCTCGATATATGCCCCTACCTCGGTGATATACTCGATTTTGAGGTCTACATTCTGAAACAGTCCACCAAGATTAGAATCCAGCTTGGAAGAACTCAGAAAAAGTCCCCAGTTGAAATTCGTGGTCCCAATAGAATGAGTGACATTGGAGGCGAAAGAAAAGTAAGTCGCATTCGTCGTTTGGGTAGGATCAAGCGGCGGCCCAAACTGATTCTTTAGGTCTGAATAGTTGACCAATACTTCAGCAAAAACAGGAAGAGAGGACGGCAGAAAGAGCAACCTCGATCCGATTGCATAACTTTCCCATTGGACTTCGTCAGCAATGTAATCATCCCCGGTAGCCAACAACGGATCTAATCCAAGTTGTCCCTGGTCATCGGTTCTAATTCCGGATATAGAGAGCTGAGCGCTTTTACCTAGGTTCGCGTGGATTTTAGCAAACACGTCTCCAAACGCAAACGGAAGTTCCTCATCAATCAATTTTGCAGCGCCTTGTTCGATTACGGATTCTCGAATAGAAGCCATAAAGGAAACCTTTCCAGGAATCAGCGGACCTTCCAAACGCAATGTGGACACAAACGGAGCCAGCGTTGCCGCCCCTACAAATCGACGTTTATTGCCTGTTCGGGCGGTGATATCAATAACAGAGGATAGACGACCCCCAAATTTGCTACCGTACCCACCTGCGTACACATCTGCCGTGTTTATGATATCTGATGGGAACGCTGAAAAGAACCCAACAATGTGGAAGGGCTGAAAAATCTGCATCCCGTCAAGAAGAACCATGTTCTGAGTAGGTTCACCACCACGAATAAACAACTGTCCCCCTCGGTCTCCCTGAGAGACCACGCCGGGAAGAGCGGTCAAATAGTTGACCAAGTCTGCCGAAATGTCTGGCGAAGGCACAAGAGAGATGTCAGCTGGCCGAATCGTCTGTAGACCCGCCGTGATGTTTGCAACACCAGCTGTTTCCCGAGCACCCTCAACAACTAATTCGCCCAGCGTCGTATCGTCAACAACCAATTCAATATTGAGGCTTTGAATTTCACCGGCAACCATCACAACTGCTTGTTCGAAGTCCTTAAAACCAATAAAAGAGGCCTTTAGCTGATAACTACCTCCAGGAACACGGGATATAACATAAAAGCCATCGGTATCGGCTGCTGCTCCATACAACTCCCCTTCGGCATTCGTCAAAATGACGTTTACCCCAGGCATAGGTTGTCCATCTGAGACATCCGTGACGAAACCTCGGATAGAAGATGTTTGCGCCTGAGTCACTGCTGCGAAAGACAGTAAAAAACACAGGATGAGGCTAATCCTTAAAACGGTAGAATGGAGCTTCAAAATGACTGTTGGTGTGGTTCCGATACAAGACTAGATTTTACGGTTCAATTATGGTTTCACAAAGCGGATTTAAGGTAAAATGACGATGCTAGATCAATTTCTTTGCTGATTATCGATGAAGCCTAGCTTTCGGACAGCCGAGGAGTCAATATCCCACCCTCCATCAAAGACACCAATGGACCCAAAAAAGCCATGCGCGTTTTCCAAATTGAACTCAGAACCTTGTGTTTGCCACTCTTCACTGAATAGCGTTGCCCGCATCTCAACATTATGCAGACGGATATCCTGAGTAACACTATCTAATCCTAGTGCATTCAAAATAATGAATCGATCTATCCCCAAGCTAATTTCTAGCTCCCATCCAGCATTCGAAAGAAATCCAGGGTCGCCGTAGGCTACCGAAATGACCTGACGCTCCGTCTCATTAGGGGGTGAGACCTCGTACAAAATGTGGACCTTGGTGGGCTGATCCTTCAGACCAATGAGGACCAGATGCTGCTTCATGTTTTCAGATTCACCAACCGGAGTTGCGGGAAGCACGACGGGCGGTTCCGGCACCCGGGTAGTTGCACGGCCTTCCGTTACGCCGTTTCGACCCACGTTAAAGGAGTACTCATGGCCCAGATCCGGACGAAAATTGGCTACGAAAACTGTACCAAGCGTTCCATTGTCTAGCGTGATTATGGAATCCCTCCATATAACTACCGTGCCGTCCGTATGATCAATCGTGGACACTTCGACCCCTTCTAAAGAAACGGGCTCCGATAAGATATTGGGTCTTAATCCTTCTAGCCTCACAATCTGTTGGTCAGTACGCATATCTAAATATCCGTGCAACGCAAAATTGGTCGACTCGCTCTCCACAAGGGGCTCGATCGTGTTATCACACGCTTGAAACAGTACGAGAGGTACCAGACAGCACAGATATGAAAGGATTCCTCTTTTCATTGCACATCTACCCTGAGACCAATACTTGGGATGATCGGGAGTTGATCAACCCGGTTTCCCGTGAAAATGTTGTATTCAAATATGTTCGCTCGATCATACGCGTTAATCAGTCCAACCATGGCTGTTACATCTGCAAACGTGAACGTCTTTTTGCGCTCATAGGTCACGTCAAGTCGATGATAGGAGGGTAGTCGAGAACCATATGGGTCTGCACGAGAAACAGATACGCTGCCGGGTGCCGTTAAAAAATCAGTGTTTCCGGCTTCCACTTCTGAGGACAAGCCAGCATAATATCCGTTGACCTGAGTGAAAGGCAGGCCTGATCCATACTGCCAGCGGACACCAAGTTTATTGGCTCCGAGCTGGTACTGAAACATAATGTTTACCTGATCTCGGCGGTCATGAGGTGGGTTAAAAGTAATCGGATCGAGATAGGTGGCGCCTCCAACTGAAGGGCGAAATATGCCTTTTGCACGTTGAAAAGGCCGGTTATACTCCACGAAACCCCGGCTGTAGGAAAGCGAGAAAAACACGTCTTGATTTGTGATCTCCACTTTGGTGTCTATCCCTTGGGCGTAGCCATTGACAGAGGAAAACTGTGCAACCTTGTTGATCACCGTTCCAAACACAGGGAAGGAAAGACTGCTCAGGTTCTTTCGGTACACTTCCGTCGTCAACTCTAACCAAGGCAGGGGCCTTCCTTTCCAACCAGCCATCATGTGCATGGCTTTGGGAACGGGCGTGTTGTTGGGTGATGCCGCCCAGACAGTAAAGACGTCAGAAACGTCTTGTTCATTGTTCAAACCAACGATTTGTTGATGATATCGCCCCCAGGCGGCACTGAATTGATGATGCCCACCTTGGCCTCCCGGCTGAAAAATGAGTCGCAAGCGCGGGCCAAACGAATTTTTTAGTCCTCTGGAAAATATTTCAAGCCTTGCTCCCGGCTCAATTCTCAAATAATCAGATATCTGAAATTGTCCTTCGATGAATGACCCCACACTCGTGACTCCAGTTGCACCTGCCGTTCCTAGCCGACCCAATTTGTAGTCGAAGAAATTGGTGTTTCCAAAAATGCCAAAGTGGATTTGATTGGGACCTAGCAGATAGGCAAAGTCGATACTCATTAAGACGTCTTCGATATCAGAGGTTCGCAATTCATCACGAGTAGGTCGATATCTGCTCTTCAGGCTGGAATAATACACTGACAAGGAAGTCATTACTGCTTGAGACTCCGGCAGGTACATATACTTCATCCCATAGGCCGCGTTCTTCCACGTTGACTTCCTGTAGGCATCGGGATCTAAATCACCACCCGTCGCTAAGTTACCTTCGTCATGCGTCTGCAAAGCGGTTAGGGTCAGACTACTAGTCTGATTTAGATACGAGTGTAGCTTTGCATATCGATCTCCAAATCGAAACGGAAGATCCGAACCCAGAAGTCCAGGGCTTACGCGGTCAATCAACGATTCCCGAACGGAGAGCATTACGGATGTATCGCCTTTACGAACAGGCAAAGACACTTGCGCTCCACTTAAAAACGGAGCCACCGAAGCCGATACTTCCACCTTTTCCTTGTTTCCGTTTCGCGTCTTTATGTCTATTACAGAGGAAATCCGACCTCCATACCGCGCGTTAAAACCACCTGCATACACATCGGCGTAGGAAATGATATCGGCAGGGAAGGCGCTGTAGAATCCGACAACGTGAAAAGGTTGAAATACCCGCATCCCGTCTATCAAAACGAGGTTCTGGGTAGGCGTTCCTCCACGAATAAACAGTTGCCCCCCTCGGTCCCCAGTAGACACCACGCCCGGCAGGGTGACTAGATATCCTGCTAGGTCGTAGGATACATCAGGCATCGGTACTCGAGACAAGTCCTCTGGTCGAATGGTTTCGAGACCAGCTACAAATCGACTTTCATCAAGTTGCTGTGTCTCAACCAAAATTTCCTCTAGAAACGTCTGGACCGGGGCCAAATACATGTCTAGACGGTCCGTTAAAGGAAGATCCAGCGTATCGGTTTTGGACTGAAAGCCCACAAAAGAGGCGGTCAAAACGTACGTGCCGGCAGAGAGACCTTTAAACTCAAAGCGTCCTCGGGGACCCGTCGCTTGGCCACCGATTTGGACGCCATTTCTGGTCAATAAAAGCGTGGCGCCCGGAAGTGTAAGCCGAGATTCGGCATCTAAAACGCGTCCCTGCAGAGAAGACGTGTCCTGCGCAAAAACGGGGGAAGTGAACCAGGCCAGAAAACAAGCCAAGGCTACAGAAAGCCAGATTGGCTTAACGGACATAAGACCATACCCGTCGCGTTCATGGCGCGACTTGCCTATTCTTCCAAAAACAAGGAGGGAAAGGAATCTCAATGCCTGATTGGGTGGGGCTTCAAGTAAATTGCCGACGAATATTCCGGCATAAATCATTCAGGAGCAACCCATTTTTTTATTCATTCGTATACTCATTATTAGGTTGTATGAGGTGTTTTGATAATCTCCTTATCCGGTACCATCCTAAATCAGGATTTATTTCAATGAAACGACGTGCCCGATTTTACTTGATTCTCGTGCTGAGTGTCTTCATCGCTTTCGTATTAATCGACTCACTCGGTGCATTCGATTCGAAATCTTGGTTTGAAGTACCTCACGGAAATCACTCTCATTATCTGCCTAAGGACTGTGATCCAGCCCTTGCTGTTGGCGATGCCCCAACCACCAAACCACGCGCAGATCAGGAAATAGATTGTCAGGGCCAGATTGTCCCCATTCAATAGGCCATCAGTTTCCAGAAACGATTAGTGTCCGATCCACAATTCGAGGACCACTTCGCACGCGCAGCAGGTAGAGCCCAGGAGGAACGTTTCCAAATTGAAGGACATGCCCTGACAGGCCATTTGGAATAAGCTGAACTGTCTTATTTCCCACTAGTTGACCAAGGGCATTCAACATTTCAACATCCGCCTGCGAACGGAGCGATCCGTTGTCTATTTCAAAACGAATCATATCCCTAGCAGGGTTAGGAAAGGCCTTCACGTTGAGGGTCGTAGGAATTTCGCCGAAAGTCGCTCGATCTGTTGATTTGAAGGAAACGTCCTTCAGTATCCAATTCTCTGGATCGACCCTGACTGAAATGGGGGCCGAGTCAACATCAATCTCATAGACCTGCTCTCTCAAATCGTTTTCCACATTGAGCAAAAGGGTCTTATCTGCTGTTTTTAGCTCAAGCCACACAGGCATTTCGAATATGTGCACGGCCGAATCGTCAATTTCTTGCACTTGGCGAAGCGTGATTCTCGCACGATAATTCCCGTTGATGCCAACGTCCATAACCTCTGCTTGATAAACCGGATAGCCCGTTCCGGAATACACCCATTGATCGAAAAATGTATCAAAGGACCGGCCAGTAACTTGCTCCACCACAGCTTGGAAATCAGCCGACTCCACGATCCCATAGGCATGCTTGGGTAAGGTGGCGTAGGTTCGCATAATGTCCTTCATCACCGCATCTCCAACCATCCCGTTAATCATGCGAAGGACCATCCACCCTTTTGCATACACGTTCGCAAAGTTAAACATGCTATTTACGTTGGACGTGTCACTCAAAACCAGCGTCCCGGCGGCATATTTAGATCGTTCGTAATACAGGTCTTTTAAAAGGTTGCCAAGCGCGCGGTATTTGGGGTCAGAATCAAAAACAACAAACTCTCCAAACGTCGCAAAGCCTTCATTAAGCCATAAATGCGGCCAGGATTTGGTGGTTAGCTTATCCCCAAACCACTGATGAGTCAGCTCATGTGCAATTAACTCCGCACCAATATTTCCCATCGATGACATGGTTTGATGCTCCATCCCTCCTCTGATCGGAAAATGAGCGTGCCCGTATTTCTCCTCCTCAAACGGATAGGGACCAAACCAATCCTCATAGACAGGCATCATTTCTTTGGCCAGCCTCCACCCACTGGTACTACTTATTCCTTGGTAGGCGTTGCTACCGGCAAACGAAAAGTGAACGATCGGAAAAGTAGCAGGACCGTATCTATTTGCTAGATCGTCTGGGCGATCATACTGCTCTGTCGTCCTGTCGTAATCAGCAATGGCCAGAAAAACGAGATAGGTTGAAATCGGATATCTATGCAGCCAGTCAAACTTGGTACTTCCATTCGGCAGATCGGACTCTGATATGAGGACACCGTTGGATCCCACGGTGAACGGTTTGGGTACCGTTACGGTAATACGGACGGAGTCTGCTTTGTCCGATGGATGATCATCTGATGGCCACCAATCTTTGGCTCCGTAGGGTTCAGATAACGTCCACATAATATCAGGATACACCGCATCGTTCCGAATACTTTCAAACGAGCCAAATCCGGTTCCTTGAGGATCTCCCTCATAGACTAAGTCTAATGCATAGAAGTCGCCGGCCTGAAGGGTTTCAGGTAGCTGGACAAAGACACGATCGGTTCTGTGCTCCCACGGCAACACCGTACCCTCTGAGGAAATGACAAAACTCACACTCAACAGATTAGATAGATCAAACTCCAGCGTCCGTAAAACAGAACGTGCAACACCCTCAATTCGGACCCTCCCGACGAGAAGAGGGGATCGAGTTTGGGCAAGATCTAGCGTCAGATGATAATAGGTAACATCAAAGGCATCGCTGTTGGCAGAGGCCGGTCCACCAGACTTTTGGGCAGGAGCGACTCGGGGCACATGAGCCGGAAAAGCGGTAACCGGTTGTTCTTGAGCCCAAACACAAAGGGGCATGCAAGCTGTAACGAGAAGAATCAGCATGACCCTAAATCCTCGTCTGGAAACGAGATCGTGACCATGTAGCATGTGAGCAACCTCCTTACGGCTCAGGCGTGTGTGGCGAATCTTAGATCTGGAAACCCATTCGATACAAGAATGTACCGCTCAATAGATATTTTACCGAGGTGAAATCCCTGAATTGAAGTGGAGGAATGCTGTACAGACTTCTGAACTTGCATCGTACGCACAGGCTACTTCTCCCCAAATCGCCTAACGTCACCTGCATACCATCTGATCTACTCCCATGAAACGACTCCTTCCTCTACTCCTGATTTTTGCTTTCGCCACCGGATCGGTTGCTCAGGAAACTCCGGAAAAAGAAAACAAACCTATTCGAATCGACCGGAATCACTCCACCGTTGGATTCAACGTTCCGATTGTAATGGGCCTTTCTAAAGTAACAGGCAAGTTCACTGACTTCTCGGTAGATCTAATCTGGGATGCATCTAATCTTGAGGCGTCATCTGTTCGCGTCACGATTCAGGCTGCATCAATCGACACAGGTATTGACGGTCGAAATGAGCACTTGCGCTCCGACGACTTCTTCGATGTTGAAGTCCATCCAGAAATTAGCTTTGTCAGTTCATCCATCTTGCGTCGAGGAGATGAGTATTTCGCCCAAGGCGTGTTCACCATGCACGGCGTTTCGAAGGACATCTTCTTACCCTTCTCCATTCGGAGCTTCCAAGACGCGGCCAATGATAGCGACTGGACCGCCTTTACCGTGAATTACACGATAGACCGTACGGATTACAACATGAACTGGACCCACAGCAGCGTAGACTATTTCGTTGGCAACGACATCCAGGCGGATATCGTGATCATTACTCGGTAATGACCTCGTCAAAGGATGTTCTTCCATCCTTGAGCATTTGTCGAACATATGGAATACAGAGTTTGCAGGACCGCCCGAATGGGCGGTCCTGCTGTATTTCATAGATGCTCTTTACTTTTTTCTGATCTGCAATGGCCTTCAGCTCTACAAAGCTCACATTGCTACAGATACAGCTTTTAATAGCCACGATTTAGCGTAGGGTTATACTAGAAATGGATGCTCCAGCGACGAACGAATCGAAAACGATTCCTGCTCGATTCAATAATTGAACGGTACCGGCCGAAGTAAAATCTGGAAATGCACCGCCTGAAGAAGTAGGAAACCGACCAATAATAAGCTGATCTCTTCCGGCATCATAGGCGATACCTGAAAGGCCAATTAAACCGTCTGTTTCAGGGACTTGGATTACAGAAGAAACGTTCATTGCTTCCGTGTTCACCACAACGATTTCTTCAGACGATGAAAGCGTTATAAACACTTCTTTGGTGTCCTTTGAGTAAAACCCTGTTTGAGTTCCATTCGTAGAACTGGCCTGCTGGTCGAGAGAGACCCGTCCGGTTACGGACTCTGAACGTGCGTCAAAGAAGACGACTTCGCCCATAGTCTGCTCAAGCACTTGAGTCCAATCGTCGTTGTATACCGTTTTACCCGTGCATACAACAGCAAGCTCCGTATCACTGATAACAAAAAGGTCGCGAGGTCCGTCACACCCGATATCAACCGACCTTGACTCCAGTTCTCCAGGCAAAAAAATGGATAGGACAGACCCACTTCCAAGCGATCCTGCGTTTGCAACGATCATCTTATCTGCCACATTTGCGATCCCCTCTGGCGTCATACCGACCTGAATCGAAGGGCCTATTTCGCCCGTAGCAAGGGTAATGGGCGTAACAAATCCGGGCTGCTCCCAGACAAAATTCGTTACATAGAGCACCCCTCCAGATTGTGCTGCATAACGTGGCGCCAAGACTGGAGTGAACTGCTGTTCTAGAGATAAAACGTCCCCGTTAAGTACATCAACCCGTCCCTCACTAAACGTATTAACCAGTGCGAAAAAGGTATTGTCCAGCGAAACGACGCCTTGAAGAAACCCGCCTAAATCCGCATGATGAGTAACCGAGCCCTCAGACAAGTCGATAGAGGTGATATACCCATTCTGGTCCGAAAAATTACCTCCATTGGCTACGAGTACCGTACCAGCTTTGGAAAACGAGTCTTCATCGCTCCCGAGAAGGTCACATCCAGAAAGAAAAAGGGCTAACACAAGAAGCAGGTGTTTCATGTTCATTGAAAAAGGAATTGTCATTTAGTTAATCGATCGTGAATGGATATTCCCATTCGTATGTGCCGGCCCGGCATGGGCTGAAATCGTGTGGTTTCGTAGACGGAATCGAGGGCATTATCCAAAGCAAACCATCCGTTGATGAGTACTTTAGGCAGACGAAAGCCGGCCTCAATGGAAAGCGCGGCCCGTGTCCAACCGGGAAGCGTTCGCGTTTCGTCAGAGGTCACAAATTGTGGGCCCGTGTGGGTGAGCGAAACCCGTACATCCCAGTTTCCCTTCAGAATCTGGCCTACATTTCTATTGATCGATCCTCGCAGCAATCGTTGTGGGTGATACCTCAATTGCTTGCCAAATGAGCGAGACGATGGATCCGTGCGGTCTTGTGATCGCATCCAACTCATCGAGAGATGGGCGCGCATCTTGTTAGCCGATAGGGTGTGACTCAGTTCTATTCCTTGCCCAACCACCACCCCAATATTTTCTGGCGTCCAGACCTGCAGCCCAGTGGCAATAAATTGCGGTCTCCAGACAATCTGCTCACGCAATGAATGGTGATAGACAGTAACCCGGGCTTGATGCAAGACTGAGCGCTGGCGCAAGGCAATTGAAGCAGTCAGATCGGTAGTCAGACCTGATTCTGAGCGTAAAAGCGGATTCCCACCAGGTACCCAGAACAACTCGTTCAGCGTAGGGTCTCGATAAATGCCTGCGATCTTCCAAAAAAACTGTGCCTTTCTTTTGAGCGGAGGAGAAAACGAGATCGATACGTGAGGGCGAATCGCTGCCGTGGACCGCTCTCTGTCTTGATTTGATGTCCTTCTGAGCGAACCGTTAGCGCCAAAACTAACATCCAACATCTGCGACATCCGAGATATCGTTTGACGAGCCAAAAGCCGACGGTCATCGGACAGACCAATGGCCCTACTTCTCTCGACACCAATGTGGGTCGATGACACCCACCGTCCTACCGCCTTCAGTGCGTTTGCCTCTGCATCAATGGTGTGGACCTTGAGCTGGGAAGCCCCTGAAACCGGGTGTTCGAAGACCAAGTTGGACGAGTTGGCAGCAACTTGCCAGTTCAACGAGCCGGCGTTGATCGAACGACTTTGCTTGACCTGAACCCTGTAAAGGTGATCTTCTTGGCGAGCTTCAACCGGTGTTGCGTTGGAAAGCCCCGGTACTCCGCGCTCGACCGTTGATGCCAACAAGAGAATAGATACATCGCCTTTTTTTACGGGTCTAGAAACGTGCAGATAAGCTGAGCCGGACCGCTTATCCGCTCCTATTCTACGAAGTTTGGGGCGGTCCAAGAGCACCGTGTTTTGATAGACATAATCCCCGCCGTAAGACTCAGCTTGGGCAGCTGCCCGGACGCGGGTGCGCCCCATTAGAGTCTCATACTGCGAAGCGACCGAGCGCCTTCCCCACCGACCACCAGACAAAGAAACAGAACGAGCTTCTTGCTCGATTCCCCCAGTAGAAAGGTGGATTGATCCCCCAAGTGCGTTGGGATCCTTTCCATTTGAACCATGAACGACTTCGACGTCCCGGATTAGAAACCCGGGAATGAGAGAGAGATCGAAAACGCCGGTAGCTGGATTTACTAAACGCATACCGTCCAGAAAAACGCTCGTGCGAGCCGAACCGACCCCCCGCAAGGAAGGTGTAATACTTCCAGTGTCTCCAGCTTGCATCAAATGGACCAATGAGCCAGCACTAAGAATCGATCCCACGGATGACCCACCACGAAGCCCGGTATCTTGGGCCGAAAATTTCCAGATGGGACCCAATGAAACCGTCAGGCTATCTTGAATCTCCAGAGTACCCAGCTCGATCACAGAATCTGGCAAGACTTGTGCCTGTACCTCTTCTGTTATCCCACCTAAAAGCAGGACAGAGATCGTAACTAAAACGAATGTGTGACTCATAAAAAAAGGCCTATCCCCAAATGGGTATAGGCCTACGAATCAGACGCACATAACCAAAAGCATTCCGCGATTTCTATACCTCATGGATATGAAAACGCGATCACGCCTGATTAAACTTCGTAGCACCCACACCCCTGATCCCGGAGGTTGATGGCACAGATTTGATAAATCGGTCTCCTGGCTTCTGGCATGGCTTCGCCGATCTCCAATGACACCTTCCCACCCAAGCGGCAGTGGTATCAATTTCATCGATGACGAGCAACCAGATACAGTTGCGGGTACAGCTCCGTTTAGATCCGCGTCAATTCATTAAGCACAATCTCAATGCAAATAGGACGCAAATCCTCGGATTCCCATGAATACATCGGCTAGCCGATGCATTCATTTATCAAATGGTTGTGAAAGAACAATTCAAGTTACCTTGCGGACGTACAACGCGTCAAGAACAAGTGAGTAATAAAGTGCGTTTTGTGACCAAACCAACTGCTTCCCATCTCCTTATGGCAAAAGCCTTCTTCATAGCGACCGTTATTTTTCTAACGGTTTCGTCTGTAGCCGCTCAAGACACACTTACCGTGAGTCTGCAATCTGCCATGGAGCGATCGCTGGAAATAAGCCCAGAAATCCGCGCTAAAGAGGCTAAAGTGGACTTCGCTGCAGCCCGCCAAAGACTAGCAAAAACATCCCGATTCCTAACCGATTTCAACGCTACTAGTGCTCACGCGACGGCGCCAGGAATCGATAATCCAAATGACACTCCGGCGGATCAACTGTATCTAGATCCAGATGTACGTAACGCATGGGATGATCTTTCAGCATTCAATCAAATAGAATTCGAAGCCCTTCAGCCCATCTTTACCTGGGGACAACTTGGCAAATCTATAGAAGCCGCCAATGCTGGCGTTGAAGTAGAACGAGCGGCCACGAGAGAAACGGCTGAGGAAGTGGCGCTTCGAACGGCTGATCTCTATTTCGGTCTAATCCTTACCGAGGCATTGAATCGACTTACCACGGAAGCCGGGGACATTGTCGAGCAAGCAAAAGAAGAAATTGACCGCTTGATTCAGGAGGGAGCAGACGATGTGGATTATGCGGATCTGTTTCAAGTGCAAATCACCGAACAAGAGTTTTTAATGCGCGTCGTAGAGGCTGAAGAAAGCCGCAGAACGGCCCGTGCCGCGCTCTCGAGGCAGATGTTTTTACCTGATGGTCAAACTGTTTATCCAGGAACCAACGTTCTGTCTCCCATTGAGCTGGAGTTGAATAGCCTAGAGTTTTATCAAGACCTGGCACTTGCTCACCGCCCGGAACTCAGTCGCGCTGTAGCCGGCGTGCAGGCTCTCGATGCCCTTGTGGATGTGGCCCGATCAGATTACTTCCCCAAACTGTTTCTTGGGCTATCCGGTAAGTGGTCCTACGCTGCGGATCGTGAACGGCAGCGCAATCCCTATGTGAGTGATCCATTTTTGTCCAGAAGCGTCAAGGCCGGATTCGGCATTCGCCAGAACCTGAATTTTAACCAAACGAAAGCCAAGGTTCAGCAGGCCGAAGCAGAGGTCTCGGAAGTACGCTTCCAGCAAGATGCAGCGCGTCAACTTGTTCTCTTTGAGGTAGAAGATGCATACCGCAATGTCCTAATCACGCGCAAAGCAGTAGAGGCCCGAGAGGCCCAATTGCTGATCAGTAAAGACTGGCTGCGGACGGAACAGGTCGACTTTGATCTGGATCTGGGAGACACGGAAAACCTTGTCAAAGCAGTTAGAGACAATTTGTCTATTCGGGCTCAGCGACATGAAGCCGTGTATAAATACAATCAAGCGATCATGCGCCTGTATGCCAGGACCGGGACACTCATTCAAGAGCTGCAAGCTGGCACGCTAATTGGTCTTTAATCAGTGAAACCCACATTAAACAACGTTCTTGCTACCTAAGAGCACTTTCCATAGATCCATGCTGTATCAGAATCTGTACACTCGCTTGCTCACATTGACGCTTCTGACGGTCATGTTCACAAGCCCGTTCCTCGTTCCATCTGCCCAAGCGCAAGAAACGGAAGCCGATCTTATGGCCATGCTGGAACAGCGAGATAAAGACATTAAACAGCGCCTTGGTGGTTCTGGTGAATTGCCAGATGCAGAAAAAGAAGAGTTGAGAGCTGTCGTTAATGACATGATTGATTTTGCTGCGATGGGCGAAGCCGCGCTAGGCACACATTGGGATGGGCTGAGCGAAGAACAGCAAACCGACTTTGTTCAGGTGTTCGGCGATATCGTACGCCATCAATCACTCTCTGACGTGGATATCTACCGTGCCAGCGTTAGCTACGATGCCGTTGATATGGATGGCAACCAGGCGTGGGTCACCACCACCACGATTTATAAAGAAGTCCCCGCAAAGGTGGAGTACGACTTCTTACTGAAAGGCGGCATTTGGAGAGCCCGCGATATCGTTCTCGATGATGTGAGTACCGTGGGAGGGTATAGTAGGAGCTTCCAATCTGTCATCCGGAAACGAGGCTTTGACGCACTAATGAACAGCCTCAATAAAAGGCTGGCTAGAACACGCAGCTGAGTCCATTCAGCTTGTGAACAATAGGGTTTACCTAGCGTAGGTAAGGTTTGATCGAGTTCAAATTCGCAGTAGAGATTTGGGCTAAAACAGACTCAACCCTGCACCTTGGAAGGATACGTCCTGCATACATATGGCCGCGAAAAGTATTTGCGACACGCTGTGGCTTCGGTGCAGACGTTACGCCGGTATGATACGCATCGTCCTGTGGCTCTTTATGCCGACGAAGCACAGATTGAGTTGCTAAAACGCAAAGGCCTGGATCATTTGTTTGCGGTACTCGAAGTGCTACCGTCCGAGTATCGATCCATTGTAGGCTTCAAACACAACCTGCATAAATTCAAGGCGTTTGAGCGAAGTCTTTTTGTTGACTCGGACATTGTTTGGTGCCGCGATCCAGATGCGTTATGGCATAAACTCGAAGCCTATACATTCACGGCAACAGGTCTCGAAAAAGCCGATGCTTGGTTTGGAGGTCCGAAAGGGTTAGGCATTATTACCGACCGCCTGTTCGACAGGCGACGACGCACGATGCGGCGCTTTGGACTCACCTACCTGCCGCGCGTTCAGGCAGGAATGATATATGCTGCTGACCCGGTCGTAACGGCAGAAGTCTGCAATCATGCGCAGGAGTATCTCAGACGTAGGAAAGAGACTCATTTCCGTAGCCGACTGGATGAAGGACGGAGCGAAGAAAGCTGCGAGTGGAGTATGGCCATGGCCGTCAGCTCGCTCGACTTACCCATTTTTCATTGGTTTCAGGGTCAAGACAGTCCGCAATTAGATTTTATTGACGGATATGTGGATCACGATCTAAACTTTAAGGTCGTGCGGTGCCGCTACCATACGGATGCCCTCATTCACGGTTTAAGAGGCTTCCCAAACCATTTGATTCGGGATACATTAGTTCGGTACCTATCCAAACTGCCCGGAAAAGGGGATTTCATGTGGGTTACACCCTACGCCCTTCACTTTGGATGGATGCACCATAAACAACCCTTTTATGATCTTTCAGATCGAATATGGGATGAGTTGACCCATAGCCAAACGGCTACGAAGAGTGAGCTGGAAGCGATCCCGGTAGACAAAACGCTCGCAGACTAATCCGTCTCAGCTTCTTGAGATCAAATGCCAAACAAAGGCTATTTCGTCTCGCCTGAAAAGCATCCAGACCAGTACGCCTAACGTTCCGAGAATGAGAGGATTAAAAAACCAGATGACGGCGGAGGCACCAGGTGCAATTTTGGCCACCTTCGACATATCAAACGTCGTTCTGAGCGTGGACCAATAAGCCGCTACAACCCAAACCAATCCCATAGCGGCAGTTACCCACAGCGGTATGAAGCCCACGGCCTCAAAGGTCATGGCTAATGGCAATATGAAGAGAACTTGCCATCGCGGCCAAACCGCAAGCATAAGTGCCTGACTTGGATAAAGGGTCGTCCGACGGCCAGAAACGGCCATCCACAACCCCATCCAAATGGCCATGGACAAGAGAGCTGCACTCCCTGTCAAAACAGTTAGCACAAAGGGAGCATCCAACAAAGGAATGAGCGCTGTCCTTGAAGACTCATCCAGAAGCGTAAACAAATGAAGAGCCACCTTGGATAACCTCAAATTGGTCAACACGGAAGTCGCAATCATGCCAATTGAAAGACCGGTAATCGTCAAGATGGCAGTCGACGTAAGGGGCAAAACTTCTCGAGCTTCTCGGACAGCATTCCGGTAAAAACCATGCGAGAAAAAATACCTCGGAATCATGGATCGGAAGCGCGGTGAAGCAGCATACATAACGGCAACCATGGAAAGAAGTATCCATCCTACCAAAGTGAACCAGTTCAGTGGTTGCTCTGCAGGCTCACCACCCTCAAAGGCAAATACAGTTTGTGTGCCCATGAAAAAGCCTCGGACCACATACAGCGCCGGTCGGGGCTCTTCACCGGCGGAATACAGTCCATATTGCCGATGATATGGATCCGGAGGCATCGCTGTTACAGCATCACCTGCCTCAGGCGACAAACCCAAGCGAGCATCCTTCCATCGATGCACAAAAACATAGGTTGGAAGCACGTCTTTTAGCTCAGTAAGTGCATTCTCCAAAAACCGAGCTTGATACTCTGGCGAGCCCTCGATCCGGGTGCCGAATAACTCATCTGAAACCACATGCGTACCGATTCTAGCAAGGCCTACCGGGCTAGCATGCGCTTCTCTCCATCTAGTCACAAACACGGAGGGAGATTTTTCATCAAGAGCATCCAAAAGCACAAAATCGACCTCGTCTGAACACGAATCCTTTTCAATAAAATCTGTGATGTAGTACGAGGTACCACCAGCGGCGCGTATTTGAGATGTCCACTCTCGGAGACTAGGACACAAAGAGGGGACGGTTGTATCGCTATAACGAGCCAAGCCTATTGGGCCCGCGGAGCGTAGTCCTTTTCCCGTTACAAGGAGTTGCTGCACAAGGGAATCAACCACAACGACTGAATCTTGAACAGATCGGGCACTCAAACCAAAAAAGGGGATCTCCCGATATAAAACGAGATCCAGCGAATCTGCTAATTCCAACAGTCCGCGATCAAATATCAATCCAGTACGAACGGCTTCGATACCTACCGAGCGCATTTCAATCAGATCTGAGGCAGCTGTACGGTAATCTCCCGGCACCTCCCAAACGACACCCTTCACCATTTCATGGCTTTGGCCTTGCTGGGCCATGGCCGGGTGTGCGATAGAGCATACACCCAGAAGTAGACATGTTAACAGAGACCGGATCATGAAAAGAAAATAGGTCGCAGACGTCGAGTTCAAAACGAAGTATCGAGACATAAAAATGGAGGCGCGGCCTAATGCGATCTAAGATCGCAGGCCGCGCCTCCGTCATACCGAACCACAACCACACTTAATACGCCTTCAGCCAACAGACGTAAAGCTGGAGCCGACCGTGCTCACGGGCCGGGAGCAACCCGAAGGGTTGCTCATGGCTGGTTCGTTAGGAAGATCTTATATGAGGGACTAGTCCATCATTTTGCGCACAAAAGCGGGCAATTCTGACTCTTTTGAATCCTCATCTTCATTTTTCTGAATGTCTTCGACATTCAACAGCCGAACACGCGGAGATCCGATGCTTTCACCACCATCTCCAATAGTTGGATCGACTCTGAGATCGGCTTTACCTCGTCGCAGGTAAGCCGGCTTGTCCAATTCCTTGAGGCTTTCCTGGCCTTTATAATTGACTCCCGTGAAATCCAACGTTCCAGGAGCGGCCAATTCAACTCGGCGTTTCATTTCACGCTGATCCGGCACGACGGACTTTTCGAAACCTGTCGCAATAACCGTGATACGCAGGTTATCACCTAGCTCATCATCGATAACGGTTCCAAAAATGATCTCTACCTCGTCACCAGCTTCCTGCTGAATGATTCGAGTGGCCGCCGTTGCTTCCCTGATTCCCAGTGTACGACCAGCCGTTATGTTAACTAGAACGTTTCGAGCACCAGAAATTGAGAGTCCATCTAACAAAGGACTCGAAAGCGCTTCTTCAGCAGCCCGTTCGGCTCGGCCTTCACCGTAAGCGGTTGCAGCGCCCATGATGGCGGTACCTCCGTTGCTCATCGTAGTTTTGACATCTGCGAAGTCAAGGTTGATCAACCCGTGAACGGTAATCAGATCAGAAATCCCGCGCGTTGCATTGTAGAGGACATCATCTGCCGTCTCAAACGCTTCTAACATAGAAGTGTCTGCCTCTGCAATGTCGAGAAGTCGCTCATTGGGAATAATGATGAGCGTATCTACATTTTTCTTAAGCAATTCGACACCTGCACCGGCATACTTGGCACGCTTCGGCCCTTCACACTCAAAAGGACGGGTAACGATAGCCACAGACAGAACGCCAAGATCCTTGGCGATAGCAGCTACAATGGGAGCGCCACCTGTTCCAGTCCCTCCACCCATTCCGGCCGTGATAAATACCATATCAAAACCTTGAAGAGCATCCTCGATTTCTCTGCGGCTTTCCTCAATGGCTTCAGCCCCAATGCCTGGACGAGCCCCGGCCCCAAGGCCTTTTGTCAGACCTTTTCCAGCTTGAATCTTGTAGGGCGCCAAGTTGGCATCCAACGCCTGTGAATCTGTATTAATTGCATAGAAGTCAACGCCCGTGATTCCTTTTTGAATCATGTTATTGACTGCATTTCCGCCGCCACCACCTACACCGACGACGCAAATTTTTGCCTCGGCGTTCTCTGCATCATCAAATGCAAAATGGCTACTGAACAGGTTATCCATAAGACCCTCCTAAAGTACTTATTGGCTGATAAAACGACTCTCCGGACGAGCAATCCGACTAGTCTTGGTTTTTGGATTAAAGCTCATTGAACCACCCCATCATGGATTCTTTGATCTTCTTAACCAGATTGTCTCCACCTGCAGATGGATCCGATGCGTCAAGATGATCTGTCCGAAACGGGGTACTTCCTATCATTTCCGGTCTTAGCCCGTAAAGCACGAGGCCTACACCGGTTGCGAATTTGGGATCAGACACTTCCTGGACTAATCCAGCAGTAAGCCCCATGGGCCTCCCGATCCTGGCATCCATTCCCAAAATTTCTGCTGCTAACTCTGCGGTTCCTTTCACTAACGACCCACCACCCGTCAATACGACGCCGGCGGAAAGATGTCTTGAAAATCCGCTTCGTTTAATTTCTATAGCCGCGATTTCGAGAATTTCCTCGATTCGTGGCTGGATGATCTGCGCAAGAGTACTGCGTCCCACCCGTTTTTCGGTCCGACCAGCCACTCCGGGAATGGCGATCTCTTCATCTGGAGCCATTTCGGCCATAGCTGCCCCAAACTCACATTTCAATGCTTCCGCTTGATCCCGCATGACTCCAAGTCCTTTTCGGATGTCATCGGTAACCTTATTTCCTGCAACGGCCACCACGGCGGTATGTCGAATCGTATTGTCTTCAAATACAGCGATGTCTGTTGTGCCACCACCAATATCGATGAGCGCCACACCCACTTCTTTTTCATCGGAATGGAGAACGGCAAACGAGGAACCCAGTGGCTCGAGTACGATATCCGCGACCCGATATCCTGCCTTTTCTATGCACCGATAGATGTTTTTGGCAGCCGAAACCAGTCCCGTGATGATATGAACGTTAGCCTCGAGACGAACGCCACTCATGCCCACTGGATCGGCGACGCCATCCTGGCCATCTACAATAAACTCTTGTGGAATCACGTGTAAGATTTCGCGGTCTGCTGGCATCGCTACATGAGTGGTGTCTTCAAGTAACCGGTGCACGTCAGCTTCCGTAATCTCCCCATCTTTATTAGAAATGGTCACTACGCCGCGAGACTGAAAACTCTGAACGTGATCGCCTGCGATTCCCACAATCACATTGCGCACTTCGACACCGGCCATGCGCTCAGCTTCACCGATAGCTTCCTGTACGCCTGACACCGTCTTATCGATGTTGACGACGACGCCACGATTCAGCCCATCCGATTCGGCAACACCAACGCCCAGAATCTGGACTCTATCCAGTTCATCTGACGTTGCTACGACGGCACACACTTTCGTGGTGCCAATGTCCAGCCCGCAAACGATTCGATCACTCATGTCTTTCTTCTTTTTAACAATTTCTAAGGATGGTTCTACAGCACATAGTCACTGCATGACCTCCCGGGTAACGACCTGGCTGTTAAAACGGAGATCCACAGAAGCGTAAGTAACGTTTTGGTGCAGCAGGACTTCCTGCTCCCAAAACGACTCCAGCAACCGGAATCGATACTCAAAATCACGCTTCCCTAACACCACTGGAATAGATCCTCCTTCCCCAACCGGGGTGGTAAGAATTTCAATTCCTTTTGATGTCCGACGAACTTCGGAAAGAAGGGCATCGGACTGAGAACTTAAGCGAGGCAGCACGAATAAAATGTCTTTCAAGACCTCATCCTTAATCGGTATCACAGGGTGATACGGATCGCGCAATCCAGAAAGAATCGGTACCGGATAAAAGGACTCTTTTGTGAGGGGCATTCGAAATCCATTTCGATCCACGAAATATTCGATCCGCCCAGAAGAGGCTAATACCTGCGCTACAGGATGTCTTTCAATGACCTGAATGTCTAGCATTCCCGTTGGAAGACGTGCAACACTGGCCTGCATGATCCATGGATGCCTTCGAATACGATCTTCTAGAATGAGAGCATTGATGTCAAACATCACCGCTCCTGTATCGACGTTGATCAGATTCATGATTTCTGATTCCTGGGCATGCACCAACCCTTTGATTTGAATCTCCGTGAGGGTCACTCGCGCCATCCATTTCCAACCAGCGTACCCGCCCCCGGCCGCTACTACAAGTAGCAAGACCAAGAAGACGCGACCTAGCCATGATTTGCGATTCGCCATCAATTCTGGCCCTCCAACCGCTTCATCACTTCCCGGTTGAGTCGCCAGATATCGCCGGCACCCATCGTTAAAATGACATCTCCACTTCGTGAATCGGCGATGAGTCGTTCAACAAGCCGATTCTTGTCCTCTTCAAAGAACATCGTTGGGTGGCCAGATCGACTAACGATATTCATACCCGAAACGCCTGATATGGGCTCCTCCCTTGCTGGATAAATTCCCATGATGTAAACCACGTCTGCATCCCCAAATGAACTAGCAAAGTCGTCACACAGATCTCTCGTTCTCGAATACAGATGGGGTTGAAATACAGCCACAATTCTGCGTTTTGGCCAACATCCTTTAGCTCCATCAAGTGTCGCCCTAACCTCGGTCGGATGATGTGCGTAATCGTCTACGACTAACACTCCGTTGGCTTCTCCGATCTCGTGCATCCGGCGCTGCACACCCGTAAAACCAGCTATTCCACGAACGATGTCATCAAAGGACATATCCAGTTCAAGCCCAATGGTAATGGCGGCCAATGCATTCTGCACGTTGTGATTGCCCGGTGCATCGAGTTGAACCCGACCCAGATGTTGATTCTCATGCAGCACATCGAAGTGCATGATTCTTCCTTGCTGAACGATATTCACAGCCCGAATACGCGCCGACGGCTCTAATCCGTAGGTGATCACATTTCGATCGATAGCTCCCAGAATGCTTCGGACGTTTTTATCATCGCTGCAACAGATTACCGAACCAAAGAAGGGCACACTACGCGCATACTGTATAAAAGCCTGCTTGATGTCCTCTAAGTCTGAATAGCAGTCTAAATGGTCTGCCTCAATATTGGTGATGATCGCCAGAGAAGGCGTCAATCGAAGGAAGGTTCGATCATACTCATCGGCTTCCACCACAATGATATCTCCTTCACCCGAAACCGCATTTGAACCAAATGCAGACACTTTTCCGCCAACCACAACCGTCGGATCAAATCCGCCCGCACCCACGACGTGTCCAGCCATAGTCGTGGTTGTAGTTTTGCCATGCGTTCCGGCAATTCCTATACCGTACTTCATGCGCATCAGTTCACCCAACATTTCAGATCGGCGAATAACCGGGATCGCATTTTCACGGGCAAACAGCGTCTCGGCGTTCGTGCTTGGATCAACTGCGGAAGAGTGCACAACTACACAAGCTCCTCGAGCAGACTTTCCTTCATGCCCCTGATCGATTATGGCTCCTAGGGTTTCTAAATGCTCGGTAACCTCGCTTCGAGACAGATCCGAACCCGTCACCTTATAGCCTCGCGTCAGCAGCACTTCAGCAATAGAACTCATACCGATTCCGCCGATGCCTACCATGTGTACGTGTCGGATCCTACCGAACACGGGTTGACGCCTAGATGCAGATGGGGCGATATGTGGCATAGTGCTAAGCAATTCCTTGGCGTTGCCTCATTTCGGCCAAATTCAAGGTGTCTTCTGCAATCTCATCCGCCGCATTTGGACGAGCCAACCTACTGGCAGCTCGAGACATTCTTTCAATTCGCTTCGGATCGTCCAGCAGGCTTTTTACCCGTTGGACAAGGTCAGCCCGTAATGCTGATTCAGGTAACACCTGACTGGCATCTTGCTTTTCCATACTCCGAGCATTTTTGGTCTGATGATCTTCGGCCACATTGGGTGAAGGCACAAGTATGGAGGGCGTCCCCGTAATCATGAGCTCAGAACAGGTTGATGCACCAGATCGACACAATGCGAGATCAGTAGCCGCGTAGGCCAAGTCCATGCGGTCAATGTACTTGAGCATTTTCAATCGCCGATGTGTTGGAATCGCTTGTTGAAATCGCTCGAAGTAGCGCGTGCCGGTCTGCCAAATAATGCCCAATCCATCTATAGAAAGCAATTTGTTCAGGGCCTCTGCCATGGCTTCATTAAGCGCTTGGCTACCCATCGAACCACCAAAGACAAAGAGCACGTGATCCACCCCTTCCATCTCATAAAAAGCGCGGCCTTCATCGGGGTCAGCATCTGCCAGATTAGACCGAACAGGGTTGCCACTCAAACTCACCCGAGCCTTAGATTTTGATGGCGTTGCTTCGTCAAATGCTAGATGAATGCTCGATGCAAATTTGGAAGCAACCCGATTGGTCAGGCCCATAAAAGCATTTTGCTCCTGAATCAGAATGGGTCGCACGAGATATCGAGCGGCAAGAAGAACTGGGAGGGCTACATATCCACCAGTACCAACCACTACGTCGGCATCAAACTGCTGAATGAGACTCACTGATTCGCGAAGTCCCTTGATCACTTTGAACGGCATGACCAAATTCTGCGCCGTCAATTTGCGCTGTAGCCCCTGCACCGTAATCGGGTGAATCGGGTAGCCTGCACCCGGCACAGCCTTCCATTCAATTTTATCAGGCGATCCGGCAAAAGAAACAACAGCATCTGCGCGCTTCTTCATGATTGCATCTGCGATTGAAATGGCTGGATACACGTGCCCTCCCGTGCCTCCACCCGTAATCAGAACGCGTGGCGCCCTTCGACTTGATATGATTGCAGAACTACTCAACTTGCCTTGAAATATTCAAAAGAATCCCAATGAGGGCTCCATTAGCCAACATGGACGTTCCCCCGTAAGACACGAAGGGGAGAGGTAATCCCGTTACGGGTAACAGGTTTGAAGACACCCCAGCGTGCACAAATCCATAAAGCGTCAACATCACGACCACACCCACGGCCAAAAACAAACCCAGTGGATCCGGCGCGTGTCGCGCAATTCTCAGTAACCCTCGAAACAGGATCAACAAATAGAGCCCTAGCAGGGTAAACGCTCCAATCAAACCGTATTCCTCGGCGATAATTGCGTAGATAAAATCGTTGTAGGGCGCAGGAAGGAAATTGCGTTGAATGCTTTTCCCAGGCCCAGTCCCAGCCAATCCGCCATTGGCAATTGCAATGCGGGCTTGCATAGCCTGCCACCCCTCGGCCTGATTGCTGAATACCTCCTCTGAATTGGTATTCGGGAAGAGCTTGACCCCTACATAGGATTCGACTCGGGCAGCGCGGGCGGGAGAACCCAATAACATCAGATAAGCCAAGAGGACACCTACCGCCCCAACTGCAGATATGTGCAAGACACTGACCCTTGCAATGAAACACATCGTCATCACAGCTACCAAAACCACCGAAGCCGTAGACAAATCAGATATTCCAATCGCGCCAATCGTTAATCCAATCCAGAAAATGATGGGTGTGAAACCCTTCGAAAAGGACTTGATGTACACCTGCTTCTCAGAAAGCAAGAAGGCGATGTACAACAAGAGTGCCACGCGAGCCATATCAGATGGCTGAAGTTGCAAAGACCCTATTTCCAACCATCTTGCCGCTCCCCCAGAAACAACCCCCACGAGTTGGGTAGCTATCAGGAGTCCTATGGCGAAGATCAGCACATACTTACTTAACCGGGCTAGAAGGCGGTAGTTAATAATCGAAAACAGGCCTACCGCTCCCAACGATAGAAGCACTCGAAATACATGCTTAAACAGGAACTGCTCAGTATTTCCGCCAGCTTTTGTCGCCGCAAAAAAAGCGATTGCGCTATAGACCGCAACCACTCCAATTGCACTTAGCAATAGGACGGCCCAGAGGATAAATTTATCCACTCGACCCGACCCTTCACTATGTAACGTCAAAATCTGCATCTACCTAGCCTTTACAGGTTGGAAACCAATTGCCTAAAAACGTCTCCTCGGTGCTCGTAGGAGTCAAACTGATCGAAAGAAGCACAAGCTGGACTCAGTAGCACGATGTCGCCTGAACGAGCAAGCAACTGTGCTAACTTTATAGCTTCCTCCAAGTCCTCTGCTCGCACGCTGTCGTCTACATGATGACCGAGCTCTGTTTGCAGAGCTTGCGATGCCTCTCCGATGGTAATCATGGAGCGGACCCGATTTTGTACCAGAGGCTGAAGCGCGGCATAATCATTGCCTTTATCCCTTCCGCCAGCTATCCAAATTATCGGTTCCTTAAAGCTTTCCAGTGCATACCAAACGGCATTCACATTGGTCGCTTTCGAGTCGTTAACGTATCTCACGCCTTCCACCTCTCGGACGGGTTCAAGTCGATGAGGAACGCCTTCAAACGTTCTCAAACTTTCTCGAACTACGTCACTCCTGACCTCCATCACCCGTGCTGCAACTGCTGCCGCCAGCGAATTGTACACGTTGTGACGGCCTCGTAAGGCCAGTTCATCCACATGCATAAGCGTTTCTTTTTTATTGTTGATGTTCAAAACAAGCTCTTCGTTTTCCAAAAAGCCTCCTTGATCCATCGGTTGTGAAATTGAAATCGGATAACCCTTTGGCCCCTGATTTTCGAGTCCTTTCGCAAATCTGGCCAATCTTTCGTCATCTGCATTATATACCAACACATCTGACTCGGACTGTTGGCGACACATTCTCAATTTGCTTTGTGCATAGAGATTGATGTCCCCTTCATACCTGTCTAAGTGATCCGGCGTGATGTTCAAGAGAACCGCCACGTCGGGCCTAAATTCTTTCGTGTGATCCAGTTGAAAACTGGAAACTTCCAAAACCACCACGTCGCGCTCTAAAACATCAGATACGACGCCTGAAAAGGGAACGCCGACGTTCCCACAAACCCATGTCCTGCATCCGCTTTCGCGAAATATGTGACCTGTCAGCTCCGTTGTAGTTGTCTTTCCGTTTGAACCAGAAATAGCTAAAATCCGACCACGGCAAAACCAGCTGGCCAGTTCAATTTCTGAATACACGGGAAGCGCCTTGTGAAACGCCTCCTGCATAACGGGCGCTGAATCCGGTACCCCAGGACTAACCACAATAAAGTCTGCGTCATACACCTTTTCGGAGTGACCACAGTCCTCCCACCCTATACCCAGCGCATCTAAACGACTCTGCTTTGCGATATCGATTTTAACTGCGTCCGATACAAATACGGATGCACCTGAACGGGAAAGCAGCTCTGCTGCTGCCATTCCACTTCTAGCAGCTCCCAGAACGGTCACCTTACGGTCGGCGATATGTGTGCGTGTCTGTTCGCTCACCGGATACGTAGGACGAGTAAAGTGACGATGACAGTAACCGCAGTAATTAGCCAGAATCGGAGCACAATTTTCGCTTCGTGCGTTCCGTTGGCTTCAAAATGATGATGGATCGGGGCCATCTTGAATATTCGCTTACCCACACCCGTCTTTTTACGTGTGTACTTGAACCAACTCGTTTGCATGATGACTGAAATAGTCTCCAGGAAAAAGATGGCGCAGAGCAAGGGTAGGAGTAGTTCCTTTTTTACCATGAGAGCCATCGTTCCGACGGCTGCGCCCAGAGAAAGCGCTCCGGTATCTCCCATAAAGACCGATGCAGGGTATCCGTTATACCAGAGGAAGCCGAAACAGGAAGCAGCTAAAGAAGCCGAGAAAATGGTTAATTCACCGGCACCAGGAAGCAGCATCTCATTCAAAAAGTCGGCGAAAATCGCGTTACCTGCGATGTATGCAAGCGCAGTCAGCCCAAGTGCGACAATACCCGTAACACCTGCAGCCAGTCCATCGAGTCCGTCCGTTAGATTCACGGCGTTCGATAGCGCAGTCAGGATAAATACCACAACGGGGATATAGATCAGCCAGCCTAGGTCGATTCCGGTAACAAAGTGGCGAAGCACATTGTAGTCGAGCGTTTCATCTGCTACAAAAGGCAGGTAGGTTAACGTTCGGATATCACTGAATTGGGGGTGGAAGTACAGTATCGATCCCACCAATAATCCCAGCGTGATTTGCCCCGTAAGTTTGATGCGTGCAGGAAGTCCTGACTTATCCCGCTTCACCACTTTGATATAGTCGTCTGCAAATCCAAAAGCTCCCATCCATGCCGTTGCCAGCATGATGAGCCAGACATACACTTCGCCAATGGCACCCCAGAGGAAGGTGGACACGAGAACCGAAATCAGGATGATCAACCCACCCATACTGGGCGTGCCCGACTTGTGCGAGTGGTCCACGGCCCCGGCACTTTCTCCTTCTCGAACCCGCTCGCCTAGTTGCTTTTCTTCCAACCAGCGGATAATGCGACGCCCGATAAACAGTGAAATCAAGAGCGCGGTTATCGCGGCTAAAGAAGCCCGAACCGTGATGTATTCCACCACCTGAAACCCAGGTGGTTCGAACACTCGTTCTAGATATCGTATGAGGTAATAGAGCATACTCGGTGATTAATTCAGGCCCGTTGGCCTGTTTCGTGGGTTAGATTTGAGTCCGCAAATGCACGCAATGCTTCCTCTCGGTCGTCAAATTTTAGTTTTTCGGTGCCAACCACCTGAGTCGTTTCGTGGCCTTTTCCAGCCAATACCAACGTATCTCCTGCGCCCATTAGCTGGACCGTCTTTTCGATGGCCTCGCGTCTGTTGGGTATCCAAAGAGCAGTGTCCGGATTGTGCATGCCTCGTCGGATATCTTCCATAATGGTGTCAACCGGCTCGGTTCGGGGGTTGTCGTTCGTGACTACGACCTGATCCGCTAGGGACTCGGCAACTTGCCCCATTTGAGGGCGCTTTCCGCGATCTCGATCGCCGCCGCATCCAAATACACACCAAAGCCTCGTGCCTTCATCTACACTTTTACGAACCGTCCTCAGGACATTTTCTAATGCATCTGGGGTGTGGGCATAATCGATAATGAGCGTAGTCCCATCAGAGAGTAAAAGGCTCTCCATACGCCCCTTCACAAACGGCGTGTCGGCAAGACGATCCCGTACCTCATTCGCGTTAAACCCGAGCGCCAGACCAGCAGCGTATGCTGCACTCAGATTCGATGCGTTGAATTCACCCGCAAGTTGAAAGCGTTTTCGCGTCCCATCTAGATCTAGGACGAGTCCAGAAAGCGTATTTTCGACAATTGAATACCGAATATCCGCCGCTCCCGTTTGACCAAATGAGAGAATAGAAGCCTGCGAATCACTCGCCATGGAGTGACCTTTCGGGTCGTCCAGATTAACGACCCCAGTTGACGTGGTCGGTAGCTCGTCGAATAATCGTTTTTTCGACTGGAAATACGACTCAAAAGTGCCGTGATAATCGAGATGGTCTCGGGTCAGATTCGTGAAAACAGCTACGTTTACATCTTCCGTCCTGAATCGAATCTGATCGAGTGCATGCGAAGAAGCCTCCATAGCACAGGACCGGCAACCAGCGGTGTACATCTGATTCAGCAACTCGTAAACACGAATGGCCGAAGGCGTTGTATGAGATGCCTCATAGCTAGTGGATCCAAATCGATACCCGGTGGTGCCGATAAATCCTGCAGGAACGTTCGATTGCTCCAGAATGGAGGCTACAAGTGTGGCAACCGTCGTTTTTCCGTTGGTCCCCGTTACCGCGACGAGTTTTAATTTCTGCCCAGGGTCCTCGTTCAAAAGAGAAGCCAGTTCAGCTAATGCCCGATGCGAATTCGTCACCTGAGCGTGGGCGGGGCCGCCTGGCAATCCAAGATTGCCATAGGGCGGCCCCGCCTCGCTCACGATGGCGTTAGCTCCGTTTTTAACAGCCTTGTCAATGAACAAGTGACCGTCTGCCCGTGAACCCCTAAGGGCTACGAAACAGTCAGACGATCCGACCTCCCGGCTATCAATAGCCAGTCGTTCGATAGTCTGTCCGGACGGATTTTGACCTTCGATCAAAATCTCCTTTTGCAGCAATCGCTGTATACACAAATCGAAATACACTTCGATCGGTCCTGTCCGTTTTAAACATCATGTGATTGTCAGTTCAGCGAAATCGACGCCATAGATGGCATCGGACTTCCTGGGTCTGGCGACTGTCGCCAGACCACACCGTGTCCCTCGATCGAGACATTAATTCCAAGGTGGCGAAGCCAGGTATAGGCATCGCGAAGCGAAAGGCCCGTTACATCGGGCATCACGGAAATCGAATCAATGCGGGCATCCAGCTCTATGAATCGACCCGGCCACGCTTCTTCACCTGCCGGCACATTTTGGTTGGTAACCAGCGCCGAATAATTTGTTTTAGAGCCCTCTTTTAGGCCGTGTGCGCGGGCCATCCTAGCCGCCAACGCACTGGGCTTTCCTTCTAACACTGGAACAGGTGCCACTAAATTTTCTGCCTTCATCGAGTCCGGTGCCAAGTAGTGGGCTACCTCTGGCATCGTAGCCAGCCAACGCTCAGTAGTATTCCTGAATACCGGTGCAGCCACCATTCCGCCATATATACTTGTTTGAGGGTCGTCCATTACGACCAAAAGCACTACTTGTGGATTTTCAACTGGATAGAAACCCACAAATGTCGCCTTGTAAGCACCTTGAATGTATCCGTACCCGTTTTCTCGGGCTTTCATGGCCGTACCCGTTTTACCGGCAATACGCAATCCCTTTACGGCCGCGCGTGGAGCCGTTCCGTCTAGCCCGGTAACCGATTCGAAAGCTGGAGTCAACTTTTGCGCTGTATCCTCATCAAACACTCTTCGTACGGTGTGCGGCTCGGCCTCCCATGTAGTGTTTCCATCGGCATCTAAGTGCCTCTCAACGATGAACGGCCGCTTGAGCTCACCACCATTGGCCAACGCGGCATAGGCAAGCGCCATTTGGAGCGGGGTAGCAACAATGGCGTATCCACGACTAATAGCAGACCGAGTAGATCTATTCCAGTCAGGTATTTTTCTGACCACGGTTGTCGCTTCGCCCGGAAGCTCGATACGCGTCTTCTGGTTAAACCCAAAAGCACGGGCGTACTTGTACAACTCTCCTTTGTCGGTATTATCAGAAACGAGCGCCGTTCCGATGTTACTCGAAAGTTTAATGACGTCGTGATAGGTAATCGTGCCATTAGCGTGCGTATCCCGAAGATCCCAGCCCTCGTGCTTTAAATACCCGCTTCCCGTTTCAATGGAGTCCTGCATTGAAATCACACCCGACTCGACCGCAGCAACTGCAGGTAGCACCTTCATCGTCGAGCCTGGCTCAAATCGGTCCGTAATTACGTGGTTACGTTTGCCATGCATACTCGAGCCCGGCATATTGGGATCAAACGTTGGGTAATTGGCCATGGCCAGAATGGCGCCCGTGTTCACATCCAACGCAACAGCTGCGCCCCAATTGGCCTCGGCCTCGATGGTGCCTTTACGTAACTCTTCTTCCAGAATGGCCTGCTGAGCAACATCTACAGTGAGTACGAGCGACGTACCATGCTGCGGATCTTTTAATACACCGCCTGGAATGGGGGTAGAACTGCCACGAGCCGTCTTTCTCTTAATGCGCTGACCCGGCGAACCGGCTAAAAGCGCTTCGAACTCACCTTCTAAGCCTGCGATGCCCCCGTATTGGTTCGCAAACCCGATGAAATGGGCTCCATTACTTCCGTAATTGTACTGACGCTTGGTTGTTCTATCCAACACGGCAAACGGCATTGCTTTGAAAAACGCGATGTCGTCCCCGGACATAATGACGTTTTTGGCTAAAGACACGTATCTCGATTCAGGACGGGCAGCAACTTTTCTGCGCAATACCGACGCTTGAGTTTTGGTCAGCTCGGAAACACGTTCAAAAAAGCGATCAGCCCCTTTCCGGTATCCGTATGCCGATGGGTCTACTGCTATTTGGTAGCGCTCAATATTATCCGCCATGGGACGCCCTTTAGCATCCATGATGATTCCACGAGCGGGAGGAATGGGCTCGTACTCCGTGGACTGCTCTTCGACCGTTTTTCTCAACTCACCTCCTTCTAGGACCGTAATCCGAAGTACCTGAAAGCCCACAAGAATCGGGACGAGACTCACCAAGGTGATCACGACGTACATCCGGGCCATTATTTGGTCTTTCGGTTGCATGGTCAGCGTAAGATGATCTGATTTCCCTCAGGCACTCGGTCCTCAAGTCCTAGAGCGCGAGCCCGCTCCACGATTTCCGCATAGCCTACAATCTCTGCCTCTTCTCCCTGAACCTGGTTCAGTTGAAGCTCCAAATTTTCATTTTCACGACGCAGGTCTTGAACGTCTTTTAATAAATCTTGTGTGGTCAACACATGACCGATGTACAAGGTGAACAGGGTGGCTACGGATAGCACTCCGACAGCGAAGCGCGTCGTAGATAAAGCCCCCAGATACGATTCATTTTCCTGCTGCAACGACTTCTTCCTGTCGTTATCCGTTACCAGATCTTTCCAAGAAGGAGAATCAGCAATTCGTTTTGCAGGAGCCCCCTTTTTCTTGGCAGACGCTCGGGGCTTCACTACCGTGCGCGAAGGAGCACTTTTCGTCATTTTCTTGGGCGTACGTGTCTTGCGCGTAGCTCCTCCCTTGACGAAACTAACGCCTTTCTTGCGGGACGAACCGCCTGATCCTTTAGATCCTTTTGAAGCCATCTCCTTTAGTTTAAACTCGATTTAACGGAGTACGCGCTGTCCTCCACTCGCTCTGCAATACGAAGACGAGCACTCCGACTTCTCGGATTCTGCTCCACTTCGCTTTCGTCTGCAACGATCGCTTTGCGGGTGATTTCTTTCCAGGGAGTAATTCGATTACCAAAAAAGTCTTTCAGGATTTCTCCTTTAAGGTTTCCACTTCGCATGAAGTGTTTTGCTCGACGATCTTCCAATGAGTGGTAGCTGATGATCGCCAACCTTCCACCCGTATGGAGTAAGTTCGTTGAGCGGAGCAACGTTTCATCTAGCGCATCAAGTTCTCCGTTCACGGCAATTCGCAGTGCCTGAAAAACTCGAGCCAGCGTTTTAGATCGTTGATCCCGTTCCGCAGCAGAACGAACCACATCGGCTAGTTGCTCGGTAGACAGAATCGGACGGGCCCGAACAATGGCACGGGCAATCCGCCTCGAACGTCGCTCTTCTCCGAATTGATAAATGACATTCGCGAGTTGGTCTTCCTCGAGTTGATTAACCAAATCTGCGGCATCGTCATCCTGAGACTGGTCCATTCTCATATCAAGCGGACCACTCAAACGATGGCTAAATCCTCGATCAGCTTCGTCCAACTGGTGAGAGGAGACACCTAGGTCCAGTAGAATACCGTCAACCTGATTGACTCCTTTCTCCTCGAGCAAAGACCCCATCTCAGAGAAGTTGCCGCGCAGAATGGTTAATCGACCAGATTCGAGTTCTGCGGTAAGCCGAGTCGATGCCTCTGCTATCGCATCATCATCTCGGTCAATTGCAAAAACTCGTCCACTAGCCCCAAGCTCATCCAGCATGGCAGCCGTATGGCCACCACCGCCTAATGTCCCATCGACATAGACTCCGTCGGTCCTCGTAATGAGTCCCTTTAGTACAGCGTTGCAAAGAACAGGCGCGTGATAACCAGAAGCGTAGTTCATTCGCTGCTCTCTGGATTCTCGCGCATTGAAGTTTCCTTTAGTGTTCACGGCCGATTCAGGACCCCATTACCTTCTGAACGAGGCTTTCCTGATCTTCCGAATTCTCTTGTAAATAGGTTGAAAACGCTTCTGGATTCCAAAGCTCAATACGATCCATATTGCCGATGATGAGCGCCTTGTCACCTATTCCGGCATATTCAGAAAGCGATTTCGGAAGTGAAATTCGGCCCTGTCCGTCGAGACTTACCTCTTCGGCCCACATCAAAATCATTCGAACCAGATGCCTGGCCTCACGATCATTAGTATTCAGACTCGAATATTCGTCTTCCTTTAATTTCCATTGATCCATCGGATACGCATAGATGCACCTTTCAAACCCTTTTGTAAGCGTAAACGTCCCTTGGGCATCCGGGCTCAATGCTGCTCGCATTTTTGCCGGAATGGCGGTCCGTCCTTTTGCATCGACGGAGTATTCAGCCTGTCCTTTGAAACGTGCCATGTGGGTGAGTTGGTTTACACCAATGTGTGTCCCTGACGGGAATTTATGTGGGTTTGTAAGACCAGAAATTTGGCTAAAATGGGAAGTCAACAGATGGGCAAACGCCCCACTTTTCCCCACATACCTTGTAATGTACGTTTTTAGGCCCGAAAGTCAACACTACAGCAGGGTCAAAACGTTGATTTTTCAAGCATATAGGCCTAAAACAAACATCGTGGGGGCCGGTGGGGAGAAAATGTGGAAAGTGTGGATAACTCCAGCACAGAAATGTCCTCTAATCGTCGCTAAAGACGATCAGTATTTTTCTACTTCTAGGTAAGGATGCCGGAGGGGGAAATGTGGGGTTCTCCGGTTAAAGGCACACTACATCTTGGCGGATGCGAGATGTCTTTTCTTATTGCGCTTGGGACCCGTCGGTTTTTGCATTCGATCGGTATCAGTTGCGTGTTCTACACAGGCCCGAACAAAAGAATTGAAAAGGGGATGTGGGTTCCCAACCGTACTTTTATACTCAGGATGGAATTGCACACCTACAAACCAGCGTAAATCAGGCAGCTCAACGATCTCTACAAGGTCGCGCTTAGGATTCACACCGGTAAACTGCATACCGTTCTCAGCCAACTTATAACGCAACACATTATTCAACTCGTAACGATGGCGATGGCGCTCCTTTACAACCTTTCGGCCGTAGATATCGCCCACTTTTGATCCTTCAGCAAGCTCACAGGTATAGGCGCCAAGACGCATAGTGCCTCCTTTTTCGGAGATTTTCTTCTGCTCTTCCATCAGATCGATGACAGGAAATTCCGTATCGGAATCAAATTCGGTTGAATTGGCGGACTTCCAACCGCATACATTGCGGGCATATTCGATAACCGAAGTCTGCATGCCCAGGCAAATACCAAAAAATGGGATATCGTTTTCCCGAACGTGGCGAACAGCTTCAATTTTGCCTTCGATTCCACGATCACCGAACCCTGGCGCTACCAAGACTCCCGAAACGTCTTCCAGCAGTTCTGCTACATTCTCTTTCGTGATATCATCCGATAGAATCTGCCTCAAATCGACTTCAACACCGTTCGCTGCACCAGCCATAATGAAGCTTTCACAAATGGACTTGTACGCGTCCTGATGTTCTACATACTTGCCGACCAGCGCGATCCGAACCGTCCCCTCGGGCTCTTTGAGTTGTCTCAGAAAACGCACCCAGCCGTCCATATCTGGGGAATCCAGTACACGGCCTTCAAAGTCTTCCTTCATATGAAGTCGCTCGACTGCAATCGTATCGAGACCCTGTTCCCGCATAAGGAGAGGCACCTCATAGATGGATTCAGCATCGAGAGAGGCCACAACTGCACGTTGATCTACGTTGCAGAACAGTGCCAGTTTGCGCTTCACATCATCTGAAAGGGGTCTGTCCATACGGCAAACCAAAATATCTGGCTGGAGACCAAATGAAAGAAGTGTTTTGACCGAATGCTGGGTTGGTTTGGATTTGAGTTCTCCAGCAGCTTCAAGGAACGGGACCAATGTGAGGTGGATGTTCAACGTATTGCGGTATCCCAATTCATACCTCAGCTGACGAATTGCCTCGAGATAGGGCTGACCTTCAATATCTCCAACTGTACCACCGATTTCGGTCAAAACCACATCATAGTCGCCCGTTTCTCCGAGTTTTTGCATCCAGTGTTTAATTTCATCAATAATGTGGGGCACCACCTGAACAGTTCGGCCTAGATAGGCTCCTGAACGTTCCTTGTTGATGACCTCCAGGTACACTCGACCTGTGGTTACATTATTTGCCTGACTCGTTGGGACTCCGAGAAATCGCTCGTAGTGTCCAAGGTCGAGATCTGTTTCTGCACCGTCGTCCGTGACATAGACTTCGCCATGTTCGTACGGGTTCATAGTGCCGGGATCTACGTTGATGTAGGGATCGAACTTCTGAATAGTCACGCGAAGACCGCGATTTTCAAGAAGACGGCCCAAAGAGGCACAAATAATTCCTTTTCCCAGTGACGAGGTAACGCCTCCGGTCACAAAAACATACTTGGTTTGCACAAATCCAGCGTGTTGGTGGTAGAAGGCCGGGGAGTACCTGCGAGGACCGGCCAAAGCCCTTCAGGTCGGGCACGCCTTTCGGTCCAGTGTTTAGCTAGAGGTGCCCGCCCAAAATACAAACATCAAGGGCGTCGCGCTACCACAATAAGCCCTGTTCCGGTTTCATTTGTTGAAGAAACGTCGAGAGCATTGAGAATCAGACTGAATGGAAGAGTCAGCAGATAATAAAAGGGGAGTAGAAGCACCAAGAAAAAAGAAGTGTTTAACATCAGCATCGGCCACTTAATCGACATTTTCCAGGCCAGACTTCCTCGCGCACCATAGGCATACTCTATTTGCTCAGCAACCAAACCTGCACGCTTCAATTTTTCCCGGATTTCCTCTACCCCGTACCCATCCCGAACGTGCTCTCCAATAAAGCTTTCCTCCGAGTTGGAGCCTACATCCGACCCTCCTTGATCTGAGGGCGTATTTATAATCACATATCCGCCGGGTCGGAGAACTCGGTGAAAATGCTCAAACACCGTCACATCCTCTTCGATATGCTCCATCACATCCACCGACAAAATCAAATCGTAGGGACCATTAGCCTGCAGACGCGTCAAGTCATCGATGGCAAAAGTAGCTCGAGAATCAAGGCCAGCCTGTTCAAAAAAGGTTTTTGCTCTGTCTAGGTATTCCTGCTTGATGTCTACTGCATGGATGCGGACATTCGGAAATCTTTTGGACACCCAGTAAGCAAACTGGCCAAACCCCGTTCCTGCATCTAACATTCGAACAGGGCCACTAGAGGATTTTAACACGTCCCTCAGTGCACGCCGGACATACCATGCACGCAGAAAAAAGAGGTGTAAAAGGGCAAAAAAGATACGCGTGGGCCAATATCGTCCCGCGACTAACCCTCCAAACCGATCTTTTACTGGATCATACTCCATGGCCAACTACCTGCTCTCAGAATTATGGTCTCCTTGCTCGGGTAGCAGGAGGCCGTCCGTAAACGTTTTCCACGTGAAGCGTTCCCGCGCCCGCTTTGCGCCCTCGGAAAGGCGCACTTTTAAATCAGGATCGAAAAATCGGTCTATAGCCATCGCAAGTGCACGCTCATCCGAGGGCGCAACGACTAAGGCGTCTTCTTCATGCTGAACCATTTCTGGCAATCCACCCACACCGGTTACAATGACCGGTCGGCCAAAATGGAAGGCCGTTTGCACGACTCCACTTTGCGTTGCGGCCCGATAGGGCTGAACAACGAGATCTGCCGCACTGAAGTAGCCAGCTACATCCTTATCAGCAATATACTTGTCGTGAATAATGGCGCCTGGTGCGTTTTTTATCAGGGTCTCGCGTAGAGCATCGTCTTTTTCATACCACTCTCCAGCAACAATTAATCGATATGTACCTGAAGAGTGCCCCAATGCTTTCGCCAAAATGTCGAGCCCTTTGTACCTCCGTACAAGTCCAAAAAACAACAACACCTTTTCATCAGTACCAATATTGAAGCGATTTCTTGCGACAGCTTGGTCTTCAATATCTCCAAACTGATCATATGTCGGGTGCGGTAACACGCGCACCGGACGATCAGGAATGAGGACACTAATATCTCGCTCTACGGCTTTTGAGAGCGCAATCAAACGGTTGCACTTAGATAAGAACCACTTAGAGAGGGCGTGAGAAAATGGCTGATTCTCGTGAGGTATAGCGTTATGAACGATGACCGTTACCTGAATTCCCTTACTCCGCAATACGCTAGCCATACGTCCAAACGCGGGAGCGAAGAAGGGCATCCAATACATAAAAACGACCTCTTCGACACCACGTTCAATTAAATGCCGCGCCGCCGAAGTCCAGGACAGTGGGTTGATCGTATCAACCAGACAAACGGCATCGAGGTTGGGGCCGACGATATTCGTTTTTTGACTTTTCCCGGGAAAGAGGAACGCCGGGTATTGTCTTTTGAAGGAGACGCCCGACACCGCATGACCCTCCTTTTCTAATTGGGTATGGAGTTGCTCCGTAAAATGAGCTATTCCACCCCGAAACGGTGGATATGGCCCCACCAAGCCTATGCTTCGTCGCATGTTAGCTTTCGAGAGACTCCCGGCCATCGGGTGCCAACTCACCTGCAATTTGGATAGCATCCAATCGCTCCATGCGAGGTAGGACGATCATTTGCCCGATCAATCCAACACTAAACATCTGGACACCAACAAGAATCAACATGACACCCAACAAGAGAAGGGGACGGTCTCCAATGGGGTTTCCATGGATCATCTTGTCATAAGAAATCCAAAGACTGATAAGGATCCCACCGATAAAGGCCAGTGTACCTAAAGACCCAAAAAAGTGCATGGGTCGTGAGGCAAAGCGGGTCATAAACGAAACAGTCAGCAGGTCCAGAAATCCACGCAAGTATCGTTCAAGCCCAAATTTGGTCCGGCCATGTTTACGAGAGTGATGCTGAACCACCTTCTCGGTAATACGTGTGTATCCTTGCCAAGCAGCAAGCAAAGGAATGTAGCGATGGAGTTCTCCGTGCAATCGGACACTCTTTACCACTTCGCGCCGATACGCCTTTAAGCCGCAATTGAAGTCATGTAGTGGGATACCAGTAATGCGGCGAGTCACAAAATTAAAAAACCGACTCGGCACCGTTTTCGTGAACGGATCATGTCGCTTCTTCTTCCATCCACTTACCAGATCATATCCCGTTTCCAGTAACGCGATCAGTCCCGGAATTTCCGCGGGGTCGTCTTGAAGATCCCCGTCCATAGTCACTACATATTTCCCATCTGCACGCTCAAATCCTAGAGCCAAAGCAGCCGATTTTCCATAGTTGCGTCTCAGCTTCAACCCCGCAAATCGGGCATCCCGCTCATGCATGGTTTCGATAACATCCCAGCTGTCATCGTTTGAACCATCATCGACAAACCAAACGTTGAATGAGAATCCTGCGCCATCGCACACACTGCGAATGCGGTCGACCAATTCGGGGATCGACTCATCTTCATCCAACACCGGGATGATGATCGTCAGATCCGGATCCTTTCGTTCAGAAATAGGCATTTCGATCGCTTACACGTCGATGGTTGCGTACTTAGCGTTTCGTTCAATGAACTTGCGCCTCGGCTCGACGGCATCGCCCATTAGTGTACTGAAAATTCGATCAGCTGCAGCGGCATCGTCTACCGTAATTTGCTGCAACATACGTCGCTCAGGATCCATAGTTGTATCCCACAACTGATCTGGGTTCATCTCACCCAGCCCTTTGTAGCGCTGAACACCGACTTTATTTCCAGCCTCACCAGCAAGACGGGCAACCACTTCTTTGAGTTGTTCATCCGTCCAACAATATTCTTCCTGCTTGCCCCTTTTTGCTTTATAGAGGGGTGGTTGAGCCACATAAATATATCCACCCTCTACGAGCGAAAACATGTGCCGATAGAGGAAGGTGAGTAACAGCGTCCGGATATGCGCACCATCCACATCAGCATCCGTCATGACGATGATTTTGTGGTAGCGTAGCTTTTCCGGTTCAAAGTCCTGTTCTCCAACCCCTAGTCCAGTGCCCAGCGCCGTAACGATATTTTTAATCTCTTCGTTGGCCAAAATTTTGTCGAGACGGGCTTTTTCAACGTTCAGAATCTTACCACGCAGTGGAAGAATAGCCTGAAAGTGCCTATCGCGGGCCTGTTTAGCACTACCACCGGCAGAATCACCCTCTACAAAGTAGATTTCGCAGTCGGCTGGTATTTTCGAAGAGCAGTCGGCCAGCTTTCCAGGAAGCCCACCTCCAGAAAACACATTTTTACGCTGAACCAACTCACGAGCTTTTCGAGCGGCAGCACGCGCTTGTGCAGCAAGGATAACCTTGTCTACAATCCGCTTGGATTCTTTCGGGTGGTCTTCAAGCCAAATACCCAGTTTTTCAGATACCAGCGACTCAACCGCCCCTTGCACCTCTGAGTTACCCAGCTTGGTTTTGGTCTGCCCTTCAAACTGAGGTTCTGCTACCTTAATCGAAAGCACTACCGTCACGCCTTCTCGAAAGTCATCGCCTGAGAGTTCGACTTTCGCATTCTTCAGCAAATTACTGCGGTCTGCGTAACCCTTTAGCGTACGAGTTAGCGCCCGCCGAAAACCGGATATATGGGTACCACCTTCGTGCGTGTTAATGTTGTTCACGAACGATAGTACGTTTTCCGTGTACCCATTATTGTAGCGCATAGCTAGCTCAACAGGTACATCTGCCGATTCATCCGAGATATAAATCGTCTCATCATGAATCGGTGTCCGAGCCTCGTCGAGATAGTCCACGAATTCTATAATACCACCCTCAAAGTGGTAATCATCCTTGAGATCCTCTTCTCGCAGGTCTTCAATAGAAATGTAAACCTGTTTATTCAGGTAGGCCATCTCACGCAGCCGATCGGCTAGCGTGTCGTAGCGAAATTCAACAGTCTGAAAAATGTCACTATCTGGCCAAAAGTGCACGAGCGTGCCATTCGACTCATCAGGCTCCATGTCCCGAATTTTCTTGACCGGTCCTTTTGGTTCTCCAATAGCAAACGTTTGCTCCCAAACCGCACCATCGCGCCACACCGTAGCGACTAATTTGTGAGACAACGCATTTACACACGATACACCGACCCCGTGTAATCCACCGGATACTTTGTAGGTGTCTTTGTCAAACTTACCTCCGGCGTGGAGTGTGGTCATGACCACCTCTAGCGCCGAACGCTTCTCGACAGGATGCATGTCAACTGGAATTCCACGACCGTTGTCCTTTACTGATACGGATCCGTCTTCGTGGATCTTAATCGACATCGTATCACAGTGTCCGGCAAGGGCTTCGTCAATTGAGTTATCAACGACTTCGTAGACCAGGTGGTGCAATCCACGGATACCCACATCCCCGATATACATCGCGGGGCGTTTACGAACGGCTTCAAGACCTTCGAGGACTTGAATATTGGAAGCACCATATTGCTTCTTTGGGTCCTTTTCTTCCATAAAACGAGTTGAGTCCGACGAGAAAAATGATGGGCTGGGCAGCGCGGAAAATACGATTTTTTTCGCTGATTTGGGCTATCCCGAACGCAATTTATTGGAATCCAGCCTAGACTTCCAGATACCGCATGAATTCCTGGACACGGTCCAAAAGATCTTCAGGGTCTTCGTCCTCGCCAAATGCGGCCACAACTTTATATCCGTTGTGTTCAAGCAAGTGCTTGATTCGACTCACTTCCCGGACATTAACTTTGATGGTGACACCAATAGTGCCTTCCGCATCATTATGAGCCTCAGTCGAAAGCGAGAGCACGCGTACATCATTCTGTTCGAAGAGATGGATAATGCGGCTTAGAGCGGCGTCACGCTCCGCTATTTCAAGAGAAACAATAGCTCCACTTTCCTGGGTTGCTAGCATGCGTGCAAACCGATCGAACAGATCGTGACGCCGCACCAAACCCAAATATCGTCCTGACTCAGAAACGACAGCAAGTGTAGTGAGATTATGGTCCATCAACACTTTGGTCGCTTCGAACACGTGAGCATGCTCCGAAATGCTTACCGGTTCTACCCCAATGAGTGTACCGACCAATACATCCGGGTTATCTGCATCCAATAGCTGTCCTTCTGACAAAACACCTAACAACTCCATTTCACTGGACACCACCGGTAAATGGCGAACCCGAATTTCCATAAGAAGTCCGAGAGCGTACTCAACCGTGTCTTCTGGTCGAAGAGGTGGTGTAGAATGACTTAGGAGTGATTTTACTGTCATATTGTCTGGTTGCAAGCTGTTTGCAGCGGGCTACTATCTGAAATATGATGCAGCAATCTGCGTGCCGTTTCTATCGTATTCACCGAATTAGTGTCAATTCACGTAAAATGTGCTCTCAATTAGCAGCGAGAAACGCTTCACGTATCAGATTTACGGCAAAAGATGCCTATATACAAGACACTTTTCAGTCCCAAATCAAACCTCTTCAACAACCTTTAGATCACGGTGTCGAGCTATCAAGGGCTCAATATCCTCCGTGAACTTAGGCGCGGCACGAAACTGGAGACGCACAACGGCATGTGTTTCATCATCGTACGGTACCCGAGCATACATGTATTCCTCGGAGACCACTTCCGCCACTTTTCGAATATAGGCGATTGCTTTCTGATCCGTCACGGGCATAATGACGTCGTATTGCGCGAAATCTGACTCCATAACGTCTAGAACCCGCGTCTTCAGATCGGCTAAGCCAATTCCCCGAAGCGCCGAGACAAATGCCGCTTCCGGATATTCATCCTTAAGCGCTGCCAAGATTTGAGGGTCTCCTATCGCATCGATTTTGTTGAATACAAGCAACGTAGGTTTGTCCAACGCACTCAACTCTTTGAGCATTTCGTTCACGACGCGCATCTGCTCCTGAAATCGACGATGAGACCCATCGAGCACGTGCAACAACACGTCTGCTTCACGCACTTCATCAAGGGTGCTTTTAAAACTCTCAATGAGCCGATGGGGTAGCTTGCGAATGAAGCCCACCGTATCGGAGAGCAAGACTTGCTTGTTCTGCGCAATAAACACTGTTCGCGTGGTCGCATCCAATGTCGCAAAAAGCTTGTCTTCAGCCAGCACGTTCGTATCAGCTAGTGCATTCATCAGCGTAGACTTACCAGCATTCGTATATCCTACGAAGGATACCCGGGTAAAATCGGATCTCCCTTTTCTCTGGGTCGTCCGTTGCTGATCAATTTTAACCAGTCGATCCTTCAGGGTTGAAATACGCATGCCGATCATTCGACGATCCGTTTCAATCTGCGTCTCCCCTGGTCCACGCATTCCAATTCCACCCTTCTGCCGAGAAAGATGGGTCCACGCGCGAGTCAGTCGCGTTCTGATATACTCCAACTGCGCGAGTTCAACCTGCGTTTTAGCTGTTGCAGAGCGCGCGTGTCGTGCAAAAATATCTAGAATCAGAGCAGATCGATCTAAAAGCTTAACCTCTAATTCGCGCTCTAAATTTCTCAGCTGAATCGGGCTTAAATCATCATCAAAGACAAGGAGATCCGCCTCCGTCTCGTCAATGATCTCTTTCAACTCCTGAACCTTTCCCTTCCCGATATAGGTCGCAGCGCTCACCTTCTGCATGGAGGGTACCATTTCTTCGATGACGTTAGCACCGGCCGTATCAGCAAGCAATGCTAATTCACGGATCGAATCGTCTACATCTAATCTAGATTCTCCAGATCGAACGACGCCCACCAAAATGGCCTTTTCTCGTTCAGTACTCCGGGTTTCATAAACTTTTGTGCCTTTCTTCGTAGCGGTGGCAACCGGCTTATCAGTTTTCAAGCGCTTTACGACTCGATATACGTTGAACGGGATGGTCGATCTGAACATCCAACTTGGAGCGAATGAGACTTCTAAATCGCTCTACATTTTGCATGGGTACAAGCAGATCTAGGCGCTGCCGCTCCCCCATAAAATCCTGATACAGAAAGGCAAAGTGAGTGCGCTTTCCTTCGTCTACTTCAAAATAATCCGATATCTGACCCCAGCCCACGGCATCGTTGGAACGCCCAGCCTCAGGAATAATACCATACTCGGTGATAACGGCCGTCGAAGAGAGCGCAACGGCCACAAACCAGAAAATGCCTCCCAGAAAATACCCGCCAAAAATCCAACTATTCAAAAGCGGAGCGGTGTTTTGGACATAAACCAAAAACACGATGACCAACCCGATAAATAAGGTCGGCCAAACCGGAATAGTCGTCAGCTTAGGAGAATACCATGTCATTCTAACGCCCCTGATACGCAGTCGATGCAGCGTGGTCATCGCAAGCAGCAGTCCTGTGACTCCAAGAAAGGAGAGAACTAGAATGGTATGTATCGTATTGACCACGTTCGAACGGTTAAAGGGCTGATTCCGGGCGCCAATGTTTAGCGACCAGCATTTCTAGTAGCAGAAAGATCAACGCAAGCCCCAAAAAGACGTTCCAGAGCTCAATTCCGGATCGTGCCATTCTCAACTGATCGTCTAGGCTTGAAGCACCCGTGAGCGAAAGATCCAGTATGGTGATGTCAGCATCCATCTGAGATTCCAGCATCGATTCCGCGTCCGTCGGATCAGAAAGTGCAAGATTCGATTCTGCCGGATCCGGATGCACTACAATGCGACGAACCACATCGTTGTTCACTAACACATCATACGTGCCAGGAATAAAAAACGAGCCGGTTAATTCAGCAACGACTGCTCCCAGCACGGTCCGCTGTTCAGGGACAAATTCTTGACCTGCTTCATCCCGGATCGTTATTCGTGTCGCACCAGGTACCCCCGCAAGGCGTAGTTGCATGCCAGATCCAGTAAGCATCGACTCACCACTAACCGATGCGGTAGCCGAGAGATAGTAAAGTGATCGATATAGCAGAGGAACGAAAAGTCCGCGTACGGGAAGGTCACTCCATCGCACACCTGCTTCAACACCAAACATGAGAACGGATCCTTGTCCCGAACGAATCTCTTGAAGGAAAGGAACGTCGCCCGTCAGAGAAATAATGGTCTGCTCTGCACCCTGCGCCGGTACATAGTTCATCATGCGGAAAAACACGGGCTGCTCTAATTGAGGCGTTCGTCCAGAAAGATCCGACTCAAACATGCCCTCGAAAAGCGTGTGATCTGTATCCACTCGGTCAAATACGCCCACCGATTGGCCCGAAGCACTTCCTGCTGAAATACCCGTAATACGTCCGGCTCCTAGGTCGCTCAACAAGCCATTGAAATCATCCAACTGCATGTCATCGCCAGGGAAGATCAAAAGACCCCCACCACCCTTAACATACGCCGTCACTGCAGCGCGCTCACCCGAAGACAACGTGGTCACACCATTTAGAACGACCGCGTCAAACTGCCCAAGAACGGAAGCAGACAATGCGGTTTCAGACACTTCTTCCAAATTGAACCGGGCAGATGAAGAAGACAGTTCGGTCGAAAGCCCTAAACGCAAATAGGCACCATCCACCCCGCTTCCGTTCACAAGCAAGACATTTCGTTGTTCTGGAACGTGAAGCGTAAAGCGCCTAGAGTTGTCGTAGAGATACTGGTTGTCATCCAACGTAACTCGGCCGGCCAACCAACCCCTACTGTTGGGTAGCACCGAAAAGCGAGCAGACGAACTCGCTCCTGCGCCCAAGTCCAAGGTTGCTTGACCCACTCTTTGATCCTCTATAAAGACCGAAGCCACCACACCTCGCACATCATCCGTTCCAAAATTGGTAAAAAGAGCCTCAATCTGTACCGGCTGATTCTGCGCAATGATTTGAGAAATAACCTGGACGTCCACAACCGCCACGTTTCCCCGTCCATCAGTTCCAACCGGCAGAAGCACCACGCGTGTTTCCGCAGAAACCGGAACCAGTGCAGAATCCGATAGCGTGCTTCCCTGAAGGTCAGAAACCACATAAATCTCTTTATTCAATACCGATCGCTCGTCCAGTTCAGCTGCCGCTCTCGAGATGGCCTCCGAAAGCCGGGATCCTCCTACTTGCGGCTCTAACGCGTCAATGGCTTCTCGAACCGATTCAGCATTCAGAAAAGACGATGGGGAAGGGGGTACATTAGGAGTAGGCACCAAAATCCATTCATCGCCGGATTCAAAATCACTCAAAAGACCCTTGGTAAGGGCCTTAGCCTGATCGATATAAGACCCAGATCCATCCCTCAATGCCATGGATGTCGAGTTATCGAAAACAAGGGCAGAAACCGTTTTACCTCGAGCACCAAACGTTCCTGCCAGATTTCCCTGAAGAGTGGGACGGGCAAATGAAAGAACGAAACAGGCAATTGCTAGGGTACGCAGGGCCAGAAGCAACCATTGCTTGATGCGCACACGCTGCATCGTGCTCTTTTTCAATTCCTGCAAAAAGGCCAGCGAACTAAAAGCCACCCGTTGAGGTCGCCTAAAATTGAACAGATGGATGATCAGAGGAATTGCAGCAGCCGCTAGTCCAATCAGCAGAAGTGGATTAAGAAATGTCATGTGGTGATGGCGCGCAGCGGAGGAGTGAGTGATCACGTCCAGATGAGGGGCTTCCTACCGAATGTTACCGATGCCTGTTCCTGTTTTAAACCGGACATTTTTCTCGATTGAATTGGCATCCAAACTTGCCATGAGGCGTTCTCCCCGTCTACGCCCTTTTTTCCAACCTCTCTGTCTCTCATCCGTGGCCAAGCCCCGCGCCAAGTCTGCTGCTAAAAATCGCACCATCACCGTGCGTGGAGCACGACAACACAATCTTCAGAACGTTGATCTGGATCTGCCCAGAGGGAAATTGATTGTTTTTACCGGACCGTCTGGATCAGGAAAATCGTCCCTCGCCTTCGACACCATTTACGCCGAAGGTCAGCGTCGATATGTGGAAAGCCTGAGTGCATATGCTCGTCAGTTCTTAGAGCGGATGGACAAACCTGATGTAGACCTCATTTCAGGCCTTGCTCCGGCTATCGCCATTGAGCAGCGCACGATGTCGAAAAACCCACGCTCCACGGTCGCGACGCAGACTGAGATTTACGACCACCTGCGACTGCTTTATGCGCGCATTGGAACCACCTATTCTCCGGTTTCGGGTGAGGTTGTTACTCGAGATTCTCCCAGATCTGTGGCACGTGACCTCCTAGAGCAATGGGAAGAAGGCACCCGGTTTTACCTCTGCTTTCCGTTTCCATCTCACAAGAAGAGCAAGGTTAAAGACGAACTAGTTGTACTTCAAAAACGTGGCTTTTTTCGAATTCTGGCTCTTCCAACCGAGAACCAGCGAAAAAAAGGAGCCGCCGAGCAGGTCATAGATCTAAATGAGACGGATCCAGAGACCGTCCGCATTGCTCGCGACCGGCTTTTTGTATTAGTCGACCGTCTTGCGATTCGACGCAACGACATTGCTGTCGAATCGCGGATTGCAGACTCCGTTGAACAGGCTTTTTCAGAAGGTAGCGGTCGCTGTATTGCCGTTGTTGCCAATACAGCGGAAACCCTTTCGTTCAGTCAGTTCTTTGAACGGGACGGAATCAGATTCGAAGAGCCGACACCGCACTTTTTTTCTTTCAATTCCCCACTCGGTGCCTGCCCCACCTGTCAGGGATTCGGCCGAACCACGGGTATTGATCCAGACCTGGTCATTCCAAACCCCGAATTATCTATTCGACAAGGCGCAATTGCTCCATTTCGCGGAGAGACCTGGAGCAAGCACTTCCGAGCACTCATTCGTGTGGCGGCCGACGAGCGCATCTCGATAGACACGCCATTCGGTGCGCTCGATGAAGCCTCAAAAGAACTGGTCTGGGAGGGGAAAGCCGACTATTCCGGTATTAACGGACTGTTTAGTTATCTGCAAAAGAACAGCTACAAGATGCATTTTCGCATCTTTCAAGCCCGATTCAGAGGCTACTCGACGTGCACCGAGTGTAAAGGAGCGCGACTCAGAAAAGAAGCACTCTATGTCAAAATAGACGGTCATCACATCGGAGAAATCTGCGAGATGACCACCTCAGATGCACAGTCATTTTTTGACAAACTCGTGTTATCAGAACACGATGAAGCCATCGCCGGCCGAGTCCTTGAAGAAATTCGCAAGCGCTTGCGCTACCTAGTGGACGTAGGATTAACCTATCTAACACTAGATAGATTGAGCCAAACACTGTCCGGAGGAGAAAGCCAACGAATTCACCTCGCTACGTCGCTGGGCTCGTCTTTGGTGGGAAGCCTCTATGTGCTGGATGAGCCCTCTATCGGGCTCCATCCCAGAGATACCGACCGGCTCATTTCCATTCTTGAACACCTCCGAGATATCGGCAATACGGTTCTCGTAGTCGAACACGAATCTGAAATGATGCAGCGGGCAGATTACATCGTAGACCTGGGTCCGGGTGCTGGGCGGCACGGAGGGCATATCGTTGCACGCGGCCCCCTTTCAGATATTCTACATGATCCGGCTTCACTTACCGGTGCCTACTTAAGTGGCACGAAAACCATTCCTGTCCCGAGGTCGCGTCGCCCCGTGGTTGAGCGTGATCAACTTATCATCGAGAATGCCCGGCAACACAACCTGAAACGCGTCACGTCGAACTTTCCACTCGGAATGATTGTGTGCGTTACGGGTGTGAGCGGATCTGGAAAATCCACATTAGTTCATGACACCCTGTATCAAGGACTTGCTAAACTAAAAGGCACCCACTCGGGTGATGGTAAAGTCGGTCGGCACACCGCTATCCGCGGCCACCAACTCGTGGACCAGGTAGAAATGGTAGATCAGTCACCTATCGGTAGATCTCCCCGATCCAATCCAGCCACGTATGTAAAAGCTTTTGATACCATCCGGCAGCTATTCTCCGGAACGTATCAAGCCAGAATCAGGGGCTACAAGCCTGGTTATTTCTCGTTCAATGTGCCAGGCGGACGATGTGAGACGTGCCAGGGAGAAGGCGTAGTACGAATCGAGATGCAATTCTTAGCTGATCTATTTCTTGAATGTGATGCGTGCAAAGGAAAGCGCTACAAGCAGGATGTGCTGGAAATTCGGTACCAAGGAAAAAGCATCGATCAAGTCCTTGATATGACCATTGAGGATGCCGTCGCTTTCTTTTCAACGGAGAAGTCACTCGTTCGAAAATTAGGAGTTTTGTGCGATATCGGGCTGGGTTACCTGAGTTTAGGACAACCATCAAACACCCTTTCCGGAGGTGAAGCACAACGAATCAAACTGGCTTCTCATCTGGGTAAGGTGAACCGAGAACGCACGCTTTACATATTTGATGAGCCGACCACCGGCCTACACTTTGACGATATTCGTAAGCTGCTCGATGCCTTCAATGCACTTGTAGAAAATGGCCATTCCGTCATTGTTGTTGAACACAACTTGGATGTCATTAAATGTGCCGATCATGTGATCGATTTGGGACCTGATGGCGGAGTCCGAGGCGGATTCATCGTTGCCGCCGGAACGCCCGAAGAAGTCGCTGAAGAAGAGAAGAGCCACACCGGTCGATATCTCAAACCGCTTCTCGGCTGATTTAAGCCGAAGCTATTTACCTGGTCAAGAGTTCGATATTGTCGAAGTCTGCTTCCGATACGGATTTCGTGTTGTCTGAATCCGACCAGAGACGCATATATAAAGGCTTGTTGGGCGGGTTTTCCTTGAAAACCCGCTTATAATCTGCTATCACATCACGCTCGACCCGGATCCAATCTCCCGATCCATCCAAATCCGAAGACACCACGATGACTTTCAGCTTTCCATACGAAGAAATGGTGCCCACTGGTAAGGAACTCGAATACACGTATTTGATGATTTTGGGTCTTTTTAGTAAAAACCCCTCAATCGAAAAAACCACATAGACACCAGCTCCTGAATCGTTCAGCTTATCCTTGTCTTCGCGTGCGCCTTTTGGCAGAATGTTCGCTCTCCAATCCCAGGCTAAGATCGGATGTTCTCGCAGATCCCATTCAAAACCATCGCCGTTTTTCTTATTGATGTGAACGGCTTCTCCGCTGGAAAACGCCCTTACAAATCGACGACCGGCTTCGTGTTTAACGTAAAACCACTCATCATCGTCGATGAACTGTTCGGTGAGAGGGACCAATTTACCATTGTATTGAGCATTCCACTTTACGGGCAGGGCATCCTCGCCGTACGACTCAAAATCATCGATGACTACTCGACCAGCCGACTGGGCATAGACCGGTATCTCACCCAGTAGAGCGAGCATGAGTATCACTAACAGGATTCTATTCATACACATATAGCCGTGGTCAATGCCCTAAAAGCAACGGGGGTCCATAGACAGATTTAACGTTTTTTCCCTTCAAACTATTATGTAGTGGCGCCAGCCGTGTGCATATTACAAGCCTTGTTGAACTAGACCCTATTCTCCGTGTCCGACCGACCTCTTATATCATGCGTCATGGTAACTGCCGACAGACACGATCTGTGTCGCCGCGCGATCCGATCGTATCAAGAGCAGACTTGGGAAAATCGAGAATTGATCGTCTTGGATAATGGCAAGTCCCCGATGCAATCCCTGCTATCGGACCTGCCCGAGGCCCAGGTGAACTATCGCCACGTGGAAAATAACGAGCAAACCACGATTGGGGAATTGAGAAATCAATCTCTAGAAATGGTTTCTGGCGATGTGGTCGTTCCGCAGTGGGACGATGACGATTGGTCTGCTCCAGATCGACTAGAAACTCAACACGCAGCGCTAGTACGTGAACAGGCTGATGCCGTGACGCTTTATGCGACACTAATGCACGTAGATGACCCTTTGTATTTTCACAAGCCGTTTTACGGTTTGCTTAAAGGAGGGGTGCCCCCCACGGTCATGCACCTAAGGGATGACGAGGTGCGCTTTCCCGAACTTCGACGCACATCAGATACGCATTATAAGAATGTCTGGCGGCAGCGCAGGTATCATATTATGCCTATGAAGCATGCCCACCTCCACCTCAGGTACTTCCATGGAGATAATCTGTGGGAACGAGATCACTTCATCCGCAGAATGCGCAATACACCTCAGGACCTGATTGCCTACGGATGGTGGAAGTTTGTGCGCCGCAATATCTTCGGGCATTCAAGATTCCAGATTTCAGCTGATGCACGGCATGCCTTTGCCACCTATTTGGATCACTCCCGCGAGTGCGACTTGTTTGCCGAGTTCCTCCAAAAGGCCTGATTTAGCATCCGTCGCAGGCCTACGCCCGCCGTCTTCGTTCCAACATCTTGTCAATCCACTCATCCCAAGGAAAGGCCAAGATGATCAATTCGTAGACCGAAAGGATGAACAGAATGTCCATAGTCAGCCAAATGCCCACGTGTAGTCCCAAAATGGCCAGCATAACCCACATTCGAGTGCGCCTGAACCAGACTAACCATGAAAACAGTTCTGCTATCAGGCCAAAAGCTAAAAACAGGGTAGCTATAAGTAGCGAGGATAAGGCCAACTCCTGAACGAAATTTAGCTCCACAAATCCGGAACGCGCAATTTCATCCACTGCTTTTTCGTTGATCCACATCCACAGATGACGTCCGTCCGGCCAGGTGATACCCGAGGCTACCAACTTGCTAATCGCCGCGCTCGTGTACGCCAACCCAAGAAAGAAGTAGGTAAACCCTAATCCGAATCGACTCCTACTTGTCTCATCTGGATAAAACAATTGACCACAAGCGAATCCGAGTAACCCCATGCCGACCAAATTCGAGCTGTGGGGAATTTCTCCTAACGTGAAGCGCGCGGCATATTGAATGATCAAAAGCACAAAAGCGATCGCATAGGGCCAGCGCCCTAATCGGGCCCAACCAAGAAGTACGAGCACAGAAATAAGCCCCGCATTCCAGAGTGGCAGGGTATTGCCATGCATAAAGGAAATATCTACATACCGTGCGAGGCCTAGCGGTAGTACGATATCCGAAATCCGCAGCGTGTACTGGCCCCAAGTCCACGCCAGATACATCGTCCCCAATACGATGAACGATTCAAAAATCTTCCTGAAAATGATTTGACCGCTGGATTCCGCCCGATCAAATTCAAACAGGTTATCCATCAAATTCCAATTCGGTGCCTGCCTCATTGCTGCACCTCTGGATTAACCTGATCGCCCTTGGGAGACAATAAAACATAGGGAGTTGCTTCTACGAGCACTTCATGATCCTCAGTCAGCTCTCCCCGAACGCGATAGATCACGATCTGATATAAGGGCGTCTCGGATCCAAAAAACATGTTTCTGAGCGCGGCCACACGTACGGAATCCCATATAGTCGTTTTTGAAACGAAATTTGCTAGATCAATGGGATCAACACCCATTTTTTTAACCGAAAATGGAGCCCCAGGTACATCCGCTAGTCCCACGACTTCCCATGAAGTGGAATCATCCTCTGGGAATTCGCGGACCAAAGATCGGGACCAGTTATTTCCGCCTTGAGAGAACATCGGATAGATGCTAAAAGGCCAGAACTCACCAAGATTAGTGGCTACCGTTACAGCGTACACCACGAGTACGACCGTACCTATGGTTCTCGCTTTTTTCGCCAGTGCCTTACCGTTCATTGCTGATCAATTGCGTAAATTGCGTGGTTTCGAGCCGTCCTGCCGTACAAGGTCCAACCATTTGACCGAAAAAAAGACATTTCGAACGATATTTAGCCGGTTTTCCTCTTCCCCAAGAGGGAAACGGATTGTGGCCGCACTCCGAACGGTTCTCGGCATAGCCGTCGTTGGTCTTCTCGTTTGGCAGCTTTCCAATATTGGTTGGAGAGAAGTCATTAGCGAAATGCCGAAGACACCCTGGTTCTACGTAACAGTTGCTGTAATGTACGTTACGCTGCCGATTTTCGAGACTGGAATTTACGGTACTTTTTTCTCCGCTCCGCGTCGGGCTCTTTTTTCCGTATTTGTTCGCAAAAAAGTCCTCAATTCTGATCTCGTTGGTTATTCAGGGGACGTGTTTGTGTTGTTCTGGCTCAAGGAGCGGCTAAACCTGACCGAAGGAAAAGTACTCCGGTTCATGGTGGACAATGGAATCACCTCCTCACTAGGTGCCTTTTCTGCAACCGGCATTCTTTTTGGGATTCTGCTAACCACAGGGTCCATCCGCATTGGAGACTTCATCGGAGACAATGACCCGATGCTCATCCTAGGGGCTATTCTGCTGGCCGCCGTCCTTATCGCAGTGGCATATCGGTTTCGTCGGACGATTTTCTCCCTTTCAGGAAAGGCGGTTTTAGGGATTTATCTAGCTCATTTTATTCGCTTCATGCTGAATTTTGCCATGCAAATAACGCAGTGGTGGGTCGTCTTGCCAGATATGCCGTTTCACGTCTGGGGGACCATGTTGGCTATTGTTACCATATCCAACCGGCTCCCATTTGTCCCAGCCAGAGACCTGCTCGCAGCCAGTTTAATTCTCGGAATGCCAGGCGTCGTTGAAAGCTCTGGCCCAGCCATTGCAGCAATGCTCACGACCCGAATTGTGCTCGATCGAATTCTAAATCTGGGTCTTTTCGTTCCCCTTTCTTTGTCGGATCGAAAAAAAAGTGATACCCAATCGACTTAAGCCGCGGCTACACCAATGTCGCAGACATTGAAGGATTTTCAAGAAGGTCATTAGAGTCCTTCTCCGACTTTAGGTGATATCATTTGGCCCCAACTCCTCACATAGCTATTGAGCGCGATAAACGCGTTGCGCTTTTTACCGGTGCATACAACCACGTAGTAGATGGCGTTTCGTTAACGCTCAACCGCCTCGTGTCGTATTTGGAGTGCGAAGAGATACCTGTGCACGTATTCGCTCCGTCCGTAGACGATCCACCCATTGAACATGCGGGTACGATGACCGACGTACCTTCCTTTAATATGCCGGGCAGGCCTGAGTATCAGATTTCGTTTGGAATGAGTCCGCGCGTATTTCAGGAATTGGAGCAATTCAAGCCGACCATCGTCCACATTGCCACACCTGACTTTTTAGGCCTTCAGGCGCTGAAATATGCTCGCAAGAGAAATATCCCAGTTGTCGCCTCCTATCATACCCATTTCAGTTCTTATCTGGCCTACTACCGGATGCAGAAGCTCGAGGGCGCAATGTGGGCTTATTTGCGTTGGTTCTATGAGCGATGTGAACACCTTTACGTCCCCTCAAACTCTATGGCAAACGTGCTCAAGGAGCATGGCATTGACAAGGGAATTGAATTGTGGCCAAGGGGTGTAGACGTCCGCTTGTTTAACCCCTCCAAACGTTCGATGTCTTGGCGCCGAGATCATGGATTTGCCGACGATGAAATCGTCGTTTCTTTCATCAGCCGTCTGGTCGTTGAAAAAGGACTCGATGTGTATGCCGATGTGCTGCAAAAATTAAAGGATGCTGGGAAAAACGTACGCGCACTCGTAGTAGGATCTGGTCCAGCAGAAGACATGCTGCGCGAGCGGTTTCCGCGAGCGCACTTTCTGGGACATCTTGAGGGAGAGGAATTGGCCAAAGCGTACGCCTCCTCAGACCTATTCCTATTCCCATCAACGACAGAGACCTTCGGCAATGTGACGCTCGAAGCCATGGCTAGCGGTATACCAACGTTGTGTGCCGACGCCACAGGAAGTAGCTCCCTTGTGGTGCACGAAAAAACAGGCTATCTGGCCATACCTGGGGAAATTGATTCATTTGTTGACTACGCATTGCGCCTCGTCAATAGTCTTGAAAAACGCCAAGAAATGGGCCTAGCCGCTCGCACGGAGGCTGAAACATATAGCTGGCGACGTATTCTGGGGAAAATTGATAGTTACTACGATCATATTTTGACACCTGCCCCCAGTGGCGATGGTCTTCAGGGCCCGAGCCCATCCCGTATGACGACCAACGGTCTGGCTATTACTCCCTGATTCATTTTAGCTCCAGACTATAGTGCGACTGGTTTTTGTCACCCATTCTTTCTCGCCTCCTGATCGGCCACTAGCCAACGTGGGAGGTATGCAGCGGGTTGCCATGGAATTGGACGCTGCATTGCAACGAAAACAAAGCAATGAGTTCAGTTATGATGCCATTCTACTGGTAGCCAGTTGGAAGTGGATTCATGTGTTGGTCGCTCCGTTTCTCATCAAGACCTTCTTCTCTCTCAGAAAACGTATAAAGAGAGGCGAGGTGGACGTCATCGTGTTTTCCAGTATGGTAACGGCCTGGTTAGCATTACCCTTACGAAAACTGTTGAAACAGCACGGCGTGCGTGTCGCCTCAATCGTGCACGGCCTAGACGTAACCACCCCCAATGCTTTGTACCAGAAAGTCGTACCTCACATATTTGGTGCGTTGGATATCGTACTGCCCGTAAGTGGCCCTACCGGAGAGGCGTGCGTAGAGCGCGGGCTCCCGCCCGCCAAGGTCCGCGTTGTGAACAATGGTGTTGAACTAGATCGTTTCCCTCCATTTGAAATGCGTGCGGGAGCCCGCGCGAGCCATCCTTTCCGATCTGATCTGCCGAAGGATGCCATTTTGCTCACTTCTGTGGGCCGACAGGTTAAGCGCAAAGGATTTGCTTGGTTCATCGAACATGTGATGCCTCGGCTTCCTGAACACGTTCACTATTGGTTGGGAGGAGATGGACCAGAAGGAGACGCTATTCAATCAGCGATAGATGCGAATCATTTAGGCAATCGAGTGCGACTTCTCGGTAGGCTCGGAGATGCCCAACTAACCAATCTGTATCAGAGCGCGGACCTGTTTCTCATGCCCAATATTCCGGTCCCCGGTGACATGGAGGGATTCGGCATTGTCATGCTAGAAGCCGCTATGAATGGTTTGCCAGTAGTTGCCGCTCGACTAGAAGGCATCAAAGAAGTTATCACCGTTGGTAAAAATGGTTACTTCGTCGAGTCCGGAGATATAACGGGCTACACTGACCGAATCGTTACCCTAGATCTCGATCGAACCTCTCTAGGAGCTCTTTCAGACTCCTCTAGGGCGCATGTTGCCGAGACCTTCGGATGGGATGCCGTAGCGGAGCAATACTTGGAGCACCTCTCTTAGCAAGAGCGAAATCTGTGGTTCAGCATTTAGGTGGTTGCACGATTTTCAAGCCACTGCAATAGAGCTGGCAGGAAAAGAAGCGCCGCTACCAATGTCGATCCGATTCCAAACACGGCTAACAATCCGATAGATTCTAGTCCAGGATGAAAGCTGAGGAGTAACCCAGCAAACCCAACCATCGTCGTAAGCGAGCCCATCGCAACGTGTTCACCTGTGGAGCGCAATACCCGACGTAAGGATCCCTTGCCCTCCTCTTGGTACCGATGCACGATGTGCACGCCGGCATCATTACCGATTCCGAGTACCGCTGGGAGCACAATCAAATTATAAAAATTTAGGCGCGCCTCGAACAGTTCAACCATCAACATCATCCAAAGCAAACCAACCATAAGAGGTAGTACCGCGAGACCCATCCAACGCAAGGTCCCAAAATTGAGATACATGAGACCCAGCACGATGATAAAGGTCGCTAATACCATCCAAGGAGCTTCACTACGCATCAGTTTCAGCATATCAGCTGCTACAAGCGAAGTTGAACCCGCATGGTAATCCATACCGTCGGCCGTCGTGATCGTCCCAACATCCTCAGAAAAAGCTATGGACTGACGTCCGTCCGAAAGACCTACAGAAGGGTAGATGATGACAAAATTACCCAGCTCCCCCGACTTGGAAGTGAACTGCTTACGTAAAAATGCGGGCACCTCTTCAAATGCAAGAACCCGAGATGTGCTCGATGCTCGGCGCAGTCTCTCCATGTCTTCTGATTCATCTAGCTCTAAAAATGAATCCGCCAGCTTTTCCCGGATACCCTCCAGACGGGATAACCGTTCTTTTTGAGCTCCTTCATTCATTGGAAACCGATCTTGAAGAGACTCAGCGCGCTGAATGGTCGGAGACAACGTATCGGTTTCAATTATTAGATTGACGGCCTGTGTAATCGGATCAATTTCCTCAACCGTATCGACTACGATGTACGCCGGATTTCGCCGGCGCTTGTCGTTGTAGACCTTCCGAACGATGTCCCGACGAGCTTCGTACTCCTCATAGCTGGGCTCCAGCTCTCCAAACCGATACTCGAAAGACACGCGGGGCAGCATGATAACAGCGGACATGACCGCGACCACGCTCAGGGCGAGGATGACACGAACGGCTGGAAATGGTTTAGACAGCGCGACGGTTGGCTGCAATCGGGTTGAGGTGGCCTCTAGACGGAGCAGCCGAATTTTTTCGAAGACCGCAATTAGTGCCGGAAGAACGATTAACATCGCAATCAAGGCGAATAAAATACCTGTCCCCGCCATGAATCCGAACTGGGAAAACCCCCTAAAATCAGCGACAACGAGGACAAACAAGGCTAGAGATGTCGTAAGGGCCCCAATCGTAATGGCCTGGCCCGTACTTAAGAATGTGGACTCGGCAGCATCAATGACTGATTTGCCAAGCGCCCGCTCTTCCGAATACCGTGCGTAGAAGTGAATACCAAAGTCTATGCCTAGTCCGAACAAAACCAGACCAAGTGTAGATGTCATCAGGTTCAATTCGCCATACACGATAAATGCTAAGCCAAACGTCCATGAAAGACTCATAAAAAGAGGTAACCCGATTACAACGGCCATGACCGGCATGCGAGCAATTTCGGCAAGGAGAATGCGTCCTTTGAGGGTTCCACCTGCCCTAGCTGTGTAGGACTTGTAGAAGAAGTACAACACGACCATCAGGAGAACAGCGAAAACACCCGACCCGAAAGAGTCCAGCACATCTTGTTGAATCGTCTTCACCTCAATCATCTGCCTAAGAAGGCGCCCCGCGAGAGTCACTTTCATTTCAGGAGCGATGGACGTCGGGTTTAATTCAGCGACCAGCTGCTCAAGGTCTACATACGCTGACTCTATGAACTGGATGTCAGCGGCCTGCGCCGGAAAAAAGCGAAGCACCATCGTTAGACTATCGTCCGAAATAGGGTATTCCTTCGAAACGATTTCGTTGTAAATCGAGGCTAGCTCTTCACCTACCGAATCTGGTTCTACATCTTCATCTTCGAGATCGAAGTAAAACGGTGAGGCTTCTAAACGGGCTTGCTCAATCTGATCATCCAGCCAGCCATCCAGTAAATCAAGTTCTGCCGGTGTCGCAAAATAGAGTGCATTGTCTTTCAGAAATTCCGTGTCCTTGCGGTATTCTACCCGCTGGAAGTACGGCTCCTCGTAGGACTCACCCTTAAGTGCGAGGACGGCCGGAATGAGTTGCTCTGCGAATGCTTTGTTGGACTCGAACGAGTCACTTTCAATGGCAATGGCCGCTTCACTTTCTCCCCCAACCGTATCCCGCAAGCGCTCTAACGCTTGGGAGCTGGAGTATTCAGCCGGAATCAGATTAGCCAGATCGGTGTCAATGGTAAGCCGCATGGCTGACCGAACTCCGAAAACAGAAAACAACAAGGCGACCAAGAGGACGAGAGGTGCATACTTCACGACACCCCGGATCATTGGTCCAAGCCGATTGAAAAATGTATGCATCTTAAAAAGTTAGCGGTCAGAGTCAATCACGAGTGCTTTTGCACGGAGGTCGTCGAACCCTCAGATCCCCCTTTAGGTTCGGAAAGAAGGTAGGGTTTAAGGGGTTAGATCGCGTTCTAGGTGCAATACTCTTGAATTTCATGCCTGCAACCTCGCCGAATAGCCTCATTGTGCCTTAGGTTTGCACATGATGATCGGACTCCGTTCAGGGCCCTTTTATCTTCTAAGGCATCCCCTTATTTCGAATCAGCACAAATCCATGAGTATCAATCCGAACACCTACGACGCACTTGAAGTAGGGCAATCCGCTACCATTACTCGATTTATTTCAGCTGCAGATGTTCAAACATTTGCTGACGTGACGGGAGACGACAATCCTATTCATATTAATGCTGAGTATGCTGAAACCACACGCTTTGGCAAGCCGATCGTGCATGGAATTTTCCTGCTTGGCATCATTTCCAAAGCTCTAGGTCGTGACTTTCCTGGTCCTGGATGCATCGCGGTCTCCATTCAGGCCCGTTTTCTGCGCCCCGTTCCGGTCGACTCTGAAATCACAGTTGAAGTGAAAGTGGCCGAAAAGATTGAAAAGTATCGCCACATTAAAATGAAAACCTACATCTACCTGAACAAGAAGATGTGCGTGGGCGGCGAAGCTATTCTCATTCCCCCAGGAGAAACAACCATCTAGTGCCAGCAGCTAGCGAACGATTTTATAGATCATTCCTGCTGGAACTCGTGCGTTCAATTCAACTTGGTTCAAAATGGCCAGCGTTAAAGGATCCACACTTTGTCCGGATACTAATGCGTTGAACGTCGTCGTATTTCTGACGGTTCGCAAGGCGACTCGACTCGGTTGCTTTGATAAAATGGCCTGATTAGTCTCTCGTCTGAATCCCTGCATGGTGGAAGAAAAGCTTCCCGCATAGGTAGACCACTGATTTTTCAGCGCCATTCCGGTAAACGAGAAGACACTTCCTGCATACTCGATGTATTGCACTCGGAGGCGAAGAGCATTCCCTTCACTATCAGAGGCGTCAGCAATAACGTAATGGGATGGTAACCCACCGGCCTGTCCCAGCCCTGATTCCACCACCTGCATGCCTTCCTGAGCCTTAAAGGCATCAGCTGCTTCGCGGGCCCGACCATACGACGCCTCAATAGCGAAGACAACGACAGCTTGCTGATTTTCTGGAACCATCACAACCTGAGTAGGCTGGTTGATCGCTTGAAATCCTGATGGCACCGGAAAACGGAATTTCATCTGTGGATGGTAAAAGACGCCAGCTTGCACAAATCCCTGACGGGGATCTTCTCCATACACTAATCCATGAACGTGCCTAAAAAGAGAAGAGCGTCCCACTTTGTTCATGGGAAAATCAGCCGCATAACGCTGGCTACGTTGCTGGATATAGATTTCTCGATTGCCCGGGTCAGGGTGCGACGAGAGAAGGCTCGGCAAAGCGGCTCCGGCTTTATCACTGAGTCGTTTTAGGGATCGGAAAAACGCAGCGCCTTCAGCTGCTCGATATCCGGCCATTGCCGCATATTCAACTCCTAACTGATCAGATTCTGACTCGGCATCTCGACCGTATTTGAGAAACATCAACTGAGTCGCCGTGCCACCAACATCCATCACGTTTTGCGCGGCATTACCTCCTAGCACGGCTTGGCTTCCAATCGCTCCAAGAAGCAGAGCGCCCATACCAAACTGCTGACGACGCATGGCGCGCGAGCCATGCCTGCCCACTATATGACCAATTTCATGTCCCAGTACCACGGCTAGTTGGGCTTCGTTTTCGAGATGAGCCAGTAATCCACGGGTCACATATACAAAGCCTCCTGGCAAGGCAAAGGCATTCACGACCGGACTGTCGAGTACACGAAAATGAAACGGCATATTGGCCCATACGGGGTCTACATCCCCTCGCCGAACATGACTGACACGTACCAGCGCTTGGCCTAGTGAATCCACATACTGGGCCAGATCTCGATCGTCGTATTCTCCATATTGAGCAACAATCGAGGCATCTGATTCTGATCCAATTTGGATCTCTTCTTGCGGAGACCAAGCGTAGCCAAACGATTTTCGTCCTGAAATAGGGTTCACGGATGATGCGCATCCGGCGGCAAAAACTAGTAAGAGAGCGACTGTGATCGTCGAGTGTATGGAGGATCTCTGCATTGTACTCATGATAGAGAAGGGGATTCTTCAGGTGTTGGGTCCACTTTCCCACCGGCAAACACCGGTATGGTGTGGCAGTCGTGACCCGCTAAATGATTATGAACAATTTCTTTTCTGGCAGCCGTCGTAATACTCTGACCAATAGAATCAGAACCCAAGATGTCTAGGAAAGCGGTAATCCTCTCAGGATCGAGATTGTCGAATATATCGTCCAAAAGCAATATCGGCATTTCCTCTGTGCGCTCTCGCAGATAGGCGTATTGCGCCAACTTCAACGCCATTCCAAAAGTACGATGTTGTCCTTGCGATGCGTACCTGCGAACAGGCAAGGCACCTAAAAACATATCCAGATCATCTCGGTGTGGGCCAACAAGCGTCATGCCCCTGTCTATTTCGTGGCGTGATTTTAACTGTATTAACTCTCGGTAGCGGGATTCTACAGATTCAGAAGATGCAGACTGATCTGAAAGGGGTTCATACTGGATAGAAGGGCGCTCTACCACATCGGCAATGCGGGAATACTCTTTCTCAAGGTGAATTGAAAAGGCCTCCACAAACTCGATTCGATCTTCTATAATGGCAGCGCCGTAGCGAATCAGTTCTTCGGTCCAGGAAGAAAGCAGAATAGAATCTGGCTGTTGTCTACGCTTCCTAGATGTTTGAAGGAGTTCATTGCGTTGTTTTAATGCCTTCCGGTAGCGCAATAAGTTGTCCAGATACAACGAACTGGCCTGCGAGACAATATTGTCCAAGAAGCGCCTTCTCACTTCTGGTCCCTCGGATGTTAGCTTATGATCGTCCGGCGAAAACACGACGATGGGAAAGCGACCTACTAAATCCGCCATGCGCTCAAGCGAAGATCCTCCGATAAACACTTTTTTGCCCTCACCAGGCATAAAGGCTACACGTACCTTTATTTCTCCACGATGATCGGATTCAAATACACCTTCGACTTCGTACAATGCAGCACCTTTACGTAACACGTAGCGGTCCCGCGATGTTAAAAAACTACGCGACAGACACAACGTGTGTACCGCTTCCAATATGTTCGTTTTGCCTACGCCGTTTGCTCCTACAAGTAGATTCATGCGATCATCAAACCGAACCTGAGATTCTTCGTGGCCCCGGTAGTTCTTAAGATGTAAGGACTTGATGATCACAGTCTGGATCTAGCTCCGTCTTTTTTGCGCTTTTCAGGATATTATCGCTCTTTTTGGGGTACGCTGAGGGAGAGTTTTCGTTCGGTGCTTGATTACCGTTTTGAAACCCTTCAACTTGCCTACAAGAGGCACGTAATCCACCCAATCTAGGTTCGAATGAGCAACGCTCCACCACTGTTTAACGAAATCCAGAAGCTGGCCACCGAACAGCGTAATCCGCGATCCATGCAAATAGATACTGCATCGGTACGCGATATTCTCGAGATTATGAACGCTGAAGACCAACTGGTCGCAGAAGCCGTCGGGACTCAGCTAGATGCCATAGAAATCGCAGTAAACCATATTGTTCATGCATTTCAACAAGGTGGACGCCTGTTTTATGCTGGAGCTGGTACCAGTGGACGACTAGGGATCCTAGATGCCTCTGAGTGTCCACCCACATTTGGTACGAACCCAGAAATGGTTCAAGGCCTAATTGCAGGGGGGCTTCCTGCTGTTTTTCAAGCCCAAGAAGGTGCTGAGGATTTGGAAGAAAATGGAAAACTTGCACTCATCGAGGCCGGCGTTACGGCCAAGGATGTGGTATGCGGAATTGCCGCCAGTCGACGCACACCCTACGTTGTGGGGGCTGTGAATTGGGCTCGGGAAATCGGGTGTAAAACACTCTTTATCACGTGTACCCCCCGTTCAGCATTTTCGCTCGATGTAGATGTGCCCATTTGTCCAGTAGTAGGACCCGAAGTCGTAATGGGCTCAACTCGCATGAAAAGTGGGACGGCACAAAAACTGGTTCTCAATATGCTTACCACTGCATCCATGATCCGAATGGGCAAGGTTTACGAGAACATGATGGTTGATCTGCAGATGACCAACGCCAAACTGGTGGAACGATCTAAACGAACGGTAATGATGGCTACAAGTGTAGATTATGGGGAAGCCACGTCCTTGCTGGATCAAGCAGGAGGACATGTAAAAACAGCACTTGTCATCAATTTATCCGGCGTGAGTGCACAGGAAGCAAGAGAACGGCTGGAGGCAGCCTCAGGTTTTGTTCGCTATGCCATACTGGGCGAGGCCTATTCTCCAGCATAAATGCGCGAACCACCCGTTTACGAATCAGTAGATGGATCCGTCGTCTCCCCCTTAAGCCTTTCAATCAGCTCGATCTCCTTTGTCTCTCTCGGCCATATATCAGAACATTACCTCAGCATCCTTTTCAAAACGACTCGGAGAGTGGGTAACCTCAACACCGTATGACACAGAAGTTGGCGAGCACATGTCAGTGCGCGGCGCTGCCGGGTCATTGCCTGCTTTTCTGACTGCACTAGCTCACGAACGGGCCAAGCGCCCATTGCTCTGCGTACTAGAAGACCCGGATAGCGCCGCGTTTTTTTGCTCCGATCTCCAACAAATTATTGGATCTGAAGACAGCGTCGTATTACTACCGCCATCGGACAACCGACCGTTTGATTCCGAGCACGTTCCTGACCCGGCACCTGTCATTCAGCGGGCAGATGTCATGCAACGCTTGGTCGACAATTTCTCGGGCATCATCGTGACATCAGTCGAGGCTCTCATTGAGAAAATGCCTCCCTCTGATCAGGTTGAACAGGCTTCGATGGATCTGCAGAACGGTATGGAAGTCGATCCAGAAGAATTGATTGAACGTTTAGTGGGACAGGGGTTTACACGTACAGAGTTCGTGGAGCAACCCGGTGATCTTGCCTTGCGCGGGGGCATTTTGGACATCTTTCCATTTACCGGTGCTTTTCCGATCCGAATCGAATATTTCGGTGACGAAATAGATTCCATCAGGGAGTTTGATATTCATACGCAGCGCTCCGTTAGTCGCCGAACTTCAGCCCGCATCGTTCCCAACATGGATGCGTCGGCCGATGAAAGCGAAGGTGCGCGCATTCCGCTAACAGATCATTTTCGAGGATCAGGCGGCTTACTTACCCTCATCAATAGTGCTCAACTATACGACGCCGCGACAGCCACTTTTAACGCCCGTGACGAGGCTCGGCAGGCCGCTATTACGCGCGATGAAGATGTAGCTGGAACGAGTGATTTTTTTCTCAACGAAGCTGAGCTCCGCACTGCACTTTACCCATTTCCTTGCCTTCATTTAGGCCCGTTTCAAGAGGATGTTGATGAACGCATAGAGGTGAGTTCAAGACCGCAACCCTCGTTCAACACGCGTATCGCTCAGCTTCGACGACGCCTACAAGAAAACCATCAAAATGGCTTAAAAACGACCATTTTATGCGACAACCCCGGACAGGAAGGTCGTATGATGGAGTTGCTTGAGGAAGACCTCGAAGCAGGCAGAACGGCTCTTAAAGTAGAGTCTCTTCATCGTGGTTTTGAAGTGGATGAACTTCAACTCGCTTTGTACACGGACCATGAGATATTTGACCGGTATCATCGCCCAACCGCCCGTAAGCAAAAACAGCGGTATGGTGGGATTAGCCTGCGAGAGCTTCAGCACCTTACACCTGGCGATTTCGTGGTCCATATTGACTACGGAGTGGGAAAGTTTGGCGGTTTAGAACGAATTGTTGTTCGGGAACGCAAGCAAGAGGTCGTGCGGTTACTTTATCTGAACGGCGACGTGTTATACGTTAACGTCAATGCCCTTTACAAGCTGCACAAGTACAAAGGGAAAGAAGGCCATCAGCCTGCATTAACCAAGTTAGGATCGGGGCAGTGGGAGAAAGCCAAATCCCGCACTAAGTCTCGTGTTAAGGATATCGCTCGGGATCTCATTAGACTGTACGCAAAACGAAAACAGTCCGATGGATTCGCTTTTGGACCGGATACTATTTGGCAGCAAGAGCTCGAAGCCTCTTTTCAATTTGAGGATACGCCAGACCAGGCTGCCTCTAGCGAAGCCGTTAAGGCTGACATGGAAAACCCGGTTCCGATGGACCGCCTAGTTTGCGGCGATGTTGGGTTTGGAAAAACTGAGATTGCCATCAGAGCCGCTTTCAAGGCCGTTCAAGACGGAAAGCAGGTAGCCATTCTCGTGCCGACAACCGTGCTGGCAATGCAGCACTATCGAACATTTTCAAAGCGCCTTGCCAACTACCCGGTCAATATTGGTGTTCTTTCACGGTTTCGGTCATCGGCACAGCTCAAGGAAACCATCAGCGATTTAAAGACCGGTAAGATTGATTTGGTGATCGGGACCCATCGATTGGTTTCCAAGGACGTTGAATTCAGCGAACTAGGCCTGCTTATCGTTGACGAAGAGCAACGCTTTGGGGTAGGTATGAAGGAAAAGCTGAGGAAGCTCAAGGTATCCATCGATACGCTCACGCTCACAGCTACGCCAATTCCTAGAACTCTGCAGTTCTCCTTAATGGGCGCGCGCGATCTATCCATCATTGCTACGGCACCGCCCAACCGCCAGCCCATCAATACCGAGATTCACACCTTTGACAAGGATGTCATCCGAGACGCCCTGCTTTATGAAATAAACAGAGGTGGTCAGGTCTTTTTCATACACAACCGAGTACAATCCATCAACGAAATCAGTGCCATGCTTCGCATGCTGGTTCCTGACATCCGTATTCAAACGGCTCATGGACAGATGAAAGGACCCGATCTCGAGAGGGTCATGATGGAGTTTGTTGAAGGCAAGTTCGACGTATTGGTCAGTACGAATATCATTGAAAACGGTCTAGATATCTCAAATGCCAATACCATCATCATCAATCGTGCCGATCATTTCGGACTGGCTGAACTCCATCAGCTAAGAGGTAGAGTGGGAAGATCAGATCGCAAAGCATTTTGCTATCTGCTCGTCCCCTCGGTACATGGATTGACTCGAGAGTCCAAACAGAGACTTCAAGCTGTCGAAGAATTCAGTGACCTGGGAAGCGGTTTCCATTTGGCCATGCGAGATCTCGATATACGCGGGGCCGGTAATATGTTGGGCGCAGAACAAAGTGGGGTCATTGCAGACGTAGGTTTCGAAACCTACCACCGCATATTAGACGAAGCGGTTGAAGACCTACGATCGGAAGAGTTTTCTGATCTCTTTGATTCACCGAGAACACCCCGTTCAAAAGAGACCCTCGTTGAAGTAGATGAAGATGCATTTATTCCTGAGACGTATTTGTCCAATCGAATAGAGCGACTCAATCTGTATCGGAAAATTTCAGAGTGCCGCACTCCAGAAACCCTCTCTGGAATCCGAGAGGAGTTAACCGATCGTTTCGGGCCACCCCCAGCTGAGGTCGAGCATTTGCTGGCATCCATGGACCTCAAAATGGAAGCCGAAAAAATTCGCCTCTCCAAAGTGGTGTTCAAAAACGAACGCCTATTTCTATCCATGCCTTCGACCGAGGAGGACCCATGGTTTTTCGAACACCTCTTTCACCCTTTGCTAGAACGGTTAACTCTTATTTCCCAGCGATACGTTCTGAAGGAAAGTAGCAGTGGCAAACTGCGCGCTATCATCCAGGAAATACCCTCGATAGAAGCTGCCCGTAAAGTGGTCGTACAGCTGAATAAAACCCTAAAAAAAGGCACCCCTTCAGAGTCACGATCTGAGGCATAGGGCAGACTGCGTATTATTTATAGCGTCTGAGAGCCAAGACACATTGGTGACAAATCCTATAAACCCATGCGCTGCAATGCTTTATGGAGATATTTCAAATCACCGCTTAGGTCGATACTAATTGTTAGTATTTAGTACAAGCCCGTAATTTCAGTAAACTGCTCAGTAGCGAGCCATAATTTTACTTGCGGCGTCGCGATGGGCCGCCGCCATGGAGTCTGGGGCAATCACTTTTACATCAGACCCAAAACGCATCAACCAATTGGTCAGATAACTTTGGTTGTCGAATCGAAACGTAACCTGTATTCCAGAATCGACTTCTACTTCTGTTTCTATTTTTGCGGGTATACTTGTTCGAGCTAACCGAAATGCTGCTGGTGAAAACTCGAGTTTGATTTCAACCAATGAAGTACCCATTCCATTTTGCTCCAGATATTTCTGGAGCTGGAATCCTTCGGGGCGGTCAAATTTTTCCGTCAACACAAAAAGCTCATGGATTCGATCCAATCGAAAATTTCGAATCGTGTCTCGTAAGTGATCATACCCGATCAAATTCCAATGATCGGTATAGTAGACTAAGCCTAATGGATCAACGCGTCGCTGCGTCAATTCGTCTCGCGATTCTACATAGTACTCCATGATTGCCTTACGAGAACTAGCTACCGCTTCAGACAATTTATACCACTTCCCAGAGTCTCCTCCTTCAGCTTGCACGGCCTGCAACCAATAGGGGTCGAGCACGGTGTTCTCAGAAAGCTGATCTACATACTCGCCAATTTCCCTGGGCAGAACGGACCGTATCTTGAGGGCTACGGCATCGGCATCTTCTCGTAAGGAAGCATCTGATTGTAGCTTCATGAACTCCGTTCCCACGATGAGGGTAGCCGCTTCGCGGGCAGTGAGCATCAAGGGTGGAAGCTGATATCCATCCAGAATCTCGTATCCACCTCCTTCCGAATAGGTCAGCGGAACGCCGGAGTCCGAGAGCGCGCGAAGGTCTCTAAAGATGGTTCTTCTAGACACCTCAAAGTGCTCGGCCAAGTCCCTTGAAGTCATTTGCGGCTTGTTTTGAAGCAGCAAGATGGTCGCGAAAAGTCGCTCAGTACGGGTACCCTGCTTATCAGATTTGGGCATTCGAATTCGCGCTATACAATGGTGGAAGTAACATGAACCAATCTCTTGGTAGAAAAATACGGATCATGGGCTAATTCTCTAAGAGGCTGCACATCTACCTGCACTTCCACATCCAATGCCTTCAACGAGGCAATCTCGGCGTCGAGATTGCCTCCCTTTAGACAGATAAGCCCCTCAGCCCACGAACCGACAGGTGGACTACTGCCTGCCTGATATACTCGCTTATGCCAGGACCACAAATCACTAAGAGGTGCTGTTGCACGTGAAACACTGTACTGAACATGTCCGCTACTTTGCTCTGCCCTTCCCTGCCAAGTAGTACAATTCTTGATACCTAACTTTCTGCAAAACAACTCGATTGAGCGTGTTTTCTTTCCGTTAGAGTCGACTGCGATAACCTGTACATCGGGCCACATTATGGCCAGGGGAATCGCTGGAAGACCTCCGCCCGAACCCCAATCCACCACCTTCGACCCGGCAGGGACGTCTTTTGTTGCCAGTACTAATGAATGCGCAATATGATGGCTCATCGCTTGGCGAACATCGCCCCTAGATATAAGATTGAAGCGTTTATTTACCTCGACCAACATGTCTGCATAGGCTCGCAAAAGAGCGTCTTGCTCTGGCGTTACCGATATGGGATATATGCTTTTATTTGGTTTCATCTGGTTGCTGATCTCCCTTCAGCCTCTCCAGGGGCTGTTTTTATGTCCAGTGTTTCACGTGAAACACTGGTCCCGTCCATCGTGCCTATGACCTTATGCCAATCGCCAGTCTACTACTTCCTTACTCCTTTTCCTGCCTTCAACATAACCATCAATACGGAGACATCCGCTGGACTAATACCCGAAATGCGAGAGGCCTGCCCGAGGTTTTCCGGTTTGATGCGAGATAGCTTCTCCCGGGCCTCCATCGTAATATTGGTCATTCCATGGTAATCTAGGTCATCGGGCAATCTTATGGACTCCATCTTGTTGAGCCTTAAAACCATGTCATTTTCACGCTCAATGTAGCCTGCATACTTGAGGTCAATTTCCACCATTTCAGTAATGGACTCTAGACCTTCTGACTCCGTAACCAGGTCTAACTTGTTAGCTACCTCCAAAATACCCTGAAGCGTTACTTGAGGACGTAAAGCTACTTTGGCTATGCGCTCTGATTGCTTGATCGGAGCAGTGCCAACTGACTCCAAGTATGGATTAACCACTTCCGGCTTTACACTCGTATTACGTACGCTCTTCGCCGTTGCCTGTCGAGCGTTCTTTCGCTTTGTCATTCGTTCTAAACGCTCTTCTTGAACGAGTCCCCAACCGAATGCCATCTCTGTCAGACGCTCATCGGCATTATCTTGACGTAACATCATTCGATGCTCAGCACGAGAGGTGAACATCCGATACGGCTCCTCAGTACCCTTGGCTACCAAGTCATCAACCAGCACGCCGATGTAGGCTTCTGAACGTTTTAGCACAACGGGCTCAAGACCTTGAGCAAATCTTGAGGCGTTTAGACCCGCAATTAAACCTTGAGCTGCTGCCTCTTCGTAGCCCGTCGTTCCATTTATTTGGCCTGCAAAAAAGAGACCCCGTACGTTTTTCGTCTCTAACGAATAGCGCAGTTGATAAGGCTGGAAGTAGTCATACTCAATCGCATATCCAGGGCGAAGCATGTGTACGCGTTCGAGACCAACTACTGACCGAATGGCGGCGAGCTGCACATCTTCTGGCAAACTAGTTGAAAACCCGTTTACATAAATCTCGTCGGTATTCCAGCCTTCAGGCTCTAGAAACATCTGATGACGATCCTTATCAGCAAACCGATCTATTTTGTCCTCAATAGAAGGGCAATATCTCGGTCCCCGTCCCTTAATGCGTCCCTCATACATGGGGCTATGCTCGAACCCAGTACGCAAAATGTCATGGACGGCTGGGCTGGTGAACGTGAGCCAACAGCTTCGTTGCGTTTCCGTAAGCTTGTTAGTCATAAAACTGAATGGCGTGGGATGCTCATCGCCTTTCTGCTCTTCAAGGACTGAATAATCTAATGTCCTTCCATCGAGACGTGGGGGGGTGCCCGTTTTCAGCCGACCAGACTCGAATCCGAGAGCAAGTAGCGCGCCTGTCAATCCGACCGATGCCCCCTCGCCCATTCGACCACCGCCATGCGTCTTTTTCCCAATATGAATCTGACCGTTCATAAATGTGCCGCTCGTCAAAATGACAGCCTTAGCACGGATCTCCATACCCAACTGGGTAATTACACCTCTAATCTCTCCATTCTCTGTGAGTAGATCTACGGCCATATCGGCCCGCATAAAGAGATTCTCTTCTGCCTCAAGCATTTTACGAATCTCCGCGGCATACACATGGCGGTCACACTGAGCTCTAGGCGACCAAACCGCCGGCCCTTTCGAGCGATTCAGCATGCGAAACTGAATTCCCGACACATCCGTTGCCACGCCCATAAGGCCCCCCATGGCATCAATCTCTCTGGCAATCTGCCCTTTCCCAATGCCTCCGATTGCCGGGTTACACGACATGCGCCCAATGGCCTCCAGACTCATCGTAATCAACAGCGTTTTGGAGCCCGTGCGAGCGGCAGCTGCAGCGGCCTCGCTGCCGGCATGTCCGCCGCCAACTACAATAATATCATACGCCGAGTTTAATGCACTCATGTACTTGTTTTTTAACTACTTACCTATACAAAAACTGGAGAATATCTTTCCTAGAATATCTTCATTGGTAACTTCCCCTGTGATGGAGCCGATCTGCTCTATAATCACGCGCACATCTGCAGACAGCAAGTCTCCGGACCCGCCCGATCGAAGTTGTACACTCGCTCTAGATGCCGCTTCAAGGGCGGACTCAAGATGCGCACGGTGTCGTTGACTGGTTACGACTTGCTGCTCATCTGATACGACTACATCACCAGCCGTGTTCGCATAGATTAATTGCATTAAATCTCTGAGTTGAGATTCGTCCATCGTGGCAGCGGAAATCAAGCTATCATAACGCTCATTTTGAACGTCAGAGACCGCATCCACCTTATTTCCAATACGCAATACGTTCAAGTCTCCAAACTGCTTTTTAAGCGTCTGAACGAATTGCACCTCATCCGTTACAGCATCGGTCAGATCGTGCATATATAGAATTAGATCGGCCGTGGAGAAAGCAGCTTCACTACGGCGCACCCCTTCCGCTTCGAGTACGTCGGTCGTTTCTCTTAACCCTGCCGTGTCCACGAATTGAAAGGAAACCCCTTCAAACTCAATCTGTGCATCTACCTCATCACGGGTGGTGCCAGGTATATCGGAAACCATAACCCGATCATATCCCACCAGAGCATTCATCAGCGTCGATTTACCCGCATTGGGCTTCCCAGCGATTACAACGCGAACGCCTTTCGAAAGGGCCGCTCCAAGTCGGTATGAAGCTAGCAAAGAGGAAAGCCTCTCAATGGCTCCGTCTAGCAATCCTTCTAACCGTGCTCGGTCGGCAAACTCCACATCCTCTTCGGCGAAGTCTAGCTCTAGCTCCACTAAAGCAATCAATTCCATTAAGCCAGATCGCACGGCTGAGAGCTCGTCTGAATACACGCCCCGCAAATGGGCCATTGAAACCCGACTTGCACGCTGACTACGAGCATGAATCAACTCACCAATGGCCTCTGCCTGAGCCAAGTCCACTTTGCCGTTAAGAAATGCGCGAAGCGTAAACTCTCCGGGCTCAGCGTACCGCGCACCAGCGCGTACTAAAAGCTGAAGGGCGGCATCGCTAGCCACATCTCCTCCGTGGCACGTAAACTCTACAATATCCTCTCCGGTAGCTGTCCCGGGTGCAACAAACACGCTTGAAACCACCTGATCCACATCGACACCATCTGCACCGGCCAAAAAGCCCACGTGAGCCGTGTGTGATGGCACGGTTTGTAGATCTTGCCCCTCGAATACAGACGTCGCTATCGCGCGTGCATTTGGCCCGGACAGCCGCACTATACTGAGAGCTGAAGCGCCCCGCGGAGTTGCGCGGGCTACGATGGTGTCTTCCCGGGCAACCTGCATTTGCATCCCGGCTACTGCCGTTTTTTGCCGCCGGCTTTCTTACCGGTCACTGAGCCACGTTTCGGATCTGACTTCTTCGCCACTTTCGAATCCTTTTTTTGCATCTCTTCCGGATGCTCGTGGATCTGTTTGTTGATTAACTTCTGCTGAATGGCCGTCAGCACATTGTAGCAGAGATAGTACAGGTTCAAGCCAGAAGCTAGTTTGTTGAAGATCACAAAGATCATTATCGGGAAGACGTATGTGAAGATCTTCGCCTGAGCATTGTTCTGGTTCGTCATGGAGACCTTCATTTGGGCAACCATTGAAAGTCCCATCAGCATCGTAAATCCAGCAACGTAGTTTCCGTAAAACGGAATGTCGAATGGAAGATGGAACAGAATATCTGGAGCCGAAAGATCCGTCGCCCAAAGAAAACCTTGCTGTCGGAGCTCAATCGCCTGAGGTAAAAACTGCCACAGTGCGATAATGATCGGGTACTGCAAGAGCATAGGAAGACATCCGCCCAGCGGATTGACTCCCGTCTCCTTGTACATCTTCATTGTGGCTTGCTGCTGCTTCTGCGGATTATCGCCATACTTCTCCTTGATGGCTTCCATACGCGGTTGTAACTCCCGCATCTTGGCCATGCTTTTGAAAGAAGACTTGGTCAGCGGGTACAGACACAGCTTGAGCAGAAAGGCGAGCACGATAATGACCATCCCATAACTTGGGATCACCATTTTGAGGTACGTAAATGCCGGAATGAAGACAATCTTGGCTAGAGGACGTGTTACGATTTCAAAGAAATCCCACCCGTAATCGACCATGTTGTACAGATCCAGATTGTAAGCAGCTAGGTTTTTGTACACCATCGGACCGATGTACATCCTAAACGTATCTGCTTCCGCGCCGGCAGCCGGTAAGATTAGACTCGCTTGGTAGTCATGGCGCAAATAGCTTTCTGAGACCTCGCCGAAGCGCTCTCCAATTAACTCAGCACCTTTGGTAGGATTGTCAGCTATTACGACAGCTGTGAAGTACTTGTTTTTGACTGATACCCAGTCTACCTGGCCGTTGAGTGACT